>Ga0302046_10004577_pt1 | contig 12304 bp, 11 predicted proteins | sample RVTome_11_FD_200261 | JGI IMG/M metagenome (GOLD analysis project Ga0302046, IMG submission 200261) | Soil microbial communities from uranium-contaminated site in the Upper Colorado River Basin, Wyoming, United States - RVT147D111 (version 2) ... | reverse complement strand
GCCCTGGGGCGCGAGTTGCCAGCGCTCGAGCGAGTACCGGAAGTCGCCGCGCTGCGGATCGGCGAGCGAAAGGACATGGCCGTGCTCGATCGGGCGCACGTCGACGGTGCGGCGAATGGTGCGGCAGAAGATCAACACACACGGACGCAGCGCGATGAACACGCGCAGCGGTTCATGGCGTGCCGAGAGCACGCGGATTTCGACCACGCGCTCGGACAGGCGCGCCAGCTGCTCGTAGTCGATCAGCTGCGGCCACAGGCGCGCGGCCGGCGCGTCCAGCAGCACGTCGAAATCGACCCGATAGCGACGGCCCTCATGGGTCACGGCGGTTGAGACGATCTGCGCCGCTGGCAACACCGGCGTCCACGCCAGCAGCCCCGCGGCGATCACGACGATCCGAAGCGCTCTGCTCACGCGTCTCAGTTCTTCTTGCGGAACAGCCGATCGAGTTTTTCATCGAGCTTCTTCTCGAGTGTTTCTTCGAGCTTGCGCTCGGCTTCCTGCTTCAGGATCGTTTCGAACTCGACGCCGTAAGTCGGCTTGGCGAACGTGCCGCCGATGCGCACCGGCACGGTCGTGCCCTTGCGCTCGCCGCCTTCGGCGATCGTCACCTGGATGCGATAGTCGAGCGCCTCGCGCACGAGGTCGGCGCTGCCACCACCTTGGGCGCGCACCACCGGGCCGTCGAGCTTGAGGTCGTCGGTGCGGGCGAGGCCGTTGGTAACTTTGGCGCTCGCGTGCAGGCTCTTGAACGCGGTCTCATCCGAGGCCGCCGGCGTGACGCTCACGGATTTTCCGCGGGCCGTGTCATAGAGCCGGCGTGCTTCGGTCACCAGCTTCTGCAAGTTGACGCCCTCGATCTTGCCGTCGCGCAGGTCGACGCGCGCCGTGCCGGCGAGTGTCTGCTTGATCTGCTGCGCGTCCAGGCCCTGCGCGCGGAGTTTGAGTGCGACCTCGCCGGTGCCGCTGTAGCGATCGAACAGGTCGGCGTCCTTGAGAAACGGCCCGAGCTGCACGCCGTTCAATTGCTCGTCGAGTGTCAGCTGCGGTTTGGCCGGGCGGACGTCGAGCGTGGTACGCCCGGCATACGTGCCGCCATAAAGCTTGGCCGTGTTCGGCCCGAGTGTGAGCAGGCCGTTCCTGGCCGCGAGCTGGATCGCGATGTCGCTTGAGCGGATGCCCATCGCCTTCAGGCTGCCGATGCGCAGCTTGCCCTGCGCATCGAGCGTGCGCAGCGTCGAGATCGGAATCGCGACCGGCGCGGCCGCCGGTGTCGCGGCCGCGGGCTTGGCTGTCTTCTCGGGCGGCGCGGTATCGAGATAGCGGTCGAGGTCGATCCGATCGAGCGCGAGGTCGAAGCGCAGCGCCGCCTTCTCCAGATCGGTGATCTCGACCGCGCCGGTGAGCGTGCTGTCGTCGAGTTTGAGATTGAGTTCGCGCAGTGCGGCGGATTTCTCAGAGACCGTCAGCGCCGTGCGCAGTGCGAGCTTCGCCTGACGCGCGGGTTTGCCGTATTCGAGCGTACCGGTCAGGCGCGTCTGCACCGCGCGGCCGAAGGCGACACCGTCGGTTTCGAGCGTGAGGTTGCGCACCGCGTAGGCGCTGCCGGCGGCCGCGTCGCGATACGTCACGTTGGCGTTCTGAATGTCGATGCCGCCGATTGCCACGGCACCGAGCGCAGCGCCCGGCGCCGGTTTGTCGGCCGGGGCCGTTGGCGGCGCCGGCTTTTCGGCGCCGGCGAAATCCCAGTTGCTGCGGCCCTTGGCATCCTTGGCGAGGTGCAATGCGAGATCGCGCACGTGCAGCGTGTCGATGTTCACGCGCCCGGCGAAGAGCGGCAGCAACCGCACCGACACCCCGGCGGCGCCGACCTTGGCGAAGGGTTTCGGACCGAAACCGGGCGCGTTGCCGAGCGTCAGCCCTTCGGCCTTCACGCCGAGCCACGGGAACAGCGTCCACGACAATTTGCCGTCGATCTTAAGCTCGCGCCCGGTCGCGTTCTTCACTGCCGCGACGATCTGGTCCTTGTAGTCGTTCGGATCGAACACCAGCGTCACGATGACGAGCGCCAATACCACCAGGCCGACCACGATGCCGGCGGCCCAGACGAGGATCTTCAAGGGTTTTTTCATGCGGTCCCTGTGTCCGGAAAGCTGGAGCGGGTGATGGGAATCGAACCCACGTTGGAAGCTTGGGAAGCTCCTGTTCTACCATTGAACTACACCCGCGCGGGTCCGCGTACTCTACACAGTCGCCCCGTCTCGCTCCAGCCGGTGCGCCGTCCCCGCGTTGGCAATAGAATAGCTACCGGTTGGATGCGTCGATGTTTCCGTGGTTCCCATGCAGATCATTTTGAACGGTGAAGCACAGGTGGTGAGCGGCCCGCTCACGGTGTCGCAATTGCTCGAACAGCTTGGGCTCGGCGGGCGGCGCGTGGCCGTCGAGGTCAATCGCGAGATCGTGCCGCGCAGCCGCCATGGCGAGCACGAGTTGAATCACGACGATCGCGTGGAAGTGGTGCGCGCGATTGGAGGCGGCTGATGGAAGCGATGATCCCGGCTATGCAGCAGGCCGTTGCCAGCGACGCCCTCGTGATCGCGGGCAAGCCCTATACCTCGCGCCTCCTGGTTGGCACCGGCAAGTACAAGGATCTGGAACAGACGCGCCTCGCCGTCGAGGCAAGCGGCGCGCAGATCGTGACGGTCGCAATCCGGCGCACCAACATCGGCCAGCACCCGAACGAACCGAGCCTGCTCGATGTGCTGCCGCCGTCGCGCTACACCTACCTGCCCAACACCGCGGGCTGTTTCAACGCCGAGGACGCGATCCGCACCTGCCGGCTGGCGCGCGAGCTGCTCGACGGCCACGAGCTGGTGAAACTCGAAGTGCTGGGCGACGAGAAAACGCTCTACCCCGATATCCCGCAGACCCTGCAGGCGGCCGAGATACTTATTAAGGATGGCTTCAAGGTCATGGTCTACACCAACGACGACCCGATCGTGGCCAAGCGCTTCGCCGAGATGGGTTGTGTCGCGGTGATGCCGCTCGCGGCACCGATCGGCTCGGGCCTCGGCATCCGCAATCCGTACAACATCCGCTTCATCGTCGAAGAGGCCACCGTGCCGATCCTGGTCGACGCCGGCGTCGGCACCGCCTCGGACGCGGCCGTGGCGATGGAGCTCGGCTGCGACGGCGTGCTGATGAACACCGCGATCGCGCTCGCGAAGAACCCGGTGCTGATGGCCTCGGCGATGAAGAAGGCGATCGAGGCCGGCCGCGAGGCCTACCGCGCCGGGCGCATGCCGCGCAAACAATACGGCTCGCCGTCGTCTCCCGTCGGCGGCACGGTCTTTTAAGAATTCTCGCCGTAGAGACGGTCGCTCCCTGTACTCACGTCCAAACATGTGGTGCTGGCGTGACGCTAGTTTGCGCAAGTATTCAGGACCTCACACAAGGCCTGTCGGGCAAATAGTTCGATTTGTGAAGATCACAGGACTGCTCAATGTGCGGTATTGCCGGAATAGTTGATCTGCGCGGGCACGCCGTGGATCCGCGCGTCCTCAGGTCCATGGCCGACGCCATTCGTTATCGCGGCCCAGATGACGAAGGTTACGTGCTGATCGACGGGCGCGCGGGACGGAACGTCTCGTACTGCGGCCCGGCGACCCCGAAGTATCTCGATGCGATGCAGCCGCCGATCGAGTCGGCGCAGCCGGTGGAGGGGTTCAACATCGCGTTGTCGCATCGCCTCTTTGCCATTGACGATCCATCAGCTGGCCATCAACCGATGTTCTCTGGCGACCGGTTGCTTTGTGCAGTGTTTGACGGCCGGATTTACAACTGCGTCGAGTTGCGCGAGGAACTTGAAGCGCTCGGTGTTTCGTTTCAATCGCGGTCGGATGCGGAAGTGCTGCTTGAAAGCTACCGGGAGTGGGATACCGATTGCTTTTCCCGTTTCAACGGAAGCTGGGCCATCGCCTTGTACGACTTTCGCCGGAAGCGGTTGATCCTCTCGCGCGATCGGCTTGGAAAGAAGGCGCTTTATTGGACGCGCGTCGACGACCGGGTGTTCTTTGCCTCGGAGATCAAGTCGCTGCTTATCGTGCGCGAAGTGGCGGCCGCGCGTCGCGTTAACGAAGCGGCGGTCTGGCACTGGTGCGTGGAAGGGCGCCGCGACCTCGACAACGCGACGTTCTTCGCCAATATCCAGAACCTGCCAGCGGCGTGCTGGACAGTTGTCGACTACGACTTTCCCAACAAGACTCGGCGCTACTGGGAACTTCCGCGCGTCCGTCTCTCGGAACGACAGATCGGGGTCGGGGAAGCCATTCATTTGCTACGTGAGAGCATCGACGATGCCGTGCGCATACGAATGCGCGGTGACGCCCCGATTGCCATCGAGCTTTCAGGTGGACTGGATTCATCGACAGTTCTGGCGCTGGCGGCGCGCCGTCAGGCGACGCCATTGACGGCCTATACCGTGCGACGCACGAATCAGGAACTGGATATTGCGCCGTTCGCGCGCGCCGCGGCCGAGCGGTACGGCGCGAACCATCGGGTATTGGAACCCGATGCGGGAAAGTTCTGGAGCCGGATCGGCGCCTTCACGTACCTGCAGGACGAGCCGTATCACTCGCCGAATCTGCACGCTAGCCTGGTAGCGAGATCGCATATGCGCTCCGACGGCACCAAGGTGGTGTTGAACGGTGCCGGTGGAGACGAACTTTTTGCTGGCTCCGCGCGCTACTATGGCCGGGCGCAATTCGAGAATTTTCTGCGCGGCCGCTGGCTGCGCTTTGCGCTGAATACCTGGCACCGGACCGAACGGCGGGACGGCTTCTGGGCCGGTGTGGGTGAGATGATCGGAGCGCGTGGACTGCGCCCGCTGATGCAGGGGCTAAAGCGTTCCTCGCTGTGGCTCGAGAATCACCCGCTGCGCCATCTGAGACTCCCAGAACCGCACTACGCTGCCACGCTTTCGGACTGCCTGTACCGGGAAATCGGGAATACGAGCATTCCATACTGGCTGCGCGCGGGCGAAAAGACTTACATGGGCATCCCGATGGAGGTGCGCTGCCCATACCTGGATCACCGGGTGGTGGAAATCGCCACGCGCCTGCCGACAAGCTATTTGATACGCGATGGCTGGCACAAGTGGATTTTGCGCATGGCGATGGAAGATCTATTGCCGGAGGAAGTGGTATGGCGCCGGGCAAAGCGGGGTTCACCGGATCCGCAGGGGCGGTTTTTCGACACCGATCGCGACATGATCGAACTCGTGCTTTCGAACGCGGACAATCCCTACGTCGATTCCAAACGCAAGGAAGGGCTGCGAACCAGGTGGAACATTGTCAGTTTTCTTCTGTGGTACGAGTATTTCATGAACGCCAACCGCACGATATTCGAGCAGATTGAGCACATAGCCGGCACCGGGACGCCGCCGTCGCACACCTATGTGCCCGAGTTCGAGGATTGCTTTGCGGCCACCGTAGCGCAGTACTGATCGCGATTCCTCTGCCATGAACGATCCCCTCGTCGCGATCGGAGTCCCGACCATCAACTGCGCCAGCGGGTATCTTCGCCTGGCGCTCGGTCGCAGGAGCGACCGCCTTTGCGGCGAATAGTCGGTATGGACAGTACCTCGAAACCGTATCGCCCGATCCGCAGCTTCGTGCGGCGCGAGGGTTACATGACGCCGGCGCAGCAGCGTGCGCTCGAGCAGTTGTGGCCGCGCTATGGCATCGAGCTCAGCGACGGCGTACTCGATCCGGTGGTGGTGTTCGGCCGGCGCGCGCCGGTGATCATCGAGATCGGCTTCGGCAACGGCGAGGCGCTGGCGGCGATGGCCGCGGCCCATCCGGGGAACGACTATCTCGGTGTCGAAGTGCATCGGCCGGGAGTCGGCCACCTGCTGCGCGGGTTGCTGGCGCAGAACCTGTCGAACGTGCGTGTGGTGTGCGCCGATGCCAACGACGTGCTGGCGCGCCTGGCGGACGAATCGCTGGCGGCGGTGTACCTGTTCTTTCCCGATCCGTGGCCGAAGAAGCGCCACCACAAGCGCCGATTGGTGCAGCCGGTGTTCGTCGAGACCGTGCGGCGCAAGTTGGCGATCGGCGGCACCCTGTGTCTCGCCACCGACTGGGACGACTACGCCGTGCAGATGCTCGAGGTGTTATCGGGGATCGAGGGATTCGAGAACGACGCTGGCCCGGGGCAGTTTGCCGAACGTACCGCCGCGCGGCCGCTGACCAAGTTCGAACGCCGCGGCCACCGGTTGGGGCACGAAGTGCGCGACCTGTCGTTTCGGCGTGTCGCTTGAGAGCTCAAAAAAAATGGACAGGATTAACAGGATTTTTCAGGGTTCACAGGATTGAGGATACCAGGAGCAAATCCTGTTAATCCTGTTTTCAATCCTGTAAATCCTGTCCAATCCTTTTTTACTTTCCAACGCTCGCGACCAGCTCCTGCTTCTGCTTGCGCGACAGCAGGCGCAACGAGCACTCGCGGATCAGCGCCTGCGAGCGGCTGCCGCAGAGTTCCTGGTAGCGCAGCGTGACCGGGCGGCGGCTGCGGGTGTACTTGGAGGCGATGCCCTCGTTGTGCGCGTGCAGGCGGCGCTCGAGATTGTTGGTCATGCCGATGTAGAACGACCCATCGCTGCACTCCATGATGTAGACGTAGTACGGCGCGTCCGCGGCTGCGGGCGCCGGGTCGGGAAGCTCGGCGTTCATGGGTTACCTGATGTGGATGTTCAATTGATATAGGCCACGCGCTGGCGCAACTCAACCAGCCGGTACTGCACGTCACCGGCATCATCGGCGCCCGGGGCGAGCGCGAGGTAGCGCGTCAGGTCCTCGGCCGCCGGGCCGAAGCACTCGAGCCGGTCGTAGACCCGGCCGCGGTCGCGTAATTCTTCCGGAATTTCCGGCTGCACCTGCAGGATGCGGTTGATGATGCCAAGGGCCTTGAGCGGCTCCTCGCGTTGCAGGTAAATGCCCTTCAGGTTCCGCAGCATGCGTACCAGGATTTCCTTCTTGTTCGCGGTCGACAGCAGCGGCGCTAGCGGGGCCGCGGCAGCCTGCGGCTTGCCGCAAGTTTCCTCGAGCCGGTCGCGCAGGTCGTCTTCCGACAGCGGCACGCCGCCCCAGAACGGGTCTAATACCACGTCGCCTTCATTGGTGGCGCACTTGACCAGGAAATGCCCGGGGAACGACACGCCCTCGAACGGCAACCCCAGGCGCCGGCCGACTTCCATATAGAGGATGGACAACGTGATGGGAATCCCGAGCTTGCGGTCGAGCACGTCGTTTAAAAAGCTATTGCGCGGGTCGTAGTAATCGTCGGCGTTGCCGGTGAACCCCTGTTCCACGAACAGGTAGTGATTCAGTGCCACCACCGTCTCTTCCAGCCCGGCCTCGTCCGGCAGCGCGCCTTGCACCGAGTGCGCCAGCTCGTCCAGGCGCTGGAGGTAGTCGTCGACGTCCAGGTCGGGGTATTCGTCCGCCGCGATCAACAGGGCCGCCTCGGCGAGGTTCAGGTGCTCCTCGTTCTGTTTGACGACGTGATCCCAGCGTTCCCGGGGTGTCGGATGGAGCATGTGCAACGACCGAAGGTTGAGATTGATTTTAAGCATAGCAAACCGAACGGCATGCGCTTTGCGCCGCGCGCTTGAAAGCTCGCGAATTCGGCTGGTTGTTTTGCACCGGCGGTCGGATCAGGCTGACCCATAGTCTTCGACCGTGTGCCGTTCATCCCGTGGCATAGTTCGTGCAAGAACCACGCCCCGGGTTAACTATCAACAACGAGGCACGGTGCAGGGAGAGCACGCAGTCGCATCACGGACGTTGCGCCTCAGGAATCGAGCGCCCGCGGCGGTGAATGTGCCCGCCGGCGAGGTGCCCGATTCGGTCGGCAGGGGGCGAATGGAATCAATCTTGATCGTCGAGCCGTCGGCGACGCTGCAATACGTGCTGCGGCGCGTCTGCGCACGTCTGCCGGTTGCGTTACAGGTTGCCGCCAGCTATGCCGAGGCCTCCGAGCGGCTGAGCGCGGGCGATGCCGACGTACGCGCGGTCGTGATCGGCTTGCCGGCCGCGATGGAGTCCGGCGCCGACGAACTGTTGTCCATCCTGAATCGCCCGGCCTATACCAACACGCCGGTGGTGCTGATGATGCACACCGCCGAACGCCACCGTCTCGAATGGGTCGAACAGCGCCCGCGCAGCGCCTGGCTGCTGTGGGAAAGTCACGCCGAGTGCGCCGCGCGCCTGGAGCAGATGCTGGCCCTGCCGCGCGGTGGCACCGCCGAACGCCTCGGTCCGCCGGTGCGCGTGCTGTTCGTGGACGATGCCCGCACCGTGCGCGAGGCGTTTCGACGCCTGCTCACGCAGCACCACTACGAGGTCGACCTGGCCGCCAACATGAACGAGGCGCTGGTCAAGACCACCGAGAAGAGCTTCGACATCGCCATCGTCGATTACTTCATGCCCGGCGGCAACGGCGACGAGTTGTGCCGCCGGCTGCGTGCCGACCCGCGCACTGCCACCATCACTACCGCGATCCTGACCGCCACCTACCTCGAGGAGGTGATCCGGCACAGCCTCGATGCCGGCGCGGTCGAGTGCATGTTCAAGGACGAGGCCTCGGAATTGTTTCTGGCGCGACTGGCGGCGATGAGCCGCTCGATCCGCATCAAGAAGTCGATCGAGGGCGAGCGCGTGCGGCTCTCGAGCATCTTGAGTTCCGTCGGCGACGGCGTCTACGGCGTCAACCGCGACGGCAATATCACCTTCGTCAATCCGGTCGCGTGCCGCATCCTCGGCTATCCCGATGCCGATGCCCTGGTCGGGCTGGCGGCGCACAAACTGTTTCACTACGCGCAGGAAGACGGCAGTCCGATTCCGAGCGAGCGCTGCCGCCTGCGGCAGGCGTATGCGGCCGGCGAAGAGTTGCGCGACTGGGAAACGGTGTTCTGGCGCCAGGCCGGCACGCCGCTGCCGGTCGAGTGCACGGTCTCGCCGCTGTGCATCGAGGGCCGGCTCGAGGGTTCGGTGGTGGCGTTTCGCGACGTCTCCGAGCGGCGCCTGCTCGAACGCGAGCTGATCTGGCAGGCCAACCACGATCCGTTGACCAAGCTGCCCAACCGTAGTTACTTCGAGCGCGCGCTGGGCGATGAGATGAACCGCCTGACGCGCAGCGAGGAATGCAGCGCGCTGATGTTCCTCGATCTCGATCGCTTCAAGTACATCAATGACACGGCCGGCCACGCGGCCGGCGACCAGTTGCTGATCGAGATCAGCCAGGCGCTGCGCGCGCGGCTGCGCGAGTCCGATCTGTTGGCGCGGTTGGCCGGCGATGAATTCGCAATCCTGCTGCGCAACGTGCAACCCGAACGCGCCGCCCAGGCGGCCGACGGGTTTCGTGACGTGATGAACGAATACCGGTTCGTCTACGGCGGGCGCCAGTACGCGGTCAACGGCAGCATCGGCGTCGCGCTGCTCGGTCGTGGCAGTCGCTCCACCGGCGAAGTGCTGGCGAACGCCGACCTCGCCTGCCACATCGCCAAGGGCAAGGGTCGTAACCAGACGCACCTGTATCAACCGGAGGCCGACGCCGCAGTCGCGGTGCACCTCGATCTCGGCTGGTCGACACGGTTGCAGGACGCGCTCAAGAACGACAGCTTCCTGCTGCACTACCAGCCGATCGTGCCGGTCGCGGGCTTCGTCGCCGGCGTCGGCGCGCCGACGGAGTGGTACTACGAGACGCTGGTGCGCCTGACCGATCCGCAGGGCGGCATCATCTTTCCCGGCTCGTTCCTGCCGACCGCCGAGCGCTTCAATCTCATCCGCCAGATCGACGTGTGGGTGATCGCCGCGGCGATCCAGTGCCTGGCGCGTCTGCGTGCGCAGGGCCGTGGCGCCAGTTTGAGCGTGAACCTGTCGAGCCAGGCGCTCGATGCCGAGCAACTGGTCGGCGAGGTGCGCCGCCTGCTCACGCTGCACCAGGTCGAACCGGCGGCGCTCATGTTCGAGCTGACCGAGGCCGACGCGCTGTCCAACCTGAACGCGGCCAATCGCCTGATCAATCAGTTGCGCGAGCTCGGGTGCCGCGTCGCGCTCGATGACTTCGGCAACGGCTTCAGCTCGTTCCACCACCTCAAGCATCTGCCGGTCGATTTCATCAAGATCGACGGCCAGTTCATCCAGGGCATGGCCACCGATCATATCGACCGCGCCATCGTCGCCTCGATCAACGACGTGGCGCACTCGTTCGGCAAGCGCACCATCGCCGAGTCGGTCGAAGACCGGCAGGTGCTGGATCTGTTACGCGACATCGGTGTGGACTATGTGCAGGGCTACTACATCGCCCGGCCCTCGGCGGAGTTGATCATGCGGCCCGGACTGCAGGTCGTGCGGTGACTGTGCCGCGCTCGCTCAGGGCGACAGGCAGCCGAGATCGGTAGCGAATTCGATCGGCCCGTCATAGTGGCGGCGGATCAGCGCCGCGGTCTCCTCATCGACCGCCGGCGTGGGCGCGACGGCGCCGCCCAGCACCAGCCGCTTGACCTTGGCCGCCTGCGCCAGGCGCGCCAGGGCCGGCACATCCACCCCGGTTTCTTCCTGCACGCTCGGTGCGGCGAGCAGCAGGTCGGCGCCGTGCACGAATTCCTGCACCGCCCCGGTGGCGCTCGCGACCTCGGCGGCTATCGCCAGGCTCTTGCCCGCCGCCTCGATGCGCCAGATCAGCACCGGGGTCGACCCGGCCAGGATCGGCAGCGCCCGGATGCGCTCGCGCTCGCCGGCGAACACCGCCAGCGCCTCGGCGCGCTCGTTGCGCGGCGCGCCGATCTTCGCCGGACGCAGTCGCAGGTCATGCGGTTCGAGCCGGTACTTCTGGCGCGCCAGCGGACTGAGCGGATCGCCCAGATGGCGCCACGCCCCGCGCGTGGGATCGAACAACGTGCGCACGAACGTCACCGTCGAGGGCATCCAGCGATTGCCGGCCGGACCGTACAGCGGCAGTGCGCGCGTGCGCGCGCTCGCGCCGAGCAGGGCGATGATCGCGGGCAAGTCGGCGCTGCGTTCGCTGCGCAGGTGCGACAGCAGGATCGCATCGAGGTCGGCGACGTCGGCCTCGGCCTGCTGCAAGCGCAATGCCGCCGCCGGGCCGGCGTCGATCAGCACGCGCGCCTTGCCGTCCAGCCACAGCAACGCGGCCGGTCCGGCGCGGCCGCCGTTCAGCGTGGCGGTGCCGCTGCCGAGGACTTGCAGTTGCAGCGGCGCATCGCCGCACGATTGCGCCGGTGCCGGGGTCGCCACGAGCGACAACACCAGGCCGACCATAATCCGGATCATGCCGGGTCCATCTTGTGGATCCGGTCGAGGCGGATCGTACGCACGGTGCCGGCCGCATCGCGGCAGATGAGGAATTCCTCGTGGCATTCGGTCTTCAGGTCGAGCGGCAACACCGGCTGCTCGTAAATTACGTTGTCCTCGAGCCAGCGCAGCCGCAGCTTCTGCCGATGCAGGATCGCCACCTCGTATTCCGAATAGCGCGCGCAGGCGATCGGTTCGTACGCGCAGGGTGGGCGGGTGCGATCGAAGTCAGTCATTCTCGCGGCGCGTCTCGAGCGAAACCAGGTTGCCCTCGGCGTCGGCGGTGAGGCGAAACACGATCGGCCGGCAGCAGACGTAACAGTCCTCGACGTACTCCTGACTGCCGCCCGAGGCGTCGACGTTGGCCTCGAACGACTCGCCGCAATAGGGGCACTGGACGGTATGCAGTTCGAGCATGGCGGAAAAAGTTTAGCAAAGCCGGTTGCACGAAGCGCGGGGCATTCGCCTGCACGCGGCCCGGCCCGCGCGGCTCTGGTACCAGGGCGGGCGCGCGGCGTAGAGTGAAGCGATGAACGCGCGTATTCGTATCGGTATCAGCAGTTGCCTGTTCGGCGAGCCGGTGCGCTACGACGGCGGTCACAAGCGCGACGCGTATGTCGCGCGCACGCTGGTACGCCATTTCGAGCTGGTCCCGGTCTGTCCTGAAGTCGGCATCGGCATGGGCGTGCCGCGTGCGCCGATCCAGCTGGTCGGGCGTGCCGGCGCGCTGCGCGCGGTCGGGCGCGCGGACGCGGCGCTCGATGTCACCGCCGAGCTCGCCGCCTACGGCCGGCGCATGGCGTGCGCGCTCGACGACGTGAGCGGCTACGTGTTCAAGAGCCGCAGCCCGAGTTGCGGCGTGGCGGGCGTGCCGGTGTACGGCGGCACGCGCACGGACCCCGGTCGCGGGATCTACGCCGATGCATTTC
>Ga0302046_10004575_pt1 | contig 12308 bp, 8 predicted proteins | sample RVTome_11_FD_200261 | JGI IMG/M metagenome (GOLD analysis project Ga0302046, IMG submission 200261) | Soil microbial communities from uranium-contaminated site in the Upper Colorado River Basin, Wyoming, United States - RVT147D111 (version 2) ... | reverse complement strand
CCGGCCGCCACGACGTGCGCACTCGCATTGAACCGGCGGATCGCCGCGAACAGTGGCGCCTGTGCGGTTCCCGTCTTCACTTCGACCGTGATCGGCACACCGGGTAGTGTCTCGAAGACTTCCTCGATTGTCGGAATCGTGATGCCGCGGCCGCGGAACGGGAACGAGCGGCCGCCGTCGCGCGTGAAGCGATGCCCGGCATCGAGCTCGCGCAGTGCTGCGAGTGAGAGTGATGCGACGTCGCCTGCGCCATCCGTCGTGCGGTCCACCACGGGATCGTGAATGACGACGCAGTGTCCGTCGGCAGAGACGCGCACGTCGAGCTCCATCATGTCGGCGGCCCAGAGGCGGGCGGCGGGCTCGAATGCGGCCAGCGTGTTTTCGGGAGCGAGGCCGGCACCGCCGCGATGCGCGATGAGCAGCGGCGCGTGTGCCGACCCTAGTTCCATAACTCCTCTTCGTCGTGGCGGCTGATGTCGAACGGATCGATCGAGTCCGTCGAGATGCCGTGCAACCGGTAAAGCACGAGGTCGATCAGCCGCTCCGTCATGCGCCGCTCGAGCTGCGCCTCCGATGACGTCTCGGGCAGCAGCTCGAGACAGCGACGCGACAGGAACATCAGGACTTCTTCGACCACTTCCGGTCGCGGATTCGCCGGCTGCACGGAATCCTCGTGCACTTCCTTGAGCAGCAGCCCATCGATGAACGTGAGGAATCCGGGAAACGTGTTCTCGACCAGCTCACTGCCCCCCTGCGACATCTCCTCCGCCATCAGCTTTTCCCATTCCAGCTCGTTCCAGTACAGCTCTTCCGCTTCCTCGAAGAGGAACCGCCGTTTCTCGGCGTTCGCACCGGATGTACGGGGAACGACCAGCGGACTCTGCAGGAGCTTCTCGAGACGGGCCCGCCGGCGAGCCAGAAAGATCTCGGGATGCAGCCTTCGTTCGGATTCCCCTCGCTCCGACCGCGACATCGGATCCTGCGGAGGAACGCTCATGCGGGCCACCATCGTGGAAGGGCAGCACAACGTCGGGCTCAACATACGACGCCGATCCGGCCACCCGCAAATCGGCAGAGCCCTGTGACCGGAGCGCCTGGCGGTTCCGGATCAGTGCGTGCAGCCGCACGTGCTCGACATCCAGTTCGTCGCGCCAGATACCGACCACGTAATCGGTCCCGATATCGGTCACCTGCAGACCCTGCGGCAGTGTGACATCGCCCAGCAGCCTGCCCTCCGGATCGAGTACGGTCCAGACGTTCGGCTCACCCGGCGCTGCGCTGTACCGCTGCACCCAGAGATGACCCGTGCGGTCGGCGCGCAGCTCGCCGAATGCGGGCATGCTCGCATGTCGAGGCATTGCGCCGATCGCGCGCTCGTAAACCTCGCCGAACGGACCACCCTGACGCTGCCTCGCCGCATTGTGGAAGCGTGTCACGTCGCCAGCCGAAACCACTCGCGATGCGCGGTCGACCCGGTAGATGTCGGTCGTGCCGCGGCCCGGTCGCACGACGACGATCTCGAAGCGGTCGCCATCGCCCGCGAACACGCGGTCAGCACCGACCGCGACACGTGTTTCACGCCCGAACGGAATCTGGAAATTGGCGACGATCCCGCCCTGGACATCGACCCAGAACCCTTCACTGCCGATCCAGCCGAGCACGGCCATCGTGTCCGTGAGTGCGACCGGATCGTCCAGCGCGGACTGACGCAGCACGCTCGCATCCGCCACCGCCGTGGGCGAGGGCACGTAGCGCAGGAGGATGAGCGGCGAGTAGCGGACGTGGCCGCGCGTGCCCGGATCGAGCGGGCGCGCGGACGAGGCGACGAGCGTGCGATCCGCGAGCGGCGCGAGCGGCGGCACACCGAACCGCTCAGCGCGCTGCAGCGGCCACGCCCGTACGAACGTGCCGCGCTGGTCGAACACCGACATCATGTGGTGGCGTGCGTCGTAGGCGAGGACCGAGTCACCCGCGAGCGGCGCCGCCCAGGCCAGCAGTCCGAACAGGCCGGGACCACCGCCGGCGCCACCCGCGCGCGCCATCAGCCGGCCGCCCGCACCGTACCAGCGGATGTCGGACGTGCCGCGATTGGTGACCACAATGCGACCGTCGTCCAGACGGAACACCGATCCCACACGGAACAGCTGCTGCGTCGAATCGCTTTCGTCTCCGCCTATGTCGATGCGTGGCTCCGGCGTCACCTGCCAGCCCACACCGTCGGCCCAGGCCGCTCGTGCGTTCTCGATGATACGGACGCCTGCGCTGTCGCGCGCGACCACGCCGCTCCGCTCGCCCGCTCCGCCACAGGCGACAACCAGAAGCGCGGCCGCAGCACCGACAGGACCGATCCCCCATGTGTCCGGCGGCAACGATCGGCACGCGTGGCGGCGTCGCCAGCGGCAGCAGAGCAGGTGCGCGCAACGCCGCAGTCGTGCGTCCGGCAGCGCGGCCTCGTCGGCGTCAGATGAACGTGGCGATCGCATCGAGCGATTTGCGCGCGATGTCCGGCACGGTCGCAGCATCGGCCGCATACCCGACGACCAGCAGGAGATAGGGCCGCTCGTTCGGCGGCCGGCCCAGCACGTCATTCAGGAAACCCATCGGGCTCGGCGTGTGTGTGAGCGTCGCCAGCCCGCAGTGATGCAGGCCGGTGATCAGAATGCCCGCGGCAATGCCGACCGATTCCGTCACGTAGTAGTTTTTCGATTTCCTGCCATCCGGCATGAGCGCGTAGCTCTGCGCGAAGATCGCGATCAGTACCGGCGCCGTCTCGAGGAACGGCTTCTCCGGACCGGTCCCGAGCGGTGCAAGCGCTTCCAGCCATTCCGGCGGCGCCCGCTGCGCGTAGAATTCGCGCTCCTCCCGTTCCGCTTCGATCCGGATGCGCCACTTCCGTTCCGCATCCGTCACGACCACGAAGTGCCATGGCTGCCGATTCGCTCCGCTCGGCGCCGTGCCGGCCGCCAGCAGACACCGCTCGATGATGGCACGTGGCACCACGCGCGGCGAGAAGTCACGGATCGTGCGCCGCTGACGCACTTCAGCGTAGTACGCCGCGGCGCGCCGTAGCGCCTCCTGCTGCGCAACCCGCATCGGTTCGTGTGGCAGAAACCGCGCTTCCATGACACTCCGTTCCCCGGAAACCGGCACCCGATACGCCGCCTGATCCGTCACAGCCGGAACTGCCGCACCAGCTGCTTCTCCCGCTCGCCCTCGATGTTCGCCTCCACTTCGACGTACGCCTCGATGCCGCTGCCGGCCAGCTTCTCGCGCAGCAGCTGATCCAGCTGGAAGACGCCCGCGGAGTTCGACATCTCGATGCGCAGCTTGACCGGCTTGCTTTCACCGCGCTCGATGTGGACGGCTTCGATGGCGGCGGCCGAGATCGAGTGGATGCTCGAGGATCCTGCTGCAAACGGGATGCGCGAGCGACCCTTCGCCATGTCCAGCGCATCCGCCACGCGCACCACACCCGCCTCCATCGTGAGCGGCCTCCCGCCCGACCGGTGCGCAATGATCGCGTGCAGTACTTCCGACTTCAGGACGGTCGCGACGCGCGGCTCGTAGATCCCTTTCAGCAGCTCATCCAGCTTGTGCTGGGCAATGAACAGGGAGAAGCCCTCGTGATCCGACCGGTGGATCGACATCCCGACATCGTGCAGCAGCGACGCCGCCGCGACCACCACTTCGCCATCGATCGACGCGAGCCCCCAGTTCACCGACACACCCGGCTCCACGCCACCTTCGGCCAGCAGCCGGAACAGCCGGACCGCGATGTTCATCACGATCTTCACGTGCACCGGTCCGTGGTCCGTCATGCCCAGCCGCTCAATCGCATTGACGTTCGCTGCCAGCCAGAGACCGTACAGATCGTCGTCGCGGTTCACCCGCTCGATGAACGAGGCGAGCTTCGGATTGCCGCGTGCCGGTACGTTGATCTCGACCCGCTTCTCGAATCGCTCGCCGACCGTCTTGCCGAACGGCGGCTCGATCGGGATGTCGCCCGACTCCACCATCCACGCCCCCTCGCTCCTGAACTCGCTCCTCCGCGCGGCCGCCGGTCGACCACCGCCGCCGTGACCGCACCACCCAATCTATTCCCCGCAGGCACGACCCAGAAAGCGAAAGCGTCACGGGTCGCCCCGTGACGCTTTCGACTGTCGCGGCTCCGTCGGAGCCGGCTGCTACATCAGACCCGGCATCATCGGCGGCGGAGGCGCCGGTGCCGCTGCGGCTGACTTCGCCGTTCCCTTTCTGCCCGCCTTCTTGCGGGTCGTCTTCTTGCGAGCGGCCTTCTTGCGCGTGGTCTTCTTGCGCGCCGCCTTCTTCGCACCCTTCCGCGGTGCCTTCTTCGCGGCCTTCCGGCGGCCACCCTTCTTCACTGCCCGGCGTCCACGCTTCTTCGCGACCTTCTTCCGTGCACCACGCCGGGTTGCCTTCTTCGCCGTCTTGCGACGACCGCGCTTCTTCGTCGCGCGACGTCCGGCCTTCTTCGCAACCTTGCGCCGGCCGCGCTTCTTCGCGACCCGACGGGCGCCCTTCTTCGCAGCCTTGCGACGGACGCCCTTGCGTGCCGTCTTCCGGCGCGCGCCCTTCTTTGCTGCCCTGCGGACACCCTTCCTCGCAACCCGGCGGACACCCCTCTTCTTCTTCGCCGCCGTCTTGCGTGCACCCTTGCGCGCCGTCTTCTTGCGCGCACCCTTCTTCGCTTTCCTCGCACCCTTCCTCGCTGCCATCGGTCTCCTCTCCTGTTGACCCGGTTCCGCGGCACTGCACCCGCAGTGCCCGCGTGCCCAACGCCTGCGCCTTGCGGCGCGAACGTATCCGTTACCGCTTCACCGGCAACGGACGCGCTGCGTTGCCTCGACAGCGTACAGTCAGCGACAACCGGAACGCATGCGTTCCGACATCGCCGGAAGTGCGTTCTACCGTATGCAGTTGAGGCTCATTACACAAGAGTTTCTTTCCATCCACCGATTTTCTTTAATCCGCTGACAACGCCCAACCACCCATCAACCACTCCACAACCGGCCGCCCGACACCCGCGATCTTCATTGTTGCTGCACGGCTCTCGCAGCCCGATGACAGACCTCGATGCAGAGTCTTCGCGCTCGACACAACCAGTCCGGCAACACCGTCGAGCCATCCGCTCCTCGCGCTCCGGATCACGCTCTTCCATCACCAACACACGTTCATCAGCAGGCCCGGAATCCGGCTGCACTCGGACTCGACGAGACATCGCGCGATCGACCACCGGCGTCTCCGCAGCGCTCGCACATCAGCCGCTGCCGCGCGCGTACTGCCGGCTTCCGCCGCAGCCGATTCCCGGCCCCGCTGCCGCCTGCTTCGTTCGCGCTCCGCCACCCGGCGCGAGCCCCGGGCCCGCGGCCGGCTCGTCGAGTTCAGCAACCTCACCACCCGCCCGGGTGTCTGACCACGCGCGCGTCCTGTCTCGCAAAGAATGCCTGTCGTCACAGACCGCCCTTTCCCGGAGGGCCAGCTATTAGCATCTTAGTTTCCTGCCGCGCAGCGCGCCGTACGGCATCGGGCCCGCAATCGTGGCAACCCTGGATTGCGCGGCAGGGATCAGAAAGCCGGCCGTAGACGCCGGCCGCGCGGTAGACACGACCCGTCGACCACCTCAGCCTGGATCGTCGAATGAAGTCGCCGAAACGAATCATCGGAATCGTCGTCGTGCTCCTGTTGCTGGGCGCGGCGGGGACGGGGATCTACATGCGGATCCGGCCGGCGGAGAATGCATCGACGACATCGTCAGGCGGCGATGGCGGACCTGCGCCGGAGGTGTCGGCCGATTCGGCGTTCTCGACGGACCTGCCGATTCCGGTAGAGGGCGCGCAGGTCGTGCAGCAGGACCTGGTCATGGAGGTGAGCGCATCGGGACAGGCAGTTGCATGGCAGGGTACGACGGTCAAGGCGCAGGTCGCGGGTCAGATCCGGAGCGTGCCGGTTCGTGAGAACATGGCGGTATCGGGCGATGCGGTGCTGGTCCGGATCGATTCGACGGAGATGCAGCTTCAGCTGGATGAAGCGCAGGCGGCGCTGGACCGAGCGCAGGCGACGTTCCGCGAGCAGACGATCGGTGACGACCGGATCACGGATCCTGCGATCAAGGCGGAGCGCGAGCGTGCGGCACGGATCAAGGCGGGCATCGACGGTGCCGAGGTGGCGCTGCGGCGGGCGCACCTGAACCTGGAACGGACGAACGTTGCGGCGCCGTTCGGCGGCCGCGTTGCGAGCGTGCGTGTCGTCCAGGGCCAGCACGTTGCTGCCGGTGAAGAGCTGATGCAGATCGTGGACATCGATCCGATCAAGGTGGAAGTCCAGGTGCTGGAGAGCGAGGTCGGCCAACTGCGCCCGAACGGCAAGGCCGCGATCCGCTTCGCCGCGTTCCAGGGCGAGTCGTTCACGGGCACCATCCAGACGATCAATCCGATTGTCGATCAGACGACACGCCAGGCCAAGGTGACGGTCCTCGTACCCAATCCGGGCGGCCGCATTCTGCCGGGCATGTACGCGTCCGTCGTGCTGGACGCGCGAAGGCTGCCGAACCGCATTCTGGTTCCGCGCAGTGCGATCCTCGAGCGCGATGTCGACCGCCGCACCATGCTTTTCGTGTTCAGCGGCGACGGCACGGAAGGCACGGCGGAGTGGCGCTACGTCACGGTCGGCATGGGCAACTCGACGCAGGTCGAGATCCTCGACCATCCCGATACCAAACTGGTCGCGCCCGGCGAGATCGTGCTGACAACGGGGCACAGCTCGCTGACCCACGGTGCGCGTATCCGCCTTGTCCAGAACGTGGCCGCCGAGGGCGGCCGGCCACGTTGAGCCGGGAGCCATCATGAATCGCCGCCATTGCCTCATGGCGTCGTTGCTGGCGACGCTCCTGCCGCTGGCCGCTGGCGCGCAGCAACCCGCACTGCGCCTGCCGGGCACGCTCACGCTCGCCGATGCGCTGCGCCTCGCGCGCGAGAACAATCCTGCGTATCGCCAGGCCCTGAACAACCTCGATGTCAGTGCGGTCAGCGTGCGCCAGGCGTGGGCGAACTTCCTGCCCGCTGCCAGTGCGTCGATGAGCTTCGGCGGCAGCCAGAGCACGACGTCACGGGCGACCGGTGTGTTCGGCGAGACCGTCACGCGGCAGGACACGACGATCCGCAACAGCAGCGCGAGTCAGGGTCTGGGGATGAACCTGACGCTGTTCGATGGCGGCGCGATGTTCCGCAGGTATGCGGCCGCGAAGGCACGCGAGCGATCGACGGAAGCCGATGTGGCGCTCGCGCTGGCCACCGTGGACGCGCAGGTCACGCGCGACTTCTACGAAGCCAGGCGCACCGCCATGCTGGTGGACGTCGAGCTGCGCAACCTGAACACGGCGCGCGAGCGCTATGACCAGAACGTCGAGCGGTTCCGGCTGGCCGCCGTGGATCAGGTCGCACTGCTGGACGCGCAACGTGCGGTGATCACGGCCGAGCAGAACCTGCGCAACACGGAAGCCAATGCCGGCAAGTCGCTGCTCGCATTGCGTCAGACGCTGGGCATCGAAAGCGACGTCCCGTTCGAGGTGGCCGCGGAAGAGCCGCCCGTGTTCGACCCGACGGGCATCGACGCGGATGCGCTGGTCGCGATGGCTGTGGCGCGGAGTCCGACCGTTCGCCAGCGGCTGGCCGCTCTCGAGGCCGCCCGCCAGGATGCAGCGGCCGCCCGCGGCGCGCGCTGGCCGACCGTGTCGGCCGGCTTCAACTACAACCGCAGCACGAGCGAGCGTGAGTTCGGCGCGTTCGGCGAGCTGAATCCGGACGGCGCGCGCGGCTTCAGCTTCAACATGAGCTTCAGCCTGCCCATCTTCAACCGGTTCTCGACGTCTGTCCAGGTGGCGCAGAACGATGCGTCACGCGAGGACGCGGAGCACGCACTGCGCAGTGAGCGGCTGGTCGTCGAACGCACCATGCGCGGCGGCCTGATCGATCTGGATCGCGCGTACGTCGCGTTCCAGACGGCCGAGGAGATTGCCACGATCAGTCGCCAGCAGGTCGAGCTGGCCGAGGAACAGTTCCGTTCGGGCGCGCTCGACTTCCTGCGCTTCCAGCAGCTGGTCGAGGCCGATGCGCAGGCGCAAAGACAGGTCGTGGAAGCGCGCTTCGCCTTCGTCACTGCACGGGTCGCGCTCGAAGAGAAGCTGGGCGCACCCATCGCACGCTGATGTCGATTCCTCGATTCTGCATCAGCCGGCCCGTCGCCACCATCATGCTGTTCATCGGGGTGGTCTTCCTGGGTGTGCTCTCGTTCGTGCGGCTGCCGGTCGACCTGCTGCCGGACATTGCCTATCCCCGGCTCGTCGTCTACACCAGCTATCCGCAGGTCGGGCCCGCGGAAGTCGAGAACGCCGTCACCCGCCGCATCGAGGCTGCGGTCGCCAGCACGCCCGGCGTCGAGACGGTCGAGAGTGTGTCGCGCGAAGGTCTGTCGCTCGTGTTCCTGCGCTTCGCATGGGGCACGGACATGGACTTCGCCGCGCTCAACGTGCGCGAACGCACGGATGGCATCCGCGGCAGTCTGCCCGAACAGTCCGAGCGGCCGGTCGTGCTGCGCCAGGATCCGCGCAGCGAGCCGATCATGGCGCTCAGCGTCTCCGCTGACTTCAGCCTCTGGTCGCTCGAAGAGCTGTCGGAGAACGTGTTCCGGCGCCGCCTCGAACAGATCGATGGTGTGGCGCAGGCCGCTGTCACCGGCGGCCTGACCCGCGAGATCCAGGTCGACGTCGATCCCGGCCGGCTGCTCAGCTACGGCGTCACCATCGAGCAGCTCGCCAACACGCTCGCCGCGGCGAACGCAGCCGGCGGCAGCGGTACCGTGCGGCGCGGCCAGTTCCGCTACTCACTGCGCACGCTCGGCGAGTTCCAGGCCGTCCGCGAGATCGCCGACCTCGTCGTCGTACAGCGCCCGCCCAGCGATACGGCGCCCGGCGGCCGCGTCCGCGTCAGCGACGTCGCCACGGTCACGGACGGGTTCAGGGAGCGCGAATCCGCCGCCCGCTATAACGGCCGGGAAGCCCTCGGTCTTCTGATCTTCAAGGAGTCCGGCGCCAACACGGTGAGTGTGGCGAGGGAAGTGGAGACGATCCTCGATCAGCTGCGCGGCGAGTATGCGGACGTCTCCATGGAAGTGGCCATGAGTCAGGCCGGCTTCATCACGGACTCGATCACGAACCTGGTGCAGAACCTCGTGCTGGGCGGCACACTCGCGTTCCTCGTGCTGTTCCTGTTCCTGCGCGACGCGCGCTATCCGGTCGCCATTGCACTGTCCATTCCGATCTCGATCATGGCCACGTTCGCCCTGCTCGATGCCGCGCACGTCTCCCTCAACATCATGAGCCTCGGCGGTCTCGCGCTCGGCACCGGAATGCTGGTCGACAACTCGATTGTCGTGCTCGAAAACATCTTCCGCCATCGGGAGAAGGGTGTGCTCGCCGCACTCGCCGCCGCCATCGGCGCCGAGGAGGTACAGCGCGCCATTACCGCGTCGACACTCACGACGATTGCCGTGTTCGGTCCCATCGTCTACGTGCACGGTGTGGCCGGTCAGCTGTTCCGCGCACTTTCGTTCGCCGTCGCGTTCTCGCTGCTCGCCAGCCTCGTCGTGGCCGTCACGCTGCTGCCCGTGCTCGCGCACAAGACAGTCAGCGGCGGCAGTGGCGGCGGGAACGCGGTGACGCGTCTGCTGGGGCGCATCTTCGCGCCTGTGCTCGACGCCTTCGAAGCCACGTTCGCGCGACTCGCCGCGTTCTACGACCGCACGCTCGCCGCCGCGCTGAACCACAGGTCGCGCGTCGTCATCATCGCCCTGATCGCCGTCGCCATTGCGGCTCCGATCGGACTTCGCCTGCCGCGCTCGGTCCTGCCCGACGTGGATCAGGGCGAGTTCCGCGTCCGTCTCGCCATGCCACGCGGGACGCCGCTGGAAACGACGATCTTCGAATCAGCCCGGCTCGACAGCATCCTGCGCACCGATGCGGGCGTGGGCGCCGTCTTCATGCGGGCGGGCAAGCAGACGGCGATCGCGGGTGTCGAAGAGGAAGAGACGGGCCTGAACACGGCGATCCTGGAAGTGCGGACGACGCCCGGCACGTCGGCGCGCGAGGTGGTGGCGAGACTGGGACCGCGGCTGGCCGTTCCGGGGTCCGAGCTGACCATCGAGACCGGCCAGGCGACCGCGGTCGGCAAGCTGCTGGGCGCGGCCGAGGCCGATCTCGCAGTCCGTGTCCAGGGCGAAGATCTGGATGTCGCGCTCGCGTACGCGCACGCCGTGCGCGATCGCATCGAGCATCTGGCGGCCGTGACCAATGTACGGGTCGGCACGGAGCTCGGTCAGCCGGAGTTCGTCGTCGAGATCGATCGCGACCGCGCAGCCGCGTTCGGGCTGGATGCACGGCAGGTCGCACAGACGATCGAGAACAGCATGCGCGGCAGCATCGCGACCCGGTTCTCGGCGTTCGACGAGAAGATCGACATCATCGTGCGGCTGCCGGAGGACGCGCGCCGGTCGCTCGCCACGCTGGACATGCTCCGTTACAACGATGTCCCGATCCACGAAGTGATCCGCGTCCGTGAATCGGTCGGACCGATCGAGATCCAGCGGGTCTCGCAGGCACGGGTGGTGCCCGTCTACGCCGATGTGGCCGCCGGTGACGTCAATGAAGCCGTACAGAGCGTGCAGACGGCGTTGCGCGACTTGCCGCCACCACGCGGCATGCGCGTCGACATTGGCGGCGAGAACGAGGAGATGGCGCGCAGCTTCCGCGACCTATCGCTCGCCTTCATGCTGGCGATCCTGCTCGTCTACATGATCCTGGCCGCCGAGTTCGAGTCGTTCCTGCACCCGTTCACGATTCTGCTCAGCGTGCCGCTCGCGCTCATCGGAGCCATCCTCGGGCTCTGGATCCACGGTGCCGGCATCAACACCATCAGCCTGATCGGCATTGTCATTCTGGTCGGGATCGTCGACAATGACGCGGTCGTGAAGATCGACTTCATCAATCAGCTGCGGGCGACCGGTCTGTCCACGCGCCAGGCGATCGTGGAGGCGGGTCGGAACCGGCTGCGGCCGATTCTCATGACCTCCGTGACGACCATGCTCGGCGTGGCGCCCATGATGCTCGGGCTGGGCACGGGCGCCGGGCTGCAGGCGCCGCTCGCCGTCGCCGTCTTCTGGGGTCTGCTCACGTCGACGGCACTCACGCTCATCGTGATTCCCGTCGTTTATGAGCTCGTCGATGATGCGGGTGTCTGGATGCGGACCCGGCTCGGCCACGGTCCCGCTGCGCCCGCTCCTGTTGTGGCCGTGCCCGATCGCGGGCCCGGCGGCATGGCCGAAACCGTCACGGGGGACTGATGATCCGCTTCTCGCTCCGCCGGCCCGTGGCCATCACCATGGCCTATGCCACGATCGCGGCCCTCGGCATCGCGTCGTGGCAGAACATCCCGATCGAGATGCTGCCGGACACCGATCTGCCGAGGCTCAGCGTCAATGCCGGCTGGGCCGGCGCATCGCCGGAAGTCATGGAGGCGTTCGTCACCGCACCGCTCGAGCGGGTCGTGCAGCAGGTGCGTGGCGTCGAAAAGATCACGTCGACCTCGAGTGAGGCCACGTCGCGCATCGACGTCGAGTTCGCGCTCGAGACGGACATGGAGTTCGCACGGCTCGAGCTGTCCGAGCGCATGGCTGCCCTCGATACGACCGACCTCCCGGTCGGCGTCAACCCGACCGTCTCCATGTACGTGCCCGACGATTTCCAGGATCAGCAACGTCCACTGCTGTCCTACACGCTGACCGGGCCCTACACGCAGGAGTACCTGCGTGAATACATCGAGGACGAGCTGTCGCCCCAACTCAGTCAGGTCGAGGGTGTGGGCCAGATCGATGCGTGGGGTGGCCGCCAGCGAATTCTCGAGATCCAGCTGGACGAGCACAGGATCCGCTCGCTCGGACTGCGTCCCGAACAGGTGCGCTCCCAGATCCTGACGCTCGAGTTCGTGCGCGAAGCGGGCGCCGTCCGCAGCGCCGACAACATGATCCGCACGATCGCCATCCGCGAACGCAATGAGACCGCGGATGAGATCCGCGCGTTGCCCGTGCTGTTCGACCGCGGCCGTGTCGTACGACTGTCCGACGTCGGCATCGTCTACGAGACCTGGGAAGAGCCCACCCAGTACTATCGCATCAACGGCTTCCCGGCCGTTCAGTTCGTGGTCTGGCGTTCGCCGCGCACCAACGCCGTGGCCACTGCG
>Ga0302046_10004574_pt1 | contig 12309 bp, 8 predicted proteins | sample RVTome_11_FD_200261 | JGI IMG/M metagenome (GOLD analysis project Ga0302046, IMG submission 200261) | Soil microbial communities from uranium-contaminated site in the Upper Colorado River Basin, Wyoming, United States - RVT147D111 (version 2) ... | reverse complement strand
GCCTCCGCCATCGGGGACTCCGGGCTGCGGACGAGCGACAGGTAAGGCAACGCGGCGGGCGAGTCGCCGTCCTCGAGGAACGGTCTGCGGGCTCGGGGGCGGAGGCGTTCGGTTCTCTTCTTCACCACGGCCTCAATCACCCGATCCCAGTCTACAGTCTACACGTCTCTCGGGTGGCGGTTGCGGGATCGCAGCCGCAGCCTCGGAAACCTGATCCCGGTCCGCCGCTCCACGCTGCGCCCCAGGCGCCGCGCCGTCTTGCGGAAACGCAGGAGCCAGCGCCGTGCCCACACGAACTCGTAGGCGAGGATCGCGAGGCCCGCCGGGATCACCAGCGTCGCCGGCCCGGGCAGCACGATCATGACGACCCCGATCAGCAGGACCGAAGAGCCCACGACCAGGATCACCACCCGCCGGGCGCCCCGCATCCCGATCTTGCGCAGGTTGTCGAGCTCCTCCATGAACGGCGAGGCCAGGGGCGCCGTGTCGCGGTCCGGGGCCGCGATCGAGGCGGCCACGCCGACGCCGAGGAGACCGCAGATGAAGGCCAACGAGGCCACGATGGGGATCGGATAAAGGTAGGTGAGGTTCATCTTGACGCCGACGAAGGCGAGCACGAAGACGAGGCTCATCTTGAGGTAGCGGAAGCGGTGCAGCATCCCCGCCAGCGCGAAGTAGAGCGAGCGCAGCCCGAGGACGGCGAAGACGTTCGAGGTGAAGACCAGGAACGGGTCGCGGGTGACGGCGAAGATTGCCGGGATGGAGTCGATCGCGAAGAGCACGTCGCTCGACCCCACGACCAGCAGCGCGACCGCCAGGGGCGTCATCGCCCAACCGGCGGCGTCGCGCACCAGGAAGCGGTTCCCCCGGAAGCCCTCGGTCACCGGCAGGAAACGCCGCGCGAAGCGAACCAGCGGGACCTTGTCGGGCTCGAGGTTGTCGTGGCGGGCGACGAGGAGCTTGACGGCCGTCAGGAGCAGCAGCCCGCCGAAGACGTAGACCGTCCACTGGAAGCGCGCGATCAGGGCGGCGCCGGCCGCGATCATCAGCCCGCGCAGCGCCAGCGCCCCGAAGATCCCCCAGAAGAGCACCCGGTGCTGGAGCGCCAGCGGCACCCTGAAGTAGGCGAAGATCATCGCGATGACGAAGATGTTGTCCACCGAGAGCGACTTCTCGATGAGGAAGCCGGTGGAGAACTGGAGCGCCGCCTGGGAGGCGCTGAGCTCGTGGAGCAGACCGCGGCCGAAGCCGAGCCAGCGCTCGGCGTAGAGGTAGTAGACGACGACGTTGAAGCCGATCGCCAGGACGATCCAGAACCCCGTCCACGCCAGGGCCTCGCCGATCGAGATCACCCGGTCCCGGCGGTGGAAGACGCCCAGGTCGAGCGCCAGCATCAACAGCACGAAGCCCACAAAAGCGAGCCAGATCCAGATTTCCACGTCAGCATTCCCGCAGCGGTCCGCCGCCGCTCCCGCCGCCACGGGATTATGTCACGCCGCCCGCCCGCCTACGTCGCCGCGTAGGGCGGCGTCCGGTAGGGACGAGGGGCCAGGCGACGGCGCTTGCACGGCCGCAGGCTCGGACGAGTATGAGAGACTCGCGCCCCGTGAGCACGCCGCGCATCCCCGTCGAGCAGGTCGTGCGGCTCTGGCTCCACCGCCAGGGCCTGGCGACGCCCCGCGCCTCGGCGGAGCTGACCCCGGGCGCCCTCACCGAGCACCTGGAGCGCACCGGGGGGCTCCAGGTCGACACCATCAGCGTCCTCGACCGCGCCCATTACCTGACGCTGTGGAGCCGCTTCGGCAACTACGACCGCGAGCAGGTCGACGGCTGGATCTACGACGACCGTTTCGCCTACGAGTATTGGGGGCACGAAGCCTCGATCCTGCCGATCTCGCACCTGCCGCTCGGGCTGCGGCGCATGCGCGGCTTCCCGCCCAAGAAGTGGAGCGGCAAGGCGTGGTGGAGCGTCTACAGCACCTCGACGGCCTCCAAGCGCCGGGTGCTGAAGCGCTTGCGCGAGCAGGGCCCGCTCGAGAGCGCCGATTTCGAGGCGCACCCCGACGAATTCGGCCCCGAAGGCCCGCCGGGCGGCGGCATGCCGCTGCCGAAGGAGGACAAGCGCTCTTTGAAGCTCCTCTGGCACGACGGCCGGGTCGCGGTCGCCCGGCGGCGCCACTTCCGCTGCGTCTACGACCTCGCCGAGCGCGTCTACCCCGAGGCGTCTCCGGCGACGCCCGCCGAATACGAGGACAGTTGGCTCTTCGCCGGTCTTGCCGGCAACGGCATCGCCGGCGAGCGGCACCTCGCCAACTACTTCACCGCGCCTGACCTGCACGCCCCGGACCGCCGGCGCGTGATCGCGCGCAACCTGAGGCACGGGCGGATCGTCGAGGTGCGCGTCGACGGGCAGCGCGGGGCCTTCTATGCCCTTCCCGAGCAATTGGACTCGCTCGACACCCTCCCCGAGCCGCGGGGGACGACTCTCATCTGCCCCTTCGACTCGCTGCTGTGGCAGCGCCGGCGCGCCGAGGACCTGCTCGGTTTCCGTTACCGAATCGAGATCTACGTCCCCCCGAAGAAGCGCGAGTTCGGCTACTACGTGCTGCCGATCCTCCACGACGGGCGGCTGGTGGGCCGCCTCGACCCCAAGGTCCACCGCGACCGGGGGACGCTCGAGGTGAAGGCCGTCTACCTCGAGGCGGGCTTCCGCCGCGACCGCCGGTTCGAGGGCGAGCTGGCGGCGGCGCTCGACAGCCTGCGCGAGCACGTCGGGGCCGAGCGGCTCGAGCTGCCCGAGGGCTGGCGTCGGCTCGGCTGAGCCGCCGGAGCGTGTGATACGATTCACGGCATGGCAAGCGATGGGCCTCTTTCTACGGACCTTGACGACCCGTCGGCCGTCCCGTACTTCCTCTGGGACGAACCGATGACGGTCGCCGAGCTGCGCCGTCGCCTGGCGACGGCTTCGCGGCCGGAGAGAGCCCGCCTGCTGGGGAGGCTCCTCCGCGAGGCGCGGGATCCGGACGTCTGGAAGTTCACGACTCCCGAGGAGGTCGCCCACTCGTGGCCGGCGCTGGCCAAGCACCTGGGAAGGCGGCGCGCCTTCTGGGAGTTCCTGCTCACCCGCTGGAGCCAGCAAGGGCGTCTCGCGTTCGATGCCGCTCGATAGCTTTCAGCAGGCTGTTTTGGAGGGATTCTTCCGGCGCGAGGGCGGCTTCTTCCTGACCGGCGGCGCGGCCCTTGCCGGCTTCCACCTCGGCCACCGCGCGACCAAGGATCTCGATCTCTTCACCACCGAGGATCGCCTGGAGGATGGAGCGTCTGCGCTGATCGACATCTCGGATGAGCTCGGCGCGACCCTCGAAGAGCTCAGAACGGCCCCTACGTTCCGGCGTTTCCTGTTGCGTCGCGGTGACGAGTCCGTGATCGTCGATCTCGTTCACGATCTTGCGCCTCAGATCTTCCCAGACAAGCTCTCGATCGGACAGATCCGCGTCGATCCACCCGAGGAGATCCTCGCCAACAAGCTCTGCGCCCTTTTGGCCCGTGCCGAGATCCGGGACATCGTGGACGTGTTGACCTTGGAAAAGCATGGATTTTCGATCGAGGCAGCCATGGAGAATGCAGCCAAGAAGGACGGGGGGCTGACACCGGCCCAGTTGGCGTGGGTGCTTTCGGAGATGGAGATCGGCGGCGACGCAAGGCCGCCTGCTGGCGTCACCGTCGACCAGCTTCGCGAGTTCTTGAAGGATCTTCAGGGGAGACTGACCAAACTCGCGTTTCCGGAGTGATCCGTGCAGCCATCAGCGCGCCGGCTACTCCGGACACTCCGGCGTAGGGCGAGCCTCCGTGCTCGCCCTCCGGTCCGACGGGACCGGCATGTGAAGGCTATTGTACCCTCCGATGAGGCGGCGAGACGCCTCGCCGCAGACCTCAGGGTACCGAATCCGGCCAGTAAGGTGCCCGAGGTCCCGACGCCGAGCACGGCCCTGGGCTGGGAGGTGGGCGAGTGGCACGTACGGTGCTCCAGCTTCCGGGAGTAGGCCTTCTTGCGTCGTAGCCACGTTTCGTAGATACCCTTCCAGCGGCTGAAGTCGGCACGTGTCTCGTCAAAGGCGTCGAAGTGGGAGAGCTTGCCCGCCGTGAGCGCGGAGTAGAAGTCCTCGCTGAGAATGCCGTACTTCTCCTCGTAGAGCGTCAGCCGCCGCTCCAGCAGCGTCATCTCGATGACCAATTCGTGTATTCCCATGACGTCTGGCTCCCGCAACGGTCGCCTCGACAACTGGAGATCATAGCACGTTGCGGCCGTGGGAGTGTACTTCCGACCAGCCCAAGTCCCGCCGCGGCGCGGCCCGAAATCGGAGTGGGCGCGCAGCGCCGGCCCGAGCGCCGCGGCATCCTCGGCGTATGAGTCTGCCATGGCGAAGATCCTGCTCCTCGGCTGACCTCGCCACAGATGCTGGCGGCGGCTCGCCTGGTTTTGTCTTCGCGGCGGCGAGCGGTTAGAGTAGCGTCCCCGCCGGAGCTCGTACGCAAGCCCTCAGGAGAACCCATGCAGAAGAAGCTGGCCGTCGTCCTTGCCGTCCTCGCCGTCCTGCCCGTCGCGGTTTCCGCGCAACCGCAGCTCACCGACTACCTGCCCCCGGGCGTCGCCTACGACCCCGAGGTCCCGACGCCGGCCTCCGTCCTCGGCTGGGAGGTGGGCGACTGGCACGTGCGCCACGACCAGCTCGTGGCCTACATGCGGGCGCTGGCCGCGCACTCCGACCGCGTCGCGATCGAGGTCACCGGCAAGACGTACGAAGAGCGGCCGCTGCTGCTGCTGACGATCTCCTCGCCGCGGAACCTGGCGCGGCTCGACGCGATCCGCGACGAGCACCTGCGGCTCGGCGACCCCGCGGCGCCGCGGCCGGACACCGCCGGGATGCCGGTGGTCGTGTACCTGGGCTACAGCGTCCACGGCAACGAGGCCTCGGGCGCCAACGCCTCGCTGCTGGTGGCCTACCACCTGGCAGCGGCGCGCGGCGAGGAGATCGAGGAGCTGCTGGCCGGCGCGGTGATCCTGCTCGACCCGAGCCTCAACCCAGACGGCCTGGCGCGCTTCGCGCAGTGGGCCAACATGCACCGCGGGCGGGTGCTGGTGGGCGATCCGCGCCACCGCGAGCACGTCGAGGGCTGGCCGAACGGCCGCACCAACCACTACTGGTTCGACCTCAACCGCGACTGGCTGCCGCTGGTCCACCCCGAGAGCCGGGCGCGGCTGGCCACCTTCCACCGCTGGAAGCCCAACCTGCTCACCGACTTCCACGAGATGGGGTCGAACCAGACGTTTTTCTTCCAGCCCGGCATTCCGGTGCGCCAGAACCCGCTCACCCCGCAGCGCAACCTCGAGCTCACCCGCGAGATCGCGGGCTACCACGCCGCGGCCCTCGACGCCATCGGCAGCCTCTACTTCACCGAAGAGGTCTTCGACGACTTCTACTACGGCAAGGGCTCGACCTATCCCGACGTCAACGGCGCCGTGGGCATCCTCTTCGAGCAGGGGAGCGCCCGCGGCCACGTGCAGGAGACGATCAACGGCGACCTGCGCTTCCCCTTCGCCATCCGCAACCAGTTCACGACCTCGCTCTCGACCCTGCGCGCGGCCCTCGACAAGCGCCGGGACCTGCTCGCCTACCAGGCCGACTTCTACCGCGACGGGGCGGGGGAGAAGGAGGTCGGAGCCTACGTCGTCGGCGAGCCGGACGACGCCGTGCGCGCCCACCTCTTCGTCGACCTGCTGCGCCGCCACGCCGTGCGCGTCCACGCCCTGGCGCGTCCGGTCGAGCGCGGCGGCGTGCGCTACGAGCCGGGCTCGGCCTGGGCCGTGCCCCTCGCGCAGCCGCAGCGCCGGCTGATCCGGGCGATGTTCGAAAAGCCGGTCTCCTTCGCCGACTCGACGTTCTACGACGTCTCGGCCTGGACGCTGCCGCTCGCCTTCGGCCTGCCTTTCGACGCCCTCGACCGGGACGCTTTCGAGCCCGGTCTGCTGGGCGAGGAGGTCGGCGAGCCGGCGCCGCCGCGTGGACGCTTCGTAAGCGGCGACGGCCGGGTGGTGGCCTACGCCTTCGCCTGGGACGGCTATTTCGCGCCGCGGGCGCTCTACCGCCTGCTGGCGGCCGAGGTCCGCGCCCGCGTCGCCGTCGAGCCGTTCACCGCCGAGACCGCGGAGGGCCCGCGCGGCTTCGGCTACGGCACGATCGTCGTCCCCCTGGGCATCCAGGACGCCGGAGCGGACGTCGGCGCGCTGCTGCGCGCCGCGGCGGACGAGGACGCGGTCGACGTCTTCGCCCTGACCACCGGCCTGACGCCCGAGGGCATCGACGTCGGCAGCCCCAGCCTGCGGCCGCTGGCGCTGCCGGAGGCGGCGATCGTCGTCGGCGACGGCGTGTCGCCCTACGAGGTGGGGGAGATCTGGCACCTGCTCGACCAGCGCTTCCACGTCCCGGTGACGCTGCTCGAGCGCTCGTTGCTGAAGTCCGCGGACCTCGGCGAGTACAGCCACCTGATCTTCGTCGACGGCGACTACGGCGACGCCCCGCCGGAGCTGCGGGAGCGGCTGCGTGGCTGGGTGCGTCGAGGCGGCGTGCTGGTCGCCACCCAGGGCGCCGCGGTGGCGGCCCGCGGCCTCCTCCGGGAGGGGGACTCGGAGGCGGAGGGCGCCGCCAAGGCGCAGACCGGTGCGGAAGAGAAGCAGGAGGAGAAGGAGCAGGAGAAGGAGGAGGAGACGCCCCAGCGCCTGCCCTACGCCGAGCACCGCCAGCGGCGCGAGGCCGAGATGATCAGCGGCGCCATCTTCGCGGCCGAGCTCGACGTCACCCATCCCCTGGCCTACGGTTACCGCCGCGCGTCGCTGCCGGTGTTCCGCAGCAGCACGCTCGTCCTCGAGCCGCAGACGAACCCCTACGTCACGGTGGTGCGCTACGCCGAGGAGCCGCTGCTGGCGGGCTACGTCTCCGAGGCCAACCTGCGGAAGCTCAAAGGCGGGCCCGCGGTGGTGGCCGAGCGGCTGGGAGGCGGGCTGGTGGTGCGCATGGTGGACGACCCCAACTTCCGCGGCTTCTGGTACGGCACCAACAAGCTCTTCCTGAACGCGCTCTTCTTCGGCTCCGTGGTCGAGGCGACGCCGGCGCCGCGGTGATGAACGCTCCGTTCAGCCGTAGCGATGTTACGAGCATCACTACTCGACCTCTATTCCAGATAGGGCAAGTGGTCAAGGCCCCACTCATCGCACAGGCCATCGAGGGTGACCTCGGTTCCGTCGTCCAGGAGCACGTCTCCCCTTACGATGTACTGGAGGCCCCACGACATGGGCGGCTGGCGCAATTCCGGGTGTGCGGCGAGGTCGGCCAGCAGCGCCCGGTCCTCGTTCGTGGACCGCATTGCAAGGTGTCGGGCGAGGGCGGGCCAGACGGAGTCGCACAAAGGGCCGTATCGCCGGAGCGCTTTCTCGAAGAGAGCAGGGTCGGCGCCCGGATGTAGGGACAGATGGCAGGCAGGCTTCAGTACAGCGATGGGAGGCGAGGTAGAGGGCAGGTCCGCATAGGCCACAACGCTGCGCGCTACTGTCCGGCCCAGAGAAAGCAGATCCGCGTGGGCGAAAGCCTGGAGCCAAGGTGTGTCCTCTTCGAGCTGGAGCTCCTTCGCCAGCTCGGAAGCCAGACTGTCCGCCAATACGCCGGCGGGGGCGCTGTAGAGATTCCGGATCGCCTCAAGAGCAATGAGCCGCCCTGAGCAGGCGAAGAAGTCCCCGGCCAGCAACGGGGCCGCGATTTCTGCAAGCTCGTAACCACGATCGGAAGCGTCAGCGAGGCCGCCGTCGTCGTCTCCCGGGTCGATTGCGGCGAAGAGAAATCCGCCATAGTGATCATCTGCGTAGGAACCTGCACTGCGGGCAAGCTTTGCCGCAAATTCCCGAGGCAGCGTGCGGCTGAGCTCGTCCGCGAGATGGCGATAGAGAGTCGTCTGCCATTCAGAAATGGGCGTGTCGGGTTGAATCCCCCCCATCCGTCCGAAGCCACGACGCGACAAGGAAACCCGTGCAAGCTCAACCAGCTCAGGCTGCCCGGCTCCGGCAGACGCCGCGAGCTGCAGGCGGAGGCCTTCCAGGCGCCTCGCGCCCGGCCAGAGGTGGAGCATGCCCACGCAGGAACGATCGCGCGGCCATAGCGGCGCGCCCGCGTTCAAGATCCGGCCGGCGCCCAGGGTACGACCGCTTGCCACCGGGTTGCGAGGCGCATTGACGACGATCTCCGCCGCGAGAGAGCCCGAATTCGGCACCGGTAGCTCCGAGCTGAACGAACCCTCTCGTGCCGCCTGCTCCAAGCGATACCACGCGAGCCAGCTCGCCGCCAGCGCACGCTTGCGGAACCAGCCACCCACCAGCTCCCGCCGCTCCTCTTCGCTCGATACTGCCCAGGCACTGAGACAGGACTCGATCTCCCAGGGCCATCCCCTGTCCAGCTCCCGAAACAACAGCTCCGCCCACTCCTGGAGCTGCGCGTCTGAGCCAAGGCCGTCTGCGAACATCATTCCGGAGACCGACAGGCCTCCAGGCTTCGCATGGGGCAGATCACTCAACACCGCCTCCAGCCAACTCCTGTTCTGGCGGGCGATCAGTGCCCCCCAGAGCCGGAGCGTGTCCCACGAAGTGCGGTGCGTGAGCCGTCGGCGAAAGCCCTCGCTCCTGGCCGCCGTCCCCTCGGTGGTGGAGTGAAGGTTCCAGGCCGTGAGGTAGTCCTGGAAGATAAGGTGGGTGAAGCCCAGGGTGCGATCGGCATTTTCGGTGAGAAGGGCGGCAGGGCCGGCGAGCCATGCGAGAAACCCCAGCCGCTCTTCCTCGGACCAGCTCTCCGGGAGCAGAGTGGCCAGCTTCTCCCAGGTGGCCACGACGGGGCCTTTTGGGGCCCACAATCTCGATGGTTCAAGCCCCGCCGCCAGAGCGGCGACTGCTCGTAGTCGCTCGTCGCTGTCGGAGGGCCGCCACTGGTCGCGACTGAGGATCGCTCCCTCCTGAGCCTTCCTTTCGGGAAGGGCTGTCAGAAGGTTCTCGATGCACGCCTGGTAGAGCTGATGCCTCTTGTCCGGTAGCGGCCCGGAGCGGCTGATGAGAAGCATCATGGTGAGCAGCAGAGCTGTACGGGCCAGAGGCCGAATCCCTTCCACCCGGGCCAGGGAAGCTTGGAACCGGTCGACCTCCGCCTCTGCGGCCTGGTCGTCTTGCCCGTAGCAATGGCGGAAGAAGCGATGTGCCAGGGCGGCAATCTCACCGTCGGAGAGGGGCTGAATGTCCAGGATCTCGAAGCCTTCGCTGTGAGAGGGCCGCCCCTCACCGTAGGGGCGACTGGTTACCACGACCAGAAGGCGCGGGTGCTCCTCCATGATGCCCAGGAGCTTCTCGCGCACCTCGCGCCCCAAGGGGCCGATCTCGTCCCAGCCATCCACCAGAAGCACGGGTCGGACGCCAGCAGTGCCAGCCAGCACCTTCGTCAGCTCGCCTTCACACCCCTTGCCAAGACGGTCGGCAATCCGGCTTTCGAGGAAGGCGTCGAGGGAGCGCGCGACGCCCTCGCATCCGGGCTGGGCCCAGTGCCGGGCCAGGTCCCGCAGCACAAGCATCAGAGGTAGGGCGCCAGGATGTTGCAGCACGCGCCTGAAGGTGTAGCGCATCCAGGTGGTCTTTCCAACCCCGGCTGGGCCGCGGATGACCAACGGTTTGTTCCTTCGGAGCAGCTCCTCCGCAGGCAACGGTTTACCTTCATCGGTGGCGGCGAGGTCAAACCCCTCTGCCAGCCGCAACGGAAGGTACATGGCGTCGAGCCCCGACGCGATGGGCCGGCCTACGCCACCAGGCTGGGCGACGCCCACGCTCCTCAAGTCCCAGTGGGAGAATGCGTGCGCATGACGCTGGCGATATGCGCGCACGAAAGCATCTGAGCGCCCGGCAGCTCCGGGCGCCCACGGCTCCTCCCCGCGGAGGAGATCGGCGATCTCCACGGCGATGGCGGAGAGGGCGGCGTCTGCCTTGGCACGCTTCATCAGTGCCAGGACCTGACCGTCCCGCGGCCGTCCCTGGATCGACGCCAGCCAGGGCACGTGCTGCCATGGACAGGAATTAACGATCACCGGAACGACTCGCAAGCCGGCCCCCCGCCTCTCCAGGATCCGCGGCACCTCTTCCTCACGGATGAACTTCGAGGTCAGGAAGTCCGCCGAGATCAGGAACACAGCCACCCACGCCTGCTCCATAGCATCTTCGATCGCCGGACGCCAGTCGTCGCCGACGGCGATCCGGCGGTCGTCCCAGACCTCAAGCACCCCCTCCAGCGCCAGCACCCGAAGCTGTTTGACGAGTCGATTCTTCCAGGACTCGTCGACATGGCTGTAGCTGATGAAGACGTTCGGTAGCACGCGGCCGCTCCTCGGAGATCACAGACGCCGCAGCCGCACGCTCTCCACCGAGTGGTCGGCGCCCTTCTCGAGCACGAGCTGGGCGCGGTCCCGGGTCGGCAGGATGTTCTCCAGGAGGTTGACGCCGTTGATGCCCTCCCAGATGCCGCGGGCGACCTGCCGCGCCTCGCCGTTGGAGAGGTCGGCGTAGCGGTGGAAGTAGGAATCCGGGTCGCGGAAGACCGAGTCGCGCAGGGTCAGGAAGCGGTCGACGTACCACTGCTCGATGTGGCGGGCGTCGGCGTCGACGTAGATCGAGAAGTCGAAGAAGTCCGACACGAAAAGCCGTGGCGGCCGCCCGTCGCCGCGGCCGTCGCCGGTCTGCAGCACGTTGAGGCCCTCGAGGATCACGATGTCGGGGTGGCGCAGCGTCTGGGTCTCGCCGGGCACGACGTCGTAGCTCTGGTGGGAGTAGACGGGAATCAGGATCTCCCCCTTGCCCGATTTGACGTCGGCGATCACCTCGACCAGGCGGCGCAGGTCGTAGCTCTCCGGGAAGCCCTTACGCTGCATCAGGCCGCGCTCCTCGAGCACCCGGTTGGGATAGAGGAAGCCGTCGGTGGTGACGATCTCGACCTTGGGGTGGTCGCCCCAGCGGGCGAGCAGCGCCCGCAGCACCCGCGCGGTGGTGCTCTTGCCCACCGCCACGCTGCCGCCCATGCCGATCACGTAGGGCACCTTGCCGGCCTTCTTGCCCAGGAAGGTGTCGCTCGCCTGGTGCAGCTTCTGGGTGGCCGCCACGTAGAGGTTGAGCAGCCGCGACAGCGGCAGGTAGATCTCGGCCACCTCGGCCAACGACACCTGCTCGTTGACGCCTCGCAGTTGGATCAGCTCGGGCTCGCTCAGGGTCAGGGGCGTGGAGGCGCGCAGCTCGGCCCACTCGGCGCGGGTGAAGTGGAGGTACGGCGAGAGCGTCTCGGCGGCGGCTTGCATGGCGGATCGACGTAGGGGCGCACGGCGTGCGCCCGGACCGTGGGCGCACGCCGTGCGCCCCTACCCTAGCTAGAATCATTCTATGCGGATCGCGGTGCTCCTCTCCGGCGGCGTCGACAGCTCAGTGGCTCTCAGGCTGCTCCACGCCGCGGGCCACGAGCTCACCGCCTTCTACCTCAAGGTCTGGCTCGAGGACGAGCTCGCCCACCTCGGCGCATGCCCCTGGGAGGACGACCTGCGCTACGCGCGGGCGGTGTGCGAGGCCGTGGACGTGCCGCTCGAGGTGGTGCCGCTGCAGCGCGAGTACCACGAGCGGGTGGTCGCCTGGACCGTGGCCGAGCTGCGCGCCGGACGCACCCCGAGCCCCGACGTCCTGTGCAACCGGAGCGTCAAGTTCGGCGCCTTCGTGGAGCGCCTCGGGGCCGCCCGGGCGGGGTTCGACAAGGTGGCCTCGGGCCACTACGCCCGCGTCGACCACGACGGCAGCCGCTGGCGTCTGCTGAGGGGCGTCGATCCGGTGAAGGACCAGACCTACTTCCTCTTCCAGCTCGACCAGGAGCAGCTCGCGCGCGCCGTCTTCCCGCTCGGCGGCCTCACCAAGGCGCAGGTGCGCGCCCTGGCGCGCGAGCTCGGCCTGCCCAACCACGACCGCCGCGACAGCCAGGGCATCTGCTTCCTCGGCAAGCTGCCCTACGAGGAGTTCGTGCGCGGCTACCTCGGCGAGCGGCCCGGCGAGATCCGCGAGATCGAGACCGGGCGCACCCTCGGCGAGCACCGCGGCGTGTGGTTCCACACCGTGGGACAGCGCAAGGGGCTGGGGCTCCACGGCGGCCCCTGGTACGTGGTGGCGAAAGACCTCGACCACGACGTCGTGCTCGTCTCGCACCG
>Ga0302046_10004572_pt1 | contig 12311 bp, 8 predicted proteins | sample RVTome_11_FD_200261 | JGI IMG/M metagenome (GOLD analysis project Ga0302046, IMG submission 200261) | Soil microbial communities from uranium-contaminated site in the Upper Colorado River Basin, Wyoming, United States - RVT147D111 (version 2) ... | reverse complement strand
TCTGCCGCGCTCGTCGAGATCTTCGCCGAACATCGGCTCCACGCGCAGCTGCGGAAAGGCCGAGCGGATGACCAGCTTGTCGAGCTTGGCGATCGCATCCTCGAGCGCCGCCGGCTCGCCGCACCACCAGGTCGCCACCGAGGGCATCTTCAGCGGCTCGCCGAGGAGTTTTTCCGCAAGGCGCGGCAGGTAGCCGAGCAAGGTGCTCGACTCGAGAAGGTTGGAGCCGAGCGCGTTCGCCACCAGGACGTTGCCGCGGCGCACCGCGGCCACCAGCCCGGGCACGCCGAGCGCCGAGTCGCCGCGCAGCTCCAGCGGATCGCAGTAGTCGTCGTCCAGGCGCCGCAGGATCGCGTGCACGCGCCGCAGGCCCGACAGCGTCTTCAGCCAGACGCAGCCTTCGCGCACCGTGAGATCGGTGCCCTCGACCAGGGGCAGGCCGAGGTAGCGCGCCAGGTACGTGTGCTCGAAGTAGGTCTCGTTGTGCGGGCCCGGGGTGAGCAGCACCGTGAGCTGGGGGCCACCATTCTGCGGCGCCCAGTGCGCGAGGCTGTCGCGCAGCGTGGCGAAGAAGCTCGCCAGGTGCTGCACCTTGAGGTCGTTGAACAGCTCGGGAAAGGCGCGCGAGATGACGATGCGGTTCTCGAGCGCGTAGCCGGCGCCCGAGGGCGCCTGCGCGCGGTCGTCGAGCACCCACCAGCGGCCGTCGGGCGAACGCGCGAGGTCGGCGGCGTACAGGTGCAGCATGATGCCGCCCGCGGGCCTGGCGCCGTGGCAGGGGCGAAGAAAACCCGCGTGCCCGTGCACCAGCGCGGGCGGCAGCAGGCCCTCCCTGATCAGGCGCTGCTCGCCGTAGACATCCACCAGGATGCGGTTGAGGAGCGTCGCCCGCTGCAGGATCGCCGCCTCGATCGTCGCCCACTCCTGCGGCGCCAGGATGAAGGGCAGCAGATCCAGCTCCCAGGGCCGGTCGGCCCCCTGCGGGTCGGCGTAGACGTTGTAGGTGACGCCGTTCTCGCGCACCTGGCGCTGCACCGACTGCTGGCGCTCGCGCATGCGCTCCGCGGACTCCGCGGCGAGCTGGGCGAACAGCGGCTGCCAGTGCGCGCGCGGCGCCTGCGGCGCCGCGAACATCTCGTCGTAGCGCGCAGTCGCCCGCGGGTACTGCGCGAGGAGCTCCTTCGGCATCAGGGCAAGTGGATGAGGGGCTTCACGTAATGGTACTCGTGCAGCGCCTCGACGAACTCGAGGATGCCGACGAACCAGATGAACCAGACCACGTCGAACATCGTGCGGCGGAACAGCCGTGGATTCACGGTGTAGGTCTCCGGCTCCACGTAGCCGGAGAATCTCGGCAGGAAGCGCGGCACGCGCGCGCAGTAGGCCTCGAACTCGGCGCCGAAGCGCTCGCGCAGCACGTCTTCTTCCCGGCGGATCACCGCGGGGTAGCTGACGAGCATGGCCACCGCGAGGACGATCCCCAGCGTAACGGTCTCGCTCGCGAAGCCGATGCCGGCGAAGCCGAGGAGCGAGAAGAAGTACAGCGGATTGCGGCTCAGAGAATACGGCCCGGCGGTGATCAGCTCGGTATTCTTGTGGCCGCTGATGTAGAGCGAGCACCACAGGCGGCCGACGGTCGCGGCGCCCACCAGCGCCAGGCCGACGAGGAACAGCAGCGTCGACAGCAGGTTGCCTTCGTGCGCGCTCTCCGCGGCGAGCACCGTGAGGAAGAACGCGACCGCGAAGATCCTCGACACCAGCAGGCGGTGGGTGGCGAAATAGTGGGCGAAACCCCGCTGCATCGAGTCGCCGCGCCCTATTCCAGGTAGATCATCTTCACGCTCATGCCGCCGTCGATCGTGACGTTCTGTCCGGTCATGAAGCCCGCGTCCTCGGCGAGGAACACGCAGGCCCGCGCGATGTCCTCCGGGGTGCCGACGCGCCCCACAGGATGCTGCAGCTTGTCGCGGCGCGAGTGCTCGCGGCCGCGGGTCTCGATCCAGCCCGGGCTGATGCAGTTCACGCGGATGCCGCGCGCGCCGAGGCTGATGGCGGTGGCGTGCGTGAGCGCCACGATGCCGCCCTTGGAGGCCGAGTAGGCCTCGGTGCCCGCCTCGGACATGAAGGCGCGGGTGGAGGCGATGCTGATGATCGCGCCTTTCTTCTTGTGTTTGACCATCAGCCTCGCGGCTTCCTGCGCGCACAGGAACGTGCCGCGCAGGTTCGCGGCGAGGACGAGGTCGAAGGCTTTGGGGGAGAGCGTAAGGAACGGTGCGCTCGCGCGGACGCCGGCGTTGTTGACCAGCACGTCAGGGCAGCCGAGCGTGCGCGCCGTGGCGCGCAGCCAGTTCCTGACTTCGGCCTCCTTGGAGACATCCGTCTTGAAGAACGCCGCCTGCGCGCCTTTGTCGAGGAGCGCCTTCAGCGTCTGGCGGCCGGCGCGCGCGTTGATGTCGGCAATCGAGACCGCGTAGCCGTCCCGGGCGAATTGCTGCGCGATGGCACGGCCGATGCCTTGCGCACCACCGGTGACGGCGAGGACCTTGCGTCGGGTCACGCGGCGAAGTGTAGCGGACGCGCGGGTCGTGCAGAACGGATGCGTCACGCCCTTCGCGGCGCCGAGGGCGTGCGCGCAGCGCCGGGCGAACCGAGCACTTCGGAGGTGATCTGTCGCTTGGACAGCTCGCTGCCAAGCTTGTGGCGCAGGAACGCGCCACTGGTATAGCGCTTCACGTCGAGGTAATAGGTTTCCTCCACGTACTTCACCGCATCGACGTACTGTTCGAAGACATCTTCGTCGCAGGAAAAGCGCTCGTAGTTCACCACCGAGTGCACGCGGCTGCCCAGAGGCCCGAGCAGCGCGTCGACGGCGGCGACGATGGTGCGGATGTCCTCTGCGTTGCGCACGCGCATGCCGGCATAGTTCATGTAGACCGTGTTCGACGCGGCGTCGTAGCTGAGCCGGTCGGCGATGCGTATGTCGAGCATGCGCTCGCGCAGCCCCATCTGCGGCGGCTTGAAGATCGCGGCATCCATCGTGTGCGGCCCGTCGATCGCGGGCCTGAAGGGCATGCGCGCGAGGATGTCGCGCTCGACGTCGATGCCGGGCGCCACTTCGGTGAGGGTGAGCCCCTCGGCGCCCAGCCGGAATACGCAGCGCTCGGTCACGTACAGCACCTCTAGCCTGCGGCGCTGCGCGTACGCGGCGCTGAACGTGACCTGGCCGATGGTCTCGACGAACTTGGCGAACCTGCCCTCCTTGGCGATGCGCAGGCGGCCGTCCTCGATCGCCACTTCGAGCCCACCCGACGTGAAGGTGCCGACGTAGACGATCTTCTTGGCGTTCTGGCTGATGTCGATGAAGCCGCCGCAGCCGGGGATGCGGGCGCCGAAGCGGCTGGCATTGACGTTGCCGCGCGCGTCGCACTCGCCGAAGCCGAGAAACGCGGCATCCAGCCCGCCGCCGTCGATGAAATCGAATGCCGAGCAGTGGTCGATGACGGCCTGATAGTTGACCGCCGCGCCGAAATCCAGCCCGCTCATCGGCACGCCGCCCATCACGCCCGGGTCGACTGTCAGCGTGATCAGGTCCTGCACGCGCTCTTCGCCGGCGACCAGCGGAACCTGGTCCGGAACCGACCCGACGCCGACGTTGATCACGCAGTTCGGCGAAAGCTCGAGCGCCGCGCGCCGGGCGATGACCTTGCGCTCGCTGAGCTCCGGCGGCTGCACCTTTCTTTGCGGCACGCGCAACTCGCCCGCGAAGGCCGGGTTGAATTGCGTGCCATAGGTCTGCATGTGGTGCTCCGGCTCGGCGAGCACGACGCAGTCCACCAGCACGCCGGGAACCTGGACGCGCCGCGCGTCGAGCGAGCCCTCGGCTGCCACCCGCTCGACCTGCGCGAGCACGATGCCGCCCGAGTTGCGTGCGGCGATCGCGAGCGCCAGGTTCTCCAGCGTGAGCGCCTCACGCTCGGCGGTGATATTGCCGTCGGGATCGGCAGTGGTGCCGCGGATGAGCGCCACCTTGATCGGAAATGCCTTGAAGAACAGGAACTCCTGGCCGTCGAGCTCGAACAGGCGGACGATCTCCTCGGTGGTCACGGCATTCATGCGGCCGCCGCCGTGGCGCGGATCGATGTAGGTGCCGAGTCCCACGGGCGACAGCGTGCCGGGCTTCCCCGCGCCGATGTCGCGGTATAGGTGGGTGAGGATGCCTTCTGGCAGGTTGTACGCCTCGATCTTGTTCTCTACGGCGAGTTTCTCGATCCGTGGAATGAGGCCGAAATGCCCGCCAATCACGCGCTTCAGCAGTCCGGCGTGCCCCAGCCGATTGAGGCCCCGCTCCTTCATGTCCCCCTGTCCGCCGGCGAACACCAGCGTCAGGTCGCGCGGCGACCCCGTTTCGAGAAAGCGCTTCTCCAGCGCGACGAACAGCTGATCCGGCGTGCCGTTACCGCCATAGCCGGCCGATGCGACCACGTCGCCGTCGTGGATCACGGCGACCGCGTCGCCTGCCTCGATGATCTTCTTGAGCCGCATGCTGCCTCCTCGGGAAATGCGCGCGTCGAGTTTAACGTCGCAGGTCCAGAGTGAACGGAAAGTTCGGATTGCGTTCCTCGGCCCCGACCTCCACCCGCCCCGGCGTATGCCCGATCCTGAAGAACCGCGCCAGACGCCGCCCTTCCGCCGCATAGGCGTTCACCGGGAAATCCTCGTGCGAGCGCCCTCCCGGATGCGACACGTGGTACTGGCACCCGCCCATGGAGCGCGCCATCCACGTGTCGACGAGGTCGAACACCAGGGGCGCATGCACGCCGATGGTGGGATGCAAGGCCGCGGGCGGCTGCCAGGCGCGGTAGCGCACGCCGCCGACGAATTCGCCGACGTTGCCGGTCGGCGCCAGAGGCACGCGGCGGCCATTGCACGTCAGCACCATGCGATCGCCGACGATCCCCGCTGCCAGCACCTGCAGCCGCTCGACGGAGGAATCGACGTAGCGCACCGTGCCGCCGGGTGCGCCCTGCTCGCCCATCACGTGCCAGGGCTCCAATGCGGCGCGCAGCTCCAGCTGCGCGCCGCGCGCGGCGAACTCGCCGTAGCGTGGAAAGCGGAACTCGAAATGCGGCGCGAACCAGGACGCTTCCAGCGCATAGCCGAAGTCGCGCAGTTCCGCGATCACGTCCTCGAAGTCCTGCCACACGAACCAGGGCAGCATGAAGCGGTCGTGCAGCTCCGTGCCCCAGCGCTTCAGGCGTCCCGGCAAGTACGGTTTCTGCCAGAAGCGCGCCACCAGCGAGCGCAGCAGGAGCTGCTGCGTGAGCGACATGCGCGCGTGCGGCGGCATCTCGAAAGCGCGCATCTCCAGCAGGCCCAGCCTGCCGGTCGGGCCGTCGGGCGAGTACAGCTTGTCGATGCAGAACTCGGAGCGGTGCGTGTTGCCCGCCGCATCAATGAGCAGGTTGCGGAAAATGCGGTCCACCAGCCACGGCGGACACGCGGCGCCGCCCAGCTTCATCTGCCGCTCGAGCTCGCGGAACGCGATCTCGATCTCGTAGACCGAGTCGTTGCGCGCCTCGTCGATGCGCGGCGCCTGGCTGGTCGGGCCGACGAACATGCCCGAGAACAGATACGAGAGCGACGGATGGTTGTGCCAGTAGGCGAGCAGGCTGGCGAGGAGATCGGGCCGGCGCAGGAACGGCGAATCCGCGGCGCTCGCGCCGCCGAGCACGAAGTGGTTGCCGCCGCCCGTGCCGGTGTGGCGGCCGTCGAGCATGAATTTCTCGGTGGTGAGGCGCGCCTCGCGCGCCTGCTCGTACAGGTGCGTGGTGTGATCCACCAGCTCCTCCCAGTTCTTCGCCGGATGGATGTTTACTTCCAGCACGCCGGGGTCGGGCGTGATGCGCAGCGCCTCCAGCCGCGCGTCCCGCGGCGGCTCGTAGCCTTCGAGCACCACCGGGCATCGCATTTCGGCAGCGCTCGCCTCCACCGCGGCGCACACCTGGAGGTAGTCCTCCAGCGCGCGCGTCGGCGGCATGAAGACGTAGAGCACGCCGTGGCGCGGCTCGGCGCAGATCGCCGTGCGCGCGATCCAGGCCGCCGACTCGAACTCGCGCGGCCGTCGCTCGGCGGTGGCGGATGCCTGCATGCGTGGCGCGAGGTCGCGGTGGCGCGGCAGCGGCGCAGCGCGCTCCATCGGGTCGGGCGCGTGGATGACCGGGGTGTCGGCCTTCGTCACCCACGGCAGCGAATCGAGCGGCAACCGCAGCCCCATGGGCGAATCGCCGGGGACGAGGTAGCAGCGCACGGGCCGCAGGAACCACGGCCCGGACTGCCAGCGGCCGCTCTGCTCGTCGCGCTGCAGCGGCAGGACGTGGCCCACCTCGTGGTCCAGGCCCTGGGCGAAAACCTTGCGCAGGCGCTCGCGCTCGAGCGGCTCGTCCAAGCGCGCATCGAACGGGTCGACGTTCGCCGGGAGCTTGCGCTCGCGCCACAGGTAGTACCAGGTGTCCTCGTAGCCGGGGAACACGTACTGCGGATCGAGACCGAGCTTCGCGGCGAGCGTCCTGAGGAAGGTCGCGGCCTGCTCGGGCGTCGCGCCGTAATCCACCGACTCGTCGGCGAACAGCGCCGCGTTCTCCCACAGCGGCTCGCCGTCCTTCCTCCAGTAGCAGCCGAGCGACCAGCGCGGCAGCTGCTCGCCCGGATACCACTTGCCCTGGCCGTAATGCAGCAGCCCCTGCGCGGCGTAGCGTTCCTTCAGCCGGCCAAGGAGCAGGGCGCCGAGGCGACGCTTGCTTGGGCCCACGGCCTCGGTGTTCCACTCGGCGCCGTCGCGGTCGTCGAGCGCCACGAAGGTCGGCTCGCCGCCCATCGTGAGGCGCACGTCGCCGTGCACGAGATCGGCGTCGATGCGATGCCCGAGCGACGCGATCGCGCCCCACTGCGCCTCGGTGTAGGGTTTGGTGACGCGCGGCGCCTCCCACACGCGCATCACCTTCATGTGGTGCGAGAACTCGGCTTCGCACTCGTCCGTGGTGCCGGTGACCGGCGCCGCGCTGCCCGGCTCGGGCGAGCAGGCGAGCGGGATATGCCCCTCCCCCGCAAACAGGCCCGAGGTCGGATCGAGCCCGATCCAGCCCGCGCCCGGCAGGTACACCTCGCACCAGGCGTGCAGGTCGGTGAAGTCGGCGTCCGGGCCCGAGGGGCCGTCGAGCGACTTCACGTCGGCGGTGAGCTGGATCAGGTAGCCCGAGACGAAGCGCGCGGCAAGTCCCAGGTGGCGCAGGATCTGCACCAGCAGCCAGCCCGAATCGCGGCAGGAGCCGCTCGCGGCTTGCAGCGTCTCCTCCGGCGTCTGCACCCCGGGCTCCATGCGGATGAGGTAGCGGATGTCCTTCGCCAGCTGCGCATTCAGCGCCACCAGGAAATCCACCGACGCTCGCGGCGCGCGCGGGATCTCGGCCAGGTAGGCCTTGAGGAGCGGCGTTGCCCGCGCCTTGGCGAGATAGGGCGAGAGCTCGAGCAGCTGCGACTCGTCGTAGGCGAACGGGATCTGCTCCGCGCCCGGCTCGAGGAAGAAATCGAACGGGTTGATGACCGACATCTCGGCCACCAGGTCCACCTCGACGCGCAGTTCCTGCGCTTTTTCGGGGAACACCAGGCGCGCGAGCCAGTTGGATTGCGGGTCCTGCTGCCAGTTGATGAAATGCCTGGCGGGCGCGACCTTGAGCGAGTAGGCGTGCACGGGCGTGCGCGCGTGCGGCGCCGGGCGCAGCCGCACGACGTGCGGCGAGAGCGCCACGGGGCGGTCGTAGCGGTAGTGCGTGACGTGATTCAGCGCGACGTGGATCGACATGTCATTGCACGACTTGCGCGAGCGCGCTCATGGTCTCCGTGCCGCCGCCGGTGCGCACGCCGCGGATCGGGCAGGCGTCGTTGCAGTCGGCGCCAACGGCGATCTTGACGTGGCCTTCGCCGACGGTCGAGTCGTTGACGATGTCGAAGCTGCGCCAGCGGTCCACCACCCACGCCTCGGCCCAGGCATGCGGTTCGACCTTGTCGGCGCCTTGCGGCGCGCAGACGAATCCCGAAATGTAGCGCGCCGGCATGCCGAGCAGGCGGCAACTGGCGATGAAGGCGTGCGCGAGCGCGGCGGGGTCGGCGCCGGGAAGGTGCTGCTTGGTCGCCGCCGCCAGCTCGCGCAGCCCGGAGAGCGTTCCGGCGCGGCGCCGGTAGCCCTCGGCGAACGCGGCGAGCTTGTCGTCGGCGCGGGTGAGCGCCGTGGCGCGCAGGAAGAGCAGCGGCGAGAGCGGCGTGCCGGTGAAGTCCGAGGGCTGGTCCACCGCGCTCGACGTTTCCACCATGCCCGCGGCGCGGATGACGATCTCGGTGACCGGCCGGTCGAGCGTCAGCACGTGCAGCACGTTGCCGTAGCCGTCGTGCGTGCCGACCGGCTGGCCCGGGGTCTCGAGGCGCCAGGCGAGCACCTTCTGGCGCGCCGTGTCGCGCGGCGTGAGGCGCAGGTACTGCGTCGAGTAGCGCACCGGCGATTCGTAGCTGTAGCGCGTCTCGTGCATCAGGCCGAGCTTCATACCGCCCCCAGGTAGGCGCGATCGATGCGGCTTCCCAGCTCGCCGATGTCGGCGAGGCAGGCGGTGAGGTACTCGTGCAGCCCGCTCTGGAAGATCTCCTCGATGTCGGCGTGCGTGAGCCGCGCGTGCAGCTCGTAGGCGAGGCGCTTGGCGGCCTGGTCGTGCTGCCCCTCGATGCGGTCCATCGAGTCTTTGATCAGGTCGAAGCACGCGGCGAGCGAGCGCGGCATGCGCCGCTCGAGGATCAGCAGCTGCGCCACCTTGATCGGGTAGATCTGGTCGCGGTAGAGCTGGCGGTAGGACTCGAACGAGGACACCGACCGGAGCAGCGCGGTCCACTGGTAGAAATCGAGCGCACCGCCCACGTCCGCGACCGAGGGCAGCAGCACGTGGTATTTCACGTCGAGGATGCGCGCCGTGTTGTCGGCGCGCTCGAGGTGCGTGCCCAGGCGCGAGAAATTGAACGCCTCGCCGCGCAGGATCGTGCCGTAGGTGACGCCGCGAAAAAGGTGCGAGCGCTCCTTCACCCAGTCGAAGAACTGCGTGGCGCCCGCGCCGGTGACGCGCGCGGGCTTCATGCCCCGCACCTCCAGCCAGGTGCCGTTCAGCGTCTCCCACATCTCGGAAGTGATCTGCCAGCGCACCGCGTGCGCGTTCTCGCGCGCGCCCTTGAGGCAGGAGTAGATCGACGAGGGGTTGTGCTCGTCGAGGGCGAGGAACCCGATCAACGCCGGCAGCGCGAGCTGGTCGTGGCGCCCGTAGAACGCGTCCTCGGTGCCGGTGATCGAGAGCGGCGCGAGCAGGTTCTGCTGCTGCACGTCCTTGGTGCCGAACAGCACCAGGTTGGACGTCACGCCGAGGATGCGCGCCATGTTCTCCGCGCGCTCCATCTGGCGGCTCATCCAGAAGATGCGATCGGCGACGCGCGACAGCATCAGTCCACTACCCATGGGGAAAGGGGGTCAGATCAACATTTCGGGCGAGCGACGGGAACACGTCGGTGCCTCCGGCGGGTTTCCCATGGTCTCGCCTTTTCCGGCTGGACGATTCACCCAGCCGGAAAAGGCGAGATCGTTTTGAAAGGCAACGGCAAGGCACGGCGCTTGCTCTGTCGCTTACCCAAAAAAGCTGTTCTGACCCCCATTTCACGACAGCATCATTCCACTACCCATGTGTCCTTGGTGCCGCCGCCCTGCGAGGAGTTGACCACCAGCGAGCCCTCGCGCAGCGCGACGCGCGTGAGGCCGCCGGGCACCAGCCGCACCTCCTTGCCGGAGAGCACGAACGGGCGCAGGTCGACGTGGCGCGGCGCCACGCCCTTGTCGACGAACGTCGGGCAGGTGGACAGCGACAGCGTCGGCTGCGCGATGTAGTTCGACGGGTTGGCGCGCACGCGCTTGCGGAAGGCCTCGATCTCGGCCTTGCTCGCGGCGGGCCCGATCAGCATGCCGTAGCCGCCCGAGCCCTGCACTTCCTTCACCACCAGCTCGGCGAGCTTGTCCATGACGTGCGCGAGGTCCTCGGGCCGCTTGCATTGCCAGGTCGGCACGTTCTTCAGGATCGGCTCCTCGCCGAGGTAGAAGCGGATCATGTCCGGCACGTAGGGATACGTGGACTTGTCGTCGGCGACGCCGGTGCCGATGGCGTTGGCCAGGCCGACGTTGCCGGCGCGGTAGACCGAGAGCAGGCCCGGCACGCCGAGGCGGGAGTCCTGGCGGAAGGCGAGCGGATCGAGGAACGCGTCGTCCACGCGCCGGTAGATGACGTCGACGCGCTGGCTGCCCGCCGTCGTGCGCATGAAGACGCTGCCGTCCTTCACGAACAGATCCATGCCCTCGACCAGCTCGACGCCCATCTGCTGCGCGAGGAAGGCGTGCTCGAAGTAGGCGCTGTTGTACTGCCCCGGCGTCAGCACCACCACCACCGGATCGCGCGCGCGCGCCGGCGCCGCGGCGCGCAAGGTCTCGAGCAGCAGGCCCGGGTAGTGCTCGACCGGGTAGACGTGCTGGCGGTCGAACAGCTCGGGGAACAGCCGCATCATCATCTTGCGGTTCTCGAGCATGTAGGACACGCCCGAGGGCGTGCGCAGGTTGTCCTCGAGCACGTAGTACTGGCCGTCGTCGTGGCGGACGAGGTCGATGCCCGCGACGTGCGAGTACACCTCGTTGGGCAGATCCAGGCCGAGCATCGCCACCTGGTAGGCGTCGTTGGTCAGCACCTGCTCGGTGGGGATCACCCCGGCCGCCAGGATCTCCTGGCGGTGGTAGATGTCGTGCAGGAAGCGGTTGAGGGCGGCGACGCGCTGGCGCAGCCCGCGCTCCAGCGCCTGCCATTCCTCGCGCGGGATGACGCGCGGGATGGTGTCGAAGGGAATCAGCCGCTCGGCGCCCGCCTCGTCGCCGTAGACGGCGAACGTGATGCCGACGCGGTGGAACAGCAGGTCGGCCTCGCGGCGCTTTTCCGCCACGCGCTCGGCCGGCGTCTCCGCGAGCCACTCGGACAGCGCGCGGAAGTGCGCGCGGACCTCGCCGTCGTCGGCGCGCATCTCATCGTAGTGGCGGCGTTGCATGCTGAGTTCCCGAGGTGAGCGGCAAGCAACCGCCGTGCCCAGGCGCACAGCCCGGCGATCCATGGCCTAGGGTAACGCGCACCTCGCCGGCGCACCAGCGCCGGAACCGCGCGCGGCTCAGCCCGGCGGCAACTCGGGCGGCTTCGCTGCGTCCAGCGCTTCGGGACGCGCGGCGGCGCGCCGGTATTCGGAGGGCGGGATGCCGACCTGGTTGAGGAAGAAGCGCGTGAAATTGCTCTGCGCCGAGAAGCCGAGCTCGGCCGAGACGTCGGCGATGCGGGCGCGGCCGCTCGAGAGCTTGGCGATGGCGGTCTCCACGCACAGCATGTCGAGGTAGGCGCGCGGCGAGCGTCCCGTGCTCAGCTGGAACAGGTCGTAGAAGCGCGAGCGCGACAGGCCGACCTGGCTCGCCAGGTCGTCGATGTTGACGTCCTTGTTGGGGCGCGCGCGCAGCAGCCCCAGCGCCTTGCGGATGCGCGTGTCGGCGAAGCGCGAGCCGCGCCACAGGGACGCGCCGGCGCGGCGGCGCGCCAGGTAGCTCTCGACCACCGACAGCATCAGCTCCTGCAGCATGAACTCCAGCCGTTCCGGCGAGAGGAACTGGTCGTTCAGGGCCTCGATCGCCAGCGTGTCGGCGAGCTGGCGCATGCGCGGCGTGATGGTCTCGCGCGCGTGCGCGAAGATGCGGCCGCCGATCGGCTGGAAGCTCTCGGGAAAGGCCTCGTGCAGCCAGTCCGGCGACGGATGGAACTCGATGACGCGCGTGCCGCCGGCGCCCGGCGCGCCCTCGCCCGCGTGCACTTCCAGCGGCTCGACGAAGATCACGTCGTCGCGCGTCAAGGGCACCGGCACGCCGCCCACGCGCAGGGTGCAGTCCGCACCCTGGTGCTTGAACAGCAGCACCGGCGCGGTGTTCTCGCCGGCGCCGAAGAATTCCGGCACCTCGGCCAGGATCAGGCGGCCGAAGCGGCCTTCAAAGATGCGCAAGGGTCGGGACACGGACGCAAGGATAACGGTCCCTGGGCCGCCGCGCTAGGGGCAGATTCCACGCATTTCATCGAAAAAACAGATGTCTGGGCCTTCAATAGGCCAGCCAGCGGGGGCGCTTCGCGGAAATGACGCGGGTATTGACGCCGACCCAGTTGAGG
>Ga0302046_10004571_pt1 | contig 12311 bp, 13 predicted proteins | sample RVTome_11_FD_200261 | JGI IMG/M metagenome (GOLD analysis project Ga0302046, IMG submission 200261) | Soil microbial communities from uranium-contaminated site in the Upper Colorado River Basin, Wyoming, United States - RVT147D111 (version 2) ... | reverse complement strand
GCGCTGCCCGAACTCGAACGCGCGCACGCCCGGCTCGTCGTAGAGCAGCATGCCCTCGTAGGGATCCGCGGGAGGCGCGTCCATCCGGGGCCCCATGTAGACGAACACGCGGCGATCGTCCCGCCGGCGCTCGACCATGGCCGCGGCACTCTCGCTGCCCAGCCGGGCGGCGTGGACGAGATCCGTCTCGTGCAGAATGCCGATCGCGATGGTCCACTCGAGCGCGGCCAGCACATTGTGCAGCGGGCACCCGACCTCGTCCTCGTACGCGAGGATCCGCGGCGCCTCGCCGGCGCGCAGGAAAAACTGCCCGAGCGCCTCACCACGATCGGTGAACGTGCGGGTCGCCCGCATCTCGCCAGGAGTGGACGTGGACATAGGAGGAGTCAACATAACTACCCCGGACACGGCCCCATAGGCACGCCGCGTGGACGGTGGGGCCGGTGCTGGATACCTTGCAGCCATGCGGCTTTTCGTCGTGTTGCTGGCCGTCGGCCTGGCGCCGGCGCCACCGGTGGCGGCCCAGCGGGATTCCGTGCTGGCGCACCGCTGGGTGGGCGTTCACCACGGGCGCGGGCTGCAGCTCGAGTTCTACGGCGACACGATGCTGGTGGTGAACGACCAGCACGTGCTCGACTTCCGGCTCACGCGCGACTCGCTCCTCGCCTTCGGCGACACGTCGGTCGTCGGCAGCTACCGTCTCGTGCTCCAGCGTCTGCTACTCGGGACGCCGGACGGCGTCGTGACGATGGCGTTCCAGAGTCCGCTTGCCCGGCCGCTCACGGGACGGTGGCGCGGCACCCTCGGGACGTCCGACGGTGCGGAGACCGAACTGGTCATCACGCCCGACGGCACGGCGCGCTGGCGGCGCCTGCCGGCGGGTGCCTGGACCTACGGAGAATGGGACCGCGAGATGCGGGTCATCACGTTCACGTGGTCGGACGAGACCGAATGGCAGGCGCAGTACGACCCCGTCGGCAACGCCATGCTGTTCGAGACCACGGTCGCCGGCGCCGAGGCGACGATCCTCCGCCGCATCTTCCGCTGACCGCCTAGAGAACCGCCACCGGCCGCAGCACGTGCCGGTCCGCCTCGTACTGGGCCTCCGCGCGGTCGAGCCAGGCCACCGCCGTCGGCTCGTCCTCCGGGAACTTGCTGTTGACCGGCACCTCGCCGGTGAGACGCCGGAGCATCACGAGCGCGTGGCTCACCTCGCACCGCGCCGGATCGGCGGCCGTGTGACCGGCCGCGGCCAGTTGCTGGTAGAGCGGCACGGCCACCGGGTCGGCGAGCACGAACAGCGATTCGAGCAGCCGGGGGCCCAGGAACGCCCGCAATTGCAGGTCCCCGCGCACGGCGTCGAACAGCGCCACGAGCGAGCGGGCCGGTCGGGCCGACGGGTAGTATCGCGCCGCCTCCGCGGCGACGCCCAGGAACGCGTGATGGGCTTCCGGCACGAGGTAGCGCCGGAACAGGGGCCACGTGGCGCGCGCATGCAGCCGGGCCAGCAGGAGAAACGCGTGGTACCGGCGGGGGGTCGGGGCCCGCAGGTCCGTGGCCACCGTGGCCAGGCCCGCCGTGCCGTATCGGTGTGCCACCAGGGCCGCGGCGGTGGCGTGCTGGAGGCGCTCGAGCGCGGGGAGGCGGAACGTCCGGAGCCGGGCCCCGCCGACGCCGCGGGCCAGCAGGGGCAGGCGGTCGAGCAGGCGGAGCAGGAGGCCGTCCGTCTCGTCGAGGATCGGCACCACGCCCGGATCGGTGGATCGCTCGACCGCGGCCAGGGCGTCCCAGCCACGCTCCTCCAGGCGGTCGTGCCGCCAGCGGGCGTCCACCTGGACGGCGCTGTGCGTGTCGAGCAACGCACGGAGAGCCTCGGCGAAGCCGTGCATGGAGGTGAGCATGGGCGAGGATTCAAGTTAGCGCATTGCCTCGGACAGGAGCGACCGCTAATCTTGCGACCGCATTCCCTTTGGAGACCCCCCGGGTGCCACGCTCGCGCGTACTGCGCTTCCTGAGCCTCTCGATGCTGCTGGCGGCCTGCGGCCGCGAGGCGCCGGTCCGGATCGGCCTGGCCGGCCCGTTCAGTGAAGCGCGCGGCGTGTCCATGCGCGTCGCCGCGGAACTGGCCCTTCAGGAGATCAACGCCGCGGGCGGCGTGCGCGGGCGGCCGGCGGAACTCGTCATACTCGATGATGGGGGAACGGCCGAAGGCGCGGTGGCCGCGGCACACCAACTCGCCGCCGATCCGTCGGTCGTGGCGGTCGTGGGGCACCTGACCAGCGGGGCCACGCTCGCCGCGGCCCCTGTCTACGGCGGCGCCACGCCGGTGGCCGTGATTTCGCCGTCGGCGTCGAGCCCCCTCGTGACGGAAGCCGGCCCGTGGGTATTCCGCGTCTGCCCGACGGACGCGCTCCATGGCGCGCGCCTCGCCGCCTGGGCGCGCGAGCGGCTCGGGGCCACGCGGGCCGGCGTCCTCTACATCAACGACGACTACGGCCGGGGAGTCCGCGACGTCTTCGTGGCCGCTTTCACCCGGGCGGGAGGCGAGGTCGTCACGTCCGACCCGTACCTCGACGACCTGCCCAGTTTCCGCCCGTACCTGGAGCGCCTGCAACGTCGGGGCGGCGCCGACATCCTCCTCATCGCCGGCACCCGGCCCGGTGGCACCCGGATTCTCGCGACGCGTGATTCGCTCGGACTCTCGTTGCCGATGCTCGGCGGCGACGGTCTCGCGGGCATCGAGGAGCTGGGACCCGCGGCGGACGGCATCATCATCTCGACCGCCTATCTGCCGGATGAGGCGGGCGCGGCCAACGCGGCCTTCGTCGAGGCGTATCGCCGCGTGTCGGGCGATCGGCCGCCGGATCACCGTGGTGCCGGCGCGTACGACGCGGTGCACCTGATCGCGCGCGCGGTGGGAGCGGCCGGCGCGGATCGGCAGCGCGTCCGGGACTACCTGGCCGGGGTCGGCACCACCCATCCCGCCTTCGATGGCGTCACCGGTCGGATCGCGTTCGACGAGCACGGTGACGTCCCGGACAAGTCCATCGCCGTCGGCGTCGTCCGGGGAGGCGCGCTGCAGGCGGCCGTCGGGTCATGACGCTGGGCAGGTTGCTCGGGAGCCTGCGCGGGCGGATCCTCATGGCCGGCGGCGTCGTCGCCGCGGGATTCATCGCGGTGGCCGTGATCGGCATCGGCGCGCTCACGACGATCGAGCAGGCCGTCACCCAGCAGCTGACGCTGCTCCAGCGGGTCTCGAACCTGAGCGGCGCGCTCACGGCCGCCGTCACGGACGAGATCCGGCACGCGGAACAGTACCTCAACAGCCGGAACCTCGAGGACGTCCGCCGGTTCCAGGGCGCGGCGGCGGAGGTGATCCGCCTCCAGCGCGCCCTGGCCGGCGTGGTCGAGCTGGACCGGATCGAGCAGCAGGCCGCGACGCGGCTCGGCAGCCTCCAGGCCCGCGTCGAGGTCACGTACCACTACGCGCACGCCCTGGCCGACCTCGGTCGCCCCGATGCGGCGCTCGCGGCGGCCGTGACGGCCCGGGCCCCCGCCGACGAGCTGATCGCGGAGGCCCGCACCATCAGCGCGGCGCAGGGGCAGCGGTCCGAAGCGACCGCCGCCCGTCTTGCCAGCGAGGCGCGGCGCAGGCTGCTCGTCGTGCTGCTCGTGTTTGGCGCCACGGCCCTGGTGGGCGGGGGCAGCGGCGTCGCCCTGTATCGCTCCATTGATCGCCCGATTCGCGGCCTGCTCGACGTCGCGGAACGGATGGGCCATGGGGACCTCAGGCCGGCCACGATTGACTCTGCGCGGATGCCGCGGGAGCTGGCGGAACTCGGCACGGCCCTGGTCGGGGTCGGGGCGCGCCTGCGCGAGATGGTCGCCCGGATCGGCGAGGAGAGCACCCGGATGACCGACACGGCCCAGGACCTCTCGGCCGTGAGCGAGGAGCTGGCGGCCACCTCGAACGAGATCACGACCGCGATGGTCGAGATTTCCACGGGCGCGGAACGGCAGGCGACGGGTCTGGAGGGGGGTCTCAAGCGGATGGACGGCGTCGGCGCCACGGCCGCGTCCAACGCCGAGGTGGCCCGCCGGGTCGCCGCGCTGGGACGCGACATTCATCGCCTCGCGGCGGCGCACGAGCGCGACATGAGCGTGGCCGCCGGCACCCTGGGCCACGTGCAGGGCATCGTCGAGCAGAGCGCGTCGCAGGTGGAAGAGCTCGCCCGGTTGTCCGTGCAGATTGACGACTTCGTGGACCTGATCAAGCGGATCGCGTCGCAGACCAACCTGCTCGCGCTCAACGCGGCCATCGAGGCCGCGCGCGCCGGCGAGCGGGGCATGGGCTTCGCCGTCGTCGCCGACGAGGTGCGTCAGCTCGCCGACTCGAGCGCCCAGGCCGCGGGCGAAGTCACCGAGACGATCCGCGCCATCCGCGAGCGAACCGGCGCGGTCGTCGAGACCATGGCCGCGGCCCGCGCCAAGGTGGCGGGCATCGCCACCGCGACCACCGGGGCCGGGAACGCGCTCGCCAAGATCGTCCACGGGGTGGAGGAGATCGAGTTGGCCGCCGGCAAGGTGCTCGACAAGGCCGAGGAGAACCTCACCGAGGTCCGGGACCTCTCCGCGATCCTCCGGGAAGTGGCCGGCGCCGCCGCCCAGCATGCCTCGTCCGCCGAGGGCGTGACAGCGGCGGCGGAGGAGCAGGGCGCCTCCACCGAGGAGATGGCCGCGCAGGCCACGACGCTCAATGAAGCCGCCGAACGCCTGCGGCGGCTGGTGGACGGCCTGACCGTCTGAGCTAGCGCTTCTTGACGGGGCGCCGGGCGGACGTGGCCGGCTTGCTCTTGGCCGGTCCCTGAGTCCGCCCCGGCTTCGCGGCCAGTGCTTTCCTAGGAGGCGGCCTCCGGGCGGGCGGTTTCTTCGCCACGGCGGGCTTCCGGCCGCCACCCGCGGCGGCCTTGGGCGACCTCCCCGCGGGTGTCCCGCGCACGTCCTGGATGACCTGATCACCCTCCGACTGGTTGATCAGGCCGCGCCGCACCGCGTACTGGATCAGTTCCTCGGCGTCGGCAAACGCAAAGGGCCGCAGGCCCACGGCCGCGCGGATCGTGTTGACGAGCGCGTCCGCTACCGGGCTTCGGAGGACGTTCCGAATGCCCGGAACGCTCTCCAGGAGGGCCGATATCTGCGATCCGCCGAGGTCTGCCGCCATGCAAACTCCTTCACGCGACCGATACGGCCGCGAATTCGAGGCGCCAACCTAGCGGGTCACCGGCCCGGAGTCAAGCCGGCATCCGATGTGCCGATTTCAGTTAATCAATTACCGTACAACGAGTTAGACACTGTCGTACTGGCACGCTACTCCCGTTTGCGGGCGCGCTCGCGCCGCATGGCCGCAAGCGGTCTGTCCGGGGCCTTTCGGGAGACCTTCAGCTCGGATTGCGACAGCAGCTCCGCCAACACCCGCTGCGTGCGCTGATCCACCGGCAGGTCGAGATGCAGTTCCAACTGATATTCCGCGCCGTCGGCACCCCGCCCGTCCAGGCGGAACCCGGACTTCGTGGGCAGGACCGCTTCGAGTTCGATATCCGCGACGGGGATGTAGCGCGCGCCGGGGCCCGGGGCCGCCATGCGCCCTCCAGCGAAGAGGTTATGGCCCCAGAGTGCCGGTTTTGGTGACCGCCGTCAAGGGTGCGGGGCCTCGTTTGCCAGCCCGCCCGTGGCGGGATACCTTTCGCGCGGGCCACACATCCAGGAGTTGATCCGTGGGACGTCGTGGGACCAAGGAATACCGCGCCCCCGAGGCGCTGCAACTCATTCTCGCCGACCGTGACCGGCAGCGGCTCGTCTGCCCGTCCTGCGGTTCCCGCACCATCCTTCGCACGCCACGTCGCCGCCTGAGCGGCTCCGAGTGGGAAGCCGATCGCTCCGTCTCACTCCGGTGTTCGGAGTGCGGGCGTCAGGCCGCCTACGTGCCGAAGGCGCTGACACAGCCCTCCGAGGTGCCGGCGGGCGTGTAGCGGCGGGCGGGCGCCTCCGGTTGGAAGCGCCCGATGGTCAGCGGGGAATCGAGAGAATCCGCCCCCACCTGATGGCGGTCAGGATGGGGAGCGGTAAGGGACCGTCGCGGTCGTAGCTGAAGTAGACCAGAAACGGCGCGCCCCGGATCCGATCCCGCCCCAGAAACCCCCAGTACCGGCTGTCGTAGGAATCGTCCCGGTTGTCGCCCATCACGAAGAACGAGTCGGCCGGGACGGCCACGGGCCCCCAATTCCATGACGTGGGCCGGTAGGTGGCGGGATTCTCTCCCACGTAATGCGGCAGCTGGGCGTCCCGCATCCGCGGGTCGCGCTGGTCGGAACCGAACGGGACGTGCTGGACGTACGGCTCATCGGCTTTTGAGCCGTTCCGGTACAGGACGTTGTCGCGCATGGCCAGCGTGTCGCCCGGAACCCCCACGATCCGCTTGACCACGGTGAGCCCGGGCTCCTCCACCGACTCGAAGATCACGAGGTCGCGGCGTTCGGGTTCGCGCAGGGCGGGCAGCCGGCGGTGCAGCACCGGAACCTCGGCCCCGTAGAGCGCCTTGTTCACGAACAGGAAGTCGCCGATGAGCAGCGTGCGCTCCATGCTCCCCGACGGCCAGATGTGGAACGCCTCGACGACGAACGTTCGCAGCACCAGGAAGAGCGCCACGGGGACGATCAGCGACCGCAGGAACGCGACGACGCGGCCGTGGGCGGGCGGGCGGGACGGGCGATTCATCGGGGCATCGTGAGCAGGCGGCTCCAGCGGATGCCCGTCAGGATGGGGAGCGGGAGGATGCCGCCCGGATCGTAGCTGAAGTAGACCACCAGCGGGCGGCCGCGGATGCGGTCGCGACCGAGAAAGCCCCAGTAGCGGCTGTCATAGGAGTTGTCCCGGTTGTCCCCCATCACGAAGAAGGAATCCGCCGGCACGATGATCGGTCCCCAGTTCTTCAGGGTCGGCCGGTACGTCGTGGGGGAGCGGTCCGCGGGCAGGTGGCGAGACTGCCACCCCCGCATCTTGGGATCCTCGTGGTCGGTCAGCGGGTCGGTCCGGATGACCCACGGCTCCTCCGCCCGGGCGCCGTTCACGACCAGGCGGTTGTCCTCCATCGCGAGGGTGTCGCCCGGCATGCCCACCAGGCGCTTGACCACCGTGAGCCGCTGCTCCTCGACCGACTTGAAGATGACCAGGTCGTTTCGCCTGGGCTCGCGGAACGCCGGCAGCCGGACCCCCGTCAGCGGGATCTGCGCGCCGTAGAGGGCCTTGTTGACGAAGAGGAAGTCCCCGATGAGGAGCGTGTTCTCCATGCTGCCCGACGGGATCCGGAACGCCTCGATGAGAAACGTCTTCAAGACCAGGAAGATCGCGATGGCGATCGTGAGGGACTTGATCCATTCCCAGGTCTTCGAGGGCCTCCGGCCCGCGGCGGCATCGGCCGCGCCGGGCGCCGTGGCATCCTCCGGGCCCGTCCGGACGTTGTCGGCCATCCGCGATCGCCCTCCCGTCACGGCGTTTCTACCCAGTCGGCGATGAAGATGTTCGTCTCGCCCGGCACGGAACCGTGACGGTTGGACGCGAACACCAGCCGGCGCCCGTCCGGTGAGAACATGGGGAAGCCGTCGAAGTCGCCGTCGGTCGTGACCTGGACCAGGCCGCTGCCGTCGAGGTGCACCATGAACAGATCGAAGTTCCGGCCGCGCGGATTGTGGTGGTTGGACGAGAATATCACGCGCCGCCCGTCCGGGTGGAAGAACGGCGCGAAGTTGGCGCCTCCCAGGGACGTGACCTGCGTCTGCCCGGAGCCGTCCGCGTTCATCACCCAGATCTCGAGGGCGCTTGGGCGCACCAGGCCCTCGGCCAACAGGGCGGTGTACTCCGCCGCTTCGGCCGACGCCGGCCGCGACGCCCGGTAGACGATGCGCGTCCCGTCGGGCGAGAAGAACGGCCCGCCGTCATAGCCGAGCGTGCTGGTGAGCCGCCGGACGTTCGTCCCGTCGAGATTCATCGCGTAGATGTCGAGGTCGCCGTCCCGGGTGGACGTGAACACGATAGTGGAGCCGTCGGGGGAGATCGTGGCTTCGGCGTCGTAGCCCGGCGACGTCGTGAGGCGGCGCAGATCGCCGCCGTCCGCGTTGGACGTGTAGAGATCGAAGTCGGGGATGGGCCAGACGTATCCCTGGGACATGTCGGGGTTGGGGGGGCACGCGTCGCCGAGGTGGATCGTGCTCGCGTAGACGATGCGCGCGTCCCCGGCGTAGAAATACCCGCACGTGGTCCGTCCGAGGCCGTTCGAGACCCGCCGCAGGTCGGACCCGTCAATGTGCATCACGTACTGCTGATCGCAGCCGCCATCCGGCTCGGTGCGCTGGAAGATGAGCCGGCGCCCGTCCGCCGAGAAATAGGCCTCGGCGTTCTGGCCGCCGAAGGTGAGCTGTCGGAGATTCACGAGATGCGGTTCGCCGGCGGTGGGGGCCCGCGCAACCGCCGGGGCGGTCTCGGCCGCCGCGGCGTCCGTCTCTCCCCGCCCGCACGCCATCCCTCCCAGTACGCCGATCAGTGCGGTCCGGCGGATGCCGGCCGCTGCCGCGGTCAGTGCCCGTGCCATGCCTCGTTCCACCCTGGAAGCTCCCGGATTTCAGCCATGAAGGCGCTAAACATAACTACGGCGCGCCGGGATTCAGCGCAGGGCCTTGTCCAGGGACAGCAGGCCGAGCAGGCCGGGAAGATAGGCGATCGAGACCAGGAACAGGCGGCGGGCGGCGGGCATGGTCCGCCGCCGGACGGCGACGGCCGCCGTGGCGACGAACCAGCCGCCCAGGATCAGCGCGCCCAGGAAGTAGAGGGGTCCCGAGAGGCCCACGACGGTCGGCAGCAAGCTCACGGGCACGAGTGCCGCCGCGTACAGCAGGGCCTGGCCGAACGTCCGGCGGCCGTCAAGGTCGCCGACGCTCAGCATCCGCAGGCCGGCGCGCGCGTAGTCGTCCCGAAAGAGCCAGGCGAGGGCCAGGAAGTGCGGGAGTTGCCACAGGAACATGATCCCGAAGAGGGACCAGGCCGGCGCGCCGAGCCCGGTTCCGGTGGCGGTCCATCCGCCGACGATGGGCAGGGCCCCGGGCACGGCCCCGACCAGCGTGGACAGCGACGTGCGGCGCTTGAGTGGGGTGTAGACCAGCACGTAGGAGCCGAGCGTGGCGGCGGCGAGACCCGCCGTGAGCGGGTTCACGAACGCCGCGAGGTAGCCCGTCCCCAGCGCGCCGAGCGCGGCGGCAAACGCCGCGCCGGCGGAGCGGGTCACGTGCCCCGCCGGCAGCGGGCGTGTGGCCGTGCGCACCATGAGCGCGTCCACGTCGGACTCCGCCACCTCGTTCAGGGCGCTGGATCCCGCGGCCACCAGCGCGGTGCCGACGAGCGTATGGGCGAACAGCACCATGCCGACGTCGGGCGGCGCCGCGACATAGAACCCGACCGCCGCCGTGAGCAGGACGAGCAGCACGATGCGGGGCTTCGTCAGCGCGAAGAAGGCGGACGCCCGTGGAAGGGCGCGGGTCGAGGCCTGCACGCGCCGCCGGCCGCTACTCGGCGTCCATGTAGGGGTACCGGTAGTCGGTGGCGGGGACGAAGGTCTCCTTGATGGATCGAGCCGAGATCCAGCGGACCAGGTTGAGCATCGAGCCGGCCTTGTCGTTGGTCCCGCTCGCGCGCGCGCCCCCGAACGGCTGCTGACCCACGACCGCGCCGGTGGGCTTGTCGTTCACGTAGAAGTTCCCGGCCGCATGACGCAGCACCCGCGTGGCCTGCGCCACGGCCGCCCGGTCCTCCGCGAAGACCGCGCCGGTGAGCGCGTACGGCGACGTCGCGTCCACGGTGTCCAGGAGCCGGTCCCACTCCTTGTCCGGGTAGACGTACAGCGTGAGGACCGGGCCGAAGATCTCCTCGCACATGGACTGGTAGTCGGGTTTCTTCGCCTGGATCAGGGTCGGGCGGATGAAGTACCCCTCGCGGGCATCGCACTCGCCGCCCACCAGGATGGCCGCGTCGGCGGACGCCTTCGCGTGGTCCACGTATTCCTTGATGGCGTCGTACGCGGCCTGGTCAATCACCGCCCCCATGAACGTCCGGAAATCGGCGATATCGCCCATCCGGAGGCCGGCGATGGTGTCGAGCACGTTCGCCTTCATGGTGCGCCACATCGTCTCGGGGACGTAGGCCCGCGACGCCGCGCTGCACTTCTGTCCCTGGTACTCGAACGCGCCGCGCACGATGGCGGCGGTCAGCGCCGCGGGATCGGCGCTGGGGTGCGCGACGATGAAGTTCTTGCCGCCGGTCTCCCCCACGAGGCGTGGATAGGCGCGGTACTGCGCGATGTTCTCACCCACCGTCCGCCACAGCTGCTGGAAGACGCCCGTGGAGCCCGTGAAGTGGATCCCGGCCAGATCGGGGTGCGCCAGCACGGTGCCGGAAATGGCGCTGGCATCACCCGGCAGGAAGTTGATGACGCCGGGCGGCAGGCCGGCCGCCTCGAGCAGGCGGTAGATGTAGTAGCCGCTGTACACCGCGGTGGACGCGGGCTTCCAGACCACCGTGTTGCCCACCACGGCCGGCGACGTCGGGAGGTTGGCGCCGATCGAGGTGAAGTTGAACGGGGTCACCGCGAACACGAACCCCTCGAGCGGCCGGTACTCGGTCCGGTTCCACACCCCGCGTTCTGACAGGGGCTGCTCCGCGTACAGCCGGTCGGCGAAGTGGACGTTGAACCGCCAGAAGTCCACGATCTCGCACGCCGCGTCAATCTCGGACTGGTGCGGCGTCTTGCTCTGGCAGAGCATGGTGGCGGCGACGAACGTGTCGCGCCAGGTCGTCGCCAGGAGGTCCGCGGCCCGCAGGAACACCGCGGCGCGGTCCTCCCAGCGCCACGTGGACCAGTCGCGCCAGGCCGCGCGCGCGGCCGCGATGGCCTGCGCCGCTTCCTCTTTGCCGGCGCGGTGCCACGTCGCCAGCACGTGACCGTGCCGGTGCGGCATCACCGCCTGCGTGGTCCGGCCGGTGCGGATCTCCTTGCCGCCGATGATGAGGGGGATGTCAATCTGCGTGCCCGCCATCTCGGCCAGGCGCGCCTTGAGGGACGCGCGCTCCGGTGAGCCCGGAGCGTAATCCAGCACCGGTTCGTTGACCGGAGGTGGTATCGGAATGTGCCGCGACATGATGGACCTCGTTGTTGGCCGCCGGAGTCTACGATGCCGGCACGGGGAAGCCAACCCGGCGCGCGCGCGGTCCGGACCCGTCGCCGCACGGGTCGTTGCGGCCGGCGTTTTGGGGCCGGTCAGCCCCGCGCGTCGTCCAGCAGCCGCATCTCCAGGGCAAAGCGCGTCAGCTCGGCCACCGACCGCACGCCGAGCTTCTTGAGGATGTTCTCCCGGTGGGTTTCGACGGTCCGGTGGCTGATGCCGAGCGCGGACGCGGTTTCCTTGTTCGTCCGGCCGGCCGCCACGTGGCGCAGCACGTCCAGCTCGCGCGCCGTCAGGCTGGCCACCCGCTCGGCCCGTTCGCGGTTGGCCTCTTCCTCGCGGAGCGCGGTGCTGAGCTGGCGCGCCGCCGCCGCGCTGAAGGCGCTTTCGCCCGCCACGACCTTGCGGATGGCGGCCCGCAGCTCGGACGGCGAGGAGTCCTTGAGCAGATAGCCGTCGGCGCCCGCCCGGACGGCTTCGAGCACGAACTCCGTGTTGTCGTAGACGCTGAGCATCAGCACGCGGGTCGCCGGCAGCGCCCGCTTCAGGCGCTTCGCGACCTCGAGCCCCGATTCGCCGGGCATGGACACGTCGAGCACGACGACGTCCGGGACCACCGCCTGGGCGCGCTCGAACGCCTCCGGTCCCGTCGCCGCCTCACCCACGACGGTGATGCCCTCGGTGCCGTCCAGTACCTGGCGAATGCCCTCGCGGACGATGGCGTGATCGTCCGCCACGACCACCCGGATGGGCAGCCTAGCGCCCTCGTTCATCGGATCCCCCTTTCCCCGATTCGGCCGCGGGGATGCGCGCCACGAGGCGGACGCCGCCCGTTGGCGCCGTGCCCACGACGACGGTGCCGCCCAGGCTCAGAATCCGCTCCCGCATCCCTGCCAGCCCCATGTGCCCATCCCGCTCAAACTGCTCCAGCCGCGCGCCCGCCGGCAGGCCCGCGCCATCGTCGGTGACTTCGAGCTCCACCTGACCGTCGCGCACGGTGAGCCGGGCATCCACGCGCGAGGCGTTCGCGTGCCGGATCACGTTCAC
>Ga0302046_10004568_pt1 | contig 12316 bp, 9 predicted proteins | sample RVTome_11_FD_200261 | JGI IMG/M metagenome (GOLD analysis project Ga0302046, IMG submission 200261) | Soil microbial communities from uranium-contaminated site in the Upper Colorado River Basin, Wyoming, United States - RVT147D111 (version 2) ... | reverse complement strand
CAGCGCTGAGGGTGCGGCGCCGACGAGGCTACCCAAGTGCTGGATGCGATAGGCGATTCCGCCGTAATCGAGCTTGGGCTCGTCCTCCGTGAGGTGCTTGAGGATCTTGTCGCGCGACAGGCGCGTGATGCCTTCGACGGTCGGCAACGGCAATGCGAACGTCTCGTCGCCAACGTTGACGATGAGCGCGTGCGTGATCGCGAGCGTGTACGGCAGCCGCATCACGAAGCGCGTGCCTCGGCCCGTCGTCGTCTCGATGCGCATCGAGCCGCCGAGCTTCTTGACCTCGTTGTCGACGACGTCCATGCCGACACCGCGACCTGCCGTTTGCGTGAGCTCGCTCGCAGTACTGAAACCGGGTTGCAGAATCAGCTCGACGGCTTGCTCGTCGGTGATGTTCTGGCTCTGGGCGAGCAGGCCCTTCTCGTACGCCTTGCGCCGGATCGCCGCGAGATCGAGACCGCCGCCGTCGTCGCTGAGATCGATGATGACCTCGGACCCTTCGCGGCGGATCTTGAGAGACACCTTGCCCGCCTCGGGCTTGCCCCGCTGGCGGCGTACGGGCCCTTTCTCGATGCCGTGGGCGACAGCGTTGCGCAGCAGGTGCTCGAACGGCGGCAGCATCGTCTCCAACACCTGCCGGTCGATCTCGTTGTGCTCGCCCTCGACGACGAGCTCGGCGAGCTTGCCGGAGTCCGTACAGGCCTGCCTGACGATGCGCTGGAGCCGCGCCACGTGGCGCTGGAACGGCACCATGCGCGTGTGCATGAGCCCGTTCTGCAACTCGGCCGTGACGCGCGCTTGCTGCGTGAGCAGCGTATCGGCCTCGTTCGTCAGGCCGTTCAAGAGCTCGTTGATGCTCGCCACATCGTTCGCCGACTCGGCGAGCGCGCGCGACAACTGTTGAATCGTGGAGTAGCGGTCGAGCTCGAGCGGATCGAAGCCGCTCTGCACGTCGGCGTCGTCCTGGTGGCGGTGCAGGATCTGGGCCTCAGTCTCGGCCTCGAGCTTGCGCAACTGGTCGCGCAGCCGCGACACCGTGCCGCCGAGCTCGCCCAAGTGAAACTCGATGGAGTGGAGCTGCTGGGTCAGCCGCGATTGGAAGATATTGATCTCGCCTGCGCCGTTGAGCAGCGCATCGAGCAAGGCCGCGTCGACGCGCGCCGTTTCCGCGCGCTCGGCGGCGCGTTGCTCGACGGGCGGCTGCGGAACCGCCTCGACCACGGGTGGCGGCACGACGACGCGGGGCGCCTCGGGCTCGGGCAGCGCCATCGCGACTTCAGCCGGCGCGATCTCGTCCGGCGGCTCCACGATCGTCGCCTCCTCGGCGACCGGTGCGCCTTCGACGGGCAGCGGCTCCTCGATCGTGGGCTCGTCGACCACCTCGGCCGCGGCGCGCGCGTCGACCGGGGGCTCGGCAGGGGCCGCGAGCATGATCGATTCGAGCTCGCGCAGATCGGCGCCGCTGATGAGATCGTCGATCTCCGCGGCGACAGGGGCGACGGGCGGGGGCGGCTCGGCGGCCGCCTGGGACGCGGCGGGCGCGGCAGGCGCCGGCGGCGCCGCGGGTGTTGCCGGCGCCGCGGGTGCCGCCGCGGGCTCGGCGTATCCCTCGAGCTCCGCAACGAGCCCGCTCGGCGCGCTTGCGAGGCGACCGGCGTCGATCGCGTCGCGCATGTGTTGCAGCTCGTCGAGGCCGCGCTGCACGAGGTCGAGCGCGGCGGGGGTGGGCCGGCTACGGCCGTCGGCGACACGCGCGAGCAGCGTCTCGAGTGCGTGGCTCAGGTCGCCCATCGCGACCACACCGGCCATGCGGGCTCCGCCTTTGAGAGTGTGCAGGAAACGCTGCAGCACCACGACGGACGCCTGATCCTGGCGTTGCCGTACGTCTTGCAGCGCGCCCTCGGAATTGTCGAGAATCTCGGCGGCCTCTTCTGCAAAGATCGCCGCGATCTCGGCGTCGAAGGGTGCGGACGCCGACTCGACGGCGGGCGCGGCAGATGCCGGCGGCGGCGACGCGACGCGCGGGGCCACCGCTGGCGGTGCGGCTGCGGCGGGCGCGGCCGTCGCACCGCGCGACGCCAAAGCGTCGAGCGACGAGAGCGTCGCGGCATCGAGCCGCGCCTCGCGCCCTGCGGCCAGCGCATCGGCCAGCGACCCGATCTCCCGCGCCGCGGAGGCAAGCGCCGCGAGCCCCGCTGCGTTCACCCCCGTGCCGCCTTCGAAGTGTCGGCGCAGGTGCTCCGCGAGCGGCGCGGCGAGCGCCATCACGGGCTCGAAGCCCGCCATGCGCGCACTGCCGAGCAGCGTGTGACAAGCGCGATAGAGCGGCTCGCCGACCGAATACGGCGCGGACCGGTTGGCCGCGGCGGCGAGGAACTCCTGCATGACGGCCAGATGCCCGCGCATCTCCTTGACGAAGATATCCGCGAGCACGGGATCCATGCCGGGCTCCGGCGTAGGCGCGGCGACCGGCGCTGCCACGCGCAGCGATTGCCCCGTGAGGTTTGCCGCCTCGGGATCGCCCCCGGCGAACGCTTCGGCCCGCTTCATGAGCAGGTGCACGTCGATCTTGGGCGGCAAACCGACCTCGAGCTGCTCGAGCAGCTGCGGCAGCGCGCCGGTCGCTTCGGTCACGAACCCGATCATCGCGACCGTCGGCTCGAGCGTTTGGTTGATGACCCGATTGAGCAGGTTCTCGATGCTCCACGCGAACTCGCCGATGAGCTGAGCGCCGACCATGCGGCCGCTCCCCTTGAGCGTGTGGAACGAGCGGCGCGTGGCGATCAACGCCTCGGAGTTGTTCCGATCGGCAACCCAGAGCGGCAACGTGCGCTGGATGTTCGCGATCTCTTCCTTGGCCTCCTCGATGAAGACCTCGACGATTTCAGGATCCGAGCGGTCCTTCTCGACCTCCATGACGCTCGGCGCGCGCGGCGCGGGTTTCGGCGCGGGCGGGGGTGCGGGCCGCGCCGCCGCGTGCGGCGGTGCTGCCGGTTTGGTCACGGGCAACGTCTCGAGCAGGTCGAGACAGCGCTCCGCGTTCTCGAGCATGTACCACGGATCCGTCCGCCCCGCGCTCAGCGTCTCGAGGTAGTACTCGACGCTCACGATCGTGTCGGCGAGCCGCTCGAGATACTCGGGCCGCAGTTTGGTGCCCACGCCGAGCCGCGTCGCGATGACGTTGCCGACGCGCTCCACAACGCCCACGGCCTTGGTCTTGTCGAGCATCGTGAGGCCGGCCACGATGCCGCGCAGCTGCGGCTTGGCTTGCTCGAGCGGCCGCAGGTCCGCGGGCTGGTCGACGAGCTGGATGACGGCTTCCTTGACCCGGGCGAGATTGACCGTGCACTCGCGCATGACGGCTTGCGTGACTTGCCGCTGCTGTCCATCGCCCTCGGGCGCGCCTTCCCCGAGCTCCGCATCGTCGCCGGGCAGCACGGCGCGCACGAGCTCGCGATCGAGCGTGTCCTCGACGTCGAGCAACGTTGCGGCGATCTTCTCGAGCGCGCTTTGATCGATGACCTTGCCGTTGACGACGATCGCAGAGAGCTCTTGGCTCTCGCGCTGGATCTGCGCGCGCGCCTTTTCCAAACCGAGGACGCCGAGCGTGTCGCCGATCTTCTTGAGCATGTCGAGCTGCGGCGCGAGCTTGTCGACGGCCTGCATGCCCGTGCGCACGAAGATATCGAGCGCGTCCTTGACGGTGCCGAGATCCTCCTTGATCGCTTCGGCAACGGTGCGCATCAGCTTGACGCTCGGGCCCGACAGACCTTCGCGCGCTTGCTCCACCTGGAGCTCACCGGGCAGCACTTCGCCCAGGTTGTACTGCTTGCGCAACGCCTCGATACGCGGATCGGTCGAGCTCGCGCGCGCGACGTAATAGAGGAGGCTATTGATGAGATCGATGGGCGGCGCGCTCACGAGCGCCGATTCGCCGCCGTCGATGAGCCGCTTGAGCTGTCGGTCGGCCTGGCCGATGAGCCGTTTCAGCGTGACGCTCGCCTCGAGGCCGCCGCCGCGAATCGCCGTAAGCACGCCCGTGATGACCGTCCAGAGCTGCCTGACCTGCTCGCTCGCCGCCGCGCGTTCGAGGTTGCCTGCGACGCGGAGCAGCTCGTCGAGGTGGCGGCCGGCCTCCGCGCCCTTGATCCAACCGAGCAGCGCCGCTTGGAACGGCGGTCGCAGCCGGTGCGCGAGCTTCTCGAGGCCGTGCGCAACCGGAACACCCCCCGCGGGGGCCACGACACGCGGCGCCGCGTGGCGCTCGAACGGGCCGGAGTTGAGCAGGACGAGCGTGCCTTCCGAGAGGGCGGGCTTGTCGCGCGCCTGGCGCAAGTCGTTGAGCAGCGGCAACAGTGCGAGTGCAACGTCTTTGCCACCGCCCACGAGGCGTTCGAGGTACGCCGGCAGTTGCACCATCGCGCGCGTGAGCGCCTCGACGCCTTTCTCGGCCTTCTGCGCGTCGGGCGACTCGGCGAGCCGTCGGCACGTCTGCTCCATCTCTTCGGCGAGCAACGCGGCGCCGTGAATCTCGACGATCTTGAGCGCGCCGCGGGCAGCGTGCAGGTGGTCGGCCGTGCGCAGCAGCGCATCGACGGCGGCACGACCGTCGACGTAGTCTTCGAGCTGCGAGCGCGCAGCGTCGAGCGTCGTCGAAAGCTCGCGACTCACGAGCTCGAAGGCGTGCGTGGCGAGATCGTCCATCGCTCGAGTGGCCATCGGCTACGCTCAGCCGGACAGGCGCCGCCGCTCGACGCCCGGCTCGCCCGCGGGCTCGCCGAGCGGCGCGGCGGCCTTCTCGGCGCGCTGGAGGCTTGCGGCCACGCGTTCGGCGCTGAGCACGCCCGTGCCGCCCGCCTGGTCGGGCAGCGTGAAGCCGGCCACGGTGCGCCGCAGCTGCGAGGCGAGCTCGGAAAGCTTGCTGATGGCGGTCGAGGTGGCCGCGGTCGACTCGGTCGTCTTCGCACTGATCTCGCGCAGCACGCCCATGTTCTTGGTGATCGCACCCGCGACGCTGGTCTGCTCTTTCGACGAGCTCGAGATGTTCTGCACGAGGCTCGCGATTTGGTGCGACACCTGCTCGATCTCATCGAGCGCAGCGCCGGCGTTCTCGGCCAGCAACGCACCGCCCACGACATCGGTGGTGCTGCGCTCCATCGACATGACGGCTTCGTTCGTGTCGGACTGAATCGTGCTGACGAGCACCTCGATTTTCTTGGTCGCGCCAGCCGATCGCTCGGCGAGCTTCTGCACCTCATCGGCAACGACGGCGAAGCCACGACTCGCCTCCCCTGCGCGCGACGCTTCGATCGACGCGTTCAAGGCGAGAATGTTGGTCTGCTCCGCGATCTCCTCGATGAGCTCGACGATATTGCCGATCTCCTGCGAGCTCTCGCCGAGCCGCTTGATGCGCTTGCTCGTGTCCTGAATGGTCTCGCGAATCGTGTTCATGCCGGCGATCGTGCGCCGCACGGCCTCGCCGCCCTTGTGGGCAACCTCCACCGAATGGCGCGCCACGTCGGAGCAGCGTTCGGCGTTGCCCGAGACCTCCTCGATGGAAATGGCCATGCGCGCCGTCGATTCCGATGCGGCCGCTGCCTGCTTGGCTTGCGTTTCTGCGGCGCGTAGCAGGTGCCGTGCCGTGCCTTCGGTTTGCTTCGCCGCCGCGTCGACGAGGATCGACGAGTCGTTGACCGTGGTCACGAGCTCGCGCAGCGCGTCGATCGCGTAGTTGATCGAGTCGGCGATCGCGCCGGTGATGTCCTCCGTCACCGTGGCCTGCACGGTGAGATTGCCGTCGGCGAGGCTCGACAGCTCGTCGAGCAAGCGCAGGATCGCCTGTTGGTTGCGCTCGTTCTGCTCGGCCTGGAGCTCGGCGGAACGGCGGAAATCGCGCGCTCGGTAGTAGACGAACATCATGAGCGCCGTAATGACCAACGCGGCGACGACGAGCAGTAACGGCAGCCGCCCGGCGAGGTCGCCGCTCACGACCACCGGGCCGAACTCCGTGCCGCGGTAGCGCGCGAGCAGCTCGGCGGCCGCGGCATCGAACTCGCCGGCGGCGGCGTTCGCCGCGGTCAAGGGCTCCGCGGCCGTGCCCACGGCTGCGATTGCGCGGCGCGCACGCTCGAGCAAGTCATCGACGGCCACGAGATCTGCCGGCGCGGCCCGGCCACCGACGGCTACGACGCCCAGCGTGTCGTCCTCGCCGCGCAAGCCGCGAATGAATTGGCCGAGATATTGCTCCGCGTCGCCGATACGCCGCACCACGTCGCCGACAGCGACGTCGGGACCGAGTGCGCGCAGCTGCTGCTCCAACGTTTGGACCGTGAGCTCGAAACGCGAGAGATGGGGCTGGTTCACTGCGAGCTCGTCGGCCGACAGCACGCTCGAGACGTTGCTGGCCGCGACGAGCAGCTCGGGTGCGAGCCCGAGCAGCTCCGCTCGCGCCGTCTCGAGCTCGGCCAGGCGGTCACGCGACGCGAGTACGGCGTCGAGACTGCGCTCGATGCGCTGCCAGAGCGTTGCGTCCGCGCCGAGCCGGCGCGCCGCCGCGCTCGCGCCTTCGTTGCCGACGAGCGCACCGCGAACGCTCGCGACGACCGCCCGGCTCGCGGCCAAGGCTTCGAAGGCCTTGGGTCGGCCCGAAAGCGCGGCATCGGTCTCGCTGCGCGCCGCCTGCACGACGGCCACGAGCTCGCCGAGTCCGCCGTCGTCGCCCGACGAGCCCGAGCCGTTCCACCACACGGCGCCAGCGGCCCCCGTCAAGGCGAGCGCCAACAGGATACCGAGCGGCGGCAACAGTTTCGGCCAAGTGCTCGAGGTGCTCATGGCTTAAGGCCGCGCGGCTTCGCCCGCGGTGAGGAACTGCGGGTCTTCGAGCAGCTTGAGCAGGCTGAAACGCGGCCAGGATTCCGTGCCGCGCTTGTAGCTACCCTCCACATAGTGCTCGCAACGAATGACACTTGGGCTGGCTTCGGCCCGATAGTCCGAGGGGCCGAAGCGCCGGAAGCCGACGACCTCGTCGACGATGAGACCGGTCGGCACCTCGCGGCTCGCTACGACGAGCACGCGCGCTTGCCGGTCCGAAGTCGGCGCGCCGGCGCCCAGAAAGGACTTCAAATCGACCACGGTCAAGAGCTGGCCGCGAAGATTGGCGATGCCGCGCAACCACGGCTTCGCACCGGGCACGCGAGTCACGTGCTCGGGCACGGGCAGCACCTCGCGCACGTCCGCCCGGCTCGTCACGAACCGCTCCCCGCCGAGGCGAAAGCCGATCCCTACCCACTCGTCAGCGGAAGCGGGCGCTCCCTCGCGCGCCGCGATCGCAGCACGCGCGCGACGCTCGAGCTCGAGCAACAGCTCGAACGGTTGCTGTGCGAGCGCCTGGAGGTTCAAACGTTCGCCCCCCGATCGAGCACTTCTTGAGCCTTGGCGACGAGCACGGCTTCGCTGACGGGCTTGACGAGGTAGTCGACGGCGCCCTGGCGCATGCCCCAGATGCGATCGGTTTCCTGGTCCTTGGTCGTGATCATGACGACGGGGATCGTTTTGGTTTTGGGGTCGCGCGTGAGCGTGCGCGTGGCCTGATAGCCGTTGACCTTCGGCATGACGACGTCCATGAAGATGAGATCCGGCCGCACTTCGCGAGCGAGGCTCAAGCATTCCGAGCCGTCGGAGGCCGACACGGTGTCGAAGCCGTGCTTCTCGAGCGCCGTCTTCAAGACGTGCAGCTCGGTGGGCGAGTCGTCGACGATCATGATGAGAGCCATAGGCGGTCTCTTGTGATCCCTACTACTTGACCACGTGGCTTTGGATAGCGCCGAGCAGCTCGTCCTTGGTGAACGGTTTGGTCAAGTACTGCTCCGAGCCGACGAGGCGACCCCGGGCCCGGTCGAACAGCCCGTCCTTGCTCGAGAGCATGATGACGGGCGTGTCCTTGAAGACCTTGTTGTGCTTGATCAGCGAGCAGGTCTGATAGCCGTCCAACCGCGGCATCATGATGTCGACGAAGATGATGTCGGGGCGGTGGTCGGCGATCTTCGAGAGCGCATCGAAACCGTCGACGGCCGTGAAGACTTCACAGCCCTCTTTGGCCAGCAAGGTCTCCGCGGTCCTGCGGATCGTCTTGCTGTCGTCGATGACTAGAATTTTGAGTCCCTGCAAAGCGCTTTTCGGGCTTACTGCACTGCTGCCAGACACTTAAACTTCCCCTTCCGCAGGCCGTTCAGCGTTACCCGACTTCGAGCCCCCGTAACTCTCGGACTCAACGCGCCTTTTAACATATTGGCGTCAGGCCTTCCATCGACGGGCACGCGTGTTTCACGGCGCACTCCACGGTCGCGCGTTCGGCGCGAGCGACGAGACGTTGCAACGAATCGGCGTATGGTAGCGTTGCCCTTTTTTGTAAAACTGCGAACCCGCGCGCAAAAGCGAGGAATGTTCTGATGAGCCAGTCCCGGCGGTCGCTCGGCGTCGTTATGGACCCGATCGAAACCATCAAGCCGAAGAAGGATTCGACCCTGGCGATGCTGCTCGCGGCCCAGCGCGCGGGCTGGGATCTCGTCTACTTCCGCCAGCAGGACCTCGAGGTCCGCGGCGGTGCCCCGCGGGGCCACGGGCTTAGGCTCGGGGTCCGAGACGACACCGAGCGCTGGTTCGAGATGGGCTCGCCGTGGAACGGCGGCCTCGAGGAGCTCGATGCCCTGTTGATGCGCAAGGACCCGCCGTTCGACATGGAGTACATCTACACGACGTACATCCTGGAGCTCGCCGAGAATCGCGGCCTGCTCGTCGTCAACAAGCCCGCGAGCCTGCGCGACATCAACGAGAAGGCGTACACGGCGTGGTTCCCGGACTGCACCCCGGCCAGCCTCGTGACGCGCTCCCGCGGCGCGCTGCTCGAGTTCCTCAAGGAGCACGGCAAGGTCGTGCTCAAACCGTTCGACGGCATGGGCGGCCGGTCGATCTTCGTGGTGACGGCCGGCGACCTCAACACCAACGTCATCATCGAAACGCTGACCGACGACGGCAAACGCTTCACGCTCGCGCAGCGCTACATCCCCGAGATCGCCCAGGGCGACAAGCGCGTGTTGCTCATCGACGGCGAGCCGATCGAATACGCGTTGGCGCGCATCCCGGCTCCCGGCGAGAGCCGCGGCAATCTCGTCATGGGCGCCAGGGGCGAAGGCCGCCCGCTGACCGCTCGCGATCGCTGGCTCTGCGAGCAAGTCGGTCCGACATTGGCGGCGAAAGACGTGCTGTTCGCGGGGCTCGATATCATTGGCGACTACCTCACCGAGATCAACGTGACGAGTCCCACGGGAATTCGTGAACTCGATCGCCAGTTCAACATCGACATCGCTGCTAAGCTCATCGCCGCCATCGATCGCAAGCTGACGAGCCGGGAACGCAAAACGCATCGGCTATAATTTCGCCCAATGAGCGACGAACGCCTCGGCTCGACGCTTTTTCTCGCCGCACTGCTGCATGGCGTCGTGATTCTCGGCGTGACCTTCACGGCCGGATCGCTCGGCGACGGCAGCACCGTGCCGTCGTTGAACGTCACGCTCGTCATTGACACGGCGCAGGAAGAGCTCGCGGCGGACACGGCAAAGCTCCTCGCCAATCTCGATCAGCGCGGCGTCGGCCAGGCTGCAGACGGCCTGCGCCCGACGAGCACGTTGTCGGCCGACGACCCCGCGAGTCAGGTCGGCGACCCGCAGGGCGCCGACCCGACCGACGGCACGCCCCGTGACGAGACCGCGAGCGCCGAGCAGCTCGTGAGCCGCGACAGCGGCGGCGAGCCGGTGCCGGCGCTGCCGCAGCCCACCGACGAGCCGGCGCCCACGCGGCAGCGCGCCGCGACGCTCGTGCAGCAACCGGGTGCGCAAACCACGGCCTTGGAGCTCGGGTTGCGCGCGGAGCTCCCCGGTGGCAACGACGACGCGCGCACTCTGCTCGCAACACCGGACACGCGGGCCTCGGGGCTCGCCGAGTACCTCGACGATTGGCGGCGGCGCGTGGAGCGCATCGGCACGGCCAACTACCCCAAGGAGCTGCTCGGCAACATCGATGCCGGCCGGCCCACGCTCGAGGTCGTCATCGCGGCCGACGGCAGCCTCGACGATATCGTCGTGCGCCGCTCCTCGGGCGACAAAGCGCTCGACCAAGCGGCACTCAGAATCCTGCGTCTGGCCGGGCCCTTCGCACCGTTGCCCGACAACATCCGCGCGGACTACGACGTGCTGCGTTTCGCCTACGAATGGGACTTCTCGCCCGAGGCCCGCGACGGGCGCTGAACGGCTGGTCGGTGCTACGATAGCGGCTCACTCATGACGAGCGAGTGAGTATGCGATCGTTGCAGGATCACTTCTTGATCGCGATGCCGGCGATGGCCGATCCGAACTTCACGCAGACGGTCACCTATATCTGCAAGCACGACGACGAAGGCGCGTTCGGCGTCGTGGTCAATCGCCCGAGTGATCTCTCTCTCGGCGAAATGCTCGGTCAGCTCGCCATCGACCTCCAGGACCGCACGCTCGCGGAACGCCCCGTGATGCACGGCGGTCCCGTCGAACCCCAGCGCGGGTTCGTGCTGCATCGCTCCGAGCAGCCGTTCGAGGGCACGCTCGCCGTCGGCGAGATCAGGCTGACCTCCTCGCCCGACATCCTCGCCGCACTCGGCCGCGGCGCCGGCCCCGAGCCCGTGCTCGTGGCGCTAGGCTATGCGGGTTGGGGTCGCGGCCAGCTCGAGATCGAGCTCTCGAGCAACACCTGGCTCACGGTGCCGGCGAATTCGTCGATCATCTTCGACACACCGTTCGAGCAGCGTTGGACGGCTGCGCTCGGCCTGCCGGGTGTCGACATCCAGCGCATCACGGAATATGCCGGCCACGCTTGAGCGATGGGGACAGGGGTGTGGCGCGGCCTAGCAACCGCCACATTTTGCTCGCGTTCGACTTCGGACTGCGCCGCATAGGCATCGCCACCGCGAATCGCGAGACGGACACGGCTTCGCCGCTGACGACGCTACAGGTCGATCGCGACTTGCCGTGGACCGGCCTCGACCGAATCCTCGACGAATGGCAACCCGCACAGCTCGTCGTCGGCGTCCCCGAGGGCGACGGCGCCGCGGCTATTGCGCGCCGCGCGCGCGAGTTCGCTACGGCACTTGCCGAACGCTACTCGTTGCCGGTTGCAACCGTGGACGAGACGTTGACCTCCGCAGCCGCGCAAACCGAGCTCGCCGAAGGACGGAGATCGGGGTATCTTCGCCGCCGCAGCGCGCGCGGCCGCGTCGACCGCGCCGCGGCGTGCCTCATAGCAGAGCAATGGATGAGCGAGCAGCAGTGAGCTACGAACCGAATCGCGGCAGCGTGTTCCTCGAGGATGCGCGCGTGCTGGCGCAGCACGCCCACGCCGGCAACCAATTCGTGCTCCGCGTCCACGCGCCACGCGCCGCGCGTCGCGCGGAGCCCGGAAGCTTTGCCCATCTCACGTGCGACGCTTCGGTGCCGATGCGCCGGCCGCTGTCGATCATGCGAGCGAGCGCCGACGAAGGCTGGCTGGAGTTCCTCTACAAGCCGCGCGGACCCGGCCTCGACCTGCTCGCGACACGCCGCTCGGGCGAGACGGTGAGCGTGCTCGCGCCGATCGGTCACGGCTTCGTCGTCGATCGCGCGCGACCGCGGCTGCTCGCGCTCGGCGGCGGCGTCGGCATCCCGCCGATGATCTTTCTCGCCGAGCAGCTGCGCGCGGACAAGGCGGTACTACCGCTCGTTCTCATGGGGTCCGAGGTGCCATTTCCGTTCGAGCTCGTCGAGTCACAGCTGGCGGTGCCGGGCGTCGACCAAAGCGCAACGCATGCGGTCGCACTGCTCGAACGCTGGGGCGTACCGTCACGGCTCGCGAGCAACGCCGGGATCGCGGGCGCGCATCGCGGCTTCATCACCCACCTCGCGCGCGACTGGCTGGCGACGCTCGGGGTGAAGGAGCGGCACGAGGCGCAAATCGTCGCTTGCGGCCCGACACCGATGCTCAAGGCCGTCGCGAAGCTCGCGCGCGAGCTCGACCTGCCCTGCCAGGTCGCGCTCGAGGAGTACATGGCTTGCGGTATCGGCGGCTGCGCCGGCTGCACGGTGCTCCTGCAAACGCCCGACGGCCCCGCGATGAAGCGCGTCTGCGTCGACGGCCCCGTCTTCGACGCGCAGCAAGTCTCCTACCTCGCCGGCTAGCCGATCGCGTCGTGGTCCGCTCGTGAGAGCGGACATCGCATTGCGATGGGCTCGGTGGTTCGCCTGCTCTGGCGCTA
>Ga0302046_10004567_pt1 | contig 12316 bp, 10 predicted proteins | sample RVTome_11_FD_200261 | JGI IMG/M metagenome (GOLD analysis project Ga0302046, IMG submission 200261) | Soil microbial communities from uranium-contaminated site in the Upper Colorado River Basin, Wyoming, United States - RVT147D111 (version 2) ... | reverse complement strand
GGCGCGAGTCGAATGGTGGAGGCGGCGGGAATCGAACCCGCGTCCGAAAAGGTTCGTACGGAAGCTTCTACACGTTTAGCCGGCTCGTTTTTTATCTCGCCGCGAGACCGCTGAGCGGCAAATGGTTTCGCGGCCAGCCCGTGATCTCGTCCGGCGGCTACGGGCGTCACCGCCGGACCAGCCCGAATTATTGGCGCCTCTTCGAATTGCCTCGGGCCGGGCTACTCGAGAAGCGTCGCGGTCAGTTAAGCCGCGAGAGCGTAGTTGGTGTTGCCAGCTACTTTAGGTTCCACCGGTTTAGCGAGGAGGTGGCCCTCGACGTGCTACTCCCGCCTCTTCCTTCCCGTCGAATCCAGTTCGCCCCCGGTTTCGACTGATGTCGGGTCACTGATGTGCCCGCTTCGAAGGTAACAAGCCTCGGGCGACTCGTCAATTCGATGCGCAGCCGGTGGCCGTCGCCAGAGCCCTGCAAACCCTGGCCATCTTCTCACGGCTCACCGTGCCGACGAACGTACGCAGCTGGTCTTGCTCGACGGACAGGACATGATCGAGGTTCACCGCGGAGTCGTGTTTGAGCCCCTCCGAAACGCCGACCACCACTTCACTCGGTGCGCCCCGGATCGTCGAGGTGATGGGGGCGACCATCACCGTGCTCAGGAGTCCAATGACTTCCTGCCGCGTCAGTACCAGGACCGGTCGCCGCTTGTCCGGACGCTTGAACGTGAAGAGCCAGATCTCCCCGCGATTCACTCGTCTGGCCATCGCCCCTCGTTCTCCCAGCCGTCGAACTCCTTGCCGAGCCCGGGATCGGACCTGTAGGCTTTTTCGTACCTCTCCGCGATCGTGCGTTGACGCATGTGCCGCAAATAGTCCTCCACCGCCCTTCGCAGCACCGCGGAACGGCCGTGTTTGCGAACCTCCTCGGTTGCATCGAGGGCCTCGAGGAGCCCCTCGTCGAAGCTGACCTGTATAGCTTTCATGGTGGCTATTATATACATCCATCATGTTGTGTCCACCACCCCGGGCACCGCAGATCGCTTGACGGGCGGAGCGTGGGGTGGGATTCGAAGCGCTACGATGAGGGCATGGACGGGCACCGCCGGGTCGTTTTCGCGGGGGCCGGCCACGCACACCTCCACGCGCTGGCGAGGGTCAAGGAGTACACCGACCGCGGCCTCGAGGTCGTGCTCGTCGCACCCGACCGCTTCTGGTACTCGGGGATGGGACCGGGCTTGCTCTCGGGTCTGTATCGGCCGGAGGACGACACGGTCGACGTCGCGGAGCTCGTGACGCGCGGCGGCGGGCGCTACGTTCAGGCCCCGATCGCGCTCATCGATCCGATGACCCGCGAGGTCGCGCTTCAGGACGGGACGCGCCTCGGCTACAAGGTCCTGTCCCTGAACGTCGGGAGCGAGGTCCCCCTCGACGGGATCGAGGGCGCGCGTGAGCTGGGCGTCCCGGTCAAGCCCGTGAGACACCTCGCCGAGCTTCACGATCACTGGTCCACGCTGCCCGAGAACCATCCCGCTCTGCGGGTCGTGGTGATCGGAGGCGGGGCTGCGGGCTGCGAGGTCGCGGCCAATGCGCGCCGGCTGCTGCGCGATCGCGGGATCCCCTCGCGGATCATCCTGGTCACCTCCCAGCCCCGCCTGCTCGACCGCCATCCCCTCGCGGCTCACAAAACGATTCTGCGCTGGCTGAACCGCGCCGCCGTCGAGGTTCAGCTCTCCTCGCAGGTCCGCCGTCTCGAGAGCGGGCGGCTCCATCTGGCCGGCGGCGACGTCATGGAGTGCGACGTCGCCCTGTTCGCCACAGGCGTGCGCCCTCCGCCGCTCCTGGCGGAGTCGGGGCTGGCGACCGCCGAGGACGGGGCGCTCCTGGTGAACGATCACCTCCAGAGCGTCTCGCACCCCGAGGTGTTCGGCGGCGGCGACTGCGTCACGCTCCACGATCGCCCCCTCGATCGCGTCGGGGTCTACGCGGTGCGGCAGGCGCCGGTCCTGCACGGCAACGTGCTGGCCGCGGCGAGCGGAGGGCCGCTCCGGAGGTTCAAACCGCAGAAGCGGTACCTGCTGATCCTGAACCTCGGAGACGGCACCGGACTGCTCCTGTGGCATCGCTGGGTGGTCCACGCAGGCTGGGCGTTCCGCGTCAAGGACCGCCTCGATCGACGATTCGTCGCGCGGTTCAGGACGAGGAACGCCCCGGCTCCGGTCCCTTCGGTATCCTCCCTTCGTTGACTCCCACCCGATCTCCCCGCTCCGACGTCAGTCGCAGTCTCCCGACGTCGGCCTGCGTGGCCCGTTGAACGTGCCCGCGTCCAGGGAGCAGATCGCCGGGTCGTAGACGCCGTTCGCGTTCGAGAGCGGGTCGTCACGCCGCACCACATAGAAGAAGCCGTCGCCCGGGTTGGGATCGACCGGATCGACGATCGTCGGAGTGACAGGATCGACGTCCTCTCCCAGACACACGACGGGACCGAGGCTGACGCCGCCGCTCGCCCCGGGCGCGAGGTTCTTCAGATCGCCGCGAATGACGTCGAAGAGCGCGCCGGGAGCGGCCACGATGGAGCTCGACAGCTCGGTGGTCGCGGGCTGAGCCTCGGGGGTCAGGGTCGAGGTGTGATTGGGCGGAAGCGAGCGATCGAAGTCGAGGCTCGTCCCGCCCGGCCCCTTGCTCAGCTCGAGACCGAGAACCGGGATCGCGTGGGTGAAGCCGCCGACGTCGAGCGGCACGCGGGTCGAGCCTTGGAAGACGCGCGCCTCGTCGAGATCGTCGCCGAACACCTCCACCCAGCCGGGACCGTCGTCCGCCACGGTGCCGGCGACCGCGATCGGCGTCGCCGAGGTCAGCACCGGCGGCGGCGTGACGACGCTCGGCAGGTTCATGGCCCCCGCCCCGTTCCCGAAGATCGCGTTGCACGAGATCACGGCCCCCGAGGGGTCGATGCCGGGCGAGTTGGTCTCGGAGATCCCGAAGCCGCCCGAGCCGCGGATCGTGTTGTTGCGGATCACGGCCGTGCCGGCCGCGTCGAGCACGATGCCGTGCGACAGCAGGCCCGCCGGCGCCGGCCCTCCGATCGTGTTGCCGCGCACGACCGTCCCGGAGGTCCCGGGTCCGAGAGAGACTCCCGACTGGCTGCACAGAATGACGTTGCTCGACACCTCGACCTGCGACGAGCCCTGGACCCGGATGGCCGCGGAGGCGAACCCGGCGCAATCCGTCGAGCTCGAGTTCCTGAGGCCGAGGTGGTTGTCGCTCACCGTGCTGCGGTCCGATCCCTGCTCCAGGAGGATCCCGCCGCCGGGGCCCGAGAAGCGGTTGCGATAGACGAGGACGCGTCCCGCGTCCCGCGCGCGAATCGCCTCGCCGGTCCCCGGGCCCGCCGCGCCGAGGGGGTCGGTCCCGAACCAGTTGTCATGGACGAGCGCGGCGATGCGATCGACCGGCACCGATCCCGCGCCATCGATCACGACTCCGAAGCCGTTGCGCACGAATCGAGATAGCTGGATCTCGATCGAGGACGGCATCCCGCCGAACAGCAGGTCCGCGACGATGCGGATCGCCGCGCCCGCGTTGGTGCCCGTGCCGTCGTCCCGGCCGAAGACGCATCCCGAGATCAGGTTGCCGGTGGCGGCGGCGCCGTCGATCAGCACGACCTCGGGGCCGGTGAAGTCGACGAAGTCGAAGTTGGCGATGACGTTCTTCGCCGAACGCACGCGGATCGCGTACGGAACTCCGTTGGCGCCGCTGATCGCGATCCCGTTGCTGATGGTCGGCTGGCTGTTGAGACGCGGCCGCCCCATCTCGAGGCTGCCTTCGGTCAGCGCGGGAAGCGGCGCAACCAGCTCGATCGTGCCGCCGTCGACCAGGAACGTGATGAAGTCGGCCTCGCCGTTGACCTCGGACTGCTCGACCGCCGCGCGCAGCGAGCCCGGCGGCGCCGGGATCGAGTCCGACGTGTTCAGGACGATGAAGGTCGCTGCGCGCGCGGGAACCAGGCACAGGATCGCCACGGCGGCGACCGCCACGAGGCACGATCCACGGAACGCGAGAAACGAGCGGCGGGCAAAACGGGTCATGGTCTCCCCTCCACGGGTGGACCGACCCTCCTGCGCGCTTGATTACCGCCATCGGTGCGCGACGTCAAGGTCAACGTGGCCGCGCCCCGTAGCGCGCGAGTAGGATGGAGCGGGCATGGGCACGCTCGTTCTATTCTTCGACGGCATCGGGATCGGGACCGAGGATCCCGGCGTCAACCCCTTCGCCGCCATCGGCGCGAGGCACCTCGCATCGCTGGCCGGGCGCGCGCCCGGACCCGGGGCGAGCTTCCGGCCGCTCGACGCGACCCTCGGCCTGCCCGGTCTGCCGCAGTCGGCGACGGGACAGACCACGCTCTTGACCGGAGTCAACGCCGCGAGGCTCGCGGGGCGCCACGTCCAGGGAATTCCCGGGCCGACCCTCAGCGGGCTCATCGAGCGCGAGTCGCTGTTTCTGAAGCTGGTCCGGTCGGGACGGCGCCCGACGTTCGCCAACGCCTACACGCGCGAGCATCTCGAGGCGCCGAAGCCGAGGTGGTCGGCCACGACGCGTGCCGTGATGGCCTCGGGCGTGCCGCTGCGCATGCTGGAAGAGCATGAGCGCCGCGACGAGGCGCTGCCTCACGATTACACGGGCGAGTGGTGGCGCAGCCGCGGGATCGGCGCCGCGCGGCGCACCGCGGGCGACGCCGCCAAGGTGCTGGCCGGGCTCGCGGACGGTCACGATCTCGTGCTCTACGAGTACTTCCTGACCGACCTCGCGGGCCACCGCGGCACGTGGGAGCAGAAGCTGCGGGAGGCCCGGCGCGCGGAGGACCTCGTCGCCGCCGTCCTCGAACGGATCGGCCTCGATCGCCACCGCGTGGTCACGGTCAGCGATCATGGGAATCTCGAGCGCGGGGACCACCATCGTCACACCCTGAACCCGGTCGCGCTGCTCGCGTGGGGGCGCGGCGCCGCGGCGCTCGTGGAGCGGGTGCACGGGCTGGACGGCCTGACGCCCGCGCTGGTCGAAGGGGTTTGACAGCGCCGGGGCGACGAGTTATAAAAAATCGTCGTTCGTGACCCACATCAATAATGGGGCTGCCCAACGCGAGTCGCGTGCGTGGGGGTGTGTGGATGATCGAGGTTCGACAGCTCGAGAAACGCTACGGCGAGACCCAGGCCCTCAAGGGCGTGAGCTTCTCCATCCCCGCGGGAGAGGTCGTGGGGCTGCTGGGTCCCAACGGGGCCGGCAAGACCACGGCGATGAAGATCCTGGTCGGGTACCTGCTCCCCACCGCGGGCGAGGCGCGGGTGGCGGGCCTGGACGTGACGGCCGAGCCGCTCGCGGTCGAGCGCCAGATCGGCTACATGCCGGAGAACGCTCCGTCGTACAGCGAAATGCTCGTCCAGGAGCTGCTGCTGTTCATGGCCGACATGCACTCCATGGATCCGGATGCGCGGCGTCGCAACCTCGAGCGCACCGTCGAGGAGTGCAGGATCCAGGAGGTCCTGACGCGGCCCATCGGCCAGCTCTCCAAGGGCTACCGCCAGCGGGTCGGTCTCGCGGCGGCGATCCTGCACGATCCTCCGATCCTCATCCTGGACGAGCCGACGGCGGGGCTCGATCCCAACCAGATCGTCGAGGTTCGCGAGCTGATCCGCCGCATGGGGCGCACCAAGACCGTGATCCTCTCGACGCACATCCTGCCCGAGGTCGAGGCGAGCTGCGGGCGCGCCGTGATCCTGATCGACGGTCGCGTGCGCGCCGACGGCACCCTCGACGAGCTCACCCGCTCGCGCGTCCAGGTCGTGACCGTGCGGCCGGACGATCCCGGGCGGGCTCGTGCGCTGTTCGAGGGCGTGCGTCATGTCGCGGCGGTGAGCGTGAGGCCGGCGGCGGACGGCTTCCACACCTATCGCCTGGAGCTCGCCGAGGACCGCGAGGTCGGCGAGGCGGTATCCGAGATCGCTCGCAGCCACGGATGGCCGCTGCGCGAGCTCAAGCGCGACGACAGGTCGCTGGAGCAGGTGTTCCGCGATCTCACCCAGACGGTTCAGGAGGAGGCGGCATGACGCGCATTCGTGCGGTGGCGCTGCGCGAGCTGCGGTCGTACTTCAACTCGCCCATCGCCTACGTCTTCCTGCTGGTGTTTGCGGGCTCGGCGCTGTTCACGTTCTTCAACGTCGGGGCGTTCTTCTCGCGCGGACTCGCCGACCTGCGCCCGCTGTTCGACGCCGTGCCGTTCCTGATGGTGCTGCTGGTGCCGGCGCTGACCATGAGGCTGTGGGCCGAGGAGTCGAAGCAGGGCACGTTCGAGGTGCTCATGACCCTCCCGGCGCGGGACTACGAGCTGGTGGCGGGCAAGTTCGTGGCGAGCTGGGCGCTCCTGGCCGGCGGGCTCGGTCTCACCCTCGGCCTGCCGTTCACCGTCGCTACGCTCGGGGACCTGGACTGGGGACCGGTGCTCGGGGGCTACCTCGGCGCCGTGCTGCTCGGCGCGGGCTACCTGGCGGTCGGACAGTTCGTCTCGGCGACGACCGAGAACCAGATCCTGGCGTTCATCCTGGCGCTCGTGATCTGCCTCGGCCTGTACGGCGTCGGCCTCGAGACGTTCGCGGGGCTGTTCCCGGACCATACCGCCGGCGTGCTGCGCGCGGTGGGCACGGGAAGCCGCTTCGAGAGCATCGCCCGCGGCGTCATCGATGCGAGGGATCTCGTCTACTACCTGTCGCTGACCGTGTTCTTCCTGGCCGCGAGCGTCTCCGCGCTTCGCATCCGCCGCTGGGCATAGGAGGAACGCGATGGCCGACCGCCGCAAGCTGCTGACGTCGCTCGCGCTCACCATGGCCCTGATCGCGCTGAACCTCGTGGTGTTCAACGTGCTGCTGGCGAAGGTATCCGCGGTGCGGGTCGATCTCACCGAGGATCGGAGGTACTCGATCTCCCCGGCGACGCGACGCATCCTCGAGAGTCTGGACGAGGACGTCAGCATCACGGGCTACTTCTCGACGCGCACCCACCCCAAGCTCGCCCCGCTCGTCCCGCCGATCGAGGACCTGCTGTCCGAGTACGAGGCCCTGTCCGACGGGCGGGTGCGCGTCGAGATCATCGACCCCGGCGAGGACGACGAGGTCGAGCAGGAGGCCAACGACCGCTTCGGCGTCCAGAGCACGCCGTTTCGCCTGACCTCGAAGTACGAGGCCGGGATCGTGAACGCGTACTTCGCCCTGGTCGTGAAGTTCGGCGACCAGTACGTGCGCTACGGCTTCGACGACCTGATCGAGATCGCGACGGCGCCCGACGGCGACGTCGACGTCACGCTCAGGAACCTCGAGTACGACCTGACGCGCGCCATCAAGAAGGTCGTCTACGGCTTCCGCGAGACGGCCGAGCTGTTCGAGCGCGTCGAGTCGCCCCTCACGCTGACCGTCGTGTGGAGCCCGGAATCGCTGCCCGAGATCTTCAAGGACGTCCCGGACGCGGTCCGCAAGGCGGCGCAAGAGCTCGAGGACAAGGGCGGCGACAAGTTCGCGTTCGAGGAGATCGATCCCACGAAGGACCAGGCGCTCGAGATGCAGGTCATGGAGCGCTACGGCGCGCGCCCGATGAGCCTGGGGTTGTTCAGCGACGCGCAGTTCTACCTCTACGGCTTCCTGGAGTCGGGCGGCAGGACGGAGCAGATGCTCCTGGCCGGCGAGGACGTCTCCGCCGCCCGGATCCGCGAGGCCATCGAGGACGTCCTGCGCCGTCAGACCCCCGGTTTTCTCAAGACCGTCGGGGTCGTGAGCCCGCAGCCGGCCATCCCCGAGGAGCTGATGCAGCTCCGCATGCAGGGCCAGCAGGTTCCGCCCCAGCCTCCGCCGGAATTCCAGCAGGTCAAGCGCCTCCTGGAGCTCGATTACCAGGTGCAGGACGTGAGCTTGAGAACGAGCGTGCCGACCGACGTCGACATTCTCTTGGTGCTCAAGCCGAAGAGTCTCGGGGAGCGCGAGATCTTCAACCTCGATCAGTACCTGATGCGCGGCGGCCGGATGATTCTCGCCGCAGGCAACTACGAGGCGGACTTCGCCATGACCGGACTCGAGCTGGGCCCCGTGAACACCGGGCTCGACGAATGGCTGGCGAACCTCGGGATCGAGATCCCCAAGACCCTGGTGCTCGACGATCGCAACCAGCCGCTTCCCATTCCGGAGATTCGCCGGACCGCCATCGGAAACCTCCGCACGTGGCGCATGGCGCCGTATCCCTATCTCGTGGAGGTTCGGGACGAAGGGCTGGTCAACCGCGAGGTCGCAGCGCGCCTCGGCGCGCTCGGCATCTACTGGGGCAGCCCGATCAACGTCGACCGCGCGAAGCTCGGCGACGTCGAGGTCGTCGAGCTTCTGAAATCGTCGGATCGCTCGTGGACCGACGACGACCTCGCGAAGGTCGCCTATGTCGACTACGAGGTCCCCGCGGAAGGGACCGAGCCGCACTTGCTCGCGGTCGCCCTGAGCGGCAGGCTCCCGAGCTACTTCGCGGGCAAGGAGCCGCCGCACGACGACGTCCCGCCCGCGGGGGACGATCAAGCGGAGACGGCGCCGCCGTCTCAGGTCGTTCTCGAGAAATCCCCCGAGACGCGCCTGGTCGTGATCGCCAACGCCGAATTCCTGAGCGACTTCGTGGCGCGGGCGCTCGGCACGCAGGACGGCGGGTTCTTCGGCGAGAACCTCGCGTTCATGCAGAACCTGATCGACTGGACGAACCTCGACAACGACATGCTGGGAATCCGATCCAAGGGCGCGGCGGCGCGGCGGATCGAGCCCGTGGAGCGGGGCACCGAGGTGACGGTCGAGGCCATGAACTACGCGATCCCGGTCGCCCTGCTCCTCGCCCTCGCGGCCTACAGCGTCGTGCGCCGGCGCGGTGCTGTGCCCGTCGTGCGGCCGGAGGCGTCCGTGCCGCGGGCCAGGAGGGTCGAGGGATGACACGCAGCCAGTGGATCCTGTCGGGAATCCTCGCCGTGCAGGCGCTCGTTCTCGTGGTCAGCGCGCCGTGGTCGAGCGGCGGCGCCGCGCAGGCGCCGCGCGCGCTGCTCCCCGATCTCACGTCCCTGACGCCGTCGCGGCTGGAGATCCACGAGAACGACGAGCGCTCGGTCGTGCTGGACCGCGAGGGAGAGCGGTGGGTGCTCGAGGACTCCGACGGCTTCCCCGCGGACGGCGCGAAGGTGGACAAGCTGCTCGACTCGCTCGAGGCCATCAAGGTCCGGCGGCCGGTGGTCAGCAGCAGCCGCTACCACGGCGCCCTGAAGGTCGGCGAGGACGATCACGAGCGCCGTCTCCGGATCTGGGACGCCGCGGAGGACGACCCCGAGGTCGAGCTCCTGGTGGGCAGCTCTTCGAACTACCGCGTGAGCCACGTGCGGCTCGGCGGAGAGGACGAAGTCTACGAGGCGAACGGGATCAGCCCGTACGACCTCGGCAGCGACGCGCGGGCATGGATCGACACGGCGTTCGTGAGCGTGCCGTTCGACGACGTGACGCGCTTCAAGCTCACGAACGACAACGGCTCCATCGAGATCGCGCGCGATCAGGGCCGCTGGGCCCTGGTGTCCCCCGCGGCGAAGCCCGGGAAGGAGATCGACCAGAGCGCCGTCGATTCCCTGGTGCGCTCGCTCGTCTCGCTGTCGTTGAGCGAGCCCGCGGGCGCGGCGAGCGATCCGGCCTACGGGCTCCACAGCCCGGCGGCGACTGTCGAGATCTCGTATCGCACCGGCGAAGAGCCGGGCGCCGCGCCGTTCGAGGTCGACCCGGCGGCAGGCGCGCCCCCGGCCGCCCCGGCGCCCGAGGCAACGGTCGAGGTTCTCGAGCTACGGCTCGGCTCCCCGGTCGGGGACGACACGGGCAAGCGCTATGCGTCGCGGTCCGGCTTCGACCACGCGGTCGTGCTGAGCGAGTACGACGCCGAGAAGCTCTCCTCCAAGAAGCTCGCGGACCTATACCCCTCCGAAAAGTAGGACGGGGGTCCGACCCCTTTCCTACAACAGGGCGTAGAGGGTGCGGGTGACGTCGAGGACGCGGCCCGGGGCCAGCCCGAGGTAGAACACGCCGACCACGGCGACGATCAGGACGAACGCGGTCGCCGCGCTCACCGGGAGCGGCAGCTCGTCGGTCTCGGACTCGCGCATCCACAGGGCCACGACGACCCGCAGGTAGTAATAGGCGCCGATCACCGCGTTGAGGGCGCCGACCACCGCGAGCAGGTAGAGCTTCGAATCGACGGCGGCCTGGAAGATGACGTACTTGCCCAGGAAGCCGGCGGTGGGCGGAATGCCCGCCAGCGAGAACAGGAAGATCGTCATCGCCACCCCGAGACCCGGCCGCTTCCAGCCGAGACCCTGCCAGCTCGTCAGGTCGTAGCCGGATTCGGACTTGGCGTCGCCGCGTCCCACCGCCGCCGCGACAACGAACGCGCCCACGGTCATGAAGGCGTAGGCCGAGAGGTAGAACACCACGGCGCTCACGCCGAGGTCGGGGCGGCTCACGACGGCGATCAGCAGGTAGCCCGCGTGGCTGATGGACGAGAACGCGAGCAGGCGCTTGATGTTGGTCTGGGCGAGGGCGACGAGGTTCGCGGTGGTCATGGTGAGGATCGACAGCCACGTCACGATCGGCACCCAGCCCGCGGTCTGCTCGCCGAACGCCCCCGGGAGGAAGCGCAGCAGAGCGGCGAACGCGACGGTCTTGGTGGCCGCCGCCATGAACGCGGTGACGTTGGTCGGCGCGCCCTGGTAGACGTCGGGCACCCAAAAGTGGAACGGGACCGCGGCGATCTTGAACACGAGCCCGATCAGGACCAGGCCCATGCCGAACCACAGCAGGGTCGAAGGGTCTCGCCCGGCGATCTCGGCGATGCGCTCCATGCTCAGGGACCCCGTGGCCCCGTACAGCAGCGCGAGCCCGTAGACCAGGAACCCGGACGAGAACGCTCCGAGCAGGAAGTACTTCAGCGCGGCCTCGATCGAGCCCTCGCGCGAGCGCGTCAGCCCGGTGAGCACGTACAGGCAGACCGAGAACACCTCGAGGCCGATCAGGACCATCATGAGGTGGGTCGTGTTCACCATCACCAGCATGCCGGCCAGCCCGATCAGCAGGAGCGCGTAGAACTCGCCGTGGTCCGCCTCCTCGCGCTCCAGGAAGCGCATCGAGGCCAGGACGGTGAGCGCCCCGATGACCAGGACGATGAACGAGAACGCCAGCCCCAGACCGTCGACGCGCACCATGCCGCCGGCGGTCTCCAACGCGGCGCCCTGGGCGCGCCAGAAGCGCCACTGCTGGTGGGCGCTGATCCCCGCGACGGCGATCCCGATGAGGGACATCGCTCCCAGGGCCCAGCTCGCGCCGCGCAGGAACGGCGACCACAGCAGGACGAACAGGCCGAAGCCCGCGAGGGCCAGGACCGGCATGACCAGACCGATGTCGAAGTCGCTCATGATCTAGAGCGAGGCCAGATAGAACAGGATGAAGACCACGCCGCCGAGGAACATCAGCGCGTAGTTGCGGACGTAGCCGGTCTGGAACAGCTTCACGAGCTGCCCGGCGAGATCGGCCGCGATCCCGGCCCCGTTGACCGTGCCGTCCACCGCCCAGCGGTCGAAGACGGAGAACCACCGGCACAGCGCGTAGAACGGCCGCAGCACGATCCACTCGTACAGCTCGTCCACCCAGTACAGGTTGCGCACCATGCGGTACAGCGAGCCGAGGCCGTTCGCCACGCGCTCCGCGGACCACAGCCTCCGGAAGTAGATCGCCCACGCCACGCCGATCCCCGCGACCGCGATGCCCACCGCCAGGACGATCAGGCCGATCTCGAGCGCCGCGCCGCCGTGACCCGCCGCACCCGCAGGCTCGTGACCCGCCGCGCTCACCGCCGGCCCGACGAAGTGGTGGAACGCGTTCAGGTCCCGCCCCAGGCTCAGGACCTTCGGTATCCCGACGAACCCTCCGATGGCCGACAGCACCCCCAGGATCACGAGCGGCACCGTCATCGACGGCGGCGACTCGTGAACGTGCGACTCCTGCTCCGCCGTCCCGCGGAACCGCCCGTGGAACACCAGCCAGTACAGCCGGAACATGTAGAACGCCGTCAGGCCCGCGCCCAGCGCCAGCATCCCCCACACCGCCGCGCTCGACTCCCACGCCCCCGCCAGGATCTCGTCCTTCGAAAAGAACCCCGCGAACAACGGAATCCCGGAGATCGACAGCGTCGCCACCAGGAACGTCGCGTGCGTGCGCGGCATCTTCGACCT
>Ga0302046_10004565_pt1 | contig 12318 bp, 10 predicted proteins | sample RVTome_11_FD_200261 | JGI IMG/M metagenome (GOLD analysis project Ga0302046, IMG submission 200261) | Soil microbial communities from uranium-contaminated site in the Upper Colorado River Basin, Wyoming, United States - RVT147D111 (version 2) ... | reverse complement strand
CCATGACTTCTTACCGTATCGTCGCCATGCCCACCGCGACCGCCGAGAAAGTGCGAGCCACGCTCTCCTCGCCCGGCTACGGACATCCCGCCCACACCGAGGTCGCCACGGGCTACGGGCCTTGCCGCCACTGCCTGCGCACCTTCCGCGTCGGCGAGGAGCGCCGCACCCTGTTCACCTACGACCCCTTCTACGGGCTCGAGGAGCTGCCGCTGCCGGGTCCCGTCTTCATCCACGAGGAGCCCTGCGAGCGCTACCTCGAGGACGACGGCTTCCCCTCCGACCTGCGCGCCCACCCGCTGACCCTCAACGCCTACGGCCGCGGCCGGCGTTTGCGGGCGCAGGAGTACGTCACCGACGGCGACGTCGAGACGGCGCTCGACCGCCTGCTGGCGCGGCCCGACGTCGACTACGTGCACGTGCGCGACACGTCGGCGGGGTGCTACGACCTGCGCGTCGAGCGTGGTGAGCCAAGATGATGCTATGATCCGGGTTATGACGTCCTTTCGACACGGCACCGGAACCATGACGAGCGGTTGCTCGGAGGGTCGCGATGGGTCGCGCTGAGCTCAAGCGCAGGCCAGCCCGGAGTGGGCGTGGGCGGACGAATACGGGCTCGATCAGCTCAACGTCGTGCGTTGGGGAGCGCTCGCTCTCTTCTTCTCCTGTCGCCCCTAAACCGCCGCCGACTCCCCCGCCTTGCCCATCCCCTCCCGCAGGAACGCCTCGATGAACGGCACGATGTCGCCGTCGAGCACGCGGTCGGCGTCGCCGACCTCGACGCCGGTGCGGTGGTCCTTGACCATGCGGTACGGGTGCAGCACGTAGGAGCGGATCTGGCTGCCGAAGGCGATGTCCATCTTCTGGCCCTCGCGCTCCGCCTGCTCCTCTTCGCGCTTCCTCATCTCGCGGTCGTAGAGGCGGGCGCGCAGGACCTTCATCGCCGTGGCGCGGTTCTTGTGCTGGCTGCGCTCGTTCTGACAGGTCACCACGATGTTGGTCGGCAGGTGGGTGATGCGCACCGCCGAGTCCGTGCGGTTGACGTGCTGGCCGCCGGCGCCCGAGGAACGGTAGGTGTCGACCCGCAGGTCCTTGTCGAGGATCTCGATCTCGACGTCGTCGTCGATCTCGGGGTAGACGTCCACCGAGGCGAACGACGTGTGGCGGCGCGCCGCCGCGTCGAAGGGGCTGATGCGCACCAGGCGGTGGACGCCGGCCTCGCTCTTGAGGTAGCCGTAGGCGTTGTCGCCGCGGGCGATGAAGGTGGCGCTCTTGATCCCCGCCTCGTCCGCCGGCTGGTGGTCGAGCATCTCGACCTCGAAGCCGTGCTCGCCGCAGTAGCGCAGGTACATCCGCAGCAGCATGTCGGCCCAGTCCTGCGACTCGGTGCCGCCGGCGCCGGGATGGATGGCGACGATGGCGTTGCGGCCGTCGTCGGGTCCCGCGAGCTTCAAGGAGAGCTCGAGCTTGTCGAGGTCGCTCTCCACCCGCTCGAGGAACCTGGTCACCTCGTCGTCGGCCTCGCCTTCGGCCACCAGCTCCTGCCAGGCCTCGAGGTCCCCGGCGTCGCGGCGGATCTTGTTCAGGGTTTCGAGGCGGCGCTCCACGCTCCGGCGTTTGCGCAGCATCTCGGCGCTTTCCCGGGGGCGGTCCCAGAAGCCGGGCGCCTGCATCTCACGGTCCAGCTCGGCGAGCTCCAACTCCAGGTCCGAGCGCTCAAAGATACCCCCGGAGGTTCTCGATCTTGCTGCTGAGCTGGTCGAATTTCTCGTTGATGTCGGTCGCGATCATGGTCGTCGATCCTCCTCGCGGCGATGAGAGCCGCGAGCGCAAGGATACCACTGGCGAGCGGAACGATCCAGGGGGCGCGTGCATAGGGCGTCACCTCGGCGGTCCCCCGCACCCGCCGGCGCAGCACGCCGCGCGCGCCGAGGTCGAGACGCTCGCGCACCTCGCCGCGCCGGCCGATCACCGCCGAGATGCCGGTGAGCGCGGCGCGCAGCATCACCCGCCGGTTCTCGGCGGCGCGGAAACGCGCCGCCGAGAGGAGCTGCCGCGGCGCCGAGGTGTCGCCGTACCAGGCGTCGTTGGAGACGTTGACCAGCACCGTCGCGCCGGCGCGCGCCTGCGCCGCCGACGCCGCCGGGAAGATCACCTCGTAGCAGATCGCCATGCCCAGACGCTCGCCGTCCCACTCGAGCAGCGCCGGCGAGGTCCCCGCCGTGAAGCGGCCGGCGAACCGCGCCAGCGTGTCGACGAAGGGGAGCAGGTCGGCGAGCGGCACGTGCTCGCCCCACGGCACCAGGTGCCGCTTGTCGTAGCGGCCGGCCGCCTCGACGGTCTCCGCCGCGGCCGGCCCCGCCGGGATCAGCAGCGCCGAGTTGTAGTAGACGTCGTCCGCGGGGTTCTCGGCGTCGAGCGTGGGAGAGTTCAGGACGACGGTGCAGCCGCGCGAGGCCAGGCGCGCGACGTCGCGCCGCAGGTCCCAGGAGCCCCAGGCGGCCGGCCAGGCCGCGCTCTCGGGCCAGATCAGCAGCGCCGGCTCGCCGCGGCACTCGGCCTCGGACTGCCGGATCAGGTCGTGGTACTGGCGGCGCACCACGGCGCCGTCCTCGGGCTGCAGGGTGGCGTTGGGCTGGACGATCCGCACTTGTCGGCCGCCGCCGACCGACGGCTCGGCGCCGGCGGGACGGCTGAAGCGGGCCGCGAAGGCCAACGCCAGGAGGACGGTGAGCACCGCGCCGGCGGCCAGCGCCGGCCGCCGCCGGCGCCAGGCGAGGCCGAGGGCGACGTTGACGGCGACCACGGCGTACGACACGCCCCAGGCGCCGACCCAGGCCGCCAGCGGCAGGGCTCCCGGCACCTCGACCCAGGCGTAGGCGGCCAGGTTCCACGGGAAGCTCAGGGTGCCGAGCGCGTTGCCGCGCAGCCACTCGAGGACGACCCAGAGCGCGGGCAAAGCGGCGAGCGCCAGACCATCCCCGCGGCGCGCGAGCCGCCGGCCGACCGCGGCGAAGACGGCGTGGAAAAGCGCCAGCACGAAGCAGACGAGGCCCATCAGGGACCAGGCCAGCGCCGCCGGGATACGGCCGAAGTTGCCGATGGTGGGCGCGATCCACCAGACCATGGGGACCCAGGCGACGAAGCCCTGGACCCACCCGAGGACGGCCGCGCGCCGCGCCGTGAGCCGCGGCTCGCCGAGCACGGCGACGAAGGGCGCCAGCGCCACCCAGCCGAGCCACGCCGACGGCTCGCGGCCGAAGCACAGGGCCCAGGCGCCGCCGCTCGCGGCGGCGATGGCGAGGCCGACCGGAAAGGCTCGCATCAATTGCCGGCGGCGGTGACCCAGGTCTCGAGCTTGAACTTGGCCTTGACGTCGCGTTCGGCCCGCTCGGCCCGAGCGCGCTCGGCGAACGGGCCGATGCGCACCCGGTAGAGCGTCTCGCCGTCCTTCTCGAGCGGCGCGATGAAGGTCTTGAATCCGGCCGCCGCGAGCTGGCCGCGGATCTTCCCCGCCTGCTCGCGGTCATGGCTCGAGAACACCTGGACGATGAAGCCCTCGGCCGCCGGGGTGGTCGCCGGCGGCGCGGCGGCCGGCGGCGGCGGCGCGGCGGCCGGCGGCGGCGGCGCGGCGGCCGGCGGCGGCGGCGGTGAAGCGGGCGACCGCTCGCGGGCGGCGCCGACGTCCTCGGCGAGGGTGGTGTCGGCGCGCGGCTCTTCGAGGAGACGGCTCAGGTCGGGCTTCCTGAGCTCTTCCTCGCCCTTGGCGTCGGTGTCGCTGAAGAAGCGGAAGCTCTCGAGGTCGTCGATCTTCTCGCCGGCCGCGGCGTTCTCGCCGCGGCCGGCGTCGCCCCCGAGCTCGCGGGCGAGGAGGCTGTTCGAGCCCTTGCCCACCCAGACGCCGCAGAGAAAAGCCCCGAAGACCGATCCCAGGATCAGCACGAAGGCCACCAGCACCTGGCCGTTGGTCAGGGCGATCTCGTAGTACGACGGTTCATGCGCATCGGTCGTCATGTCGGTTCACCTTCATCCTCGGGCTCGCGGCTTGGGAATGCCCTGCCGAAGGCCCGGAAAAGCTCGATCGGCAGCGGGAAGACGATCGTCGAATTCCTCTCGCTGGCGATCTCGTTGAGCGTCTGCAGGTAGCGGAGCTGCAGCGTGACGGGGTTCTTGCTGACCACGTCGGCCGCCTGCGCCAGCATCTTCGAAGCCTGGAACTCGCCGTCGGCGTGGATGACCTTGGCGCGCTTCTCGCGCTCGGCCTCGGCCTGGCGGGCCATGGCGCGCTGCATCTCCTGCGGCAGGTCGACGTGCTTGACCTCGACCGCCGAGACCTTGATCCCCCAGGGGTCGGTCTGGGCGTCGACGATCTCCTGGAGCCGTTCGTTGAGCTTGTCGCGCTGGCTCAGGAGCTCGTCGAGCTCGACCTGGCCGAGCACCGAGCGCAGGGTGGTCTGGGCGAGCTGGCTGGTGGCGTAGCGGTAGTCCACCACCTCGACCACCGCCTTTTGCGGGTCCACCACCCTGAAATAGACCACCGCGTTCACTTTCACCGACACGTTGTCGCGGGTGATCACGTCCTGCGGCGGCACGTCGAAGACCTCGGTGCGCAGGGTGATCCGCTCCATGGTCTCGAACGGCCAGTAGATCAGGACCAGCCCCGGCCCCTTGGGCTCGGACGAAAGCTTGCCCAGCCAGAACGTGACCGCCCGCTCGTACTCGCGCAGGATGTTGATCCACTTGGGGAGCACCACCAGGAAGACGACGACGACGATGAAGATCAGCAGGATCACTTGCGGAGTCATGGCTTACCTCCAAGTCCAGGGTCAGGAGACGTCTCCTTCGACGGCGCGCACGCGCAGGCGAAGGCCGCTGACCGCCGTGACCTCCACGCTCTGGCCGGCGGTCGCCGGCGTCTCGGCCCGCGCCCGCCACAGCTCGCCGTGGACGAACACCTTGCCCTCGGGATCGAGGTCGGTGCGCGCCACGCCACGCTCCCCCACCAGGCCCTCGGCGCCGGTGGTCACCTTGCCGCGGCGCACCGCGAGGGCCTTGCGCAGGAGCAGCACCACGATCACCAGCAGCGTGCCCGTGGCGCCCACGATCACCTCGAGGCCGATGCGCATGGCCGGGTCGGCGTCGCGGAACAACATCACCGCGCCCAGCACGAGAGCGATCACGCCGCCAATGGTCAAGGCGCCGAAGGTGGGCGTGTAGACCTCGGCGACGAAGAAGATCATCGCCAGGATGACCAGGGCGATGCCGGCGTAGTTGATCGGCAGCACCGAGAACGAGTAGAAGGCCAGGATCAGGCAGATGCCGCCGATCACGCCGGGCAGCACGGTGCCCGGGTTCGACAGCTCCATGTAGAGCCCGATGAAGCCGAGGGTCATCAGCAGGTAGGCGATCTCGGGGTGGATGAGAACCGCCAGAAAACGCTGGAACGCGCGCATCTCTCGCCGCTCCACCGCGGCGCCGGCGGTGGCCAGCCTCACCTCGGCGCCGGCCTTGGTCACCGCCCGCCCGTCGAGGGCTTTCAGCAGCTCCGGCACGGTGGGGGCGACGAGGTCGATGAGGCCGCTCGCGAGCGCCTCCTCGGCGGTGAACGAGCGGCTGTCGACGACCGCCGCCTCGGCAAGCTCGACGTTGCGCCCGTGCTGCGCCGCCAGCGAACGGATCGTGGCCGCGGCGTCCTGCTCGACCTTGGCGCCCAGGTCGCCCTCGATGTCCTTGCCCTGGCCGGCCACCGGGTGGGCGGCGCCGGTGTTGGTGCCGGGCGCCATGGCGGCGACGTCGGCGGCCATCAGCAGGAAAAAGCCCGCCGAGGCCGCGCGGGCGCCGCTCGGGCCCACGAAGACGACCACCGGCGTGCGCGCCGCCAGCATCGCCTTGAAGATCTCGCGGGTGGACTCGAGCAGCCCTCCCGGCGTGTTGAGCTCCACCACCAGGACCGCGGCGCCGGCCTCGTCGGCGTAGGCCAACGTCTCGAGCATGAGCTGCGCCGCGATCGGGTGGATGATCGAGTCGAGCGCCACGTGGACGACCGGCGACGTCACCGACGCCGGCTCGGCGGGCGGCTCGCCGGACGCAGTCTCGGGCTCCTGCGCCCACCCCGACGCCGCCGCCGACACGGCGAGCAGGGCGGCGAAGGCCGCGGCTCTTCCCCGGGGGGCGTTCTTGGCCGCGATGGTCATCGTTGAGCTTCCTTCCGGACAGTATAGCCTGAGTGCACTGAGGATTGTGCATCCCGGAGCTTGATCTCCCCCGCCGATGATAGTATGTCCGTAGAACGATGACGGGCCTCGAGAGAAGGACGGTACGCGCGGCGCTGTGCTCCCTCCTGCTGGCGGCGGCGGCCAGCGGTCAGGAGTCGGCGCCGCTCGTGACCTTCCTCAAGGCCGACGCCGGCGGCGCCTCCGACGCCTATCTCGCGATCCAGCTCGGCGACGGCAGGATCCAATTCGTCGACCGCCTGTCGCGCGACCCTCTCAACCTGCGCTCGCGGCTGCTGGAGGAGAGCCTCTTCACGGTCGTCGGCCGTCCGGCGGGGCAGCCGGCGCGGCCTGGCGAGATCTTCTTCGCCCCGATCGCCGGCAGCGACGGCAGCGTGCGCGCCGCGCTCTACGTGGAAACGCCGATCGGCTACGCCGCCTACTTCGAGGACCCGGCCCGCGGCCCGCAGCTCGGCGAGATCCGCACCTTGACCGGCCGGCCGTTCGCGGACGTCGCGGCGCCCGACGCCAACTTCGCGCTGCTGGTGCGCCGCGACTCGAGCGGCCGCACCGAGGGGGCCTACCTCTACCACGCCACCACCGGCAAGACGCTCTACCTCGACGGCCTGCGCCGCCTCGAGGTCAGCCCCCAGGTGCGGCCGGTCGCGGGGCTGCCGGCGCTCGCCGGTCCGGTGGCCGCGGTGGAGCTGCGCGCCGGCTCCGAGGGCACCTTTTCCTACATGGTGCTCGATCCGGCGAGCGGCGAGATCCACTTCTTCGACGTCGACGCCGGCATCGCCGTCCAGGTGCGGGCGCGCAAGGGCCCGCTCTCGCTCTACGACGTCTTCGCCCGCGAGGGGAGCCACACCAGCCGCCGCCGCTTCCTGCCGGTGGCGATCGACGAGAGCCGCTCGCGCACCCTCCACGTGCTCATCGCCGACGCGGTGACCGGCGAGCTGGCCGTCTACGCCAACGCCGTCGCCGCGGAGGTCGACCCGGCGCTGGCGAAGGCGGCGTCGCTCGGGCGCTGGTTCCGCGGCGAGGCGGGCGAGCGGGAGCTGGCGGCGGTGCCGCGGGTCAACAGCTCCGGCACCACGCTCGGCGTGTGGCTGCTCGACAGCCAGACGCGCGGCGCCGTCTACGTCGACCGTCCGGGGCAGCCCCAGGAGATGACGGTGTCGCCGGTGACCGTCGAGCGGCGGTGAGAGGAGGCCATGGCACAACCGCAACCACGCACCGCCCCCGCCGAATACCTGGCTCTGGAACGCGAGGCCGAGCACCGGAGCGAGTACCTGGACGGCGAGATCTTCGCCATGGCGGGCGCCAGCCGGCGGCACAACCTGATCTGCCTCAACGTCGGCGCCGAGCTGCGCGATCAGCTTCGTCGACGTCCCTGTGAGGTCTACGTCCACGACATGCGCGTCAAGGTGAGCGCCACCGGGCTCTACACCTACCCGGACGCGGTGGCGGTTTGTGAGGAACCGCAGTTCGAGGACGCCGAGCTCGACACCCTGCTCAATCCCACGCTGCTCGTCGAGGTCTTGTCACCGTCCACCGCGGACTACGACCGCGGCGCCAAGTTCGAGCACTTCAGGACTCTGCCCTCGCTCCAGGAGGTCCTGTTCGTCTCGCAGGACGAGGTCCACGTGCTGCACTACGTGCGCCAGCCAGACGACACCTGGATCCTCTCCGAGTCCTGGGACGTGGACGGCGTGGTCTCCCTCCCGTCCATCCGGGCAGAGCTGAGGATCGCCGAAGTCTACGCCAAGGTAGCTTTCGACGACTGAGGCAGTCAGGGCGGGTAGGGCAGACTGCGCCTGACGATTCGCGGTGCCGGCGGGAATCCGGAGACTCGTGGCGAGCAGGTGGTGCTACTCTTGCGCCATGAGCGCCGCGGACTACGCCCGCCGCCATCTGACCTTCGGCTGGTGGTCGTTGCTGGTCTTCCTGACGCTGGGAATCCTGCTCGAGTCCCTCCACGGGCTCAAGGTCGGCTGGTACTTGAGCGTCGCCAACGAGAGCCGGCGGCTGATGCTCACCCTGGCCCACGCCCACGGCACCCTGCTCGCCCTCGTCCACCTCGCTTTCGCCGCCACCGCCTGCGGCGACGCGACCGACGCGGGCGACTGGCGGCGTTTCGCGTCGCCGTGCCTGGTGGCCGCCGGCGTGCTGCTGCCCGGGGGCTTCCTGCTCGGCGGCCTCTTCGTCTACGGCGGCGACCCCGGGCTCGGCGTGCTGCTGGTGCCGGCCGGCGCGGCGCTGCTGCTCGCCTCGGTGGCGCTGACGGCCCGTGCCGCGTCGGCCGCCGCGGGAAAGAGCCGCGGCTCGTCGTAGACGAAGACCCCCATCCCGTGGCAGTCGACGACGCGGTCGGGACGTCCGAGACGGGCGACGACGTCGGCCCGGCGCTTCAGCGAGCGGGTGATCACGAAGTCGTAGCCGGCCGCCTCGCCGGCGCGCCGCCGGCTGGCGATCCAGGTGATCGGCTCGACGAAGGCGTCGAGCTGGTCGACGTAGAGGCCCTGGCGCGTCCACACGTTGACGCGCCGCGCCTCGGAGAAGAAGGCGAGGCCGTGGCGCCAGCCGTGGCGCGCGGCCTCCGCGTCCAGACAGGCCACGTCCTCCGGCCGATAGCCCGGGAACGCGCCTCGGAAGTCCGTGCGCGCCGCCTTGAAGAGGACGAGGACCGCGAGCGACGCCAGCGCGACCGCCTCGAGCCGCAGCCCCCGTCGCCGCCCCAACAGCACCGGCAGGTAGAGGGCCGGCGCCACCAGCGGGATCGTGTACGGCGCGAGCAGGTAGCGGTTGACGAAGAGCACCCCGTGGAAGCCCACCTTGACGGCGTACTGCCCCACCGCGAAGTAAAAGGTCGCCGCGGCCGTCGACGCGAAGCTCAGGAGCGTGAAAGCGGCGAAGAAGCCGAGGTTGCGCCGCGACGCCGGATCGAGGCGGGGGAGCCACCGCTGCCCGCGCGAGGCGATCAGCAGCAGGAGCGTGCCGACGACGAACGCCAGCCACCAGGAGCGGTAGAGCGTCCCCAGTCCCTCGAAGAAACGGTCGAAGGCGAAGGAGAGCCAGGCGGGCTCGTGCCGCGGCAGAGCGAGCAGCGCGTCGACGACGGCGGACGGATCGATGGGGGCCGGCGTCGCCACGGCGATGCCCCCGGCGGCGTTGATCCACGGTACCGCCACGAGGCCGAGGACGCCGCCGCCGGCTACCGCCGCCACGGCCCGCGCCAGCCGCGCCGCGGGGCGGACGCGCCACGCCGCCAGCAGCAGCGTCGCCAGGGCCGGCGCCACGAAGAGCGCCAGCAGCAGACGGTCCGACAGCACGCCCGCGCCGCAGATCGCGAAGAGCAGAGCGAGCAGCGCTCCCTCGCGTCTCCCGGCCGTCCTCTCCGGCAGGCTCAGGACCGCGACCAGAGCGGCCAGGCCGGCTGTGGCGAGCACGAACGCCCCGGCGTGGAAGGCCGCGGCGAAGAGGTGGAGCAGCATCTCCCGGCCATGGAATCCGAACGCGAACGCCAGCGTCACGGCCGCGGCGGCGAGCACGGTCAGCCGACCCGACAGCCGCGCCGCCGGCAGGTCGCCGGCGAGGACGCCGGTGAAGAGCCAGCGCAGCCCGAGGACGAGCAAGGTGAGCTGGATCGCGGCGTAGGCGTAGACCGCGCCGGCCACGGTGCTCGTCAGCGCCATGCAGAGGAAGAAGAGCGCCACGTCGGGCACGAAATAGGGCGCGTAGGGGGTCGACCACGTCGACCGGTGCCCGAGGTCCAGGTAGAGGGCGGCGGGATAGATCGCCTCCTGGTGGAAGAGCCGGTCGCGGGGGACCGTGCCGCGGTCGAAGGCGTACAGGAGCAGCAGCAGCGCGGCGGCCAGCAGCAGCCCTCCGCACGCCGCCCGCGCCCGCCGGCGCCGGCGGGCGTGCAATTCCCGAGACATCCTGCTAGCATACGCGAGCCCCGCCTCCCGGCTCCTTCCGCAGGAAGGACCGAGACTTCCATGCCGAAACCAGCATGAGCGTGCTCCTCGAATCCGTCCTCGTGGCCGGCCTCTTCGCGGCGATCCTGGGCTGGCTCGCCCTGCGGATCCGCCGCCGCGGACGCCTCGGAGTGATCGCTCTGGCGGCGGTCGTCGCGGCCTCCGGCGCCTGGACCGCCGCGAGTCTCAGGGTGGTGCCGCTGGCCGAAGAGGACGTGCCCTTCCGCCCCATCGCCGTTCCCGGCGAGGGCTACGTGACGTCGGCGAGCTGCCGGAGCTGCCACCCGCGCGAATACGCGACCTGGCACGGCTCCTACCACCGGACCATGACCCAGGTAGCCTCCCCCGAAGCGATCGTCGGCGACTTCGACGGCGTGCGCCTCGAGCTGCGCGGCGATGCCTTCCGCCTCGACCACGACGACGAGGTCCACTGGATCGACTTCAAGACCCCGGGCGCCGGCGGCGAGATCCGGCACATGCGCCGGCCGGTCCTGATGACCACCGGCTCGCACACCGTGCAGGCCTACTGGTATCCCACCGGCGATCGCCGCAACCAGGCGCTCTTCCCCTTCGTCTACCTGATCCCCCACCGGCGTTGGATCCCGCGCGAGTCGGTCTTCGTGCGACCGCCCACGCCGGAGAACGCGCCGCCGCCCCCCGCCACCGCCTGGCCCGACGACCAGCGCTGGAACCACACCTGCATCCACTGCCACACGACCCACGGGCAACCGCGCTACGCCGAGCTCGACACCCGGGCCGCCGAGTTCGGCATCGCCTGCGAGTCGTGCCACGGCCCGGGCGAGGAGCACGTGCGAGTCAACCGGGACCCGCTGCGGCGCTACCGCCTGTATCTCGGCGAGGAGCCCGACGCCACCGTCGTCGAGCCGCGGCGCCTCGACCGGCAGCGCGCCTCCGAGGTCTGCGGGATCTGCCACGGCATCAACTATCCGCGCGGCCCCGAGATCCTCAACGACCTGGACGGCGGGCGGGCCTACCGGCCGGGCGACGCGATCGAGGCGACCCGGGTGATCGTCCAGCCCACCCGCGGCGTCGACGCCCTCGAGGGCTATCCCGACCACGACCCGCGGGTGCGCGAGCAGTCGTTCTGGTCGGACGGCATGGTGCGCGTCAAGGGCCGCGAGCACAACGGGCTGATCGAGTCGCCGTGCTACCAGCGCGGCGAGCTCTCCTGCTTCTCGTGCCATGCCATGCACCAGGCCGAAGACGACCCGCGTCCGCGCCCCGAGTGGGCCGACGACCAGCTCAAACCGGGCATGGACGGCAACCTCGCCTGCCTGCAGTGCCACGACGCCTACCGCGGCGACGCGGCGCTCGCCGCGCACACCCGCCACGCGCCCGAGTCGAGCGGCAGCGAGTGCTACAACTGCCACATGTCCTACACCTCGTACGGGCTCCTCAAGGGCATCCGCAGCCACCAGGTCGACTCGCCGTCGGTGGCCGCCAGCGTCGCCACCGGGCGGCCCAACGCCTGCAACCAGTGCCACCTCGACAAGACCTACGGCTGGACCGCCGGCTACCTCGAGCAGTGGTACGAGGTGCCGCGGCCCGCGCTCGGCGCGGTCGAGCGCGCGGTGCCCGCGTCGCTGGTCTGGCTGCTCACCGGCGACGCCGGACAGCGCGCCCTGGCCGCCTGGAGCATGGGCTGGGAGCCGGCGCGCCGCGCCTCGCCCGGGACCCATTGGATGACGCCGTTCCTCGTCCAGCTCCTGATGGACCCCTACGACGCCGTGCGCTTCAACGCCGAGCAGGCCCTGCGCCTCGACCCCGTCTTCGCCGAGCTCGACTACGACTTCATCGCCGCCGCGGACGTACGCCGCGCCGCCGCCGAGCGCGCCGGCGCGCGCTGGCGCGGCCTGCCGCCGCCCGCCGGCCAGGTCGCCGACGCCCGCGACCTGCTCGTCGACCCGGACGGCGAGCTGCCGCCCGACGTCTTCCGCCGTCTGCTGGCGCGTCGCAACGACCGGCCCTTCGCGCTCGCGGAGTGATCCGGGGTTTCGGCTGACCCTGACCGATTCCGCTCGGAATCGCTCAGGGTTCGGGCCGACCCTGGGCTGATTTGCTCGGAATCGCTCAGGGTTCGGGCTGACGCTGACCGATTCCGCTCG
>Ga0302046_10004564_pt1 | contig 12319 bp, 9 predicted proteins | sample RVTome_11_FD_200261 | JGI IMG/M metagenome (GOLD analysis project Ga0302046, IMG submission 200261) | Soil microbial communities from uranium-contaminated site in the Upper Colorado River Basin, Wyoming, United States - RVT147D111 (version 2) ... | reverse complement strand
CGACTTCTTCGGGGGCCTGCAGTGACCGTCGTCGGCCTCCGCAACGAGGGCCGCGACACCGAGCTCGGAAGCAAGATCCGCGTGGCGGACAGCTGGTGGCCGCGGCTGCGCGGCATGATCGGTCACCCTCCGCCCGCGGAGGGAGAGGGATTGCTGCTCGCGCCCTGCAGCGGCGTCCACATGCACTGGATGAAGTACGCTCTCGACATCTTGTTTCTTGACGGGGAAGATCGCGTGGTCGCCGTATACGACGAGTTGCGGCCGTGGCGGTTCTCGAAGACCCACAAGGATGCGGTCTGCGCCGTGGAGCTCCCGGTCGGGACGCTGCGCAGGACCGGGACTCGGATCGGGGATCGCGTGTCCCGGCAGACCGAGCGGCAAGCGGCCGCCTGAACGTGAACACGGACGGATAAGCCGATGGTATACGCTGCCCCCGAAGCCGCGGTCGCACCGGTGACGCCGGAGGGTGTCAAACCTCCAGTCCCGGAGTCGCTCGAGGACACGGGCCTCACGGCCGGGATGGTGTCCGACCTCATCCTGAAGACCCTGTACGTCCAGGGGGCGCGGACGGGCCTCCAGCTCGAGAGGTTCATCCGGCTGCCGTTCAGCATCCTCGATCCTCTTCTGATGGACCTCCAGCAGCGTCGCCAGATCGAGGTGCGCGGGAGCGAGGGCCACGGACGGATCGGGTACACGTTCGACATCACCGGAGAGGGTCGCGCCCGCTGCCGTGAGGTCATGCAGACGAGCAGATACGTCGGGCCGGCGCCGATCCCGCTCGGCGAGTACTGGGAGTCGGTTCGGTCTCAGAGCACGCGCGGGCTTCAGATAGGACGCGACGCGATCCGGGCCGGGTTCAACCACCTGGTGTTCGAGGATGAGTTCATCGACACGCTCGGACCCGCGATCAACTCCGGGAAGTCCCTGTTCCTGTATGGGCATGCGGGAAACGGAAAGACATCCATCGCGGAGGCGGTCGCCGAGATGATGGGGTCTCAGATCTATGTCCCCTACGCGGTGGAGATCGATGGTCAGATCATCGCCGTCTACGATCCGGTCGCGCACCGCGATGTCGATTCGGATCAGGATATCCCGATTGGGGATTCGCCGTCCTTCCTGCGGCCCATCTCCGAGCACGACCCGCGATTCGCGCGCGTACGACGACCCGTCGTGATGGTGGGTGGCGAGCTTACGCTCGATCAGCTCGAGCTGCAGTACGACGAGCTCACGGGCGTGTATCGGTCGCCGCCTCAGATGAAGGCCAACTGCGGCGTGTTCATCATCGACGACTTCGGACGCCAGCGAGTCCGGCCGCGCGACCTCCTCAACCGGTGGATGGTGCCGCTCGACCGACACATGGACTTCCTCAGCCTGCCGATGGGGCACAAGCTCCCGGTTCCGTTCGAGTGCCTCCTGATCTTCGCTACGAACCTGAATCCCGGCGAGCTCGTGGAAGAGGCGTTCTTGCGGCGGATCCAGTACAAGATCATGGTCGACAACCCATCCCGCGAAGAGTACGAGACCATTTTCGAGGCTTGCTGTGACAAGGTCGGGCTCCTGTATTCGAGAACGGGCGTCGACCTCATCTTCCGCGAGTTCTACGAAAAGCGAGGCCTGCCCGCCCGCGCGTGTCACCCTCGCGACATCGTGAATCACCTCCTCGACCTGGCCAGATACCTGGGCGTCGAGCCCGAAGTGTCCGGACGCATGTTGGGGCTTGCCTGCCGATCGTACTTCCTCGACATGCCGGTGGGCGAAGCGACCCTTTAGAACCGCTGACAGAGGGACCGGATGTCGACCAACGAACCACGGCGAAGGCCGACCTGGCTCGAGCAGATGGGGGGGGCAGACGCCGCGGCGTCCGCCCCGTCTCGAGAGCCCGAGCGGGTCGCGGGCGACTCCGGATCGCCCGCACCGCGAGCGGTGCTCGTCGAGTCGGAGACACCCGACCCGGGCATGGCGAGACACGCCTCCGATGACCTCGAAGAGGCGGGGATCAGCCGGTTGCGCGACGAGGCGGTGAGAGCGGCGCGTCAGGATGCCGCGGCCGGCATCCCGGACGTCGATAGCGAAGGGCAGACCGAGAGCGAGCACGACCTGCGGGAGCGGTGCCGGGCATTCTACGATCGCTGGAGCTTCCGCTATCGGCGTCAGGTGCACGACCAGGTCGCCGAGCGCGAGGAGTTGATCACCGACAGGCTCGGGCGAGCCTCGCTCGCCGTGGACCGGTTCGAGCGCCTCACCAACGAATTGATGCGCCTGAAGGCGAGACGGGCCGTGCGGCACCGGGAGGTCACGAGTGATCTAGAGGACGGCAGCGGCGAGCGTGGACTCACGACCCGCATCTACCTCGGAGCGATCGCGTTTCTCGGGCTCGTCGAGTTCTTCGCGAACGCGCCGGTGTTCAGCGCGCTGCTGCCGCGAGACGTGCTGACCGAACGACAGATCCGGCTCGTGACCGAGACGTCCGATGGCTGGTTCGCGGGCGCCGAGCGCGTCGTGGCACAGCTCATCCTTCGGCCCGACGCCGCCCTTCTCGCGGCCGGCGTCGTCACGTTCCTCTGTGTGCTCGCGCACTTCTTCGGTCATTCGATGCGCGAGCTCGTGATGCTCAAGGACAACGCCGAGCGGCATCACACGGTCTCGGCGCGATCGTCTCTCGAGAATGTGATTCCGATGGTGCTGACCGGCGTCGGTCTGATGCTGGTCCTCGGCGTCCTGTACGAGGCTCGCATCCGGCTCGGCGAGGTGGGCGAGGCACAGTACCAGGCAGACCACGCGCAGGCGCAGGAATACGATCGCCGCGCCCAGCTCCTGGTGAGCGATGGAAACCTCCTCGAGGCAAACGCGCTCCGCGCCCAGAGCGAGGATCTCGACGCGGCTGCCGTGGCGCTACGCGACTATGCGAGCTCCATGAGTCGGCTCAGCTTCCCTATTCTCCTCCTCAATCTCACGCTCGTCATCTGCGCTCTGTGCGCGGCCTATTTCCACCGACAGGACGGGCGGCGCGAGCATTTCAACGAGAACCCGTTCGAGCGCGATCGGGGCAAGATCATCGAAGATGCCGAGAGCACGGCGGCCGAAGTCGCGGGGTTCCTCTCCGACCTCGCGAAACGGATCCGCGGGCTCAAGAGCCTGACCGCCACCGCGGGTTCCGAGGAGATGCGCGGCGTGGTCCGGGAGCTCGAGTCCGTGATTGCCCTGTACAGGGCCGAGAACGGACGAGCCCGCGGTCTCGACACCCGGACGATCGGAGCGTTCAAGCAATCGGTAGCGCTGGGAATCGAGGTCCTTCCGCACGACGACGATGCGATCCAACCCCTGCGGTCTCCCGCCGACTACGACGACGAACGGCGGCACGTGCAGGACCGCTTTCAGGGCGTGAGGCAACGGTTCAACGAAGAGGCGATCGCGTGGTGAGATCGGCCCGTTTCGGTGGCCCGGCCGGCGCCGTCCTCTGGTTGCCGGCGGTGCTCGCGGCGTGCGGCGGCGGGTCGGCGAGCACGGAGGCGTCGATGCCCGAGGATCCGCCCGAGCTCGTGTTGTTCGTCTACGACCGCTCGACCAGCATCCCCAACCACACGCTCGAGCTCGCCCGGCAGCTCACGAGCACGCGGGTGATGGAGCTGGACCACGCGGACCTGCTCGGCGGGATGGAATTGCTCCAGCTCTCGCTCGCCGAGGAGCCCACCAGGTGGTCGCAGCAAGTTCCCGCCCGCGAGATCACGGAACACGAGATCATGCGGGACTCGGTGGCCAGGGTACGGTTTCTGCGAGACGCCGTCATCCTGCTCGGCCGACTTGCATCGCCGACCGATCGGGACAACATAAACGGAACCGACATCCTCTCGACGCTGCACGATGTCGGGGAGGAGCTGAGGGCCTACCCCGGCCACCGCGCTACGATGTATCTTTTTTCGGACATGCTCCAGTCGACCCGGGAGATCGAGATGGAGGGGCTCCGAGTCATGCCTCCGGACGGATGGGTGGCTCGAGCGAAGGAGGGTGGGAGGCTGCCAAACTTGCGCGGCCTTTGTGTCGTAGTGGTGGGAGCGCGGGTCGACACCCCGGCCGCGCAACGTGTTAAGGCGTTCTGGCAGGAGTACTTCGAAACGACCGGCGCCACGTTGACGGACCAGAACTACATGCTTCGTCCAGTCCGGTTGCCCGTGGACGCCTGCGCCTGAGATCGTACGGCGGGCGGAGGCCGACGAGACACCCAAAGGGGGGGACATGAACCGAAAGCTGATCTACGCCATCCTGATCGTAGTTCTCGCGATCTACCTGGTCATCTACTACACCTGAGACGCGGGGGCCCGGGTCTACGGCCCTGGCGCCGGGCCCCCCCGCCGCGCCCCATTTTCCTCGGAGGTCCCACCTGGCCCTCCGGCTCCCTTGCGGATACCGGCGGGAGATGTGGTGTCTATATCCGACCGGAGACGCTACCCGATGAGCGACACGTTGCGCGACCACATCGAGGCATGGGGGGGCGAATCGGTCGTCATCTCCTACGACTCGCCGACCGGTACGTGGATGTTCATCGCCCTCCACGACACACGTCATGGGCCGGCCACCGGCGGAACCCGAATGAAGACCTATCCCGCCATCGAGGACGGTCTCGTGGATGCGTTGCGGCTCGGCGAGGGAATGACGTACAAATGGGCGGGCGTCGGGATGCCGTTCGGCGGCGGGAAGGCGGTGTTGGCCACTCCGGGGCCCCTCGACGATGATGCGCGCAACGGGCTCCTGGACCGATACGGAGAACTGCTCGTCTCTCTGCGTGGCTCGTTTCGAACCGGGGTCGACATGGGGACGAACCCGGAAGATCTGGCCCGGGTCGACCGAGGCGTCGGCACGGTGATGGGAATCGTCGACGGACACTCCCAGGATCCCGGACCGTACACCGCGCTCGGCGTGTTCGTGGGCATCCAGGCGGCCCTGTCGCAGAAGCTCGGGTCCCCCTCGCTGACCGGACGATCGGTCCTGGTCGAAGGCGTCGGCGATGTCGGGCGTCCGCTGGCCGAGATGCTGAGCGAGGCGGGCGCGGCCGTGATCCTCGCGGACATCGATCCAGGGGCGGCGAAAGCGCTCGCACGACGGATTGGCGCGGAGGTCGTGGCACCCGCGGATAGTCACGAAACGCCGGTCGACGTCTACGCGCCATGCGCCGTGGGAGCGACGCTCAACCCGGATACGGTGCCGCGGCTGCGCTGCGGTGTCGTCGCCGGGTCGGCGAACAACCAGCTGTTGACGCCGGCCGATGCGGACGCACTCCACGAGCGCGGGATCCTCTATGCCCCGGACTACATCATCAATGCCGGTGGGGCGATCGCGTTCGGCCACATGGCCGGCGGGATGGATGCGCGCAGCGAGCTCGAGGCCGAGGTTCGCAAGATCGGTCCCACGCTGACCGGGATCTTCGTCGAGGCCGCGGTCGCCGGCCAGTCACCGTTCCACGCCGCCAAGCGGCTCGCCGAGCGCTTCCTCGACACAGAGCGCGGTCCGAGGGAATGACCCTGGGAGCGGCTCGGCCATCGAACGGCCGGGAGGGCGACCCGCTCCACGACCTCGACATGCTCCTCCGCTCGCGATACGCCCTCATCCTGCTCGCGACCGCGGAGGAGGATCGAGCCCAGACCCTCCTCACGCACCTCGCCGACCGGCTGGGGCTTCCCCTGTTCGTGTGGACGCCGAGCAAGGGCCTCCGGAGGACCGACAGGCCCTCGGCGGTCTATGACACCGCCGAGCCGGCGAAAGCCCTGGCCCACGTGGAGAGCGCGCGGTTCCCGGCCCTCTATCTGTTCCGCGGCCTGGGGGCATATCTGGACGATTCACTGCTCCAGCGACGGCTGCAGGACGCGAGCGAGCCGTACACGTCGGTGGCGGGTGCCATCGTCCTGACCGGTATCGACGTGTCACTGAGCGAGAGCCTGCGCCCGCACGTCGCGACGGTTCGCCTGCCTGCACCCGACATCGAGGAATACCGCTCGCTGCTGATGCACATTCTGCGCGACCTGAACGCGCGCGGGCGCGTCGAGGTCGATCAGACGCCCGAGGAGACCGATCGGCTGCTCCAGAATCTCAAGGGCCTGACGCTCCTCGAAGCGGAGAAGATCCTCACCAGGGCCATCGTCGAAGACGGGAAGCTCGCGCCCGATGATCTGCGAGCGGTGGCCGAAGCGAAGCGCGAGCTCATCGAGCGCGAGGGGCTGCTCGAGTACTATCCGGTCGAGGAGTCGATGGACGGGGTCGCGGACCTCGCCGCGCTCAAGGACTGGCTCCGAAAGAGGCACGCGATCATCGCGACGCCCGCCCGGGCCACCGAGTTCGGGCTCGAGTTCCCCAAGGGGGTGCTGCTTCTGGGGGTTCCAGGGTGTGGGAAGAGCCTGTGCGCGAAGGCCGTCGCGATGGAGTGGGGCCTGCCGTTGCTGAAGCTGGACCCATCGAACCTGTACAACAAGTTCATCGGGGAGAGCGAGAAGAACTTCAAGCGCGCGATCGCGGCCGCCGAGCGCCTGGCCCCGGTGATCCTGTGGATCGACGAGCTGGAGAAAGCGTTCGCCGGCGCGGGCGAGAACGATGGCGGCGTTTCCCAACGGGTCTTCGGCACCTTCCTCTCCTGGCTCCAGGACCGCCGCGGCGACGTGTTCGTCGTGGCAACCGCGAACGACGTGTCGCGGCTGCCCGCCGAGTTCCTCCGCAAGGGTCGCTTCGATGAAGTGTTCTTCGTCGACCTCCCCGACGAGGAGACGCGAACCGCGATCTTTCGCATCCATCTCGTCAAGCGCGGGCAGGAGCCCGCATCCTTCGACCTCGCGAATCTGGCGGCCAGCTCGGAAGGGTTCTCCGGTTCCGAGATCGAGCAGGCGGTCGTGGCGGCGCTCTACACGGCCTTCTCCGCGGGTGGTGGGCTCGCGACGGAGGGGATCCTGACCGAAGTGGAGGGGACGCGCCCATTGTCGAAGCTGATGTCGGAGAAGATCGGCGCGCTTCGGGCCTGGGCGGAGGGACGCACCGTGCGTGCGAACTGAGCGGACGACCGGGCGGTGCCCGATGCCGCTGACGGGCCTGACTCCCCGCCAACCGGTCCGAGACCGCGCTAGCGGCGCGACCGGATCCGTGAGAGTGGCTTCTTGGCGATGTCGGGGACCCTGGCGTCCGCGGCGGGATACCCGACCACGAGAAGCAGGAACGGGCGCTCGTTCTTCGGACGGTCGAGGAGATCGTTGAGGAACCCCATCGGACTCGGGGTGTGTGTGAGGGTCGCCAGACCGGCCTCGTGGAGACCGGTGATCAGGATCCCCGTGGCGATCCCCACGGACTCGGTGACGTAGTAGTTCTTGATCCGGGACCCTCCTTCTCCCACCGCGTAGCTCTCGGCGAAGATCGCGATCAGGACCGGCGCCATCTCGAGAAAAGGCTTGTGTTCATCGGTACCGAGGTGCGCGAGAGCGTCGAGCCATTCGGGGGGCGCCCGGTGATCATAGAACTCCGACTCCTCCGCCTCGGCCTCGAGCCGAATGCGACTCTTGAGCGCCGGGTCGCGAACGACCACGAAATGCCAGGGCTGCATGTTTGCGCCGTTCGGCGCCGTCCCGGCCGCTTCGATGCACGCTTCGATCACCCGTTCGGGGACGGGCTCGTTCGAGTAATCGCGAACCGTTCTGCGTCGCCTCATCCGGTCCCGGAAGGCGATGGCACGGGCGACCATCTCGTCCTCCGCGTACCGCCGGTATGTCGTGAGCGGCACCGGGCGGTATCCACCGGGCATGTCAGGCGTCGGAAGCCGCGGGGCCGTCGATCGCGGATCGAATGCGTCGAATCTGGTCCAGGTGTACCCCGTCGTGGGCCGCGACCAGCGCGAGAAGCGTCGCCAGCGACTCGCTGCCCCGCTCCAGGTGGAGGGCCGTGCGCTGGAGCTCGTCGGGCCGCAGCTTCGCGACCAGCCGGAGATTCGCCGATCGCAAGGCTCGAAGTTGATCCAGCACGTCATCGAGAGACTGCTGCTCGTAGCCGAGCCGGCTCGCCCACATGTCCGGGTCCATCGGCTCCAGCGCCGGCTCGTCCTCGGTGAGGATGCGGCGAATTCGCCACCCCTGTACCAACTCGGTGTCGGCCAGGTGCGAGATCACCTGGATGATCGACCACTTTCCGTCCGCCTCGGGGACGGTGAGCGCATCGTCGCCGAGTCCTTCGAGCACACTCGGCAGGCGCTCGAACAGCGCCGCGAGCTCGCCGATCGGGTCCCGATCGCCCAACCGGTCCAGCAGCGCCTCGCGGTACCGGGGATCGTTGCCGCGTGTGAGGGTGTCATCCATGGATCGGACCCCTCCTCCAGGATCTTGTCGTGGGCGCGGCGAGCCGCGCGGTTGGCGTCAGCTGATCCCCACCCGACCCTTCACGGACTCGATCAGCTTCCGGGAGTCGTATCCGACCCCATCCTTGAACACGATCGTCACGTTCTTGATCACCGCCGGGTCGCGCACAAGATCGCCCTCGAGGACCACCAGATCCGCCAGCTTCCCCACCTCGATGGTGCCGAGGTCACCATCGACGCCGAGGATGCGAGCGCCGTTGGCGCTCATGATCCGAACGACCGTAGGGGCATCGAACCCAGCCTCGACCAGCAGCTCGTAGTTCCGCTGATCGCCGAATCCGGCGATCGCCCCGCCGATACCGGTCGGATCGACCCCGGCGGCCAGCACGCCGCCCGCTTCGACGAACCCCCGCTCGAACGCCATCCACTTCTGAAGGTGTTCCTCGGTGAACGGCCAGGAGGGTGCCGACCGGATCTGCTCGACCATCTCCACGTAGTCCTCCCGAACCTCCGGGGCCATGGCGGTCAGCGTCCGTTCGTCCATCACATCCCTGCCCTTTACCATCGGTTCGAACACCGCCAACGTCGACGTCATCCCGACCCCGGCCTCCACCATCTTCAGGATCACGATACGCGCCGTCTCGCCGTCGGGATCTCCCTGCTGGCCGATCACGACCATCGAGTTCTGGGGGCACTCGTCCGGCTGTTTTCGCGTATCGAAATCGCTCGCCGTGCCGAACCCGTGCTCGATGTTGTCGATGCCGAGGTCTACGGCCTCCCGGAAGGTGATGGAGCACAGGTGCCCCGTCACCTTGATCCCCCGCGCGTGAGCCTCCTCGATGATGGCCGCCAGCTCCGCGCGCCGGATCGTGGTGTACGCCTTGATCCAGGTGGCGCCTTCGTCGGCCCAATAGCGCACGAACCGGCGCGCGGCCTCGGGGCTCTCGACGATCGCCATGTCGGTCGTCGCGGGGGACGCGCCGGTCACGTACGGAGCCGTTATGTGCATTCGAGGGCCCGGCTCCCGCCCCTGCTCGATGTTCGCCTTCACGTTGAGATCCGCGTAGGGGGCGACGCTCCCCGTGGTACGAATCGTCGTGACGCCGGCCGCGAGGTACAGGCGTGGCGAGGTGAAGCTCCCCTGCGCCTGTCTGCCGCCCGCGCCCATGAAGAACATGTGGTCGTGCAGACCGATGAGTCCGGGGATTACGGAGTGACCCGCCAGCTCGAGGACCTCGGCTTCCGGCGGCACCTGGACGGTCCCGGCGGCCCCCACCGCCGAGATTCGTCCATCACGGATCAGGATGGTCTGATCTCGACGTGGGGCACCGCCGGTTCCATCGATGACGGTGACGCCGGTCATGGCGACCACCGGATTCGAGACGCTCACGAAGCTCGACGTCGTCGTCGAGAGGTCGGCTGCCGCCTGGGCCTGCACCTCGGGGACCGACGCCACAGCGAGCCCGACGAGCAACGGACCCGAAAGGCCTCGGACCGGGATCCGGTTCAGCATTCTGGAGCTCCTTGGTTCGTTCGTTCGTTCGAAACTACTTCATCGCTCCACCTCGAACACCATCCTCATTCCCGCCTCGAGGTGCTCGGCGATGTGGCAGTGCAGCATCCAGCGACCGGGGTTCGAGAGCTCGAGCAGAAGATCGACGCTCCCGCCCACCGGGACCACGACCGTGTCCTTCCAGGCCAGATTCTCGTTGTCGACCCCGTTCACGGCGAGGACCAGAAAGCGCTGGCCGTGTATGTGAACCGGGTGCTGCATCTGATGCAGCGTCTCGCGGCGGTTCGAGATCCGGATCTTCACGACGTCTCCGACCCTGAATCGCCACTCGATCGACTCGTTCTCCGCCCCCGACTCCGGCTCCCGGAGAATCCATTCGATCTCGTCGGGCGTGGTCATCCGGTTCATCATCGGCATGGTGCCGGCGGCCTCGAGCGGGTGGAAGTACGTGGAATCGATCTGCATCAGCCGCTCGACCTGGAGCGGCAGACCACGCGCCCGCATGTCGAGCTCCAGCGTGTGCTCCACGTCGCGCGCGAACAGCGGCCGGTACGCATCGATCTCCGAGCGGACCGACGGGTGGTCGCGGGCGAGCTCGAACTCGGCATGGAGGTCGGGGTCGGCTGCGGGGCCGGCCACCGTTACGCTGCCCAGGGTGTCCGTCATGGGGACGAAGCCGCCCGCGACGTGGTCGATGGCCTGCACGCGGTTGAGGAGCGGGTAGCTGCCGGGCTCCGGAAAGCGAACGTGGACCACGTAGCGTTCGGCGGGAGCGATCAGGAGGCTCTCGACATGCTCCTCCCGCTCGAAGTTCCCGACGTCGGTGCCCAGGACCTTCATCGGCGCCCCCCCGAACGAGAGGTTGAAGACGCGCGTCGCCGAGACATTCGTGAGCAGGTAGCGCAGGACGTCCCCCGGCCGCGCCGTGCCCTCGTATCCAGGCTCGCCGTTGACGAGCAGCACGTTGCCGAAGCGCCCCATGAGCGCGTGCGTCGGACGCTCCGCACCGTACGGCACGACCCCTTCCGAACCGAGGAGGAGGTCGTCCAGCATCAGTACCTCCTCGCCGTTCGCCGGGCCGAAGTAGTCCGGATCGGCCGACTCCACGATCATGTTGCCCGCGAGCCCGAGATCCTGCTGGACGTCCTCGCGATGGTGCGGGTGATACCAGTAGATCCCGGGGTCGGGAAACCGGACGGAGTATGTGAACTGCTCGCCCGGATCGACCGGGTCCTGAGTGACGCCGGGGACTCCATCGTACCGGTTGTCGAGCCGGACTCCATGCCAATGGATGGCGGTGGGCCAGTCGATCCGGTTGGTGAACCGCACCGTGATGGTCGCGTCTTCGACCACCCGGATGAGAGGTCCCGGGATCTGGCCGTTGAACCCGTACCCGAGGATGGTTCTGCTCCCGACCACGCGTCGAACGTAGACCGCATCGAGCGACAGCGAATCGCCGTCGGACAGCTCGACGAGCTGACGCGGGCGCGCCTCCACGATCTCGCCGCTCCAGCCCTCGCCGGGTCGCCAGGGCCGCCCGGCGGGGAGCAGATCCATCATCAGGGGTAGCGCCATGATCCCTTCGGGCATCGGCACCGCCCCCCAACCACCCGGCTCCATCCCGTGGCCCGACGACGGCATGGAGTCCGCCGGATCGAAGCCGGTCGCCCCGAGCACGAACTGAAGGAAGTCCGCGGGCTGCATGCGGGTGGACGGCGACTGGCCGCGGAGGACAAACGGTCCGGTCGGCTCGGTCACCCGGCCGTCGGTCTCCGCGCTCACGAGGATCAGGAACCTGTTGAACGAGACTTCGCCGAGCTCGGCCGTGCCGGAGGGCGGTACCTCGCCGAGACGCTCAACCGGGAGCAGCACCGGCGTCGCGGCCCAGGCGACATACGTAGTGTATGGTCCGAGCTCGGACGGCGGCGGCAGATCGCGGGTCGTCAGCACGACGTCGTATCGAACGCGACCGTCGGCGGTCAGCGCCAGCGTGAACGGCCCCGAAGGCCGGCGAAGCTCAGCGAGCCCGCCGGCGTCGAGGACCCTGCCCGTCGGGTACAGACGTATGCAGTGGAAATCCGGGTGGGCGACCGAGGGATCGGGACACGCACCCGTTTCCTGACGCGCGGAATCGCCCGGGCCGGCAGAGGCGACCTCACCGACCCCGGCCCCTGCGAGCAGCACCGCCAGCAGCAGCCCCGCCGTCACCAGACCCCCCGCCGCAACCCGGCGGCTGCCGCTCACGCGGACCGCCCGGTGGCCCGGAGCGGATCGCCCACGCGCTCGCCGATCCACTCCGCGATATCGTCGGCGGCGTGGGCGAAACGGGGCTCGTTGTGAGGCTCGTGAAGGGCCTCGGGGTACACGTGGAGCTCGACATCACCCGCGACGTTGGCCGCGAGCCAGCGGGCGCCATCAGGGTGGAGCAGCGGGTCGGCTCCCCCGTGGAGGATGAGAAGGGACACACCGCGGACGCAGCCGATACGCTC
>Ga0302046_10004563_pt1 | contig 12322 bp, 11 predicted proteins | sample RVTome_11_FD_200261 | JGI IMG/M metagenome (GOLD analysis project Ga0302046, IMG submission 200261) | Soil microbial communities from uranium-contaminated site in the Upper Colorado River Basin, Wyoming, United States - RVT147D111 (version 2) ... | reverse complement strand
CGTCCTCACGCAGATCAGCTCCGTCCGGTCGGCGCTGAAGGCGGTGGCGATGGGCCTGGTCGACGACCACGTGCGGCATTGCGTCCGCGACAGCATCCGCGAGGACGGCGGCGACGAGAAGGTCGAGGAGCTCGTGCGGGCCGTGGCCCGGATGACGAAGTAGGAGGGGTCGATGGATCACGCGATGCACGAAGGACATGCAGGCGAGCACGCCGGCCACGGGGACCACGGCGGGCACGAGGGGCACCTCGAGATGTTCAAGAAGCGCTTCATCGTCAGCGCGATCCTGACGATCCCGATCCTCGTCTACGCGCGCGGCCTCTGGGAGATCGTGGGGCTCACCCCGCCCGACCTGCCGGGCGGCGACGCCGTGTCGTTCGCGCTCGGCACGCTGATCTACTTCTACGGCGGCTGGATCTTCTTCACCACGGCTCGCCAGGAGCTCGAGGCTCGCCAGCCGGGCATGATGACGCTGGTCGCCCTCGGTATCACCACGGCCTACGTCTACAGCGCCGCGACGACGTTCCTGATCGAGGGCGAAGGCTTCTACTGGGAGCTGGCCACCCTGGTCGACATCATGCTGCTCGGCCACTGGGTCGAGATGCGCGCCGTGGGCCGGGCTCGCAGCGCGCTCTCGGAGCTCGCGAAGCTCCTGCCCGACACCGCCGAGCGCGTGACGGGCGAGGCCACCGAGGAGGTCCCGGTGAGCCACCTGGCGGTCGGCGACGTGGTGCTGGTGCGGCCCGGAGGCCGGCTGCCGGTCGACGGCGAGGTGGCCGATGGCTCCTCACACGTGAACGAGTCGATGCTGACCGGCGAGTCGCGCCCCGTGCGAAAGGAGCCGGGCGACGACGTGGTCGCCGGTACCGTGAACGAGGAGGGCGCGCTCCGCATCCGCGTCACGAAGCTCGGCGACGACACGGCGCTCGCGGGGATAATGCGCCTGGTTCAGGAGGCGGAGTCCTCGCGCACGAAGACCCAGGCGCTCGCCGACCGGGCGGCCGGATGGCTCACCTACGTCGCGCTCACCGCCGGCGCGCTCACGGCGCTCATCTGGGGACTGTTCTTCGCCGAGCGGGGCACCGACTTCGTGATCGGTCGGGCCGTGACGGTCGTCGTGATCGCCTGCCCCCACGCGCTCGGGCTCGCGATCCCGCTCGTGATCGCGATCACCACGAGCCTGTCGGCCCGGAGGGGACTGCTCGTCCGGGACCGGCTCGCGCTCGAGCGCGCGAAGGACGTGGACGTCGTGGTGTTCGACAAGACGGGCACGCTCACGATCGGCGAGCTGCGCGTGGTGGGCATCGCCGCGGACGACGAGGCGCGCGCGCTGGCCCTCGGCGCCGGGCTGGAGGCCGATAGCGAGCACGCGCTCGCCCGCGCGATAGTGACCTCGGCGAGAGAGAAGGGCGTGGAGCCGGCGAACGTCCGTGGGTTCGAGGCCCTGAAGGGCCGCGGCGTGCGCGGGACCGTCGACGGGCGCGAGATCCATCTCGGCGGCCCGCGACTGCTGGAGTCGCTCGACCTTCGCATCCCCGAAGACTTGCGCGACCGCGCCGACGCATGGGCCCAGGATGGGCACACCGTGGTGAGCCTGGTGGATGACGGCAGCGTCACCGCGGTCCTCGCGCTCGCCGACCGCATCCGTGAGGAGTCGCGCGCGGCGATCGGCCGGTTGCAGGAGGCGGGCGTGCGCGTCGCGATGATCACCGGCGACTCCGAGGAGGTCGCCCGCTGGGTCGCGAAGGAGCTCGGGCTCGACGAGTACTTCGCCGAGGTGCTCCCCGAGCACAAGGCCCGCAAGGTGAAGGAGCTCCAGGCCGAGGGCAGGGTCGTCGCGATGGTCGGCGACGGCGTGAACGACGCCCCCGCGCTGGCGCAGTCCGACGTGGGGATCGCGATCGGGGCGGGCACCGATGTGGCGATCGAGGCCGCCGGCGTGATCCTCGTCAAGGACGATCCCAGCGACGTCGCTCGGGTGATCGAGCTCTCTAAGGCGAGCTACCGCAAGATGATCCAGAACCTTTGGTGGGCGGCGGGCTACAACATCGTCGCCCTGCCGCTGGCGGCCGGGGTCCTGGCTCCGTGGGGCATCGTGCTGGCACCGGCGGCAGGCGCCCTGCTGATGTCGGTCAGCACGGTGGTGGTCGCGGCGAACGCCCAGCTCCTCCGGCGAGACCGGAGCCTCGCCGCCTAGCCGGGAAGGAACGAGAGGAGCACCCGCCGCCGGTTGTTCTCGCGGTTCGTGTCCACGAGGACCACCGACTGCCAGGTGCCGAGCGTGACCTCGCCGCCGGCGACCGGCAGCACGAGCGAGGGCGAGACGAAGGCCGGCAGCAGGTGGTCGCGCCCGTGCCCGGCCGGCCCGTGGCGATGCGCGTAGAGGTCCTCGCGGGGAAGCAACCTGTCGACGGCATCGGCGAGGTCCTCCTCGGAGCCCGAGCCCGTCTCCATCAGAGCGACGCCCGCCGTGGCGTGGGGCACGAACACGTGCAGGAGGCCGTCTCCGGCGCCGGAGGCGAACCGGCGCACCTGCGCGGTGAGATCGGTGACGAGGCGGCCGCCGGTGTCGAGCTCGAGCTCGGCCCGCTCCATCAGCCGAACCTCGCGCCGTTCGGCACCTCGCGCTCGGGGTGCACCAGCACCACCTCGCCGTGCTCGTCGTAGAAACCGAGCGTGAGGACCTCGGAGACGAACGGGCCGATCTGGCGCGGCGGGAAGTTCACGACCGCCGCCACCTGCCGTCCCACCAGATCCTCGGGCCGATAGTGCGCGGTGACCTGGGCGCTGGAGCGCTTCTCGCCGATCTCCGGGCCGAAGTCGATCCACAGCTTGAACGCGGGCTTGCGAGCCTCGGGGAACGCCTCGCAGCGAGACACCGTGCCCGCCCGGATGTCGATCCGCTGGAAGTCGTCGAAGGTCACCTCGGGCGGCGCGGAGCCCATCAGTAGAGCGCGCTCGCAAGACGGGAGCGGTACTCGCGGACGAGCGGATGCTCACCGCCGAGCGTCTCGAACACCTTCACCATCAGGTCGCGCGCGGCGTCGCGGGCGTCGCCGCTCGAGATGAGCCGGAGGCTCCGCTCCAGCGCGTCGCCGAAGCGTCCGGCCGCCGCCTCCGCCGTCGCGAGGGCGAGGACGGCCTCGGCATCGTCGGGGTCGGCCTCCACCGCGGCCAGGAGCGCGTCGAGGTCGCCCGCCCCGTCGTGGATGTCGGCCTCCGCGATCAGCCGGCGCGCTTCCGCACTCGACGGGAAGCGCGACAGGAGCTCGCGAGCCTCCTCCGCGTCACCCCGCCGCAGCAGGATCCCCGCCACGCCGATCGAGGCGCCCTCGTGCTCGGGATCGGCCTCGAGCGCGGCGCGGTAGAGCGACTCCGCGCGCTCGTGGTCGCCGCCCGCCTCGGCGGCCCGCGCCTCCGCCACGGCCGGCTCCGCGGCCGACGGCATGATGCCCGCGAGCCAGGAGCGGACGACCTCCTCCGGCTGGGCGCCGACGAACTCGTCGACGACGCGGCCGTCCTTGAACGCTTTGACCGCGGGGATGCCCTGCACGCCGAACGCAGCGGCCAGCCCCTGGTTCTGGTCCACGTCCACCTTGGCGAGGACGAACCGCCCTTCGTGCTCCTCGGCGAGCTTCTCGAGCACCGGCCCCAGCACGCGGCACGGCTGGCACCACCCAGCCCAGAAGTCAACGACCACGGGCACCTGCGCGGATGCGTGGAGCACGCGCTGCTCGAACTGCGCCTCCGAGACCTCGATCGCCGCCATGCGGCCAAGATACCAAGCGTTCTCGCCGGGCCGGGCTACGATCGACCCGATGACCGAGCTCCGAGATCATCCTCCTGCCACCGGCCGGGAGCCCAGGCGCCGCCGATGGCCGTACGCGCTCATGGTCGGCGCCCTCGTCGTCGCGGGCCTGGGGCTGCTCGCCTACGACGCGGCGTCGGACGCCCGGGCATCGCTCCTCGCGGGCGAGGCCCGGATGGATCGGGGGAAGGAGCTCCTGCTCGAGGGCGAGGTCGCGGCCGCGCGAGCGGAGCTCGCCGCCGCCCTCACGAAGTTCCGAAGCGCCTCCGACGCGGCACGCTCGCCGATCCTGCGCGCGCTGGGGTGGACGCCTTGGCTCGGTAGGACGCCCGACACGATCCGCGAGGTCACCCGCGCCGCCGAGACGGTGGCGCGCGCGGCGGTCACGCTCGCCGACGCCGTCCGGAAGCTTCCCGGTGGCCTCGACGCGCTCGCGCCCGAGGACGGACGCCTGCCGCTCGAAGCCTACGCCGGCCTGGCGCCGGCCGTGAGCACGGCGCACCGGCTAGTCGCCGACGCCCGCGCCGCCGTGGCGGCGACGCCGCGCACCCTCCTGCTCGGGCCGGTGGGCCCGGCGCGCCGGGACGCGCTGGAGCAGCTCGTCGAGCTCGAACGCTCGTTCGCGACCACGGCGACGCTCCTCGAGCGGCTCCCCGAGGCCCTCGGTGGCGGCGAGCCGCGCAGATACTTGATCGGGGCGCAGAACCCGGCGGAGCTTCGAGGGACCGGCGGGCTGGTCGGCGCCTACTCGATCGCGACGGTCGAGGACGGCCGGTTCGACTTCGGGTCGTTCCGGCCGATCCAGGAGCTGCCCAACCTGGACCTGGATCGGGTCGAGCCCCCGAGCGACGAATACGCGGAGAACTACGACCGCTTCGGTGGCGCCGGATTCTGGTTGAACGCCAACATGACTCCTGACTTCCCGTCGGCGGCGCGGGCGATGCTCGCCTCCTACGAGGTCGTGACGGGCGAGCGGCTCGACGGCGTGATCTACGCGGACCCGTTCGCGCTCGAGGCGCTCCTCGAGGTGACCGGCCCCGTCGAGGTGCCGCGGCTCGGGATCGACGTCGACGCCGGGTCGGTGGTGCGGTTCGTCTCCAACGAGGCCTACGCGCAGATCCGCGATACCGAGACGCGCAAGGTGGTCCTCGGGGCAGTGGCGGAGCAGGCGTTCTCACGGTTCATGGAACGGGGCGACGCGGGGATCGAGGCACTTCGCACGCTCGCCGACACGGCCGGGGGCGGCCACGTTCTCGTCTTCAGCCGCGACGACGCGCTCCAGCGCGCCCTCGGGAGCTCGAACGTCGGGGGGTCGTTCGGGGAGCCCGGCGAGGGCGACGCGATCGCGCTCATCCTCAACAACGCGGGCGCGAACAAAGTCGACTACTACCTCGAGCGCTCGATCGACTACAGGGTGCGACTGGCCGACGAGGGGGGCGCGAGCGCCACCGCGGCCATGATCTTCGAGAACGGGGCGCCCTCGGAGGGACCGCCGCGCTACGTCATCGGGCCCTACGAGGACATCTCCGCGGCCGGCGAGAACGTGGCGATCGCGAACGTCTATTGCATGGGCTGTCGCTTGCGGGAAGTGATCCGCGACGGGGAGAGAGCGGAGGTCGTGCCGGGCGCAGAGGGAGGGCTCCGCTTCTTCCAGCAGGTGCTGCGGGTCCCGAGCGGCGAGCGGACCACCCTGGCCTACGACTGGACGCTCGAGGAGGCGTGGCGCGAGGAGGGGGCGGGGGGAACCTACCGCCTCCGCTACCTCGGCCAGCCGACGATCCGCCCCACCCGGCTCCGGGTCGAGGTAGCCCCCCCTCCGGGCACCACCATCGCCGGATCGGATCCGCAGATGCGCATCGACGACGGTCGGGCCGTATGGGAGGGCGTGCCGGACCACCGGCAGACGTTCGTGGTCAGGTTCGAGCGCCCGTGGTACGCGCGGATATGGCGGAGCATCCTCCGCTGGTTCACGAGGCCCGTGGTACGGCTATGAAGCTGGCGTTACTCGGCGATCGCCGCGCGGCGGCGACCGAGGAACAGCGCCACGATCCCCGCGAGGATCAGCGCGCCCGCAACCAGCATCCACACGGAGATCTCCGCACCCGTGAAGGCGAGCTCCCCCCCGCTGTCGGAGGTGATGGCCGTGCCCCCGGCGGGGCTGACCGTAGTGCCCTCGGTCGTATCGGGCGGGTAGGTACCCTGCGCGAACGCCGGCGCAGCGACCGCGAGGACGTACCCCGCAGCTGCGAGAAGAGCGTTCCTGATACGCGTCACCCTAAAGCTCCTTCCCTGGGTCCAGAGGGTTCGATTGTACCAGGCGATCGCCGAACCGTGGCGGCCTCTCGCTCAAGGAGGCCCTCGAGAGGCCGATATCACGGATAGGGCAAAGGACGGATAGGGCAAAGACGAAATGCCTCAGGCGAGCCTCTATCCGGAGCGGAAAGGCTCTGCTACCGTGGGGCGGTAGGAATAGAGTGTCCTCCTCCGGAATGGCGTCACCGATCCGGCCGAGGGAGCGGCCCGATCGGCCGACAGGACCGCCGGGAGAATACCGCTCCGCCCGACGGCCGATCGTCCGATCGGTGAGAGAAGCGACTGACTGGAGAGGTACGTGGCACTGGACGAGCAGACGCGGGTCCAACTGACCCGCACCACGCATGCCCGCAGCCGCCTGCCCCTCAGCGCGATCGCGCCTATCTCGGACATCGCCGCGCTCGCGATCGCTCTCGTGCTGACCCGCCGACTCGACCTCCTCGGGGTGAGCTTCGCCCTCGCCACCCTGCTCGCCCTGCGGGGCGTGGGCAGCCACGCGCCCCGGATCAACCCTCGTCTCGGCGACGACATCGCCCTGATGCTCGGCGCCGTCGCGGTACCGCTCGCCGGCGTCGCCTTCGCGGCCGGCGGCGAAGCGCATGCGATCCTCGTGACGGGCGTGGTCGCGACCGGGATCCTGCTGCCCCTCCGCGGACTCACCTATGCGATCACGCGCGGAGCGCGCGCGCGAGGATTCGTCGTGGAGCCGACGATCATCGTCGGCGCCGGCGTGATGGGGCGGGAGGTGGCGCGCACGCTCCGCGACCATCCGGAGTACGGCCTGGTGCCGATCGGGTTCATCGACCGCGTGCTCGACGAGGATCTCCCGCTGCCGCTCCTCGGGAGCCCCGTCCAGCTCGAGCGGTTCGTGAGGGAGTTCGACGTTCGCCGCGTCATCGTCGCCTTCGGCGTGACCCGCGAGCCGGAGATGGTCGACGTGATCAGGGCCTGCGATTCCCTCCCGGTCGAGGTGCACCTCGTGCCGCGCTTCTTCGAGCTGGGGATGTCGGCGGAGGGACCCTTCAAGGACGACCTCTGGGGCATCCCGGTCGTGCGGCTGCGCCGCTCGGCGCTGCGGACCGCCGCATGGCGGACGAAGCGCATCTTCGATCTGATCGTCGGCTCGCTGCTGCTCCTGGTCACCTCACCGTTCTTCATCGCCGCCACGATCGGCGTGCGCCTTTCCGGCCCCGGTCCGATCTTCTTCCGGCAGCAGCGGATCGGGCAGAACGGAAGGGTCTTCCAACTCCTCAAGTTCCGGACGATGCGGTTGAACGAGGACTCCGACGTCACCTGGTCGGTCGAGGACGACCGACGCGTGACGTTCGTCGGCCGGATCCTGCGTCGCACGAGCCTCGACGAGCTTCCGCAGCTCGTCAACGTGCTGAGAGGTCAGATGTCGCTCATCGGCCCGCGGCCGGAGCGCCCCTACTTCGTGGACCAGTTCGCCGGCGAGGTCTCCCGGTACGACGACCGCCACCGGGTGCCCGTCGGGATCACCGGGTGGGCGCAGGCCCACGGCCTACGAGGCGACACCTCGATCCCCGAGCGGATCCGGTTCGACAACTACTACATCGAGCACTGGTCGCTGTGGCGGGACCTCATCATCACGATCCGGACGGCGTGGCTCATCGTCACCGGGCGCCACTGAAACGCGAGCGCTAGGAGCTCAGACCACCCAGGTCGGTCTCGCCCCCACGATCCAGCGACGACCGCCGTTGTTCGGGCTCATCTCGCCCGCTCCCCTCCTCGGGGCCGGGAGCTACGAGCAGGGGAGGATGAGTGTCGGCATCGGCGGCCGCAACCTCCGCGGCTCCATCACGGACCGCGTCGGCCAGGGGTCGCAGGGCCTCCTCGAGGCGGTCCGGGACTTCATCGATCAGGCCGCCGAGCTGTTCCAGCCGCGCGCGCAGGCCTTCCATGCGCGGCGCGACCACCGCGCGCCACTCCGCCATCCGGGCGACCTCCGACTGCACATCGCCCCACAGCTCGTCGGCCTCGCGGCGGCGGCGGGAGGCCTCGGCCCGGGCCTGCTCCAGCATCTCGGCCGCGGTCTGCTCCGCAGCCTCGAGGATCCGCCGCACCTCGCCGCTCACCTGCACCGAGGCGTCACCGCGGCCGGCCTCGGCGGGAGCCGATCCGAGGCGTTCGCGGAGCTCCTCGATCTCGCGCCCCCGGCGCTCCGCCTCGGCGCGAAGGGCCTCCATCTCGGACTCGAGCTCACTTGTCCGCGCATCCGCCGCCTCGGCGCGAGCTTCCGCCTGGCGCAGCATGATCTCGCGGTCGCCGACGATCCGATCCATCGAGCTCCGGCGGAGGCGTGAGAACCTGCCTTCGTCTGACGTGGGATCCATATCGCACTCCTTAGGGTCCTTCCGAGTCTATCGGCAGGCGCGCCCGCTCCCCTAAACTCCTTGACTTCGGCGAGCGATAGGAGGGGAAGAACGCGCTAGGCTGAGCGCGGAAAGGGAGCCATGGCAGACGAAGGTAGCATCCCAGAGCTGATCGACGCGCTTCGCTGGCGGTGGAAGCTCGTCGTGCTGCTCGCGATCCCCCTGCTGGCGGGGGTCGTGTTCTACGCCGAGTCCCTCCCTCTCGAGTGGGAAGGCGAGGCGATCCTCACCGTCGCGCCCCGACCGGAGCTCGAGGGGATCAGCCCCTCACAGGTCACCGTAGGGGCGCCGAAGTACGTTGCCTACATCACGGCCGCCTCGACGATCCGGGACGTGGCACCGATGATCGGCGAGGACCCTAGCGTGATCGAGAAGGCGATCGACGCGACGCTCGCGGCCGATACCGGTGACATCACGATCACGATGACCCTGCCGTCGCCGGAGCGCGCCTTGGTCGCCGCCAACACCTTCGCCAGGGAGGCCGTGCGATTCTCGGCCACCGATCCGCTCCTATCGGCGGCGATGGTGGCGCCCGCCGCGCTCCCGGGGCAGGCCTCGGGGCCCCCGAAGCGCCTGATCGAAGCGGCCGGCCTCCTCGTGGGGCTGATCCTCGGTGTCGCCGCCGCGTTCCTCGTCGAGCGCAGCCGGCCGCGCCTGCGCACGTGGCGCGACATCGCGGTGCTCACCGGCCTCCCGGTCGTGGGGCGGCTCCCCATGTCGAAGGGTCTGCGCAGCGGGGCCCCCACGGGCCCCTACGACCCGATCCTCGGAGCCTCGGTACGGAACCTGCGGACGAACCTGGAGCGAGAGCTGGGCACCGAGCCGAAGGGCGTGCTGGTCGTGACATCGAGCGGGCCCGACGAGGGGAAGACGGCCACCTCCGGGGTCTTCGCCACCGCTCTCGCGCGACTCGACATCCGCGTGCTGCTCATCGACGCGGACCTGCACCGGACGGGGCTCAGTCGCGCGATCGGCATGGACCGGAGCGAAGGGCTCGCGGGCATCCTGCGCGGACGGACCCGCCTCGAGGACGTCGTCCGGCCCGGCTGGACGCCGGGGCTGACGATCCTGCCCAGCGCGCCCGACCCCGATGCCGGCGAGCTGATCGCCCGCGGGTTCGAGGACGTGCTGCAGGCCGTCCGGGGCGCGTTCGACATCGTGATCGTCGACGCCCCGCCGCTGCTCGGCGGAGACGATGCTTCGACCCTCGCCACCATGTCCGATGGGGTGCTGCTCATCGTCTCGATCGGGACGATGGCGGGGCCCGCGAGCGAAGCGGTCCTCGGTCTGCGGGGGCTCCGCGTGCCCGTCTGGGGCGTGGTCGCGAACAAGGTGCCCCGCACCGGCCCGGGCGGGGCCGCCAACTACGTCTACTCGGCCGCGGGCTGAGCCCCGAGAAGCTCCTCGTAGACCCGCACCACCGCCGCGCGCGTCCTGCGGATGTCGTGGCGCTCCTCTGCCCGCCGACGCCCCTCGCGCCCCTCTCGCTCGGCGAGCGGCGGATCCGCCAGGCGCATCGCGACGGCCTCGGCGAGGGCCCCCGCGTCCCCCGGAGCGACCAGGGCTCCGGTGCCCGAGCCGAGCGCCTCGCGCATCCCCGCGACGTCGGTCGCCACCACCGGGCGAGACGCCGCCATCGCCTCCAGGACCGCCAGTGACATGCCCTCCCATCGCGAGGGCGCGACCACGACGTCGGCGGCGGCGAGCCATCGAGCGACGTCCTGCCGATCGCCGGCGAAGGTCGCGCTCGCGACGCCCATCGCCTGGAGCCGCCCGCGCTCGGGCCCGTCGCCCACGAGCGCCAGCGCCGCGTCGGGGACGCGCTCTCGCACGGCCGGCCACGCCCCGAGCAGCAGATCCTGGCCCTTCTGACGCGCGAGCCGCCCGATCACGACGGCGAGCGGCCCCGGGCCGATCCCCAGCGCGGCGCGCGCTTCCTCGCGTCCCTCGGGCGCCCCGTCGAGCTCGACGCCGTTCGGCACCACCGCGAGCCTCCCTCGCAGCCCCGCGCGCTCTCCCTGGTGGCGCTCCGCCTCGCTCACGCACAGGATCACGTCGGTCCACCGAGCGGCGCGGCGCTCCCAGGCGAGCGCGGCGCGACGCATCGCACCCTCCACGGCCTCGAACGACCACGCGTGCGGCTGGAAGACCGTGGGGAGGCGCCCTCGGAGCGCCGCGCGGCCGGCCAGGCCCGCGGTCGAGGCGTGCAGGTGCACGAGATCGGGGGCGAACCGAGCGATGAGCGCGCGCGCGCGGCGGATCTCGCCGAGGGTCCGGAGCCCCGGCCCTCTCCCCGCCTCCCAGGTCGCGTGCTCGAGCCCCGCTTCCCGGAGCCATCCGCGCATGGGGCCGTGATCGGGAGCGCCCACCAGCACGCGCCAGCCACGGCTCTGTTGATCCGCGGCGAGGCCGGCAACCACTACGGCCACGCCTCCGTCGACCGGCTGGGTGAGGTGCAGGACGCTCCGGCTCATCGGAGCGCCTCCTCGGCCACGCCCGCGATCCGGCGCAGATCGGCGGCCCGGAGCTCCTGGTGCACCGGCAGCCCGATCACCCGCTCGCGCAGGCGCATCGCGCTTGGGAACCGCTCCGCCGGGAGCGCGGGATGCGGCACCCGCCACAGATCGGTCGCATCGATCCCCGCTCGGGCGAGGATCGCGAGGGCGCGCGGCTTGTCGTCGACTTCGATCGGGAGCACGAACGGAGCGGCGCCCGGGGGAAGCACGGAGAACGGCGCGGGCAGCGCCTGGGCGAGCCGGGCGGCCAGCCACCGGAACCGCTCACGCCGCCCCGCCGCGACCTCGCGACGGGCCAGCCGCGGCAGCAGGCGAACCGTGGTACCCAGCGGCGGCGTCCAGGGATCCCCGAGCGCGAAGTCACGCTCCGGATCGTACGGCTGCGCAGAGACCGGACGCAGACCGGCGATCCACCGCGAGCGGGCGGCGGCCCACGCGCCGTGGCGACGTAGCGCCGGGACGAGACCGGTGTACGGCCTCCCCGATGGGCGGGGCAGCACCCCGCGGCAGACCACGGCGCCGCCGTCGGGCACACCTACCGACTTGTACACGCAGAAGATCGCGGCGTCGCCGAGCGAGCCCAACGGGGCCTCTCGCTCGGTCGCGAGCCACGCCATCGCGGCGTCCTCGATCAACAGGAGCCTGTGGTCGTCCGCCCACCGGCGCCAGCGGAGGGAGTCGGAGGGGAAGCCGAGCGCGTGGTTCAGGTACAGCGCCCGCACCCGAGGCCCGAGCCCTGGCTCGGCTGGGGGGGCGATCCCATCCTCACCCTCGTAGAAGCGGGGGGTGATGCCCGCAGCCACCAGCGCCTCGACCTCGGAGCCATGGTGATATGCCGGAACCAGCACCTCGTCGCCCGGGCCGAGGCCGAGGGCTGCCGCCGCATGCCACAGCCCATGGCGTGCGCGCGCGAAGAGCCGCACGCCGGGGCGATCGAAGGGGAACGGTGGGCGCTGCCGACGGCGCGCGTACACACCCGGCGGCACGGGCGGCCAGATCGAGAGTCCGCTCACCGCCGCGCCACCGCTCGTGCCGCTCGCCGGGCCCGTCCGAGGAGCGGCCTCAGCCTCCCGTGCCAGGCGCGAGCCGCCAACCCCGCCGGCGTTCGTGGGTACACGCGCACGAACAGCAGCGGGCGGACGCGATCGGCCCACTCGCGCTTCCATGGATCGTCGGTCCCGAGGAGCTCGTAGCTGTCGAGGCCCTCACGGAACGCGCGCTCGAGCATCGCGTGCCGGAGCAGCAGGCCAGGTCCGAACCCCGCGTAGGCAGGGTCGTACCCGGTCTTGAGC
>Ga0302046_10004562_pt1 | contig 12323 bp, 12 predicted proteins | sample RVTome_11_FD_200261 | JGI IMG/M metagenome (GOLD analysis project Ga0302046, IMG submission 200261) | Soil microbial communities from uranium-contaminated site in the Upper Colorado River Basin, Wyoming, United States - RVT147D111 (version 2) ... | reverse complement strand
GGGACGCTTCCGGGAGAGCGAGGAGGTCGCGGTGAGCGTGGAATCGGCGCGCCGCCAGGGTCTCCGGCTCCACCACACGGGCACCCACTTGCTGCATGCGGCGCTGAGGAAGATCCTCGGCACCCACGTCACCCAGGCCGGCTCGCTGGTGGCGCCCGACCATCTCCGCTTCGACTTCTCGCATCCCTCGAGCGTCAGGGACCGTGAGATCGAGCAGGTGGAGGAGGTGGTCAACGAGCAGGTGCAGGCCAATATCGTCGTGAGCCCGGCCGAGATGGACCTGCAGGAGGCCCTGCGGAGGGGCGCCATGGCGCTTTTCGGCGAGAAGTACGGGGACCGGGTCCGCGTCGTCCGGATCGGCGATTTCTCCACCGAGCTGTGCGGCGGCACCCATCTGGACGCCACCGGCCAGATCGGCCTCTTCAAGGTCACCTCCGAGGGCGCCGTGGCCTCCGGGATCCGGCGTGTCGAGGCCGTGACGGGAAGCGCCGCGCTGAGGCATGTCGGCCAGGAGGAGGCCGCCCTGCGCGAGGCCGCCGGCCTGCTCCGGATCCCCCCGCTCGAGCTGCCGCGCCGCCTCCAGAAGCTGATCGACGAGCAGAAGCAGCTCGAGAAGCAGCTCGCCCAGCTCGAGGCCCGCCTGGCCCGGAGCCGGGCCCAGGAGTTGGTGTCGGTGGCGCGGGAGGTGGCCGGGGTGCCCGTGCTGGCCGTTCGGGTCGACGGGCTCGATCCCGACGGGCTCCGCGCGGTCCTCGATGCGGTGCGTGAGCGACTGGGCTCTGGTGTAATCTGTCTGGGCGGGGTGACGGACGGCAAGGTCAACCTGGTGGCCTCCGTGTCCAAGGACCTGACGGGGCGGTTCCAGGCCGGCAAGCTGATCCAGGAGGTGGCGAGGATGGTGGGCGGCGGTGGAGGAGGGCGGCCGGACATGGCCCAGGCCGGAGGCAAGGACCCCTCGAAGCTCGAAGCCGCCCTCGCGCTCGTGCCGCAATGGGTCGAGGGAGTGGCAAAGGGCTGATCGGGGCATCGCGCTCCCGCGGGGGCACCGGCGGCGGGCGCGAGCAGGAGAAAGCGGCATGGCTGACCCGCGCGGACGGATCCTCGTCGTCGACGACGAGGCCATGGTGGCCGGCGTGCTCGTCGACTACTTCCAGGATCAGGGCTTCGAGGTCTCCACCGCGGAGGGCGGCATCCAGGCCCTCTCCAAGCTGGCGAAGGCCCCGGCCGATGTCGTGCTCCTCGACGTGCGCATGCCGGAGATGGACGGCATCGAGGTGCTCCGGAGGATCCGCGCGAGCCACCCCCGCGTGGGCGTCCTCATGATGACCGGCAACGACGATACCGCGCTGGCCGAGAAGGCGATCGCCCTCGGCGCCTTCGATTTCGTCCTGAAGCCCTTCGACTTCGAGTACATCGGCCGGTGCGTGTACAAGATGATGGCCACCAGGGCGCCGGCCGAGGAGCAGGCGGAGGCGGGGCTCCAGGCGGCCTCCTCCACCCACGGGCTCGTCTACGATCTGGGCCTCCAGGTCTTCAGGGCCACCCGCACGATGTCGCCCGAGGCGCGCGCCTTCCTGGCGCCGGCGCTCGAGGACGCGGCCCTGACCGCCATCCAGCGGAGCGTGGGGGGCGAGAAGAGCGAGGTGATCCGCGCCCTGAACCAGGTCCGCATGCTGATCCGCTTCTGCCGGGACCTGGGAGACCTCAGCGACGATGCGCACCGGCACCTGGAGTCCTGGGTGGTGAAGGCGCGCCGCTCCGTCGGCCTCGCCTAGCGCGGATCATGCGCGAACGGTCGTTGCGCGAGGCGGGCGGGGCCTGTCGCCGGGTGCGGCCCTCACGCGGCCGGCCCCGTCACCCGCCCGGTCGTCCAATCGGGTTCGCGCATAGCCCGGGTTGGCCCGGCCGATCGGCGCGGGCCGTAAGGTCTATGCTGACTGGAGCAGTAGCCCTGTCAGGTAGCGGCTCTCCGGGATGGTGAGGACCACGGGGTGGTCGCGACTCTGTCCTAGCATCGCCAGCACTCGCACCCGCACCCCCGAGTCTCCGGCCGCCTCCCGACAGATCGTCTCGAAGAGCGCCGGTGTCACGTGGTGCGAGCATGAGAAGGTGGCCAGCACGCCCCCCGGCTCGAGCAGCCGGAGGCCGCGGAGGTTGATCTCCTTGTAGCCGCGGGCGGCTGCCTCGAGGGCCTCCTTCCGGCGGGTGAAGGGCGGCGGGTCGAGGACCACGAGCCCGAACCGCTCCCCGCGTGCGTCCAGCTCCCTGAGGACGTCGAAGGCGTTGGCTTCCCGGAGCTCGGCGTGGTCCTCCACGCCGTTGAGCGCCAGATTCCGGCGGGCCAGCGTCAGGGCCTCGGCCGAGGAGTCCAGGAGCAGCGCGCCTGCCGCGCCGGCCCTGAGAGCCTGGCAGGCGAAGGCGCCGGCGTAGCAGAAGGCGTCCAGCATCCGTCGCCCCGTGGCGTGGCGGGCGACGCGGATCCGGTTGTCTCGCTGGTCGAGATAGAACCCGGTCTTCTGCCCGGCGCCGGGCGCGACGATGAAGCTGCAGCCGTCCTCCCGGATCTCGACTGTCTCGGGCCCGCCCGGGCTCTCGCCGGTCGAGCCGGTCACCCAGCCCTGCTCGGGTGGAAAGCCCTCGATCCGCGCGGCCGTCGGATCGTCCAGCCGGTAGATCGGCTGTCCCGGGAAAAGCTGGCTCAGGGCGTCGGTGATCCAGGACAGCGCCCGCGCCATCCCGGCGGTAAGGCACTGGATCACGCTGATGAGGCCGTAGCGGTCCACGATGAGCCCCGGCAGTCCATCGGCCTCGCTCCAGCAGAGCCGATAGGCGTCGGTGGCCAGCCCGCCCGCCCGCCGGTACTCCAGGGCCGCCGCCAGCCGCCGGCCGAACAGGGCGCCGTCGATCGGCTCGTCGCGCCGGGTCAGGAGCCGGCAGGCCAGCGAGGGGCGAGGATTGTAGAAGCCGCGGCCCAGGAACCGCCCGGCCGCGTCGAGCACGTTCACCGGGTCGCCGGGACGGGCGCTTCCCTGGAGGTCCGCGATCTCGGCTCGGTAGATCCAGGGATGCCCGGCCCGGAGCCGCCGGTCGCCACCCCTCTTGAGAATCAGCCTCGCCACCGCGAACGAGACCGACTAGCGCTTGCGGAGGACGACGACCATGAGCAGCGGGTGATGGGCCCGCTCGAGCTTCAGGTGGGGCTTGAAGCCGTAGAACCACTGGACCAAGTCGAACCCGCCAGCCAGCTCGACCAGGCTCCGGAGCTCCTGCGGGAACACCATCCGCGAGCGGTGCCGCTGGCGGTAGACGCGGCGGGCCCCGTTCTCGTGGATCTCGAGCTCCATGTCCTCGAAGAAGACCTGCGAGACCGGATCGAGGTCCTTGAGGGCCTCGAAAGTGGCGCGCACGGTGGCGTGGCCGCGGCGGCGCGTCCAGGACCAGCGGCGGGCCGGATCCACCCAGGAGGAGCACAGGTAGCGGTCGAACACGTAGAGGCCGCCTTTCCGCACCGCCCGGTGGACGCACCGGAGATGGGCGACGATGGCCTCGTTGGTGAGCAGGTGGCCCTGCGAGTCCTGCATGCAGATCGCGGCGTCCACCGACCGGGACAGGCGGAAGCGCGTCATGTCGCCGACGTGAAGGCTCACCTTCAGACCCTTGCGCGTGACCCGCTCGTCCAGGAAGGCGACGTTCCCGGGGGAGAGGTCGAGGCCGCTCATGCGGTACCCCCGCTCGGCGAGCCGCACCAGGTGGGGACCCGTGCCGCAGGCGATGTCGAGGACGCTCCTGACGGGGCGGCGGGCGTAGCTCCGGAAGCAATGGACCAGGAAGTCCACCTCGAGCTTCCGGTTCGAATCGAAGGCGATCTCGTAGTAGCGGGGCGCGGAGTACTCGGCTTTCCGGTCCGGCGGGCCTTCGGCGGCCTCCCCTCCACTGCTCCGGCTCCCCCGGGACGCGAGAACCGGGCCCGCCCGGCGAGCGCCGGTCATTTCCCCCACCAGGACAGGAGCGCCTCCCGAAGGATCCAGGTCGCGGTGATCCCGGTACGGCCGGAGGGATCGAAGGCGTGGGCCACCTCCATCAGATCGACTCCGACGACCTGGCAAGGCTCCAGCAGCCGCACGATCTCGATCAGCTCGGCGGTCCGGAGCCCGCAGGGCTCGGGCGCGCCGGTTCCGGGGGCCTCGGAGGGATCCAGCACATCCACGTCGATGGTCACGTAGAGAGGGATTCGAGTCAACCGGGGCAGGAGGTCCCGCACCGCGGCCACCGGGTGGATCATGTGCGTCGGGTACAGGTTCGGCGCCCGGCGCTGGTACTCCTCGCGGGCGCCCGTGCGCATCCCGACCTGGAAGACACGCTCCGGAGGCACGACCTCCATCACCCGGGCCATGGCCGAGGCATAGTTGTAGCGCTCGCCGAGAAACTCCTCCCGGAGATCCGGATGGGCGTCGAGCTGAAGGATGCGCAGGTCGGGGATGGCTCCGGCCAGCACCTCGATCACGGGCAGGGTCGCCGTGTGGTCGCCGCCCAGCATCACCGGGAGAAGGCCGGGCCGCCAGAACGCCCGGATCTCTTCCCGGGCCCGGGCGAGCTGCTCCCGCGGCGATCCCGCGCCGAGCTCGCAGTCGCCGAGGTCGGTCATCGCGAGGTCCTCGAGGTCCCGGTCGAGGGCGGGGGAGTAGGTCTCGATGGAATCGGAGGCGATCCGGAGATCACGGGGGCCATGATCGGCGCCCGTCCGGAGGTTGACGGTGCCTTCGAAAGGGATCCCGAAGAGGACGATCCGGGCCTCCGGGAACGGCGCCCGGCAGGCGATGAAGCGAGGGCTGGCCGGGATCACCGACTACGCGGCCCTACGCGAGGTCGTCGTCGGACAAGAGGGTCACCGCCGCCACGGCGCAGCCGGTCCGCTCCACCCGGTGCTCGGTGGCGAAGACCTTCATCTCCCGGACGCGCTCGCCCCGGACCCGGAAGGCTTCCTCCAGCATCTGGACGATCATGCGCTCGGCCTCGTCCCGGGTGGCCTTGTCGTGGAACTCCATGATCACGCCGGGCTTCCGGCGATCGTGGGGCAGCGCCCAGCCGACCGCGGCGGCGATGACCTCGCCGGGCACCTCGCTGGTCATGGCTGCGTAGGCGGTGGGCACGATGGCGCCGGGCTTGATCCGGGGAAGGGAGACGATGTCGACGGCCGGGGGGACGATGCTGGAGATCTTCACGAGGTTGATGTTCCCGATGCCCGCCGCCAGCAGGGCGTTGTCGAAGGCGTTGAGCGACGTGGCGCCTTCGGCGCTCCCGGACGTGGCTGCCACCTTGGTCACCGGCTTCCAGAGCATTCGCCCCTCCTTCTCGCCTCCTCTGAGTCGGCCGGAGCGCCGTCTCGGCGCCGACCGCGCTGGAATTTTCGAAAACTCATGTTAGCGGCTGGACGGGGGAACGCAAGCGAATTCTTGCCCGGCGAGGCTGGCGCTGCCGTCGCCGCGAGCGGCGGGCGGCGAGCGGAATGCCCATTTTTTCCTTGCAATGCCAAAATACTGGCCCTACAGTGAGCGAAATTCTGCCCGAAAGCTTTTTTTCGAGTGGGAGAAACCGAGAGAAGGGAGGAGATAACGAGTGCAGGCACTGGGGCGACACTTGCTGCTCGAGCTGTTCGACTGCGACGCAGAGGCCCTCAACAGTCTTGAGGTCGTGAAGACGTCCATGGTGGAAGCCGCCAAGCGCGCGCAAGCCACCATCGTCGACGTCATCTTTCACGAGTTCAACCCGTTCGGCATCAGCGGAGTCGTCGTCATCGCCGAGTCGCACTTGGCCATCCACACGTGGCCGGAGTACCGCTACGCCGCGGTGGACGTCTTCTCCTGCGGGGATGTGCTGCAGCCCCAGGCGGCAGCCGACCACCTCATGGAGCAGCTCGGGGCGGCCCGGGCCTCTGGGGTGGAGCTCCAGCGGGGGATCTTCGTGAACAGCCCCATGGCGATGCCGCACAAGCCGATGGCGGTGCGCGGATGAGCCACTCCTCGCCGTACAAGTGGTTCTTCGAGACCACGACCCCGGTCGAGGGGCACATGCACGCCATCGTCCGGACCATCACCTCCCGCCGCACCAAGTTCCAGCTCATGGAGATCCTGGAGACCCTGTCCTACGGCAAGTGCCTCGTCCTGGACGGACGGATCCAGTCCAGCCAGGCCGACGAGTTCATCTACCACGAGATCCTGGTCCAGCCGGGCCTCCTGGCCCATCCGAGGCCGCAGCGGGCGCTCGTGATCGGCGGGGGCGAGGGCGCCACCCTCCGCGAGGTCCTCCGTCACCGGACCATCACGAGCGCCGTCATGGTCGACATCGACGAGGAGGTCGTCGAAGAGTGCCGCCGGCACCTGCCGGAGTGGCACGAGGGCGCCTTCGACGATCCCCGGACCCGCCTGCTCCACGAGGACGCCCGGGCCTTCCTCGAGAAGACCGACGAGCGCTTCGACCTGATCGTGATCGATCTGGTGGAGCCCCTCGAGGAGGGCCCCGCCTGCCTGCTCTTCACCCGAGAGTTCTACGCTGTCGTGCGCGACCGGCTCACGGAGCGGGGGGTCATGACGGTGCAGGCCGGCATGACCAAGATCAACGAGCTGCACTTCTACGGGGCGGTGAACCGGACGCTGCGGGAGGTCTTCCCCGTCGTCGCACCGTACCAGGGGTTCATCTCCTGCTTCGGGACCCCATGGGGGTTCATCCTGGCCTCCAAAGGCATCGACCCGCGGCGGCAGTCGGCGGCCGAGGTGGACCGGCTGATCGCCGAGCGGCTCGACCCGGCCGCCCTCGGCTACTGGAACGGCTCCGCCCATCTCCATTCCTTCAACTTGCCGAAGTTCCTCGGTCAGGCCGTCGAGGACAGCGACCGCGTCATTACGGACGCCAACCCCCTCATCGTCGGCTAGTGCCGGGCCCCGGCACTACGCGTCGAAGTCCCCGCTGAGCCGCATCCCCTCACTGGTCCTCGCGTCGGCCTCTCCCCGCCGTCGGGAGCTGCTCGAGGGACTGAGGTTCCCCTTCGCCGTGGTCCCGAGCGGCATCGCCGAGACCCACCCACCAGGCCCTCCGGCCGAAGCCGTCGCCGTCGTGGCGCTGGCCAAGGCCCGCGAAGTGGCCCGGACCCTCGCCGCTTCTCCGGACGAGACGGCGCCGCCGGGGACGTGGCGGCCCGGATCGGGCGAGGATCGGCTGTCGAACCTCGGGGCCGGGCGGATCATCGTCCTGGGGGCGGACACCGAGGTGGTGCTCGATGGCCGCCTGCTCGGCAAGCCGTGCGATGCCGGCGACGCCGCGCGAATGCTGCGGGAGCTCCGCGACAGGGTGCACGAGGTGATCACCGGCGTGGCCCTCGTCGAGGCCGGATCTCCCGCCCCGCGCGAGGAGACGGCGGCGGTGATCACGCGGGTCAGGATGAGACCCTACACGGGCGGGGAGATCGAGGAGTACGTGGCGAGCGGCGAGCCACTCGACAAGGCGGGCGGCTACGCGGTACAGGGGCGGGGGAGCCGGCTGGTGGCGGAGGTGATCGGCTGCTTCACCAACGTGGTCGGGCTTCCCATGACCACCACCAGGCGCCTCCTGGAGCGCTGGGGAGCGTTGTGAGGCTACCGGCCGCGGGCGGCGAGCACGTCCTTCAGCGGGTCGGTGTCGAGCAGCGTCTTCAGCCGTCGCGGGAGCCTGACCGCGGCCGGGATCGGGGAGCGGTCCCGGGAAAGCTCAACGCTGCTCTCGAGCCGTTCCTCGCTGACCCACCCGTCGGCAAGGAAGATCTCCCGGGCGCCGCGGACACGGAGGGCGAAGTCCTCCCGCAAGCCGACCACCTCGGGCGGGAGGCCCGCAGCGAGCTCGTCGGCCCCGGCGGTGGTCAGATCGGCCATCGCCCGCAGGAGGGCGCGGAAGAGCTTTGCCAGCGCCTCGGGAGCGAAGCGGCCGTCGGGCCGCGCGAACAGGGCGGCATGGACGGTCGCTGTGCCCAGCCACCGCGCCGCCGCGTCCCGCTTCCTGAAATCGACGAGGGCGCTGGCCCGGCCGCTTTCCATGAGGCGGGTGGCCCAGGGGTCGCCGAGCACTCCCGCCGCGACCTCGCCGGCCTCCAGCGCTCGCGCCACCCCGAGATCGCCGTAGCTCTTGATGGAGACCCGGTGCGCGGCGATCTTGCTCCGGGTCAGGACCGAGCGGAACCAGCCGTGCTCGGGCGTGCCGGGGCTGGGAATCCCGATCAGCCGGTCTACGAGCTGCGTCGGCGTCTGGACGGCGTCCCGATGGATCATCGGCACCAGCACGGCGACCGGAGGCGTCTGGGTGAGCCCGAAGATCAGCCGCGGTGGCTTGCCCTCCGTGTGGCCCAGGCGGAGCGCGGCATCGAGCGTGGTCGCGGCGAGGTCCACGCGCCCCTGCCCGAGATCCTCGGCGGCGCCCTCCGCCGCCCTGGACTCCCGGAAGGAGACCTGGAGCTTCTCGCCAGCGAAGTACCCCCTGGCCTCCGCCACCCGGAGCGGCAGGTACTCCGGGGACGTCGGCGGGCCGCCAACCCCGACGGCGAGGGTGGTCTGGAACAGCACGAGCCAGGGAATCATCGATGAGACCTCCGCGAAACGCGCTGAAGCGCCGACTGCTGCGCCTCTATCGCGCCCTCCTGGACCGGTTCGGCCCCCAGCACTGGTGGCCAGCCCGGAGCCCGTTCGAGGTCGCTGTGGGCGCCATCCTCACCCAGCATACTGCCTGGACGGGCGTCGAGCGCGCCATCGGTAACCTCCGGGAGGCCGGCCGCCTGGATGCCACCCGCCTCGCCGCGCTGCCCGCGGACCGGCTCGGGCCACTGATCCGCTCCGCCGGCACCCCTGGCGTCAAGGCGCGGCGGCTTCACGCCCTCGTCGCATTCCTGCTCGGGCGGTTCGGTGGCCGGATCTCGCGGATGCGCCGGATGCCGCTGGAGCCGCTCCGCGCCGAGCTTCTCCGGGTGCCGGGGATCGGCCCGGAGAGCGCCGATTCCATCCTGCTCTACGCGGCCGGGAGGCCGGTCTTCGTGGTCGACGCCTACACCCGTCGCGTGCTGGGCCGGCATCGCATCACGCCGCCCCGGATCGGCTACGAGGCGCTCCGGGGGCTGCTCGAGGCGCATCTGCCCCGGGACCCCCGGCTGTTCAACGAGTTCCACGCCCTGATCGTGGCGGTTGGCAAGGCGTACTGCCGGAGCCGGCCCCGTTGCGCGGAGTGCCCGCTGCGCTTCGACCTCAGGGGGCGGCCGCCTCGAGGATGATCCGCGCGATGCGGTCGGCCGCGTCGGGCACCGCCAGGCTCCGCGCACGCGCGCCCATCCGGCTCAGGTCGGCGCGGTCGGCGAGCAGCGTCCTCACCGCCTCGAGGAGGGAATCGGGGGTGAGCGAGACCTGGGGGAGCAGCACCGCCCCGCCGGCGGCCTGGACGAGGCGGGCATTGGCCGTCTGCTCGTCGCCGCTGGCGCCGGGCAGGGGGATGTAGATCGCCGGCCGACCCAGGTGGCAGCACTCGTTCACGGTCCCGGCGCCGCTCCTGCCGATCACGAGGTCGGCCGCCGGGTAGACATGCCGCAACTCGGCTTTGACGTAGGGCGCCAGAGCATAGCGCGTCCTGAGCGCCGGCGGGAGCCTTCGCGCCCGCTCGCCCAGCCAGGCGCGGTCTCCCGTCTCGGGATTGTCGCCGCACTGATGGATGACCTGGCACAGCTCGAGGAGCCTGGCCAGGGCTTCTCCCACCGTGCGGTTGATCCGGTGGGAGCCCTGGGAGCCGCCCGTGACGTACACGACGGGGGAGGCGGGGTCGAGGCCGAAACCGCGGCAGCCTTCGTCCCGGGAGCCGCCCAGGAGCTCGGGGCGGATGGGGTTGCCGGTGAGCGTCACCCGGTCGAGGGGAAACTCGCTGCCGCTCAGGGGGAAGGTGACCGCGATGCGGCGGGCGAAGCGACCCGCGATCCGGTTGGCGAGCCCGGGCACCGCGGTCTGTTCGTGGACCACGATCGGGATCCGGAGGGCGCGCGCGGCCAGCGCCGGCGGCAGCGCGACGAAGCCGCCGGTGGTGAACAGGAGCGCGGGCCTGAGCCGGCGGAGGAGACGCCAGGACCGAGCGACGCCGGCCGGCATCCGGAGACCCAGATCGGGAAGGTTCTGCCAGTCCCAGTAGCGGCGCAGCTTGCCGACGGGGATCGGATGGAATGGGAGTCCTGCCTCGGGCACGCGGCTGGCCTCGACGCCCCGCCGGCTGCCGATCCAGTGGATCTCGAGCGCATCCCGCTCGCGAAGCGCTGCCGCCACGGCCAGCCCGGCGCTGGTGTGCCCGCCGGTGCCGCCGCCGGCGATCACCAGGCGCATGGGGCGCGCGCGGTCGGCCACGTTGGGGTGGAGTGGCGGCCTACCGCCGCTCGAGGGCGAGGTCGATCAGCCGGCTGATCAGCTCCGGGTACGGGATCCCCGAGGCCTCCCAGAGCCGGGCGTAGGCCGACGTCGAGGTGAAGCCCGGAATGGTGTTGATCTCGTTGACGAGGACGCCCTCGGCGCCCTCGATGAAGAAGTCGACGCGCGCCATGCCCGCGCAGTCGATTGCACGGAAGGCCTGGATGGCGAGCCCGCGCACATGCTCGGCGGTTTCGGGGCTCAGCGGCGCCGGCACCTTGAGCGTCGTGCGGCCCTCGGCGTACTTGGTCTCGTAGTCGTACCACTCGCCGCCGTAACAGACCTCGCCGGGCAAGGAGGCCTGGGGCATGTCGTTGCCGAGCACCGCCACCTCGACTTCGCGGGCCTTGACCGCCCGCTCCACCAGCAAGCGCCGGTCGTGGCGCGCGGCCTCCTCCAGGGCGGCGGCAAGGCCGTCCGCGGTCTTCACCTTGCTGATGCCGACGCTCGAGCCCAGGTTGGCGGGCTTGACGAAGCAGGGGAAGCCGATGCGGGCCGCGACGCCGCGCTCGACGGCGGCCGGGTCCCGCCGCCACTCGTGCCGCATCACGGCCAGGTACTGAACCACGGGCAGCCCGTGGGCCCGGAACATGTCCTTCATCGCGACCTTGTCCATACCCAGGGCGGAGGCGAGGACCTTCGCGCCCACGTACGGCAGGCCGGCCAGCTCGAGCATCCCCTGGATGGTGCCGTCCTCGCCGTAGGGGCCGTGGAGCATGATGAGCATCACGTCGAGCTGGTTGCGGAGCCCCGGCGGCAGGCTCTCGCTCCGCTGGGCCAGCGCCGGAGACCTCGCGACTTCCACGGCGGCGGCGCGCTCGAGCAGCCCGCGCTTGACGCCGGCCTCGGCCGCCCCCTCGGTGAGTGCCAGCCGCGTCGCTTCCTCGGACAGCGCGCGCAGCGGGTCCCCGCCCACCGCCCAGCGCCCGTCCCTGGTGATCCCGATGGGGACCGGCTCGAAGCGCTCCCGGTCCATGGCCGTCATCACCGAGGCTGCGCTGGCCAGCGAGACCTCGTGCTCCCCCGAGCGGCCGCCGAACACGACGCCGATCCGCAGCTTGCCCATGGGTCTGTTGTATCAGACGGCGGGCCGGCGCGCGAACTCCTTGAAGCCCACGGCGAGCGGACCGAGCGCCGCCCCGGCGCCGAGCACCGTGAAGGCCCAGATCCAGGCGGCGTCGGCGGAGCTACCGAGGCGGGGAGCCAGGTCGAGCATCCAGCCGAAGACCACGGGGCCGAGGGCGCCGGCCGTGAAGCCCACCGTGGACTGGAGCGCCATGGTGCGCCCGAGATAGGGGGACTCGGCGCTCTCGGCGATCCCGGTGGAGATGATGGCGGACTCCGCGGTGATCATGATCCCGTAGAGGAGGCCCAGCGCCACCAGTCCCCCGAAGGGCCAGCGCAGCGCCCAGCCCATCGTGAGGGAGCAGGCCGCCGAGACCAGCATGAAGGCGCTGATCAGCCGCGCCCGCCCGAACCGGTCGGAGAGGAGCCCGGAGAACGGATGCGGCAGGGCCCCGATGGCCAGCACCGCGGACGCGGCCAGCCCGGCCTGGCGCGTGGCCTCCGTGAGGCCCGCGCCCGAGACGACGAGGCTCGCGGTGAGGAATGGCACGATCCATCCGCGCATGCCCATCAGCTCGAAGGCGTGCGCGCCGTACGCGACGATGAGGCGGATCGCGGGGCGATTCCTCAGCACGGGGGCGAGCCGCCCGCCCCCGGAGCCGGCGGCCTGCGCGGCCGGCGCCATCCCTCTCGGGAGGACGAACCAGGCGATGAGGCCCGCCGCCAGCGGCCCGAGCCCGGTGACCAGGAACGCCCCGCGCCAGCCCCAGAGCCCGTTGGCCCAGGTTGCGAGCAGGAGCGAGATCG
>Ga0302046_10004561_pt1 | contig 12324 bp, 10 predicted proteins | sample RVTome_11_FD_200261 | JGI IMG/M metagenome (GOLD analysis project Ga0302046, IMG submission 200261) | Soil microbial communities from uranium-contaminated site in the Upper Colorado River Basin, Wyoming, United States - RVT147D111 (version 2) ... | reverse complement strand
GTGACGACCGGAAGCTAACCACGGCCCAGAACTTCGCCGAGCTAACGGACCGACTGCGAGCCCGCGCGCCTCACGCTTTCTACGATGCGCGTTTGTTGACGCAGAAGCGCCGCGCCGGAATCACTTCGTTGGCCGGAGGCGCCAAGGATCGCCGGATCGAGATCTCGACTGTCCGGGAAAACGATCTGGCGGTCTTTCTCCTGTTGCGAGCGCATTTCGAAGGTCAGCTTTGAGGACCTCTCGAACCTTCTGAAGGTCTCTGCTCGAACGGTTTCTTGTTGACAAGCGATATCCTGAGATTCATTATCTCAATTCGATATCGTGAAGCGGAAACGACTCTCCGTTGATTTCGTCGAACTCCACATCCTACACCATGCATCCAGCGAGCCGGTCTACGGCCTGTGGATGCTCGAGGAGCTTGCTCGGCACGGTTATCGACTGAACGCCAGCCAACTCTACCCGAAGTTTCACCGCTTGGAGCGGGGAGGGCTGCTGAAGCATCAGAAACAAATTGTGACAGGTAAGTTCCGGAAGTACTACCGCATCACGGCACGCGGGCAACGTTATTGGTCGGGACAGAAACGCCGTCTCATCGAGCTCGTGGGCGAGGCGTTGACCACGAGCGAGTTGAGGAAGGCCTTGGAGAGAAAGCTTTGAGACTGCCATTGGCGTCGCTCCTGGTGCTGGGACACGTGTTCTTTCTGACGATACGGATGGGCTTCTCGGAGCAACAAGACGTCGAGGCCCCGCAGCCGCTGAGCCTCAGAGCCGCGATCGAGGCGGCTCTCGAGTCCTTTGCCGAAGTGCGCGCCACCGAGGCCGAGCTTGCCGCCGCAGACGAGAGCCTGGGGCTCGCGAAGAAGGCTTATCTCCCGAACGCCGACCTCTATCTGCAGTGGAACCGCGCCACCCGCAATAACGTCTTCGGACTGGTGCTCCCGGGTGGAGTGCCCTCGATCTCCGGCCCCGTCCTGGAGGAAACGACCTCTCAAGGCACATTCGGCAGCGTGGCGGCGGCGTTGGTCCGCTGGGAGGCGTTCGATTTCGGAGTGCGGGCAGCGGGTGTTCGTGAGGCGGAGGCGTCCAGGCTGCGAGCGCAAGCCGGTCTGCGCCTGACCGAGCTCGATGTCTCCCTCGGCGTCGTGGACTCTTCGTCGGCGTCGTCGCGGCGGATTCGGCCGTGCGCGCCGCGACCGCCACCGTAGAGAGGATGACCGTGTTCGCGACCGCCGTCTCCGAGCTGGTCGAGAACGAGCTCCGCCCGGGGGCCGACTTGTCGCTGGCGCGAGCCGAGCTGGCGAGGGCGCGAACGGAGCTCATCCGGGCGGAAGAGATTCGCGAGCGGGCGCGCGTGAGCCTAGCCGAGTGGCTGGGGCGCGCCGGCGAGCGCGTCGAGATCGACGGCTCGGAGCTTCTTCAAACCTCTGCCGCCGTCAGCGGCGGTACGCCTCCGCCTGCGGAAGGCCACCCCTTTGCCGAAGTCGAGCAAGCGGAGCGAGACCGAGCGCGGGCACGTCGCGAGGCGGCGGCTGCCGCCTACCGTCCGAAGCTCGACCTCCTCGCCGCCGTCTACGCGCGGGGAACCGGAGCGCTTCTCGATGGAAGCTTCGCGGGCGGATCCGAGGGGCTCTGGCCGGAGACCACGAATTGGGCCCTCGGGCTGGCGGTGCGGTTTCCACTTCTCGACTTCGCGGTGCGCCAGGAAACGAGGGTCGAGGAGTATCGAGAGGAGGCGGCGGAGAACCGTTACGCCAACGCCTTACAGCACGTTGCCGCCGAAATCGAGCGCGCCCGTATCCATCTGGACGCCGCGCACCGAATCGCCGAGAACATGCCCGCCGAGCTCGAGGCGGCTCGCGCCCTCCAGGTCCAGGCTAGCGCCCGCTACGAGGCCGGTCTCACCGAAGTCCTGGAAGTGGCCGAGGCGGAGCGCATCCTCCGCCGTGCCGAAACCGACGACGCGATCGCTCGGCTCGACGTTTGGCGAGCTCGTTTCCTACTCTCCGCCGCGGAGGGTGACTTGACGCCTACGCTCTCAGAGCTCGAGTAGCGGGGCGCGGAAGGTAAAGGAGCAAATTCCGTGTGGCTCATTCGCGTCGCCATGAGGCGGCCCATCTCGATCCTGATGGTCATCGTCGGGATCGGCCTGATGTCGATTCTCGCCGTGCAGCGGATGGCGGCGGATATCTTCCCGGAGCTCGGAACGCCCGTCATCTACGTGGCGCAGCCCTACGGAGGGATGGACCCGGCACAGATGGAGGGCTATCTCGTCAACTACTACGAGTATCACTTCCTGTACGTTCGGGGCATCGACTATGTCGAGTCGCGCTCGATCCAAGGCGCGGCGCTCATGGCTCTTCATTTCCACGAAGGCACCGACATGGCGCAGGCGATGGCGGAGACCGTGGCGCAGGTGAACCGCTCGCGCTCCTTCATGCCTCCCGGCACGGTGCCGCCCTTCGTGATGCGCTTCGACGCCGGAAGCGTTCCGGTGGGCTACCTCGTTTTCTCGAGCGAGACGAGGAGCGTCGACGAGATCTCCGATCTCGCTCTCTTTCGCGTCCGGCCCATGTTCGCGGCGGTGCCGGGCGTGTCGGCTCCTCCGCCTTTCGGCGGCACGGCGCGCAGCCTGGTGGTGCGCGTCGACCCGGACCGGCTGCGCTCTTACAAGATGTCACCGGACGAGGTCGTGAGCGCCATCGCCAGAACCAATACCATCCTTCCCTCGGGAAGCGTGCGCATCGGCGACGTCAACTACATGACGCCGGTGAACTCGACGGTCCGACAGGCAGAGGAGCTGAACGACGTGCCCCTCCGCTCGGGCCAAGGCGCGACCGTCTATCTCCGCGACATCGGCTACGCCGAGGATGGCTCCGACATCCTGACGAGCTACGCCCTGGTGAACGGCCGCCGCACCGTCTACATCGCGGTTACCAAACGGGCCGATGCCTCCACACTCGAGGTCGTGCGGCTCGTCCGCGAGTCGCTTCCTACGTTTCGCGCCGCGGTTCCCGAAGACATCGACGTCTCTTTCGAGTTTGACCAGTCTTTCTACCTCACCGATGCTCTCTCCGCGCTTCAGTTCGAGGGTGTTCTCGGGGCGCTCCTCACCGGGGGAATGATCTTCCTTGCCCTGGGGAGCCTTCGGAGCGCCGTCGTGGTCGTCACGACGATTCCATTGGCTCTCCTCTCCGCCCTCGTTGCACTCTGGGCGTGGGGACAGACCATCAATCTCATGACTCTCGGCGGGCTCACGCTCGCCATCGGCATTTTGGTCGACGAGTCCGTCATCGTCGTCGAGAACATCCACCGTCACCTCGCAGACAAAAAGCCGGTGGCGCGTGCTGTTCTTGATGCGACTCAAGAAGTCGTCGTTCCGCTCCTTCTCATCATGCTCTCGATACTCGCCATCTTCGCCCCGTCGTTCTTCATGACCGGTGTAGCCCGCGCCATGTTCGTGCCCCTCGCGCTTTCGGTGGGCTTTGCCATGGCATCGTCGTTTCTCCTTGCCAACACGTTCGTTCCCATCATGGAGACCTGGCTTCAGCGGAAGCGCGACGAGCATCCTGCCGGGCCCGCACGCGAGGAGTACGTGGAAATGCTTCGAGAGCGCTATACCTCATCGTCCGAGAGAGCGCTCGGCCGTCGCGGTCCCCTCGTGCTTGGCTATCTAGGCGGAAGCGTCGTCCTCATCGCGGTCCTCTTGGCTTTGCTGGGAACGGAGATCTTTCCCGGCACCGATACCGGTCTCGTCCAGATGCGGCTTCGAGCGCCGGCGGGCACTCGCGTCGAGCGCACGGAGAGCCTCGTACGCAACGTTCTGGACGTCATCGAGGACGAGGTGGGCGCCGAGAATCTCGCGACCTCTCTCGCTTTCGTGGGAGTGCAGCCCTCTTCCTTTCCGGTGAACCTCATCTTTCTGTGGACGGGCGGGCCCCACGAGGCTGTGCTCCTCATTCGTCTGGCCGAAGACTCCACGATTTCAGCGGGGGCTCTTCAAGAACGCCTTCGCGAGAGGATTCCTCAGGTAATGTCCGGCGCGAGCGTGACGTTCGAGGCCGCCGATCTGGTGAGCCAAGTCATGAGCTTCGGAGCGCCGACTCCCATCCAGATCGCCGTTACCGGGTCGTCCCTTGCCGCGAATCGGGAGCGGGCGGAGCTGATCCGGGAAGCTCTCGCCGACGTCCCGAGCTTGAGAGACGTGCAACTTGGCGAGCTCCTCGAGTATCCAACGCTCAATATCGACGTCGATCGCGAGCGTGCCGCCCAGCTCGACTTGAGCGTCATCGACGTGGGCCGTGCCCTCGCTCCTGCCACCTGGTCGAGCCGGTTCACCACCCCGGTCTACTGGGCGGACCCCAACTCGGGCATCGCGTATCAAGTGCAGGTGGAGATCCCGCAGGCGCGAATGAGCTCGATCGACGACGTCGCCGGCATACCGCTACGCCAGAACGGTGAAGGGGTTCCGACGCTGCTCCGAGACGTGGCGACGCTTCGCACCGGCGAATCCTTTGGTGAGTACCATCGGCGCAACGCGCAGCGTATGGTGACGGTGACCGCCAACGTGCACGAAACAGATCTCGGCTCCGCAGCGGCGAGCGTAGCCTCGGCGCTTCGGGAGCTACCCGAGGCTCCGCCCGGAATGAACGTCACCGTCCGCGGACAACTGGCACCGTTGTCGGAGATCTTCCAGAATCTCCGCCTGGGGGTCGTGCTTTCGATGATCGCGGTATTCGTTCTCCTGGTGGCCAACTTCCAGTCGGGACGTGTGGCGCTCGCGGTCGTCACCGCGCTACCGGCGGTTCTCGTGGGCGTGGGTCTTGCGCTTCTCGTATCGGGCCAGACGCTGAACCTTCAGTCCTTCATGGGCGCGATGATGGCTATCGGGATCTCGGTCGCGAACTCGATCCTACTCTGCACGTTCGCCGAGCGTTACCGCCAGGAAGGCCTCACGGCGGACGCGGCGGCGCTCCAGGCCGGGCGGTCGCGGCTGCGGCCGATTGTCATGACTTCGCTGGTGATGGTGAGCGGCATGCTCCCGATGGCCTTTGGTACAGCGCAAACGGCGCCACTCGCCATCGCCGTCATCGGCGGCCTTCTCGCCTCGCTTCTCGGCACGCTTTTCGTGGTGCCGTCGGCGTTCGCGATTCTCATGAGCGGCGTTCCGGCCGGTTCGCCCTCGATCGATCCCGACGACGCATCGAGCCATCTCTTCGATAGAAACCCCAAGGGAGAATCGCATGCCGCGTAAACCCGTCATCCTCATCGTTTCGATGATCGCATCGTGGATTCCTGGCTTCATCTCAGCGCAGGAGAGCGTGACCGTGGAGCTCGCCGAGGTCGAATCGGGAACCCTCCAGGAAACATCTGCCCTTCCCGGCGAGCTTCTCCCGTTTCAGCAGGTGGAGCTCACGGCGAAGGTGACGGGATTCGTCGAGGATATTCGCGTGGATCGCGGAAGCCGCGTGGGCAAAGGTGATCTCATCGCCCAGCTCTCGGCTCCCGAGCTCGACGCCAGGAAGGCCGAGGCGCAAGCTCAGGTCGCCTCCGCCGAAGCCGACCTGGCGGAGGCGGACGCCCGTCTGGCGGCCTCCCAGAGCACTTACGAGCGTCTATCGAAGGCGGCCGAGACTCCCGGAGTGGTGGCCGGGAACGATCTCATCCGCACCGAAAAAACGGCCGAGGCAGATCGAGCACGAGTCGCAGCGCTCACGCGAAGCGTCGAGGCGGCCCGCGCCGCGCTCGCTTCCGTCGAGCAGATGACCGCTTACTTACGCGTCACGGCGCCGTTCGGCGGTGTCGTCACCGAGCGAAGCGTTCACATCGGTAGCCTCACCGGACCCGGGACGGCCGCGAGCCACCTCGTGCGACTCGAACAAGTGGATCGACTCCGTCTCGTGACACCCGTTCCCGAGACCTACGCCGCGGGTGCCTTCAAGGAAGCCGAGGTCCGGTTTTCGGTCTCCGCCTATCCGGGAGAGACTTTCACAGCCGTCGTCTCCCGTCCCGCATTGTCAGTCTCTCCCGAGACCCGCACCATGGCCGTCGAGGCCGATGTCGATAATCGTGAGGGGCGCCTCGCGCCCGGTATGTACGCCGAAGTCGCCTGGCCGCTCCGGCGCGAGAAGGAGAGCCTCTTCGTGCCGCGCACCGCGGTCGTCGAGACCACGGAACGGGTCTTCGTCATTCGGATCCGAGACGGGCGGGCGGAGTGGGTCGACGTCCGCCGGGGAGTTTTCGAGGGAGACCGCGTCGAGATCTTCGGCGAGCTCGAGCCCGGCGAGCAAGTCGTCCGGCGAGCTACCGATGAGATCCCTCCCGGTGCATCCGTGGAATCCCCCTCCCCCTGAGCTCTCGGGCAGCCATGTGGAAGAGACTCGCGAGCACTAACGCGCCGTCGGTCGTCGTCATCATCCGCCTAATGGTCGGTGCCGTCTTTCTCTCGGAGGGGATTCAGAAGTTCCTTTTTCCGGATCAACTGGGCGTGGGCCGCTTCACGAGAATTGGGCTGCCGATACCGGAGCTGCTGGCGCCGTTCGTCGGCACCTTCGAGATTCTCTGTGGCGGCCTGGTGCTGATTGGGCTCGCCACCAGGTTGGCGGCGATCCCGATGCTCACCATCATGACGGTGGCTCTCATCACCACGAAGATTCCCCTGCTGGAGGAACGAGGGTTCTGGTCCATGGCCCATGAAATGAGAACGGACTGGTCCATGTTCCTGGGCTCACTCTTCCTACTCATCACGGGACCAGGCCCCTGGTCAGTGGATTCCCATCTCGCGTCCAGGTACACGCCCTCGAAGCCTCCACGATGAGCCCTCTCGTCAGGCACGTCTCCCCGTAAATATCGGGTTACGATATCATATTCTGATATAGTCACTAACTTTGAAAGGAGCGAACCGCTCATGGATCCGTCGAGGCTGATTTCTTGGGTATCGCTGGCATTGGCGATGACGGCGTTCGTCCTGGCACTAGCTGCCTGGGAGACTGGGAAACGTGCGTTGAAGTCGTCCGGAATCGATCCCGACGCAAACAGCTCGGGCACCGAGTGGCTCACTGGAGCCACCGGCGAGAGGTTTCAGGAGGTGGAGCGGCAGCTCCGCGGACTTGACGTCGCCATGGTGGAGATTGGGTATCGCTTCAGCGCGCTCTATTTCGCGGGGAGCGAAGGAAACTGGGAACACGCGAAGTATCAGGTCGACAAGATCGAAACGGCGTTGCGACTCGCTTTGGTACGGCGGCCGAAACGCGGGGCGTCGGCGGAGCCCTTCTTGAATGAGGATCTCCTACCCGTGAAAGAGGTCATCGAACAAAGAGATGCGGGAGCATTCATGCCCGCCATGGAACGCCTCCGAACGGCTTGCATGAAGTGTCACGTCGCGGAGCAGGTACCATACTTCACGGTCGAGCTCCCGGAAAACCGTCTCTCCACGATTCGCTCAGCTCCGTGACGGAGTGCCCCATTCTCTCGCCAGCAGGTTACCGTGAAAGCCAACGAACCCGTCACGCTCCGCCAGGAGCTCGGCGTCGCCTCGGCCGTGATGCTGGGGCTCGGCTCCATCGTCGGCACCGGTGTCTTCGTGAGCATCGGCATCGCCGCGGGCGTGGCCGGAGCCTCTGTGGTCCTGGCGATTCCCCTGGCGGCCCTTGTCGCGACCTGCAACGCGCTCTCTAGCGCGCAGCTCGCGGCGAGCCATCCGGTGAGCGGCGGAACGTACGAGTACGGCTATCATTTTCTTCGCCCCTGGCTCGGCTTCTCGGCAGGATGGATGTTTCTGTGCGCCAAATGCGCCTCCGCCGCGACGGCAGCCCTCGGTTTCTCCGGTTACCTCCTACATGGTCTCGGTGCCGATGCCTCGGCGCTGGTGCCTGTGGCGGTGGCGACGACGCTCATTCTGACTGTCATCGTCCTGCGCGGCATCCGTCAAGCGAATTGGACGAACATCCTGATCGTCTCGGTGACTTGGCTCGCTCTGGGTCTTTTCATCCTATTCGGCGTCTCGCATCTTGTTCGGACCGGCGACGAACACCTCATGCCGTTTTGGCCCAGCGAAACGGGCTGGCCCGGGTTCCTCGAAGCATCCGCTCTCATGTTCGTGGCGTTCACGGGCTATGGGCGCATCGCCACGCTAAGCGAGGAAGTTCGCGATCCGCGCCACACCATCCCGCGCGCGATCATCGTCACGCTCGTCCTTTCGGCGTTACTGTACGTGGCGGTGGGGATCGTTGCGGTGGGGGCGGCGGGGGCGGACGCGCTCGCCGAGGCGACGCTCGCAGAGGCGGCGCCGCTCGAGATCGTCGCCGAGCGCTTTGGTGTGCCGGGCATCCCCTCGGCAGTCGCCGTGGGTGCGATGACCGCCATGCTGGGGGTGCTCTTGAACCTCATTCTCGGCTTGTCGCGCGTTCTCCTGGCGATGGGCCGTCGGGGAGACATGCCGGCCGCGACGGCCAAGCTGAACGCCTCCGCCACGACGCCTTATGTGGCGGTGATCGTCATCGGCATTCTGGTCACCACCCTCGCCGCGATCGGGAACGTCAAGACGACCTGGTCGTTCAGCGCCTTCACCGTACTGACGTACTACGCCATCACCAATCTCGCCGCGCTCGCGCTTCCACCTGGCGAGCGCCTCTTCTCACGCGTCTACGCCTGGGCCGGGCTCGGCTCCTGCCTCTTTCTCGCGTTCTGGGTGGAGCGATCGGTGTGGCTGACTGGACTCCTGGTTCTCGGGATTGGACTCCTCTGGCACCTCGTCTCCGGGCGGCTACGAAGCCACGCCGCCGTGTCCCTCGATCCAGACTAAGGCGGTGAACGCGCTGGCGAGCGCCAGCCCGCAAGCCACGAACATGACTCGTCGGAACCCGGAGACGAAAGCTTCGTCGATCGCTCTTTCGATGCGGGCGGTCGTTTCGACTTCGAGGCCCTCGGAGCTCCGTGCCGCGGCCAGCATGACGCGCTCGGCGTCGAGAGCTTCTCGTGCTGCGGGCGTCAGAGCGATCCCCTGCAAGCGGCGATCGAGCTCTCCGTTGAAGGCGCCCAGCAGGACGATGCCCATCACCGCTACCGAGATCAACCCCGCCGTCCGAGACACGGAATTGTTGACCCCCGAGGCGAGACCCGCGTGCCGGGCCTCCACCGCGCCCATGACCGCCGTCGTGAGAGGCGCCACGCTGATGGCCATTCCCAATCCGAGCACCACGACGGCGGGGAAAAAAGTCGTCCAGTACGAGCCTCCCACCCCTGGAAGCGCGAAGAGCATATAACCTAGCGCGGCAACGGTCGGCCCGATGATGAGCGGCAGCCTGGCACCAAACCGGTCCATCAAGCCACCCGCCCATCGAGACAACAAGAAGATGATCAGGATGAGAGGCAAGAACGCGCCACCTGCCGCGGTGGCCGAGTAACCCTGCACCTGAATGAGATTGAAGGGCAGAAAGAACAAGGGTCCGCTCAGCGCAGAATACAGAAACAGCGTCAGGATATTGGCCCCGGTGAAGGTTCGCGAGCGAAAGAGACGGAGCGGCATCATCGGCGCCTTGCTGGTCGCTTCCACAATCAAGAACGCCAGCAGGGCGAGGCCGCCCAACAGGAGGCCAGCCCTGACCATAGTGCTCCCGACTGCGGGGTTCCCGGACTCGATCAAGCCGAAGACGAGCGCTCCCAAACCGAACGTGGCGAGCGAAGCGCCGACCCAATCGAGCGAGCCCGAGGCTTCCTCGTTCCGGCTCTCCGGCACGCGCCAGAAAAGAATCGCGAGCACCGCGACCGCGATCGGCGCGTTGATATAGAAGACCCAGCGCCACGAGTAGCTCTCCACCAGCCATCCACCGAGGACGGGCCCCAAAGCGGCGGTGATGGCGGTGAACCCCGACCAGGTGCCGATGGCCCGGCCGCGTTGTTTCTCGCTGAACGAGGCGCTGATAATCGCGAGGCTGCCCGGCACCAGGAGCGCGGCTCCGACACCTTGGACGGCGCGGGCGATGATGAGCTCCCGAGCGGTCAAAACCAAGCCGCACCACATCGAGGCGACCGCGAACACGCCGACGCCGATGGCAAAGACGACACGGCGGCCGAAGCGATCCCCGAGCGAACCGCCTATTAGAAGGAGGGCGGCGAGAAACAGCGCATAGGCCTCGACGATCCACTGAAGCTCGGAGACCGTCGCGCCAAGGTCGGTCTGGAGAACGGGCAAGGCCACGCTGACCACGGTTCCGTCGATGAAGGCCATGCTGGAGCCGAGAATGGTGGCAGCCAGCACCCAAAATCCCGTCGACGGGACGCACGGCGCGTGATCCACGGCGGACCGGATGACGCCTTCGTCGCACGGCGGCTTGACGACGTTGGTCACGTGACGACATCCCGAGCCGGGCGGCGCGGGGTCTCAGGCGGCTGCCGGCTACGGCCTAGGAGGCTCCCTCGCCCAGGGCACTCACAATGTAGGAACCGCTCTTCTGGTCCTTGCTGATCTTGATGAGACCCGCTTTGGCAGCGTCCTCCAGAAGCTCGTTGAAACGAGTGTATCCGTAGGCGCTCTCGCTAAACGAAGGGCTCTTGCGCTTGATGGTCTGCTTCACCATGGAGCCCCAGATGACTTCCTTGTTCTCGCGCTCCAGGGCCTCGATGGCGTCCAGGACATGATCGAAGCACTCCTGTTTCTGCTTGGGGAGCCTCGCCATGCGGCGCGGGGCGCGGCGAGCCTGTTGCTTGACTAGGTCGTCATAGAAGATGAACTCGTCGCAGTTCGAAGCCAGCAGGTCGGACGTGGAGTTCTTGACGCCCACACCAATCACAGTCTTGTCGTTCTCTTTGAGCTTTGACACTAGAGGCACAAAATCGCTATCGCCAGAGACGATCGCGAAGAAATTGATGTGCTCCTTGGAGTAGGAGAGATCGATGGCATCGACAACCATCTTGATGTCCGCGCTGTTCTTGCCGCTGTAGCTCCGCTGAGGGATGTCGATGAGCTCGATGCCCGCCTCGTGAAAGGGCCGTTTGTAGTCCCGGTACTGTCCCCAATCGGCGTAGGCCTTCTTGACGATGATCTTGCCCTTTTCGACCAGCCGCTCGAGAACGCGCGAGATCTCGAAGCTCTTGAGCTTGGCGTCGCGAGCACCGATGGCGATGTTCTCGAGATCGATGAATAGAGCGAGCTTGGGTTCTTCGGCCATGAGGTGAGGCTACTCTAGTACAACAGGCAGCAGGGTGCTAGTGAATCGAGGCAATCGCCTGTTGGGCCATCAAAGCTGGCCGCCAATTTAGGTCGTTGCGTTGAGGCGGGTCTAATCAGGCGACCGAGCAGTCGCATGTTTGGCCGCCAAAGAGGGCCGCCGAAATAGGTGGTTGCGTTGAGGCGGTCTAGTCAGGCGGCGGTCGTTGCCTTGGAGGAAGATAGCCAGGCGGGTAACGCAGTCCCTTTCGGCCGCCAAATTACGTGGTTGCCTTGGAGGGAGCGAGCCAGGCGGCCCTCACGCCGTTCCCAAGACATCTCGCGACTTCTGGTGGCGGCGCTCCAGCTCACCGTTCCAGGAAGCGGTGACGAGCGTGACGTCGCCGAGGCACTGCGTCTGGCAGGCGAGCCGGATGAGCGGATGAGAGTCATCCGGGTCGTTCACCGCGTCATAGCCGAAGTAATGGAGCCGCTCCTTCTCGAAGCTCGAGATCTCGGAGAGATTCTCCCGACCGCGGATCACTCCTACCCAACAGTAGCCGCACGAAGCCACGCGGCACTCCACCGGGATGGGCCCTTCGACACAGCGATAGTCCATGGCCCGATAGTCCCGCGTGTCGGTCGCGGCCGCCATCGCCAGATCTTGGCCGTGGCGCGCGAGGAAGACCGCGTCTTCCTTGCTCTCATCCCAGACCACACGATGACTCTGTCCGTGGCCCTTGAGGAAACGGATGAAGCCGGCGTGGCTTCTCTCTCGCCTCTTCACCACTTGATCCGGAGAGCCAGATACCCAGGAACGCGGGGCCGGCTGGTCGACAACCTTCTTGCTGAGCGCCTCCAATCCGATCTGTTGGAGCGCCATGAAACCGACCGCGGTGATTCCGAGAACAACGGAGTCTTCGATCTTTTCTGAAGCCGCAACCTCGGCCGCGATCTCGCGGATTCGCTGCTCCAAGTCCTTCCCCTCGGGCTTCTCGTACCGCTCGGCGTGAGCGATCACGGCTTTCTTCACCGCCACCCAGTACTTCGATCCATAAAGGAAGTCCACCTCGGAGTCGATGATCTCCTCGAGCCGCCACTTGCCTTCCAGATCCATGGCGCGAACCACTTCCTCCTGTCCCCGCGGATCGGATAAGGCCGTCCGCAGCTCGAGGGGCCAG
>Ga0302046_10004560_pt1 | contig 12325 bp, 14 predicted proteins | sample RVTome_11_FD_200261 | JGI IMG/M metagenome (GOLD analysis project Ga0302046, IMG submission 200261) | Soil microbial communities from uranium-contaminated site in the Upper Colorado River Basin, Wyoming, United States - RVT147D111 (version 2) ... | reverse complement strand
TCCCCGGCACGCCTTTGCCCCCTCGTTTCTCTGGCTGATGACCGGCGACCGGTGCCCAGAGCAGATCAGTTGTGACCTGCGGCGGTTGGTGCGCCCTGGAGTGGAATTGATCCTGGCTGAAGTGCAGGCAATCGACCCGAACAACCGCAGCGTGCAGACCAGCGATCGAACCATCCAGTATGATTACCTCGTTATCGCCTTGGGCGCAGAACTGGCTCCGGAAATCATCTCCGGGTTGGAACAAGAAGCGCATACATTTTATAGCTTCGAAGGGGCGCAAAAACTGCGTGACACGCTGCGAAGCTTCCAGGGTGGAAGGGTAGCCGTCGTAGTCAGCGCCCTGCCGTATAAGTGCCCCGGCGCGCCTCACGAAGGCGCCATGCTGATCGCCGACTCGTTGCGCAAGCAAGGGTTGGGTGACAGAGCGGAAGTTCACCTCTATACCCCTGAAGCGCAACCGATGCCGGTCGCCGGGCCGGTGCTGGGGGAAGCGGTGAAGCGCATGTTGGAGGATAAGGGGGTCGCTTTTCATCCTCAGCACAAATTGGCCAGGGTCGAACACGAGAAACGTGAGGTTCACTTTGAGGGCAAAGATCCGGTGCAGTATGATTTGCTGGTTGCCATCCCGCCGCATCGCAGCCCGCAGGTGGTGAGACAGGCCGGTTTGGCTAATCCGGCCGGCTGGATCCCCGTCGACCGCCACTCCCTACTGACGGAACTCGAAAACGTGTATGCGTTGGGCGATGTGACGGCAATTTCTATTCCGGGGCGGTGGAAACCGGACATTGCACTGATGCTGCCTAAAGCAGGCGTATTCGCCCACGCCCAGGCAGAAGTGGTCGCCAGCCGCCTGGCGGCGCAAGTCACCGGGGAGACGCTGCAGAAAAATTTCCCCGGGATTGGCTACTGCATGCTGGAAGCAGGCGAAAGCCTGGCCGGTTTTGCTTTCGGTGACTTCTTTGCCGAACCCTCGCCAAATATCGAGCTGCGCCAGATTGGGAAAACCTGGCATTTGGGAAAAGTGCTCTTTGAGCAGTGGTGGCTAGCTCCATACGGCATACGGCGTGCAGCCTTGCAATTGGCTTTGTCCTTGGGTGCCAGGGGATTTGGTATCCCGGTCATTCTATGATCAACCTGGTGAGTACAATGATTCTCGTGGACTCCTGGATGCGATCAATATGAAACTCCTCATGTTCCTGGCAAAACAGTTTACGTTTCGTCCCTATGAGAGAACACTGCCGGAGGCCGGTGACGGGGGTGGTGAATTGCAGGTGGTTGACTCGGCGGTCATCTTTGTGCATAGCGAGCCACAGGACGAGGCCGCCCCTGACGGCCTGGAAACCAAATTCGTCAAGAACGTCAAGTGGATCGCAGGAAAGCGTGAACTCAAAAACGTAGTCCTGCACTCTTTTACGCACCTGGCTGAGAGCAGCGCCTCCCCGCAGTTTGCGGAGGCTTTTCTGCAAAGCGCCGCGGCGCGCCTGCGCAATACCGGTTATCAGGTGACACTCACCCCATTCGGTTGGGTGGGCGAGTGGGATCTGTCAGTCCATGGCGAAAGCCTGGCCAAAGTTTTTAAATCGTTGTGAGAACTGGCACTACCAGCGAAAGGAAAGGAGAAGACATGGCTATCACTCTGGATGACCTGGTGGAAATGGATGGAGTGATCCTGGCGTTCGAATTTACCCCAGACGGCACCTGCACGAATTTCAAGAACGTAACCCGCGAGATGGCAGCCATGATTTCCCATTTTTGCGCGGCGGTGACGATGAATTTCAACGCGTTGGCGAACGGATTTACCATTCTCAGCGAACAGCAATGGGTTCCTCAGAAGGGTTGGATGTACGTCGGCGGCTACTATACGGTGATCATGGGAAAAGGCGGTTATCGGGGCGTATTTGCCGAATCGGGTCAGGTAAATGTGGATGAAGTATTTGCAGCCCTGGCAGATCAGGATTAATTCAGATTGAACCATCCAAACCTTCCCCCCATCCTCGCCCATAAAGATCATGTTTCACCCTCAGTCTTTACGCCGGAGAACCTGTTGCGGGAGGCAAGAAGGCAAAGATCTATCCCGGAAGGAACCGTTCCAAAGATCTGTATCCTTGATCCGGATGGGGATATGGTTCAAAACCTGGCAGCAACCAGTCGGGTACTACCCAATCCGTACTGGGCTTGTTACCATACCCGGATGTATAGCTTTACCGATAGAGGGATTGAATTTGGCATTGTCGGTAATGCCGTCGGAGCGTCTTTCGCGGTGCTTGTGGCAGAAGAAATGTTTGTATCCGGATGTAAATTGCTGATCAGCATGACCTCTGCAGGTCAAATCGTAAGGAAAGGCCGCCCTCCCTATTTCGTGTTGATCGAGAAAGCGCTGCGTGATGAAGGAACCAGTTACCATTACCTGCCGCCAGCCCATTTCAGTGCCATTAACCCCATGGTGAAGGAGTGCGTAAAGAGCGTTTTTGAGAATTCAGAACTTCCCGTCTACCTGGGTGCAACCTGGACAACGGATGCGCCTTTTCGAGAAACCGAGACAGTGATTGCTTACTGCCGTTCGGAGGGCATTCTTGGGGTGGAGATGGAGGCATCTGCTCTCTATGCCTTTGCTCAGGCAAAACGCCATCCGGTGATTTGCTTTGCTCACATAACCAACCAGATGGGAAACGTTGAGAATGATTTTGAAAAAGGCGAAGCCCAGGGCAGCCTGGATGCAATCGAGGTGATTTCACAGGCAGCAGAAACATGGCTAAATTGTAGCAGCTAAAACAAGAAATTGTGGTTTTACGGATCATTCATCCTCACTTTTCGTCTTTCCCTGCATCACTTCAACACAGAATCACTATCATCGCTTCACACTCCCTTCACAGTCCTCCGGTTTAATGGGCTACAGACCAGGTAAGCTGGTCTCACTCGGAATAAACGGAGGTCACTATGAAACATACACTCAAATGGACAGTCCTGATCTTGCTTGCGGCGGCGGTCGGGTTGGCGTTGGCCGTACTAGTTGCTGTTGATACATGGGCGCAGTTGCCCACCGCAGTAGCCCCGCGTACAGCCGTTCAGGCAACGCCTTTTCCATACAACGGACAGTGGGGCTTCGGTCCGGGGATGATGGGAGGCTGGAGCTCAGGCTCGCCCGATAATGGCCCGATAGGCATCTATACTCCTACACAGACCTTACCTTATTCAAGCGATGGTCCGGGCATGATGCGCGGTTGGGGGACAGGCTGGCGCGCCGGCCGAGGCCCAGGCATGATGGGAGACTACATGGGTGGGATGATGGGCTGGGGCTATGCCACGGGTGCCCGCAGCTACTCAAGCAGCACCCCGCTGACGCTGGATCAGGCGGTTGATGCCGCCCGCCAGTACCTGTCTGCATACGGAAACCCGGATTTAGTCTTGACGGAAGTTATGGAGTTTTCCGAGAATTTCTATGCTGAAGTTGAAGAAGAAAGCACCGGTGTTCATGCTTTCGAGCTGCTCATCGACCGCTTCACAGGCGCAGTCTATCCTGAGCCGGGTCCGAACATGATATGGAACACGAAGTATGGGCACATGGGCGGGATGATGGGCGGCCGGTGGGACCAGGCGCCAGATACCATTTCCGTGACCTCCGAACAGGCCCGAGATCTCGCCCAAAAATGGTTGGACCAATATCTCCCGGGAACCTCAGCCGCAGAGCAGGCCGATGCGTTCTATGGATACTACACGATCCACGTCTTGAAAGATGGGCAGGTTTTCGGCATGCTCAGCGTGAACGGCTATACCGGGGAGGTGTGGTTTCATGACTGGCACGGCAACTTCATTGAAATGAAAGAACTGGAGGAATAGCATGAACAGAATCAACTGGACAGCGGTTGCAGTTTTTGCCATCGTCGCGCTGCTTGTCTTCCTGATCGGTGCGAGCCTGCTGGGAGGCTGGGGGTACGGTGGTTGGGGCATGATGGGGCCGGGTATGATGGGCCAGTGGGGTTTCGGACCGTTCGGCTGGATTGGGATGATCTTCATGTGGCTGATCCCGGTTGGTTTTATCCTGCTGATCGTGCTGGGGGTGGTTTGGCTGATACGGGCGATCGGCAGCGGAGAAAACCCTACTTCACCGGCGCGATCTTGCCACAACTGTGGGCGCTCCGTTCAAGCGGACTGGCGAAATTGTCCGTATTGCGGTGAAACGCTACCTTCTGCATAAGTCCCATGATGATAAGCGGGCGCAGGGCAAACCCTGTGCCCGCTGCTTCTTCATAAAAATTCTAAACCGGCTTCACACTCCCTTCACATTTCCCTGCTAACATCAAGACAATAGTGAAACCAGGCCGGCATCTGCCGGTAGATTGGAGATGAACTCTATGTGCGGACACAACCCTTTGCATCACGTTCCTGTTTATACCGGTCACGCTGGAACACGCGCCAACCCAGCTTCCGGACCAGCCTATGCTCAACCCCGGGCAGTCACCCGGCCCTGTCCCCAGTGCGGTGCCCCAGTGCAGGAGGATTTCGTCTTCTGCCCGCGCTGCGGCGCGGAGATCCTGACCGCTTGCCCAGCCTGCCACCGCGCCGTTCAAACGGATTGGACGCACTGCCCCTACTGTGGGACGGATTTGCTTGCCGGAAAAACAGAAATATCAACGCATTCCCATTCATGAAAGGAGAGAAACCCATGAGTTTCCTTGCCAGACTTCAAGCCATCTTTGGCGCCAAAGCCAACCAGGCCCTTAACCAGATCGAAGACCCGCGCGCCGGCCTGGACTACAGCCTGACGCGCCTGCAGGCCAGCCTGCGCCAGATCAGCGATAGCCTGGTCGAGGTCTCCACTGCCCGCCGCACATTGGAGGCGCAACGCGGCCAGGCCGAGAAAGCCGTCGACCAGGCGGAAGAGCAGGCCCGCCAGGCGGTGCGCCTGGGACGCGAAGACCTGGCCACGCGCGCCCTGGAACGCAAGGCCGCCGCCCAGGAACGGCTAAACAGCCTCGACAGTAATATTGCTTCCCTGGATGCCCAGGTGGAGAGTCTCAAGACCAGCCAGGCCAACCTGCGTCAAAAGATCGAGCTGTTCCAGGCCAAAAAAGAGGAGCTGAAGGCGCTGTACGACTCGTCACGCGCCCAGTTGCAGGTCAAGGAAGCCGCGACCGGCATTTCCAAAGACCTGGCCGACGCCGGGCATGCCATTGCGAGGGCCGAAACGCGCATCCAGGCCATGCAAGCCCGCGTGGAAGCGATCGACGACCTGGTCGCCAGCGGCGCGCTGGATGATGCACTCGCTCCGGAAGGCGACGATATCGACCGCGAGCTGGTCCGCCTGACCCGCGCCGCCTCCGTCGAGAGTGACCTGCAGCGGCTCAAAGCCGAAGTAGCTGCGGATAGGGACGTTCGCCGGTTAGAGGGTAAGAATTCATTGGGCATCACACCCGGCGAACGTCAGCATCCGGGCGAGACCGGGTAGCTATGGGCTGCGGATCGCTGCTGGGTGACCTGTTCTACCTGGCCGACGCGTGGATTGCGAGCTCTTATTCCGGGCAAGCCGCGTCGCACTCTCCTGCTCCAATGACATGGACGCGGGGCGTGGGGGACGATCTTAAGGACGACCTGCGCGCCCGCCTGTACCGGATGCACGGAGAAGGCCAGATCGGCGAGGAAGTCCTCCGTGCACTGCGAGCCCTGGCCGAACGGGGCCAGTTGCGCCCGGCTGACCTGGCCGTGCACGTGGCTAGAGCCGGAAAAGGCCCGCATGTACGCGGAGATGCAGCCACCGAAAACGCCTTGCGTGGTGTTCGTTCGCGTCTGGCGCAGTTGGCGCAAACCCGCGCTGGCTCAGAGAAGGTCCTGGCCGATCTGAAAACCCGTCTGGCGGACCTGGACGAGCGCGTGGCTGCCAAAGAGCAGGCTGCCCGCCAGGTCCTGGACCAGGACGAAGATACCGCTCGCCAACGCCTGGCCGAAAAGACGCAACTGGCCAGCAGCCGCGAGCGGGTAGAAGCCCAGACGCAGGCGCTGCGCGCTGACCTGGCCCGGTTGGATGACCTGTATACCCAGTTGGAAGCGAAAGCCGCCGAACTGGAATCTATGCAGGCCCGCATTCAGCTAAACCAAGAGATGCTAAAATAAGACAGAAAAGGTGTCCAAATGATGATGGGTGTTGGTTTACTCTTTATGCTGTTGATCGGTCTGGTGGTGATCGGCCTGCCCCTTTTGGTCGTGGCGTTGGTCGCCGGTGGAGGCCTGGCGTCATTGCTCAAGCCACGGCCTCAAAACGTGGAACCAGAGGCTCCCCCGCTCTCCCACGGGACCGCTTACATAAGAAAATGTCCCACCTGCGGCCGGGGCGTGAAAGCGGACTGGAACGTCTGCCCTTCCTGTGGAGCAGCCCTGGCCTGATCGAAACGGGTGGAGGATGGCACAGAAGATCCTCGTCGTGGATGACGAACCCGAGATCGTGAAGCTGGTGCGCGCCTACCTGGAGCGCGCCGGCTTTGCCGTTGTTAAGGCATACGAAGGCCAGCAAGCCTTAGCGGTCTTCCGGCACGAAAGGCCAAACCTGGTCGTCCTCGATCTGAACCTGCCGGGCATGGATGGTCTCGACGTTTGCCGGGCGATGCGCCGCGACTCGGACGTCCCCATCATTATGCTCACGGCGCGCCTGGAGGAGACCGACCGGCTGATCGGCCTGGAACTGGGCGCCGACGACTACGTGGTCAAGCCCTTCAGCCCGCGCGAGATCGTCGCCCGTGCGCGCGCAGTGCTGCGCCGGGCCGAGGGAACTCCAGTGCGCCCGGAGGTGGTTTCAACCGGCGGGGTCATGATAGACCTTACCCGGCGGATGGCTACAGTGAACGGGCAGCTGCTTGATCTGACGACCATGGAGTTCGACCTGCTGGCGGTCTTCGTCGAGCACCCGGGGCAGGTCTTCAGCCGGCTGCAACTGCTCGACCGGGTTCAGGGCACCGCATACGAGGGCTACGAGCGTACGATTGACGTTCACATCAAGAACCTGCGCAAGAAGCTCGGCGACGACCCGCTGAATCCGCGCTACATCGAGACCGTGCGCGGCGTGGGATATCGATTTTCCCCGGAAAGGGTCTGAAATGCGTCACAGCTTATGGACCCGCCTGATGGGCGTCTTCCTGGGTGTGATCGTTGTCGGCGTGATCGTCATGGTTATCTCGGTGCGGCTCTCCACCGCGTCCCAACTGCGCCGCAGGGTGCTCTCCGGCGACGTGGCGCAGGCTAACGCTCTGGCAACTTTATTAGCTGGATATTATTCACAAAACGGAAGCTGGAATGGCGTCGAAGATTTCCTGGCCGCTGCTCCGATAACCGAGGACGTTCCATCCACCGATGGCATGACGGGACCCGGGATGATGGGGCCGGGAATGATGCGTAATTGGGGAGAATGGATGGGTCTGGCGCGCACCACCGGACCGCTGGCCGACCGGGTTGTGGTGCTGGATTCTGGCGGTCGAGTCATCGCCGATACCGGCGAGGCCAGCCTGGGTGAGCAGCACCCGGCGCAGCACGCCGAGAATGGCGTTCCCATCGTCGTGAATGGCGAAACGGTCGGCACGGTGTTGGTCGGCTCGATGATCGAACCCGCGCTCAACCCGGCGGACGAAGATTTCCTGCGTTCGGTCAACTTCTCCATCTTGCTGACTTCGCTGGCTGTTGGCGTGCTGGCGCTGGTGCTGGGCTCGCTGCTTTTCCGGCAGATCACCTCCCCGCTGAGCGAGCTGTCTGGGTCGGCCCAGGCGATTGCGGGCGGCAACCTGGGGCGGCGCGTCCCGGTCCGCTCAGACGACGAGATTGGCCGGGTTGCCCGTTCGTTCAACCAGATGGCCGAGAGCTTGGCCCAGGCCGACAACCAGCGGCGCAACATGATCGCCGACATCGCCCACGAGCTGCGCACGCCCCTGACCGTGATCCAGGGCAATCTCGAGGCGCTAATGGATGGCGTGTATGAATTGACCCCCGAAAACGTGGCGGCCGTCCACAAACAAAGCGTCGTGCTCAGCCGGCTGGTGGCCGACCTGCGCGACCTGGCGGTGGCCGAAGCCGGCCAGTTGCGGCTGGAGCTGAAAGCGGTGGCTTTAGGAGACCTGATCGCCCAGGTGAGCGAGGGGTTGGAGGTTCAGGCGAGTGAGAGGAATGTCCAGCTGAAGCTCGAGATTGCCGAGGACCTGCCCAAAATCCAGGCTGACGAACAGCGCATTGCACAGGTGCTGTTCAACCTGATGTCCAATGCCCTCCGCAACACCCCTGCTGGGGGGACGATCACCACCAGCGCCGAGCTGCGCGAAGGGCGGGTGCTGGTCAGTGTGCGCGACACCGGAACGGGCATCTCGCCTGAGGATCTGGCGCATGTCTTCGAACGCTTTTACCGCGCCGACCGTTCGCGGGCTCGCTCCACGGGAGGCTCAGGTCTGGGGCTGACCATTGCCAAGCAGATCGTCGAGGCGCATGGCGGCCAGATCTGGGCGCAGAGCTGGTTGGGAGCAGGCTCAACCTTTGCCTTCAGCCTTCCTCTTTCTACCCCGGTCTCCCCGGCACTTGCCTCCCGCCCCCGGCACATTTGCCCACAGTGCGGGCAAGTAACGGAAAGCGATTGGCGGCTGTGTGCTTATTGCGGCACAGAGCTGGCAGGGCAATCACTGTAACTTGCTTGCAGAGTTTCCTGGCGCAGCGGAAATTCCAGGACTTCGTCGCGGCTGAAATCCACTTTGAGGAACCGGCTTGCAAGGTCGCCTTGCAGCGGGCCAACGTAGTTGAGATAAAGGGTTGGATTTCCGCCCGCATGCACTTCAACTCTCCGGGTTGCGAGAGTGAATGAAGAGCTGGGTAAACTGTAGTCAGCAGCTTTCTTGATCTTTAGACATTGCGGATTGCGGTTAAAGAAGCGCCGTTTCTACTGTCGCAAAGACACGCCAGGTGCAATGCTCCAGGGAAACGGCGCTCATCCGGATTCTATTACGAACAAGGGATCGTGCATAAGCCAGCCGGCCTCCCCAAGCATCCCTCACACCAGCATGATTTAGTGTCCGTTGAAGGAGAAACAAGATGGATGAAATTTTGAATTTACAACGCCAGCATTGGGATGACACGTTCTCTCGCAAGTTCGATTTCTTCGGCAATGGGCCGAGTGAACCTGCACAGATAGCAGCGGAGATGTTCAAGCAAGAAGGCAAAAGCAAAATTCTTGAATTGGGTTGCGGTCAAGGACGAGATACTTTCTTCTTTGCTGCCAATGGCTTCCAGGTCAATACGCTGGATTACTCCGAGAGCGCCATCCAGGCGATCACCGAGAAAGCCCAGGCGGTGGGTTTGTCTCAATCCATCATAGCCCGACAGCACGATATTCGAAATCCTCTTCCTTTCGAGGCTGAGTCCTTCGACGCTTGCTATTCGCACATGCTGTATTGCATGGCGCTCACCACATTAGAACTTGAATTTCTATGTAACGAGGTCAGGCGGGTATTGCGTCCGGGGGGACTCAATCTATATACGGTGCGACACACAAAAGACCCTCATTTTGGGACTGGGATTCATCGGGGAGAGGATATGTACGAAGTTGGCGGGTTCATCGTCCACTTTTTCAGCCGGGAGAAAGTGGAACACCTGGCAAAAGGATATGAGCTCATCAGCGTCGATGAATTCGAAGAGGCTTCCCTTCCCAGAAAACTGTTCAGGGTAACGCTTCGGAAGATATAAGCTAACACAAGACCACCAACGGAATGTGAATCGTGCCAATCAGGTGGAAGGTAATATCCATAGCAAAGCTTTCCTTGTCATGCGCCATCTTGCACATACTTGAAGCCATATTTAAAGGTTAACTCGGCCCTTACCAGCCCTTTCCCCAGATAGGCGGCGTGGCTGAGTTCGTTAACCCAAGAATCGCCGGAAAAACTATTTTCGTTGACCTCATCACCTTCATCTCTGCCACGGTTTCCCACCTCCCCGAATCTCTGCCTGTACCCAGACAAGCTAAAAATATCGCTGCAGGATGCGGTTCGTCTCGCGGATAACACCATCCAGTGGTGGGATATCCGGCATTTGCCCTCGCAGGCGCGGTAGCCAGAGCTGGTTGAACGTCTGCTGGCGGCGAGTTAAGATCGTTCTCAGGTCGGAAACGTCGAAACCTTTGGCGTCGAACTTGGGTTTGACGCCAAAGACAACTCTCTCGATATCCACCAAATGGTTGGTCAGCAGGTAATGTACATCGTACAGGTCACGCGGTTCGGTGCGGGTAAGCAACGAGCGGAGCTTTTCTACCAGGATCTCCTCCAGGGAATAAACCATCAGGTCGGCGTTGCGCCCCTGGCAATCACTGTAACTCGCTTGCAGGGGTTCCTGGCGCAGGGGAAATTCCAGGTCTTCGTCCCGGCTAAAATCCACTTTGAGGAACCGGCTGGCGAGGTCGCCTTGCAGCGGGCCAATGTAATTGAGATACAGGGTTGGATTTCCGCCGGCATGCACTTCAACTCTCCGGGTTGCCAGTGTGAGATTGACTTCCTTTTTTAGCCAGGGATTGAGCGCTTCCATTGCAGCTTGGAGTGGATCATTCTCCAGCGACGCATCGAGCAGCGTAAAATCCAGGTCTTCCGAAAAGCGGTAGTCCGGTACGTACACTTTCTTGATGGCTGTGCCCCCTTTGAAGGCCAGTTGCTGGCGTAATGGGGAAGCAGCCAATGCAAACAGCACCCAGGTGAGCACGTAATCCTTCTCGATAGTCTTGTCGCCCAATCCCAGGCGGTGGGCCAGTTTGGAAATTTCGCTCGAACGGATCATGTCAGGTAGTTACGATGTTCTTCAGTGCTTCAGGATCCAGGTTGATGCGCAGCCGCCAGCGGGCCAGGTAACGTCCCTCGACTGGCAACAAGGGATCGAGCGGTGCATAACTTGGACCAACCAGGTCATGCATGTCTTTTCTAACCGGCTCGGGCGCCAGCTCAAAAAGCTCGAGCAAATATCCCAGGCGCTTGACGGCAGCCTGGTTGCCCAGGCGATGAGCATAGGCGACAAGCTTCTCCCAATCCAAGTCATCCTTGCGCATCCACAGGCCTGTGGCAACCTCGCTCACCCCGGCGCACAAATCGGGCCGCGCCAGGCCATCCAGGAGCGTACGCTCAAGGTCGCTGACCTGCACCTGTTCATCCGGCGTCACCCAAACGGGTTCGTGCCCCCACAGATTCTCCGGTTTGGCAGCCACGAACCGGTAGGGTACTCGAAGCACCGTGCGGTCGAGCAGGCGGCGCGAGGTGGTCACCGTGACGGTTGTGACCGGACGGGTGAGCATGTTGTGAACTTCCAATGCGCTGTCGTGGGAAATGTAGTATGGCGCACCGTCCACCAGCTCGCGGGCGATGACCAGGCGGTTGGCAGCGGGGATGGCCTCATCGCCGGCTTCGAGGGGCACGATGGCGTATTTACCCGGGTTGAGCTTGACCACCCACCCCGCTTTGGTCAGGCGACGCAAAGTATGTAAAGCAGCAGAATAGCTTTTCCCGCTGGCCTGCCGGGCATCTTCGATGGAGAACACCATCCTCCCCTGGCTGGCCAGGGTAGTGAGCAAGCGTGCGCTTTCAACGCCGAGAGTCTTTGGGAACATAGTCGAGTGATGTTTTGTGTATAAATAGTTGCGTCTATAGCAATATTATAAACACAAAACATCATTTCAGGTAATGCTCTTTACCTAGGCCGATATCATCACTGTCTTGATGATTGGCTTGGAGATCGTAGATTACATTCTGGCATTACCGATGGCAAATGTGGCGTGACCCAGGCATCCCAGGAGACGGTTTCGACCAACGACCACCAGGTATTGGGCGCGTCTGCCAACCGCACATTTTTCGGGATCGACGGGTGCGGCTGGGTGTGCCGCGCCAGGTAGCTATCCGGGAACAAGCCTACGAAGGTATACAGAGCCGGATATAAAGGCACCGCAATTGCGTAGCCGGTGAAATGCATCCGCTGGCACTTCGCCGGCAGCTCGCGAATGGCGCCGATCCGCTCGCGCACGAACTGCCAATAGGTCATGCCATTCGCCCCGTCTTGCCATAGGCTGAGAGCCTTTGTATGCTACAAAAGCGACCAAGGCTAATGCGGCAATCAGAACGAGCGCCAGAATCACACGGACAAGAATTCCAAGGCTTGAAAACACTGTGCGGATCATCGATAACTCTAATTTGATTCTACAACCAAATCCCCATCACATTCGTCCAATTTATCGGAGCCAGATAATGCTAGAGTGGTTCAAACCTCCCTTAAGCCGTTACCCCGGTTTACACCTGGTGTGTTCAGGGTCCGTACCAGGGGGTATAAACCAGAATAGAGA
>Ga0302046_10004559_pt1 | contig 12325 bp, 6 predicted proteins | sample RVTome_11_FD_200261 | JGI IMG/M metagenome (GOLD analysis project Ga0302046, IMG submission 200261) | Soil microbial communities from uranium-contaminated site in the Upper Colorado River Basin, Wyoming, United States - RVT147D111 (version 2) ... | reverse complement strand
GTCAATTCCGAGTATCTTGCCCTGCCCCGACCGATTTGGCGTACCGGCGTTCAACAACGGGCCCAGGGGGCCTCCCACACGCGTCACAAGGCCCATAGACAGCCAGGATGTATATAAAACCCGTGGATGGTGGCGCGATGGGCCTATCTTTAAATGGCATCTTTACAGATAAATTACACCTCTTGGTCACACTGCTTCCGGCTATACGCTATGTACCCGGCTCATCCTCCGCGGCCTACCGCTCGACGGAACGGAAACGGATTGAACCGAGAAGCCCTTGTTGGAAAAGGATCTTTGTGCCTACCTTGATTTTGCCTGTTTCCAGGCATTCCTCGACGCTGCATGTAAAGGTCTATGAAAGCCCTGCTGTATACCGAACCCTTTCACTTCGCCTACACCGACGTCGCGGAACCGGCCGTCTCGGCGGACGAGGTGCTCGTGCGCGTCGAGGCCGTAGGCATCTGCGGCTCGGATGTGTACGGCTATACCGGGCAGACCGGGCGACGCCTCCCCCCGCTCATCATGGGCCATGAAGCCGCCGGGGTCGTCGAAGCGGTGGGCGCCAACACCCGGGGGCTGGCGCCGGGCGACCGCGTCTGCTTCGACTCCACCGTCTACTGCAATCAGTGTGCAGCCTGCCGCAACGGGCAGTACAATCAATGCCTGCACCGGCAGGTGCTGGGCGTCTCCGTCCCCGGCATGAAGCGGCACGGCGCGATGGCCGAGCGAATCAGCCTGCCCTGGTGGACCCTGCTCAAGATGCCGGCCTCGCTATCCTTCACCCAGGCGGCCCTGCTCGAACCCGTAGCCATCGCCCTGCATGCCGTCAACCGGGGCGAGGTCGCCTCGGGCGAGACGATCCTCATCGTCGGGGCCGGCACCATCGGCCTTTTCGTGCTCCAGGCGGCACGCCTGCAAGGCGCCGGTACCCTCCTCGTCTCCGACCTCAACCCCTACCGACGCGACCTCGCGCGGCAACTCGGGGCCGACGCCACGGTTTCCCCGAAGGAGGTCGACCTGGACGCATGGATCCGGCGAGAGACCGACGGACGCGGCGTGGACGTGAGCTTCGAGGTCGTCGGGTTGGCCCCGACGCTGCGCCAGGCCATTGCGGCCACCCGGATGGGCGGGCGCGTCGTCCTCGTGGGTAATCTGACGAAGACGGTCGAGGTGGACGTGCCGGACCTCGTCTCCAGGGAGCTCACCCTGTGCGGCAGCTATGCCAGCGGCGGCGAATACCGCGCCTGCGTCGACCTCGTCGCCTCCGGGCATATCGACGTGCTGCCGCTGGTCAGCGCCACGGTGCCCCTCTCGCAGGGCCAGGAAGCGTTCGACCGGCTCTACGGAGGCGCGGAAAAGGACTTGCTCAAAATCATCCTGAGCCCCCATGCCTCGTACGACTGACGCGACGCCGTTCGACCTGTCCGGCCGGGTCGCCATTGTCACAGGAGCCAGCCGGGGGCTCGGCCAGACCTTCGGGCGCGCCCTGGCCCGGGCCGGCGCCGACCTTGTGATCACCAGCCGACAGCCTGCCACCCTGGCGGCCTTCCAGCAAGAGATCGAAGCGACGGGCCGCCAGGCCCTGCCGGTTCGGCTGGACGTGCGGGTACCCGAGGATGCCGAGCACCTGGTGCAGCGGTGCATCGAGACGTACGGCAAGGTCGACATCCTGGTCAACAACGCCGGGCTCAACATCCGCAAGCCGAGCCTGGACGTGACGTGGGACGACTGGAACACCGTGCTCGACACGAACCTGCGGGGGCAGTTCTTCTGCGCCCAGGCCGTCGCCCGCGAGATGGTGAAGCGCACCTACGGCCGGATCATCAACATCGGATCCTGCACCAGCGTGTTCGGCATGGAAGGGATCGTGCCCTACACGGCCAGCCGGGGCGGCGTCCTCCAGATGACGCGCAGCCTGGCCGCCGAATGGGGCCGCTACGGCATCACCGTCAACGTGCTCGCGCCGGGGTGGTTTAAGACGGCGCAAAATGCCGTCCTGTATGAAAACACCGACTGGCTGGCCGCTCTCACGGACCGCATTCCGCTGAAGCGTCCCGGCCGGCCCGACGACCTCGACGGCAGCGTCGTGTTTCTGGCGTCCGATGCGTCGGCCTACGTTACCGGGCAGATCCTGCTCATCGACGGCGGATTTACCACCGGCACGATGCGCGCCATCGTCTCCGAGTGAGGAGATCGGTGCCTGCGCGTTTCTATGTGGTGTGGGGGTATGGGAGTATGGGGGTGTGGGAGGGGATCGAATAACGAATGTCGAATTGCGAATGGTCGATAGTGGATGGTGAGGGAGCCCTTCATGGATCATTCGCTATCCTCCATCTTCAATCCTCGATCCTCAGCGCCCGCCCATACCTCCACACGCCCACACTCAGTTACCGCTCCCAGGGCGGCGTCTCCGGCAGCGCGTCGTCCAGTTCCTTCATCAGCGCTTCCTGGTACGCCCCCGCGTAGGTACCGGCAAAAAAACGCTCCAGCCCTTCTTCGAAGAAGCGTTGCCACGAGGCCTCCTCACGGCCGGGCAGAATCGGGTAGAAGAGGGCCTCCACGCTCAGGGCCGCCTTCAGATCGCCGTACGCATCGCCGATCATCAGGGTCTTCTCTTTCGGGTACTTGCCGGCGGCGGCGTAGGTGAGATGCTCCTGCTTGCTGCCGTGCTCCTGGCCCGCAATGACGCGTACATACCGGGCGAGGTCGTGTTCGGCCCATTCGCGTTCGAGCGCCTCCAGCGGCGTGCTGGAGACGACCATCATGTCCGCCTTCGTACGGGCGCGGTCGAGGCTGTCGGTGAGGTAGGGAAACGGCGGTACGCCGCGCACCAGGTCCGCAACGGCGGTGTTGACGGCCTCGCTCCAGGCCAGCACATGCGCCAGTTCTTCGTCGCCCGACGCTTCTACCAGGCGGCGCAGCGCCGGGTTGCCGAGCCGGGTCTCGGCGCCCATCCAGCGACGCAGGCTGTCGAGCCCGGCGATCTCGGCACGGCGGTCCTGAACCGCCCGCCGCGCCCGCAGCAGATCGAGCACGGCCACCAGGGCGGGGAAACGATTGACGCCCCTCTTTTTGGAGTACAGGTTGACGAATTCCCACGCCTCGCGGGCATATTTGCTGACGGATTGCAGCGCGAAGTATTTGATGGTTGTGGGGCAGAAGCACTCCTTGTGCTTGATCTCCATCGTGTCGAAGGCACATCCGTCCGAGTCGATGCCGATGAAAAAGTCACGGTCGGGCTGAAGGTCTTTGAGCACCTGGGCACGGTCGATCATGATCCTGTTTGTCTCCTCGGGGAAAGGGCTATTTCCTGGGGCCGTGCAGCGCGGGCGGGATGCCGCCGTCTCTCCGGTGAGAAAGCGGTTCGATAAGGTAACCCGGATATTGCCCGATATTCCACCACCGGCAGGAATAACAGGTCCTTGGTCATGATGCCCGCCGTCATGGGTCCTTGGTTTCTTTCGTCATCGGTGTAGCGGCCTGCACCCGGAAGCCTGCACCCGGAAGCCTGCACCCGGGAGGCAATTACAACATTGTCACAGATTGCCTTGCCACTGTGTGATGCAGGCGTTTACTTTACGTTAACACTACATACTTTGTAGAAGAGCACCCCCCTTGGACAGCACGTCTTGTAGCGTCTCCCCTACAAATCCGTGCCTTACCCGCCCACTCTTCCAGAAGCGCTTCGATACCGGGCGGTCGAACGATTTATTGACCTGAAGCGCCGAAGAGGGCATCGTCGTGTTTCGTCCAGGCGATGGGGATTGATCTGCTCCGCTTGCCTACCACAGACGACGAATGCGGGAGCGCTTCCCGCATGAACACCGTTTCCTGAACAAAAAGGAGAACCCGATGAAACGTACTGCTACAACGCTACTGCTGAGCCTCCTCGCGGCCATCCTCGTCCTCCCCGTCCTGGCACAACCCGTACGCAACGGCGTCGACGTGGTCTGGGCGCGTGACGTGGAGGGGGCCACGATGACCCTCGACGGCATGCTGGACGAAGCCGCCTGGCAAGAGGCTGAGATGATCGTGATTCAGCGCGGGCAATTTTACGGACCGGGAGGCGGCTGGCAAGACTTTACCGGGTTTGCTATCAATGAGCCGACTGACCCCGTCGATGCCACGATCTATTTCCTTCGTGATGGCAACACCCTCTGGATTGGCGTCGATGCGGCGGATAAGTCCATCGGCGGCACGCAGGACTTCTTCCAGCATGACGGGCTGGTGATGTCCATCCTCAATAAGAACAACCGCGAGACGGCCTATGACGGAGCACACTGGTTTAACGGGGGAAACACCGACGAATTCTTCTTCTCCTGGCTGAACCGATCCAGTGCCGGAGGGCCCCTCATCCCCGACTCCGTCGGCATCGGCGCCATCCTCTTCGGCAATCAGGCCGTAGACGGCGTACCCGTCGACGACATCTGGGACGGCGCAACCGTCGTGGACGGCGTCTCGAACGACGACACCAACGGCACCGGCCAGCCTACCGAAGACGTCGGCTATACGATGGAGGTGATCATCGACCTGGAAAAGCTCGGCTTCGACATGACCGACGCGGATGGCGACCACCTGGCACTGACGGCAGGGATCTACGACCTCGACTATAGCTGGCCTGCCGATCCCAATTTGCGCTTCCGCTCGCGCGCCTGGTGGCAGAACCCGTGGGGTGGCGACATGCCCTTCGGCGCCGGCTTCGTGTATGGAAGCCCAGACGTGACCATCAGTTCGGGCGATGTCCCGGAGATCACGGAGCCGGACCTGCGCATCCCGAAAACCGGCGACGCCACCGTCATTACCCTCGACGGCCAGCTTGACGAGGCCATCTGGTCCAACGTCGAGCCACAGGTAACGCTCCAGTACCAGATGTCTCCTGAGATGCTGGACGCCTTGCCGGGATACGGGCCGTACTACACGCACTGGTTTCGCCCCGGCTTCGTCTCAGAAGAAGAGAGCCCGCCGGTCGTCGACCCATCGATCGGGGCCATTCGGATGTTTTACCAGGGCAATACCCTTTATGTAGGCCTCGACTCCGACGACCAAGCCATCAGCGGGCAGGTTGGCGTCTTAGACAGAAACGACGGTATTCGCTTCACCATCCGCCAGCTCGAAGACGCCGAGGGTGGTCCGGCCCTGAATCCCTTGGTAGGTTTCCGCGTCGTAGTCGACTCGACGGGGAGTGCCGTACTGCTCGATGCAGCGCTGGGTGGTGACGGCAATCCCGCGCCGGGCGTGCAGGCCGCAGTCTTCTTGAATGATGGTTCCACAGCAGGTGATCCTTCCGACGTGGACGCCGGCTATCAGATCGAACTGGCTATTGACCTGGAGGAGGTCTTTGGCTATCCAGCCGATCTCGACGGAGAAGTGATCCGCATCGGTGCTGTCTACTTCGACGGGGACGACCTCGACCCGGCGGAGAACGGCTACGGCACCCGCACCTGGTGGTTGACTGAAAACCCTGGCGACTTCGGCGGCCCGGCGGCCATGGCGTATTTCGACGCCAGCCTGGTCTCTGCCAACGAAGACGCCGCCGAAGTGCCTCGGGAGATCACGCTCTACGGCAACTACCCGAACCCGTTCAACCCGGCGACGACGCTGCTGTATGCGCTGCCGCAGACCGGCGAGGTGCGCGTCCATGTGTTCGACGTGCTAGGGCGCCAGGTGGCATTGATGACGCCGGGTGTGCAGCATGCCGGCACGAACACGTACACGTTCGAGGCCCCCGGGCTGGCCTCCGGCCTGTATCTCTATCGCGTGGATCTGCTTCAGGCAGGCAACGTCCGGGCCAGTGCCAGGGGGCAGATGATCCTCCTCAAGTAAACCGGATCGCTGCCTCACCCGGAACAAATTCATCAGGTGCGGCTCCGCACGATGCGGAGCGGGACAGACCAGTATCGTCTCGCTCGGTTCTCTCCACAGCTCTCTGAACCAGCAGCGCCTGCAGGACGTAGTATGCCGACCCTGTTTCCTTCGAAAAAAAGGAAACAGGGTCGGCATCTCCGATGGTCAGGGGTATCAATCCAAGTTCAGCAGTTCATGAAGGGTGTATCCGCCAGAGCAGTATTCTTCCTCGGAGGCTTCGTCCTGCTGCTGGCCCTGCGCACACCGGCGGCGCAGGCACAGAGCGGCAAGCTGTCCGGGCGCGTCACCGACGGGGCCGGCCAACCGATCATCGGCGCGACGGTCCTGGTCGTAGGTACGACGCTCGGGGCCGCCGCCGACCTCAACGGTGACTATGCCATCATTCGCGTCCCGCCGGGCACCTACACCGTCCGCTTCAGCAGCGTGGGCTACCAGACGAAGATCGTCGAAGAAGTGCGTATCTCGTCCAACCAGACGACGACGCTTGACGCGACGCTCCCCGAGGAGGTCGTCGAGGGTGAAGAGGTCGTCGTCACGGCCGAGCGCCCTATCGTCGATGTAACCCTCACCAGCTCGATGGCGACCCTCGCCCGCGAGGAGATCGAACTCCTGCCCGTCCAGCAACTCGACGAGATCGTCAACCTCCAGGCCGGCGTCGTGGACGGGCACTTTCGCGGCGGCCGCGTCGGTGAGGTCCAGTACCAGGTCGACGGTGTCTCGGTCAACAACCCGTACGACAACTCTTCAACGCTGGAGCTGGACCGTTCGGTGCTCCAGGAGGTCCAGATCATCAGCGGGACTTTCGACGCCGAATACGGCCAGGCTCTCTCGGGAGTCGTCAACGCTGTGCTGCGCACCGGGGACATGGACCGCTATGAGTTTACCTTCGAGACGTATATCGGCGAGTATTTCAGCCCCGGCAACGACTCGACGACGGCGCGGACCTTTTTTGACGGTCAGGAGCAGGTCGCAGAGGTCGCCTTCCTGCCGTACATCGGTGAGATTGATCCGCTGACGATTCAGAATTACCAGTTTAGCCTGAGCGGTCCGATGCCGCTGGCGCCGAATACGACCTTCCTCGTCAACGGGCAGCGCTTCGTCGACATGGGCTACCTGCTTGGGCGGCGGGTTTTTAACCCGACCGACAGTATCGATGTAGGCAATAACGTCTTCTTTCCTACAGGCGACAATGAACTCGTCTCGCTCGAGTTCGAGAAGCGCTGGTCGTGGCTGGGCAAGATCACCAACCGCTCGATTCCGAACGTGCTCCTGAGCTACCAGGCCGTGGGCGGCTACGAGGAGAGGCAGGGCGAGTCGGGCCGAAGCCAGGCAGAACCAAACTACACGTACCGATTCAACCCGGACGGGATCAAGACAAAAAGCACGCTCTCGCTCGTACACGGCGTCGACCTGACGCATACGCTCTCGGACCGTCTCTTCTACGAACTGAGCCTCCGCCAGAATTACTTCGACTACCGCGACTACAAGTACGAGGACGCCTTCGACCCGCGCTACTTCGAAGCCGGACAGCCCATCCAGGACGAAGACTTCGAGCGCGGAGCCGTCCTGACCGGCGTCAACCTGGGTCGGTTCGTTCAGAAAACAAATGCCTTCGTCTTCAAAGGTTCGATGACGAGCCAGGTCACGAAGGTACATCTCGGAAAGGCCGGAATAGAGCTTCAGGTGTCGAACCTCGACTTCGGCACGCCGGGGCGCATCCAGCCGATCGTGATCGGCGGCATCCAGCAACTCGGCGTCGTCACCGACACGCTCGGTGCCGAGGTGCTCTCCTACCACCCGGTGCAGGGAGCCGCCTTCGCGCAGGACCGCGTCGAATGGGGAGACTTACGGGTACGCGCCGGCCTCCGCCTCGAATACTTCGACGCCAATTCGACCACCCCGAGCGACCTCGCCAATCCGGCCAACTCCATCGACGGCGCCCCGGAGTCGCGGCCTGTGAATACCTCGATCAAGCTCACCCTCGCCCCGCGCGTCGGGTTTTCGTTTCCCATCCTCGGCCAGGCCTCGTTGTTTTTCTCCTACGGGCACTTCTACCAGATGCCCGGCCTCGGCCAACTTTTCAGCAACGCCGACTACTCGGTGCTCGAAGACCTGCAGGACAGCGACGAGGCGCGCGGGCAGATCGGCATCCTCGGCAATCCAGACCTGAAACCCGAATTCACGGCGCAGTATGAGTTCGGCTTTAAGTCCGAGATCACCCGGTGGCTGGGTCTCGACGTCAGCCTTTTTTACAAGGATATCCGTGACCTGCTGGGCGTCGAGTTCGTCCAGACCTACACCGCCGCCCAGTATGCCCGGTTTACGAACGTGGATTTCGGCGGCGTGCGCGGCTTTACAATCTCGCTCGACCAGCGGGGGCTCGGAGCAATCTCGACTACGCTCGACTACACCTACCAGACCGCCACGGGTAATTCGAGTGATCCGAGGGAAACGTTCAACCGTGCCCAGGCCGGCGAGGACCCTCTCCCGCGCCAGATCCCCTTCAACTGGGATCAACGCCACACGCTCAACGCTACGGCTGTGTGGTTCCAACCCAACAACTTTGCCCTCACCGCGATCCTGCGCCTGGCCTCCGGCCAGCCCTATACGCCGACCATCAGCACCGGCTTCGGGGCCGAACTGGAGTCTAACTCAGGCCGCAAGGATCCTTACGTGCTCGTCGACCTGCGGGCGGAAAAGTTCTTCCGCCTCGGCGTCGTCAACCTGACGGCCTTCGCACGGATGTTCAACCTCTTCGACGAGCACTTTGCCAACGGGTTTGCTTACGCCGACACCGGCAGCCCGTTCTATACGCTCAACGGGCTTGAGCAGTTGAACCCGAACCCGGGCCGGCTCTTCCCGCCGCGTCGCCTGGAGATCGGCCTCTCGCTGCGCAGCGTGGTGCAACGGTGAATAATCTCCAATAGGCAATTGCCAATGGTCAATAGCCAATAGCTAATGGTCAATTGTTAACGGACTCACGTCGACCCATTGACGATTGACCATTGACAATTAGCAAGATCATGCATCGACCTCTACATCGCATCCTGCTTTTCCTGCTGCTCGCGCTTCCGGCCTATGCCCGGGCCCAGCAACCGCCATCGGTGACCCCCCCGGAATGGCGCGGCAAGATCGATGCCGAGCGCGTCGGCACGCACGATGCCAATCGCATCCGGACGCTCTTCTACAACTATGGCATGGTCGGGAACTTCGAGGTCAACCCCGACCTGAGCATCTTTCACTCCATCGAAGTGCCCAAAGGCACCGGCCTCAACTACTCCGACGGCGTTACCCCGTTCGTGCTGGCAAGGGTCAGGGAAGAAAATGACCGCCAAGCCTACATCATGCTCACCGGCTACCGGGAGCGGCAGGCCAGGAGCCCTTTTACCAATCGCATCATGCGGTTCGAGCCGAGACCCGGCTTCGCCGAGCCGGACCCGACGATCAACAGAGGCCGCTCGATTGCCATCTCGAACGACCCGAGAACCTGGCCCGGTGCCATGGACGTCAGCAGCAATCCACGCACCGGCCAGGATCCTGAGGAATGCTGGTACGACAAGCGCAATGATCCGGACGACCCGGGCTGGTGCGGTTCCTGGAACGGCTTCTTCGGCAAACGACCCAATGCCGATCAGGAGTCGTACTTCGTCATGGACGACAACTTCTACGACGCCTGGCAATTTTATCCGGACGACCGTGACCGTACCCGGCGCGGCCTCGGTCTGCGTGTAGAAGTGCGGGGGTTTCAGTGGGCCAACCCCCAGGCGCAGGACGTTATCTTCTGGCACTACGACATCGTCAATGAAGGGACCACGACCTACGAGGACATCGTCTTCGGGTTGTACATGGACTCCGGCGTCGGGGGTTCGGCCATCTCGTGCGACGGTACCGCCGAGAGCGATGATGACAATGCCTTCTTTGACCGCAGCTTCGGCCTTGACCTCGTCTACACCTGGGATCGAGGTGGTCGTGGCGTTAGCCTCCGTAGCAATTGCGAGCCGACCGGCTACCTCGGCTATGCCTACCTCGAAACCCCCGGCAATCCCTTCGACAGCATGGATAACGACGACGACGGTATTACCGATGAGATGCGCGACGGCGGACCCGGGAACATGATCGAAGGACAGGACGCGATCCGTGCCTACATCCAGGCGAACTACAACATGACGAGCTTCGAGCACGCCTACGGGCCGCTGGAAGAACGCCCCGCCTACATCGCCGGCGTCTGGTGGACCGGCGACGAAGATCTCGACTGGGTCGCCTCCTTCAACGACACGGGGGCCGACGGCATCTTTACGAACGACGACAACCCACCCGACTCCGGCGAGGGCGACGGTATACCTACCGAGGGCGAGCCCAATTTCGACCGCACGGATATCACCGAGAGCGATCAAATCGGGTTAACGGGCTTCAAGATGAACCGGATTCGAGGGCCCGGCGAGACGGACAACATCGTCTTCTTTTCTGGCGAAGGCAGGGTCAACTGGCCCGTGGCGCTCTACGAGCAATTTACCGACCCGAACCCGAACGATCGCTTCGACAGCAACACTCGGGTCGAGGGCTACAACATCGGCTTTCTGTTTGCATCCGGCCCGTTTGAACTGCGCGTGGGCCGCCGCGAGCGCTTCAGCCTCGCGCTCGCCGCCGGACAGGACCTCGACGAGCTGCGTGACAACGTAGACGTCGTCCAATCCATCTACGACGCTAATTACCAGTTCGCCACGCCGCCGCCGGCCCCGACGGTGCACGCCTTCGCGGGCGACGGCACCGTGACGCTCGTCTGGGACAATGCTGCGGAGAAAGCCGCCGATCCGGTCACCAATCGCAATGACTTCGAGGGCTACCGGATCTACCGGTCGACCGATCCCAACTTCCTGGATCCACAGATCATCCTGGATGCGCGGGGGAACGGCCCGCTCGGTAACGGACGCCCCCTGGCTCAGTACGACCTCCAGAACGGCATCACCGGGTTCTCCAACCTCGCCGTCAGCGGCGTGCAATACTACCTCGGCGGCGACACCGGCCTCACCCATACCTTCACGGATACCGACGTGATCAACGGCCAGACGTACTATTACGCGGTAACGGCCTATGACCGGGGCGCCGAGGAGTTTAACTTCTACCCCTCCGAGAACGCCATCACCGTCTCCCGCACCCCGCGTGGCGGTACCATCCTGCCACGCAACGTCGTCGAAGTCCGGCCGAACGCGCAGATACCCGGCTACGTAGCGGCCGAGGTCGATACCACCTCCATCATGCATGTGGCCGGCCCCGGCAGCGGAACTGTGACGGTGCGTATGCTCAACTCGGAGGCCGTACCGGACGAACATACCTTCCGCATCACTTTTGAGGGATTTGCCGACAGCGTCCGGGCATCGACGTACACCCTGACAGACGCTACAACCGGTGCGGTTCTCTTCGAAGCCGGAAACGATTTCGACGGGGAAGCACGGGGGCCGGTGGGCGCCGGCTTGCAACCGATCATCGATACCCCCAGGACAGTAGAGGTGGACACCCTGCGTACAGGCTTCACGGATGCTTCGCCGACCGATGTATCGTTCCGAGTAAGCTACCAGAACCGCCTGCCGATCAACCTCAGGCGGCCGGGCTTTCCGGAGGACCTCCTCATCACCTTCGCCGACGCTCCGCTCGACACGTCGCGCGGTGCTATCGGCCAGCCAGCCCAGCCGGCCCACTTCAAAATAACCACGGGGAGTGGCCGCCAGCTCGACTTCACCTACCGTGACGTTAACGGCGACCGGACGATCGGTACGCAGGGCGAGTTGATCGACGTACTTACAGGCCCCGCAACCCAGCAGGTAACGTGGCGCATCGAGGTGCAGAGCACGGCGCAGCGTCCGCCGGGTGCGGGCGATGTCTTCCGGCTGGCCCTCCAGGTGCCGTTCAGCGACGCAGACGCCTTTACCTTCACCACGCGCGGCGCCTACGTCGATTCAGGGCGAGCGAAGGACGCTTTCGAGGAAGAGAAGCCGTACGTGGTGCCTAACCCGTATGTGGCCTCGTCCAGCTTCGAGCCGGAGCGCTTCGCCACGAGCGGACGCGGCGTGCGTCGCCTGGAGTTCCGCGCCATCCCGGCAGGCAGCCTCATCCGTATCTACACGGTGCGCGGCGAGCTCGTGCAGACACTCCGGCACGACGACTCCATCACAGGTATGGTTCCCTGGGACCTGCGCACCAAAGACAACCTGGACGTGGCACCAGGGCTCTACATCTTCCACGTCGATGCCGGAGACCTTGGCGAACACGTGGGTAAGTTTGCCATTATTAAATAAGCCTGTGGCTCATTTAATAAAAAGGTAGGGGTGCGATGCATCGTGCCCTGGTGCCGGTTAGCACCCCGTATCAAACCGAATAGCCGGATAGAAAACGATGAGTGCCGTAACGACGAGATCGACGGAGACGCTGTTTTTGCTGGGCGTCCTGTCCATTTTGTGCAATG
>Ga0302046_10004558_pt1 | contig 12329 bp, 11 predicted proteins | sample RVTome_11_FD_200261 | JGI IMG/M metagenome (GOLD analysis project Ga0302046, IMG submission 200261) | Soil microbial communities from uranium-contaminated site in the Upper Colorado River Basin, Wyoming, United States - RVT147D111 (version 2) ... | reverse complement strand
CCGACCCTGACAGCTCGCGAGAACGTCCTGGTTCCGCTGGAGCTTGCCGGTCACAACGGTCGGCACACCGCTTACGAGATGACCGCGCGCGATCTCCTGACACGAGTGGGCCTCTCCGATCGGATGAATCACTACCCCGCGCAGCTCTCGGGTGGCGAGCAGCAGCGTGTTGCCTTGGCGCGTGCATTCGCGAATCGTCCGCGGATTCTGTTCGCGGATGAGCCAACGGGCAATCTCGATGCCGCGACTGGCGAGACAATCATCGACCTGATGGTATCCCTGAACACGGAGATCGATACAACGCTGGTCCTGGTGACGCACGATCCCGAATTGGCCGCCAGGGCTCATCGGGTGGTGAGGCTGAGCGGTGGAGCGATTGTTGAAGATCGCGTCAACGAGCGGATACGATGAATCTCGTTTTCGCGCTACGGCACGCACTGCGTGAGGGTCGTACGACCTGGCGACGTATCGGGCTGTACATGGTGTCCATCTCACTCGGCGTCGGTGCCCTGGTCGCCATCAACTCCTTTCGCACGAATATTCTGGCATCGATTCAGGTCGAATCGAGAAATCTGCTGGGCGCGGACCTGGAGTTGCACGGCCGCGTCCCCTTTGCCCAGCGGATCGTTCAGGTGCTCGACTCGCTCGAAGGCTCCGGACACGGCGTAGCCTATGTGACGACTGTGGCGTCCATGGCGGCAACGCCCGATGCCGAGTTCTCGAGGCTGGTCCAGATCAAGGCGGTTCGAGGAGCGTATCCGTTTTACGGACAAATCGGCACGCACCCGGCTTCAGGATGGGAGACATTTCGCTCCGGCCAATACGCCGTCGTCGATCGAGCAGTCGTCGTCGAGCTGGACGTGGCAGTGGGCGACACCATCAACGTCAACGGGTATCCCCTCGAGATTGCCGGAGTTGTCACCACGTCTCCTGGAGAGATCAGCTTCCAGGGTGCAATCGGCCCCCGCGTATTTATCTCGGAGGACCACCTCGAGGCAATGAACCTCATCAGGATGGGGAGCCTCGCGCGGTATCAGGCGTACCTCGCGATCGGTGGCCCGGAGGCCGTCCAGGAACTCATCGACACGATGCGCCCGGAGTTCCGGGAGCATGACGTCGGATACGACACGGTCGCGGAGCGGGTCGGTGAACTCACGGACGCGATGACGAGCATGACGCGTTTCCTCGGACTCGTCGGTCTCGTGGCGCTGCTGCTCGGCGGCGTGGGCGTCGCCAGCGCGGTGCACGTGTTCATCAAGGAGCGGCTGGACACTGTGGCCGTCCTCCGGTGCATCGGGGCGAGACAGAGCACTGTCTTTGCAGCGTATCTCTTCCAGGCCACCGCTATGGGATTCATCGGCGCACTCGGCGGCGTAGCTCTGGGTACCGGTGTGCAGTTCGGACTTCCCGCCCTGCTCCGTGACTTTCTTCCCGTTGACGTGCCCGTATCCGTCGATTGGGTCATGATGGGAGCCGGGCTCCTCATTGGTATCTGGGTCGCGGGAATATTTGCATTCCTCCCGCTGCTTGCCATCCGGGATGTTCCGCCCTTGCGGGCGCTGCGCAGCGCCTACGAGGCAACGAGGACCCGTGGGCGTTGGCTTCGGCTGTGTGCGTTTGTGGCCCTGGCAACCTCCGTGGTTGCGATCAGCGTGTGGCAGGCACCAGCTCCCCAAATCGGCGTGGCGTTCGCGGCGGCGATTTCGGTTACCACCGCCCTCCTCTGGCTCACGGCGAAACTCCTCATCTGGCTCACGAAGCGGTACTTCCCGAAGCGCGCCCGGTATGTCATCCGTCAGGGAATCGCCAATCTGTTCCGGCCCCAGAATCAGACGGTTGCGGTAACTATCGCTCTCGGGTTTGGCGCGTTTCTGGTCGGCACGATATACGTCGTACAGAGAAACCTGCTGGACAAGTTCGATCTGCAGGACAATGCGGAAGCGCCCAACATAACGGCCTTCGACATTCAGCCGGATCAGCGGACGGCAGTGCTGGAACTGTTCAACCGAACGGACGGAACCGTTTCGCTCACCCCCCTCATTCCGGCGAGAATGAGTCACGTGAACGGGCGCTCGATTGCCGAGATCTTGGAGGATACGACCCGACGACGGCCGCCACGTTGGGCGCTGGTCCGCGAATACCGTCACACCTATCGGGACTCCACGTCCAACACGGAAGCCGTGATCGAAGGCAACTGGTGGAACGATTCGGGTGACTCGTCCGTCACAGGTGACACAACCCACCACGCATCACGAATTTCCATCGAGGACGACCTGGCTCGCATGCTCGATCTCACACTGGGCGACCGAATCACCTGGAACATTCAGGGAATAGCCGTCGAGTCTGAAATCTCAAACATTCGGAGGGTAGATTGGGCACGACTGGATCTGAACTTCTTCGTAGTGTTTGAGCCCGGTCTCATCGAGGAACTTCCTCACACGACGATTGCCATGGCACGTATCGACGACCCAACACAGCGGGCGAATCTGCAGCGGGACATCGTGAGGCAATTCGCCAATGTCTCCGTCATTGACCTCACGTTGGTTCAGGAAACGGTGAGTCGAATCATTGGCAAGGTGACACTCGCCATCCGTTTCATGGCCCTGTTCAGCATCGCCAGCGGGATCGTCGTGCTCGTGGGAGCGATCGCAACGTCTCAGTTTCATCGCATTCGTGAAAGCGTCCTCCTCAAGACACTCGGCGCCAGCAAGCGACAGATCCGTCAGATCTTTTCCACAGAATACGCGGCCCTCGGCACTCTGGCCGGATTTACGGGTGTCCTCCTCTCTGGAGTTGCCGGCTGGATTCTGATTCGCTTCTTCTTTGGGTTCACGTTCCGAGTCCCGGGCCTTCCGTTGGTCGGCATCTGGCTGTCAGCGGTCGCGGTCACGACCGCCGTCGGGTTGGCGAGTTCACGAAAGGTGCTCGCAAAACCGCCCCTGGCGGTTATTCGGGAGATTGCGGAATAGCAAGCCGGTTGACGACCCGAGATGCACAAATCGCCCGCCGCCTCCCTTCCATCCACGGCCTCCAGCCAGCAACTTGGATGCATCCAGACCCCCTTGGAGGCTCAAGATGAATCGCACCCGATTGCTTTCCCTCACGGCAATCATGCTGAGCACCGGCGTCGCTGCCGCGACAGCGCAACAGCCGGATGATTTCCTGACCGTCGACCTGTACCTCGAGTGGGAAACAGTCGGCGACCCCCGCATCTCACCGGATGGGAGCGAGATCATCTACACACGACGTTGGGTCGACAAGGTCAACGACCGGTGGGACTCGGCACTGTGGATAATGAACGCTGACGGCAGCCGGAATAGATTTCTCGCTGAGGGTTCCAATGCGAGATGGTCGCCGGATGGTACCCGGATCGTCTTCACGAGGCAGGGGGACCCGACCGGAAACCAGGTTTTCGTCCGGTGGATGGATGACGAAGGCGCGACGTCACAGATCACCCACATCGATGAATCCCCGGGCTCGATAGAATGGTCGCCGGACGGTGAGTGGTTGGCCCTTACCATGCTGGTCCCACACCGCGAGCAGTGGTCCATCGACATGCCGTCGGCGCCTCGCGGCGCAGAGTGGACTCCGGCACCGAGAATCGTCACCCGATTGGACTACCGGCAGGACCGGCAGGGTTTTCTGGCGGACGGGTTCCGCCACATCTTCGTCGTCCCGGCAACCGGGGGCACACCGCGCCAGCTGACCGACGGGAATTGGAATCACAACGGACCAACGTGGACGCCGGACGGGCGCGAGATCCTGTTCACGAGTCTTCGGGTGGAGGATGCCGAGTATCAGTGGCGTGAATCGGACATCTACGCCGTGTCTGTCGCGACGGGGGACATCCGCCAGCTCACCACACGATCCGGACCGGACGGGGACGCATCGATTTCACCGGACGGGCGTATGGTCGCCTATTCGGGGTACGATGCAGGCGACTTCACCTGGACCGCCCGGAAGATCTACGTGATGAACATCGACGGTTCCGGACATCGAATGATCTCCGGGGATTTCGACCGTTCGCCCAGCAACCTCCAATGGTCCCCAGACGGCCGCACGGTTTATTTCAACGCCAACAATCACGGCACGACGAACGTGTACGCGGTTTCTCTGAGTGATGGAGTTCGCCAGGTAACGGAAGGGAATCATCGGCTGAGCTTCGAGAACATCACACAGAACCTGATGGCGGTAGGAACGCTCACCAGCCCCCACGAACCCGGCGATGTGGTAGCGTTCAACCTCAGCAACCCCACAATCAACAAGCTCACGGACGTAAACGGAGACGTGCTGGCCGGGAAGCGATTGGGTGACGTTGAGGAGATCTGGTACAAATCCGTCGATGACTATGACGTCCAGGGCTGGATCATCAAGCCGCCGGACTTCAATCCGTCGCAACAGTATCCGATGATCCTGGCCATTCACGGCGGGCCGCACTCCCTATATGGCGTGGGATTCAACTTCGGTTGGCAGACACACGCAGCCAAAGGTTACGTGGTGTTGTATACCAACCCCCGCGGCAGTACCGGATATGGCAGTCCGTTTGCGAACGCGATCAAGAACGCCTATCCCGGCAAGGATTTCGATGACCTGATGGCTGGCGTGGACTCGGTAGTCAACCGAGGATACATCGATTCGGATAACCTCTTCGTATATGGCTGTAGCGGCGGTGGGGTCCTGACGTCCTGGATCGTGGGCCACACGGATCGTTTTGCAGCGGCGTCGGCCAACTGTCCGGTGACCAATTGGCTGTCCTTCGTAGGCACAACTGATGGACCGAGCTGGTATCGGAACTTCGAGAACCATCCGTGGGACGATCCATCAGAGCACCTGCGTCGCTCTCCGCTCATGTACGTCGGGAACGTCACAACGCCCACCATGCTCATGACCGGTGTGAACGACCTGCGGACCCCGATGCCGCAAACCGAGGAGTACTATCAGGCACTCAAGGTCCTGAAGGTTCCGACCGCGATGATCCGATTCAACGATGAGTGGCACGGGACATCGAGTAGACCGTCGAACTTCATGCGGACGCAACTCTACCTTCTCAGCTGGTTTGAACGAAACAGCCGGCCGAGAGTGGTCTCGATGAGATAGACCGTGGGTGACTGAGCGCAGGGCGGCAGGAAAGGGCAAGAAGGAGCGGTGCTGTGCAGTAGTCGCTCCTTACTGCCTTTGGCCTTCGTATGTTGAATATCGTACACCGTCGTTAACATAAGCCATGGAACGCAACAAGAAACGCCTGGTTGTAATGGGCGACCGAGTCCTGGTTTCACCCGAAGAAGGTGAAGAGCGGACGTCGGTAGGCCTGTACCTTCCACCCACCGCGGTGGATCGTCAGGCGGTGCAGAGTGGGCGGATCGTGGCGACGGGCCCAGGTACGCCCATGGTCGAGCCCACTGCCCTCGACGACGAGCCGTGGCGTCTTTCGAAAAGCGAAACACGCTACCTTCCCGTACAGGCCGCCATCGGTGACTTTGCCCTCTTCTTCCGCAAGGCGGCGGTCGAAATAACGTTCGAAAACGAACGGTACCTCGTTGTCCCGCAGGCAGCCATCCTGGTCCTCGTTCGTCAGGAGGAGAGCGACCAGGTGCTCGACGATTTGTGATCATCATCTTTATCTGCGTTGCAAACTCAGCACGCAGTCAGATGGCCGAAGGACTCACCCGACAGAGTGCCCCGCCAGGGGTTGAGGTATACAGCGCGGGCTCCAAACCGGGCACGCTCAATCCCTACGCGGTTCGGGTATTGAGAGAACTCGACATCGACATTGCCCACCATCGGCCAAAGGGATTCGACAACGTTCCCATCGCCATGGCAGACTTCATCATCACACTGTGCGCCGAGGAAGAGTGTCCGTACGTAGCATCCGCGGCACGGAGACTTTCCTGGGCCATGCCCGATCCCGCAGCGGGGGCAGGCGATGAGCAGGCGAAACTCGCGGCGTTCCGAACGACACGGGACGACATCCTGGGCAGGTTGCAGGAGTTCTGGAGCGTGAATACAGGGATGCCGACGTGACGTCGATCATTGGTGCGCTCGCTTTGGGTCTCGTGGTGCTGGTCGTCGCGGTGAAATGGCTCATGGAAGGTGGCCGATCGAATGGCCGCGACCGGGAACCGGAAATCGACCACGAGGAACTCTCGGAGGCGGAGCGAGAGGTGCGTGACCTCGACAGCTCCGTCGCTCCGGACGACGCGGACGAACAACTGAGGGATTGGGGACCAGGAGCGCCCCGGTAACTCGCGTCCTAACAGGATGCTGAAAAAGGGCTCCCTCCGCGCGCTGCGGTTCGCAGCCCCCTACCACACCGCCCCATCATCCATAGGCCACGACCCAACGCGCGGCTCCGGGAACCCTTTTTCAGCACCCTGCTAACGATCTCCGGCACGCGGAGTGCCATGCGGGTCGTCAGCACGCACAGCGCGAAGGGTCTCCGTTCCCCCCGCGCTCACGCGATGCGATATGAGCGGAAGCTGTTCGGCTGGTTCAAATCCAATCTCGACCGCCGCGCCAACCCCCACCAACCCCCGGTTAATGGTGTCGATCTCCGTGCCAAAGAGCGTCGCAACGGGATCCCCTCGCGAAACGCGGTCACCCGACTTGACCGTGAATTCCATACCAGCCGTCAGATCCAGGACTTCATCCAATGATTGCCTGCCACCACCCATGGATACGATGGTACGTCCAATCGTGCGGGGCTCGATTTTCCGAACAAAGCCGTCCCTCGGCGCTGAGAAGACGGCTTGCTGGTGTGCTCGCGGCAGCAAGCTGGTGTCCTCGACAACACGGGGATCGCCACCCTGAGCCTCGATGATCTCAGCGAACTTCGCCAGGGCACGCCCACTTTCGAGGGCTCGTTCGGCGGTAGACCGCGCCTCACTGAGCGTTGTGGATGCGCCGCCTAACAGAAGCATTTCGGCTGAGAGGGACAGGGTCACTTCCATCAGGTCGTCCGGCCCCTCCCCGCGAAGCGCGTTGATTGCCTCGATGACCTCGATCACATTGCCGCACGCCCGGCCCAGGGGCCTGTCCATTGCCGTCAGGAGCGCCACGGTTGTGCATCCTCGCGTCTCACCCAGTCGAATCATCGTTCGCGCAAGGGCAAGTCCATCCTCTTCCTCCGGCAGGAACGCTCCACTACCTCGTTTGACATCCAACACGAGACCGGAAATACCCTCAGCCAACTTTTTCGACATGATGCTCGCGGCGATGAGGGGTATGGACGCCACGGTCGCTGTAACGTCCCGCAACGCATAGAGTTTCCGATCGGCTGGGGCGATCTCCGCCGTTTGACCCAACAATGCACAGCCAATTCTATCCGTTTGTCGCACGGCCTCTTCGAGCGTCAGGTCGGTGCGAAATCCCGGAATCGACTCGAGTTTGTCCAGCGTGCCCCCGGTATGCCCCAGACCCCGCCCGGACATCATGGGGACGTTCACCCCACAGCTGGCAACAATGGGCGCGAGAACGAGGGACACTTTGTCCCCGACACCCCCGGTGGAATGTTTGTCAATCCTGGGACCGGGCGTCGAGAACTCCAGCCTGCCACCCGATCCGAGCATGGCATCGGTCACCCCTTCGAGTTCTTCCGGCGTCAGGCCCTGAAAGAAAACCGCCATGCATAATGCGGACATTTGATAGTCCGGGACTTCCCCTGCTGCATAGCGGAATACGACGTCACGCCACTCCGCCGTGGATAACGACTGGCCGTCTCTCTTTCGTTCGATCAGGTATTTGATCATGCAGGGTTCGGGAGGAGGGGACCGGCGGGTGCGGGCGGTCTACACCTCCCGTGGCTACCTGCGCCTGCCCTTGAGTCGCTTTCGTATCTGGCGACGGTGACGTGCCAGTTCGTGGGTGGCGTCGTCACCGAAATCCTCGATCCGTTTCCGTACTCGGCGACGTGTCACAACCCCGCGTTCCGGCGCCGCGAACAGCATCACGCCTGCACCGATCACTCCACCCACCAGCAATCCTACGACGAAACCGACCAGGCCTGAGTGATCAGAATCGTCGTCGACCAATTCATCGAGGTCGTCCATGTCGACGCCGTCGTCGAGTTCCTCGTCGTTGTCATCGATCTCCCGAACCATTCATACACCTCGTTCTGGCTCCCTTGCGGGGGCTGCAGGAATTGACCCGGGTGAATTACCCGCGTAAGAAGGAATATGGGCAAAAGAGGGTCGGATCAGAACCACCGAACCGGGGCCACACGACCGGATTCTGATTGTACCGCCTTGACTGGCATCCGTCGAGATGACGAAACTTCAGGCCATCCAACCGAAACCTCTCCGTAGGTCTACAGGTCATCCCATGAACGATATCGATGCCCCAGCGTCGGAGAACGCAAGCGAGCTTCAACAAAGGGTCGCAGATCTCGAGCAGCAACACGAGCATCTGATGGCCACAGTGGAGATCCTTGAAGAAATCTCGGGGACGCTCCATTTCGTGGACATCCTGCAGCGGATAACGCGCAAGCTCGGGGAGTTGTACGGTCTGGACCGGTGCTCGATATTCCTGTCCGAGCGACGTGGCACGACCGCCCGTCTCGTCGCATCCTATGAAGATCCATCGATTCGAAACTATATCGTCGATCTGGAGCGGTATCCCGAACTGAAACGGGCGCTGCAGTCAGGCCAGACGGTTTTCATTCCGGATGGAACAACGGATCCGGACCTCAAGCACATCCGGTCGGTTCTGGAGCAGCGCGGTGCGAAGACGATTTCCGTGATTCCCCTGGCATGGAGGGGTGTCGTCATCGGCGCCATGTTCCTGCGAACCTTTCGCGAAGGACAGGCCTTTTCAGATGCCGACATCAGATTCCTTCAGACGATCGCCCACCTAACGGCCAAGGTGTTGCGTAACGCGTTCAAGTATGAGCGACTCGCACAACGCCAGGCCGAGACGAGCGAGCTGGCTCGGCGAGCCAACCTGGAACGCGTCGCCCTCGTCGGGTTCCTCAAACGCCTGCTCAACGCGTTCTCCAAGTACGATGGAGCGGGCGCGGAGGGCCTGCTGTCCGAGAGTGCGGGAGAGGAACTGGATCGTCTGGCCGAGGTGGCCATGACGGTTCTCCACGAAGAAGGAAAGGGACGCTGAACACAGACCCGGTTGAGCGCGCGGCGACGTTGCGCCGTCAGCTCGCGGACGCGAATCACGCCTACCATGTGTTGGACAATCCGACCATGCCCGACGCGGAGTACGACCGGCTCTTTCGCGAACTCCAGGAACTCGAACGCAACAATCCGGAACTCCAAACTCCAGACTCTCCCACACAACGGGTTGGGGCCGAGCCCGTTTCCTCCCTGGAAAAGCACACGCATATCGTGCCGATGCTCTCGCTCGCCAATGCGTTTGATCACGGCGAACTTCTAGCGTGGGAAAAACGGATCAGGAAACTCGAACCAGGCGTGACGGACGCCGGATATCAGCTCGAATTGAAGATCGACGGCGCCGCGGTCAGCCTGACGTACGAAAAGGGGATGCTTAGCATTGCGGCCACGCGCGGCAACGGGAAAATCGGAGAGAACATTACCCCCAATATCCGCACGATTCCCAGCATCCCCCTCAAACTACGCGGCGATGGATGGCCCGAGCGTCTCGAGGTGCGCGGCGAGGTCTACTTTCCGCTCGACGCGTTTGCACAACTGAACGAATCACGCGAGGCGGCGGGTGAGTCCCCGTTCGCCAATCCCAGAAACGCCGCAGCAGGAAGCCTCCGGCAGCTCGATCCAAAGGTGACGCAACGTCGCCGCCTGCAGTTCTATGCTTTCAACGTCGTGACGCCCGACCGATTGGATTTCGAAACCCAGCACGAGGTGCTGGACTCGCTCCGCGAGTGGGGATTCCCGGTGGCTCCACACAGAAGAACGGTGACCAATCTGGAGGAAGCGGAACCCGTGATTCAGGAGATGGAAGGACGCCTGCCCATGTTGAACTTCCAGGCCGACGGCTTGGTCGTAAAGGTCGACAATCTGGACCTGCAGGACCGACTCGGCGTGGTGGGAGGACGGGAGCCGCGGTGGGCTATCGCACGCAAATTCTCGCCGGAGATAGCCGTGACGAAACTGCTGGATATCAGGATCAACGTCGGACGGACCGGCGCTCTCAATCCCTATGCAGTACTCGAGCCCGTGCAGGTGACCGGGGTGACTGTCTCCCACGCGACGCTGCACAATTTCGACCTGATTGAAACGAAGGACATTCGCATCGGCGATACGGTCGAAGTAATCCGAGCGGGTGAAGTCATTCCCCAGATTCTCGGCCCGGTACGGGAGAAACGGACAGGGCACGAGCGGAAGTTCTCGGCACCGAAAGTGTGCCCGGTGTGCGGAACGGGCGTCGAGCACCCGGAAGGCGAAGTGATGCACTATTGCCCCAACGCGGCATGCGAGGGCCGCGTGTTGGAGAGCCTGATCCATTTTGCTTCCCGTGGCGCCATGGACATCCGAACGTTGGGCGTACAACGGGTCGCCCAACTCCGCGAAGCGAAGTTGATCCGCGACGTGGCTGAGATCTACGCGCTCACGGTTGATCGGTTGATCGGTCTGGACGGATTCGGACGGAAAGCCGCCGAGCAGATGGTAGCGGCCATCGAGACTTCCAAGAAGCAACCGCTCTCGAGACTCATCTTCGCCCTGGGAATCCGGCATGTCGGCTCGGCCACGGCACAACTGATGTCGGGGCATTTTGGCAATATGGATTCTCTGATGGCTGCCACCGAGGCGGAGGTGGGGGGGATCGATGGAGTCGGGCCGATCATCGCAGGGGCGGTTGCCGAGTTCTTCTCCCTGCAATCCAATCAGGAGTTGATAGAGCGTTTGCGGGGCTACGGCCTGGAGTTCACGGAGCCGGAAAGTGCGGGAACGTCGAGCATCCTCGCAGGCCAGGTGTACGTTGTAACCGGCACGCTCCCCAACCTCTCGCGCACACAGGCGGAGGAGATAATCGCGAAAGCCGGCGGAAAGGTGGCTTCCTCTGTTACCAGGAAGACCACGGCGATAGTGGCAGGAGAGTCTCCGGGAAGTAAGTTACAGCGTGCCCAGGAACTTGGGATCGAGATCATCGACGAGGCCGAACTCTTGCATCGGCTCGAAGCTGCATCCTAAGTTCAACAACCAAGCCGGTTCACACCTCGCCGCGAGCCCGCATGATCTTCTCCGAAGACGCCAGATTGCTTGGACTGACACCAAGTCTCCTAACCTCACTACGACGATCCCTGGACCGCGTTCTGGGAGACAGCGCCGCCCAACTGCTTCAGGAGGCCGGTTTCACCGCCGGTGGAGACGTGTACGAAGCGTTCAAGATGTGGCTAGCCCAAAAGACTGACCTCCGAGATCCTCAGGACCTCGATTCGGATCTCCTGGAGGAGATGCTTTCCGGGTTTTTCGATGAAACGGGCTGGGGCACCCTTTCACTCGAGCGAATAGGTTCGGCCCTCGCAGTCGATTCCAATGACTGGGCGGAGGCGGAACCCGATTCCCGGCTGCCAATCGCTTCGTGCAACGTCTCCACGGGCATCCTGGCTGCCCTATTCGGAAAACTGGCAGGAGGGACGGTCTCGGTGATGGAGGTGGAGTGTCGTTCGCGTGGTGACCGCTCGTGCCGGTTCCTGGTGGGTTCCAACGAGACGCTGGATGCGGTGTTCAATGCGATAACGCAGGGACAGGGATACAAAGAGGTTTTGTCCCCGTCGAATTGAATCCTTCGATTCTGGCGTGCACCGCGCGTATCTTTCGCGTTGCCAACACCTTGCGGTTTCTTGTATCTTCCCGCTGCCTATGAGCTTCTGGAATCGGCTTTTCGGGCGCCGCTCCAAAGCGGATATACGGCCACAGCGGCTCGACTATCTGAACGAAGGTCTGGCGCTGGAACGGCAGGGCGACTTCGACGCGGCGCTGACGTCTTACCGGCTGGCCCTGCGTGACCATCCGACGGACCTTCGGGTCCTTCAGAATATCGCCATCGCCTACTCCAAAACCCGGCAGCACGACGAGGCCATTCGCTATTACCGAAAGGCCCTGGAAATCGACCCTACGCTAGGCGGAGCACACTACGGGCTGGCGTTTCTGCTCCTGAAGCGCGGCGACACACCCAATGCCGTCTTGCATCTCGAAGAGTTCCTGGCGCGACCGCCCAGGGGACCGGACGGGCAGAAGTGGGTCGAGCACGCGACACAGACCCTCGAATCGCTGAAAGAAGCGGAGGAACTCTGATTTTTCGGAGCCTCGTGCCAGCCGTCGGGATCGTCATCGTTCTGGCATGCGAGGTCATCACGCAGGATTTTGACCGGATCATCGCCATTCAGGTCGACGGCGGAAACTCGC
>Ga0302046_10004557_pt1 | contig 12332 bp, 7 predicted proteins | sample RVTome_11_FD_200261 | JGI IMG/M metagenome (GOLD analysis project Ga0302046, IMG submission 200261) | Soil microbial communities from uranium-contaminated site in the Upper Colorado River Basin, Wyoming, United States - RVT147D111 (version 2) ... | reverse complement strand
TCCTGCGCCAGCTCGAGGGCAAAGGTGGCCAGGTCGGGATGGTAAAGCAACTCTTCTGTCACCCCGTGCAGGAGCACCTCATATCCTCGCTGGTGGCCGATGGCGTCCCAATTCTCTTGGACGACCCCATCCCGCTGGGCCACGACGGAACAGCTTCCCTCGGTGAGCGCCGTGGTCTGGTCGATGAGCGCACCGTCGGAGCTTATAAAAAGCTGCCGGGTGAGCATGGTGAGACTGGCGACGTGGTTGTAGCGGACGGCGGGGTCGATGGCCGTGATCGCCCTGGAGACTTCGGTGGTGTGTCGGATGATGTCCGGGAGCGGCACGGTCCGTGGATCGATCAAGAAAGTGGCCGGGACGGTTTCCTGTCGGATCTCGATCGGGGCTAAGACGGTGTTCGTGAGGGTCTTGGCCAGGCCGGTCACCTGACGTTTCATCCGATGCTTCAGGGCGGCGTTCGCCCTGGCGCGTTCATGGGCATGGCGAAGCCCCTCTTGGAGCAGGGTGGGTAAGATGGAGATTTCCCGGCTGCCAAGACGCCGGCCGTAGTAACCCGGGGCAACGGTCTTGCCACCCGCTAGGGCCCGGATCCCGAGGCTCACGGTGCTGTCCCGGTGTCCCTTCTTGCTCTCGCCGTTCTCCGCCGCCGCGGCTTGTTCCTCTCTGACCTGCAGACGCAGATCGGCGTACGTGAGCCCGGGAAAATCGCGGCGGGCGCGAGCGATCTGCGTCGCGACGTCGCGCTTGAGCGCATCGAGGATTTCGATAGTGATGGCGCCGATCACGACGTCACCCGGTCTCCCGTTCGAAGCGCCTGTGCTGGTCGACGGTGACTAGATCTGCGGTTGGCTGCTCTCGCTCGTCGGCCGTCACTTGGCTCAGCGTTCAATCTCTGGTTTGGACTGTTGTGGTCCGATGGCGCCCAACGATACCCAAGCTGGGGGGACCCTGTCAAAGCCTTTCACCCGCGCGTGCCGGACCGGTTGTATCACTCCGCCGGAGTTACCCGGACGGCACACACCTTATATTCGGGGATCCGCGAGACGGGATCCAAGGCGGCGTGTGTCAACACGTTGGCCGCCGCCTCGGTATAGTGGAAAGAAAGGAACACGGCTCCAGGATCTGTCCGTCCTGTCACCCACGCGCGCGCGATCAGCGTCCCGCGACGGGATGAGACCGTCACCGGGCGGCCCGTCTCGATGGCCAGGGATTCGGCATCCTTCGGATGAATCTCGAGCACCGCCTCGGGCGCCAAGGCATTCAGGCCCGGGACCCGTCCGGTCATCGAGCGGGCGTGCCACTGTTCCAGCACCCGTCCCGTGTTCAAGACGAACGGGTAGTCGGCGTCGGGAAGCTCGACCGCAGGTCGAAAGGAGATGGGGTGAAATTTTCCCGGGCCCCGGGTGAACTGCCGTCGGTGAAGATACGGGGTCCCAGGATGTTCGGCCGACCAACAGGGCCACTGAAGTCCATGATGCCCCATCCGCTCGGGCAGGATCCCGCGATAGACGGGCGTCTCCTCGGCGACGGTCCGGGTAATCGATTGTGTATCGGCAAAAACCATGGGATAGCCGAGCCGGGCCGACACGTCGCAGACGATGGCCCAGTCGCGACGCGCCCCCCCCGGTGCCGGCAGCACGGGTGCCTGCCACTGCACCCGTCGCTCGGTGTTGGCGGTGGTGCCATCTTTTTCGAAGTGGCTGCTCGCCGGCAAGACCACATCGGCCATCGCCGCGGTCTCGGTCAGAAAAATTTCCTGGCTCACCATGAACTCGAGGCGAGAGAGGGCTTCCCGCACATGGTTCAAATCGGGGTCGGTCACCATGGGATTCTCCCCCATCAGGTACATCCCTTTGAGCGACCCGTCGTAGGCGGCATTGATCATTTCGACGACGGTGAGGCCCGGCTCGGACGGCAGGGGGCGTCCCCATCGCTCCTCCAGTTCCGCCCTCACCTGGGCATCGGTCACGGGGCGGTAGCCCGGGAAGACGTTCGGAAGGACCCCCATGTCGCAGGCGCCCTGGACATTGTTCTGGCCGCGTAGGGGATTCACCCCGGTGCCGGGACGGCCGATGTGGCCCGTGAGCAAGGCGAGGTTGCAAATGGCAAGCACGTTGTCGGTGCCGGTCGTGTGTTGCGTCATCCCCATGCCGTGAAACATCATCCCGGAATTCGCCCTAGCATAGAGGCGCGCTGCCCGGTCAAGATCCGCCGGAGGCACGCCGCTGATCTCTTCGACCTGCTCGGGGGTGTACGGGGCCAGCGAGGTCTTGAAGGACTCGAATCCCTCCGTCCGGCTGCGGATGAAGGCCTCGTTGGCGAGCCCTGCCTCCACGATCAGGCGGGCTAAGCCATTCAGCACCGCCACGTCGGTCCCGCCGCGGGGTCTGAAATGTACGTCGGCGAGGAGCGCAAGCTCCGTTTGCCTGGGGTCCATCACGATGAGCTTGGCCGTGCCTGCCCGCACCGCCCGTTTGATCGCCCCGGCGATGACCGGATGATTGACGCTGGTGTTGTGGCCCAGGATGAAGATCACGTCCGCCCGGGGGATCTCCTGCGGGGCGTTCGTCATGGCCCCGTGCCCGAAGGCCATCCCCATGGCCGAGACGCTGGAAGAATGGCAGAGGCGGGCGCAATGATCGATGTTGTTCGTGCCCAACGTCGCCCGGGCGAAACGCTGGATCACGTAATTATCTTCGTTCGTGCACTTGGCGCTTCCGAAAACCCCGAGCGAGGTCGGACCGTGCGCGGCAAGCAGCCCGTGAAGTTGGAACGCGATCAGATCGAGCGCCTCGTCCCACGTGGCCTCGCGGAAGCATTGGCGGGGATCCCCGCCTGCCGGGGGGACGCGGGGGACTCCTTCCCTGCGAATCAGGGGAGTCGTGAGCCGGTCCGGATGCGTGGTGTACTCGAAGCCGTACCGTCCTTTGACGCAGAGGGTCCCGCGATTGGCGGGTCCGTCCTCCGCGCCGGTGACCCACACGATGCGGTCGTGATGCGTGTACACGTTCATCGCGCATCCTACGCCGCAATACGGGCAGGTGGTGCGGGTCGCGGCGACGGCGGCCCGGGGAAGACGCGGGCTCTTGGCATCGAACAGGGCGCCGGTCGGGCAGGCGGAGACGCATGCCCCACAGGCGACGCAGCCCGCCGCCTTCATGTCCCGGTCAAAGGCAGTCGCCACGCGAGCCGTAGCCCCGCGGCCGACCATGGCGAGCACGTCGCAGACGGCGATCTCGCGGCAGGCCTGCTCGCATCGCCCGCACCCGATGCATTTCGCCAGATCGATCGAAATGAGGGGGTGGCGATGGTCGATCCGGTCCGGCCTCAGACCGGTCGGGGTCCGGACTCGCTCGATGCGGTGCTGCTCGACCAGATCGCTGAGCTCGCACCGGCCCAGGACGTCGCCCCTCGGCGCCTCTTCCGGATACTCGGCCCAGTGCAGCTCCAAGATCACGCGCCTTGATGTGTGAACGCGGTCCGTGCCGGTACGGACATGCATCGCCGCTGCTGCCGGCGTCACACAGGCCGGCACGAGGCGGGGCCAGCCTTCCACCTCCACGACGCACAGCCGGCATTTCCCGGACGGGGTAAGGTCAGGGTGATAGCAGAGAGTGGGAACGGCGATTCCGCGAGAGCGGGCTGCCTGCAGTAGTGTTGTGCCGTCCGGGACCGTGATGGGCCTTTCGTCCAACGTGAATCGCACTTCGCTCATCGGCGTTTCCTCGGGCGCCTCCCGCAGATGCCGGCGGGGCAGCGACCCGGCGCATGGGCGGTGATCTCTTCGGGAAAGTGCGTCAACATGGACAACAAAGGATTTGCCGCGACCTGGCCCAGACCGCACCGGGACGCATCGAGGAGGACGGCTCCCAGTTCCCGGATTCGTGCCTCGGCATGTGCGCGCGCGCGCTCATCCATGAGTCTTTCGAGCTCCGCGAGCAGCGCCGGCGTTCCGAGGCGGCAGGGGTCGCAGGCGCCGCACGACTCTTGTGCGAAGAAGCGGCTCTCCCGTCGGGCCAGGTCAAGAAGACAATTGCGGGACCCGACCACAACGACCGCGCCCGACCCAAGATCGGCACCCTTCGCCCGGAGAGGGGCGATTTCCAGCGGGACGTCGAGATCCTCAGGCGGCAGGAATCCCCCCGAGGCGCCCCCCACCAGAAACGCTTTCAGCGATGTTTTCCCCCGCAGACCGCCGCCGTGGGTGAAAATCAATTCCCGCGCGGTCAGACCTCGGGGAAGCTCGTAGGTGCCGGGACGGGAAATATCCCCGGACAGGCAGTAGATTTTCACGCCGGCCGATCCATTGGTGCCGAGACCGCGGTACCACGCGGGCCCCTTTTCAAGGATCGTGGGTACGGCGGCCAACGTTTCGATATTGTTCACCAGGGTGGGGCGGCCGAAGAGGCCCCGCTCGCTCGGAAAGGGAGGCTTCACGCGGGGCAGCGCCGGCCGTCCCTCGAGGCTTTCGAGCATGGCCGTTTCGTCCCCCGCGACGTATGACCCGGCCCCGACACGGAGGTGGAGATCGAAGGAGAAACCGGTCCCGGCGACTGAAGCCCCGAGGAAGCCGGCCTCCCGCGCTTCTGCTAACGCAGATTGAAGGCGCGCCCGGGCGAGCCGGTACTCTCCGCGCAGGTAGATGAAACCCCGGGAGGACCCGGTGGCATACGCCGCAAGGACGGTCCCCTCGATGAGCAGGTGCGGGTCGCGCTCGAGAATCGGCCGGTCTTTAAAGGTTCCGGGCTCGCCTTCGTCGGCGTTGGCCACGACAAACTTTTCCTGTCCGGCCGCCTGGCGCACTGCGGTCCATTTACGCCCGGCGGGGAAGCCCGCCCCGCCGCCTCCGACGAGGCCGCTTTCCGTAATCATGGAGATCACGGCGTCCGGACTCGATGTGCGCACGACCCGTTCGAGCGTGTCGTATCCTCCGTGGGCTCGGAAGACCTCCAGGCGATGCGCGTCGGCGCGGTGCAGGTTGCGGTACGTCACCCGCGTCCGGGTCAGCCGCACGCGCCCACGTCCCGTGAGACCGGCGCCCGGAGCGAGGTGAGGCGAGAATGGCGCATCCCGCTTGCGAAGGGCACGGGCCAGCCGCGAGGCTGATCGAGGCGTGAGACAGATGGGAAGTCCCCCGTCCTCTGGTAGGACCGCCACCGGCGCAAGATCACAACAGCCCTGGCAGGGCAGTTCCTCGACGTGGATTCCGAGATCGGGTCGCGCGGTGAGCGCGCGGCGCAGGATCTTCGCGACCTCACCCACCCCGCGGACCGCGCAGGGTGTGTTCATGCAGAGACCGATGCGAGCAGGCGGCGGCGCGTTGGTGAGTGAATCGTAAAACTCCCGGATGGCGAACAGATCGACGAGCGGAACCTTCAGGGCGTACCCCACATAGGCCAGCACGTGCTCCGGCAGATACCCCCACAGCTCCTGAAGCTCCACGAGCAGGCTCAACAGGGCGGCAGGCTCGTCCCGCCACCGTGCTATCGTCTCGAGGAGGCGTGCACCCTCGTCGCGCGAAAGCGCCGAGAGATCGGGGGCGTCACTGGGAATATTGAATGAGTGCACCTGACTGAATCGCACCATCACCTCTGAGGAGCGATGATTGATGCCGGGACCACGCTGGATTCGACCAGTCCGGTCGTCGGTCAACTGATAAAGATCCGCGCGTCGATCACCCCGGCTCCTTGCCCTTTCCCGAAGACGACAAGGGGATTAATGTCGAGTTCGTGAATGGACGGAAAGTCGAGGGCGAGCTGCGACAGCCGTTCGAGACACTCCGCTATGGCCTCGAGGTCCGACGGGGCCTCGCCGCGGTAGCCTGACAGGATCGGAAAGCTTTTGAGCTGCTGAAACATCTGATGGGCATCCAGCTCGGTGATCGGCGCTATCCGAACCGTCACGTCCCTGAAGACCTCCACGTACGTCCCTCCCAGGCCGAACAGCAGCAGCGGCCCGAAGTGGGGGTCGCGTTTCATGCCCAGAATCGTTTCCTTGCCGCCCGTGATCATCTGCTGAATCAGGACGCCTTGTAGGCGGGCCTCGGGACGGGCGGCCCGGGCGGCGGCAACCACCTCCTGATATGCGCGGCGGACGTCTCGGGCGCCGGCGAGTCGCAACCGGACGCCTCCCACGTCGATCTTGTGGAAGATGTCGGGCGAGACGATCTTGAGGACGACCGGATAGCCGATAGTCTCCGCCGCCTGAACCGCCTCGTCCTCGTCCTGCGCCCATCGGAACGGTAACACGGGGAAGCGGTAGGCACGGAGGATTTCATAGGCCTCGGGCTCGGGGAGAAAGTGCCGGCCTTCCTGCTGCGCGCCGTCGAGGATGCGGGTGACCGCTGCGCTGTCCACGTCGGCGAAGATCCTCACCTCGGTCCGGGGCCGATGAATGGCCTGCGTGTAGCGGGCCATGGCGGCCAGGGCCCGGGCGGCGTCCTCGGGGAACCGGTAGTGCGGCACGTGCGCCGCCGTCAAGATGGCCAAGGCCTCCTCCAGGCTGCGCCCGGTCGACATCAGGGAAACCAGCGTGGGCTTGTGATGCCCCGGGGCGATCCGGGCCACCGCAGAGGCGACGGCCGACAGGTCCGTCATGAGCTGCGGCGTGGAGAGGACGATGACGCCGTCCACGGTCTCATCGCCGAACACGCGTTCGAGGGCCAGCGCATACCGATCCTCTCCGGCGTCCCCCAGGATATCGACCGGATTGTCGATGTTGGCCGCCGGGGGGAGTCCGTTCCGGAGGGCACTTTTCGTCGGCTCTTGCAACGCGGCCAGCGCCAGCCCGTGTCGGATGCAGGCGTCGGTCGCCATGATGCCGGGCCCGCCGGCGTTCGTGACGATCGCCACCCGGTTTCCCCGGGGTAACGGTTGGGTGGAGAACGCCGTGGCGTAGCCAAAGAGTTCCTCCAGGGATTCGACGCGGAGGACGCCGCTTTGGGCGAAGAGGGAGTCGTACGCGTCATCCGAGCCGGCCAGCGCCCCGGTGTGGGATGAGGCGGCCTTTGCTCCCTCCACTGTCCGCCCGGATTTGATCGCGAGGATCGGCTTGTGCCTGGTGATGTCCTGGGCGAGCCGGATAAAGCCCTTCGGGTCGGTCAAATCCTCGAGATAGAGGAGGATGACGTCGGTTTGCGGGTCATCCTTCAGATAGGCGAGGAGGTCGTTCTCGTTGACATCGGCCTTGTTGCCGACCGAGATGAACTTCGAGAGACCGATGCCTTCCGCCTGCGCGACCTCCAGGGCGACCACCCCGATGGCGCCGCTCTGCGAGATCAGCGCGATATTTCCCGGGCGCGGCATTCTTCGGGCAAAACTGGCGTTGAGAGAAAACTGGGGATCGGTGTTGATGATGCCCAAACAGTTCGGGCCGATCAGGGGCATGCCGAGTTGCCGGGCCATTGCGGCGACGGCCTGCTCTCGTTTCACCCCCTCGTCCCCCGCCTCTTTGAAGCCGGCGGAAATGATCACCCCGGCCTGGACCCCGCGCTGCCCGCACTCCTCCAAAACCGAGGGTATGGCCGCGCTCGGAACCACGATGACGGCCAGATCCACCTCGTCGGGGACCTCCAAGACCGACGGATAGGTCTTCACCGCCAGGATGCTGCTGGCTTTCGGGTTGACCGGGTAGACGACGCCCGTGTAGCCGTGGAGCAGGATGTTGGCGAAGATCGCCCGCCCCACGCTGCCAGGGCGGGTCGATGCCCCCACGACCGCGACCGATCGCGGCGTGAAGAGAGCCTGGAAACGGGAACGCTGATGGCGCATGGACGGCCTGGCTTCCCGGTGCATCACGAGAAGAGTTCGGACCGGTTCTGATTTTCGCGATCCCCTTCCCCGTTTCGGACGGGGACGAGCGTCGTCTCCTCGATAAAGGGTCTGAATTTTTTGTGGAGGTCGCGGAGCTTGGCCTTGTAGTATTCCACATTCTCGTCCGGTTGCTTCGGGTCCCATTGGGACGCCAGCTTGGCCGCCTCGTGGACCTTGACCTTCGTCCCCTGCCCCGAGACGTAGTAAGAGACCTGATCCCCCGGCTGGTAGGACCTGGCCGACTTGAGGGCCAGTTCGTACGGGGCGGCCGGGTTGCGTTTCTTCGCCTTGACCTTTTGCTGGTACGTCTCGAGCGAGTCCTGAAGCGTCTCGGTCTTCATGAACATCCGGACGGGGAAACGGTGAGCGTCGAAATCCTCGAGGTACCGGTCGGTCAGCTCCGGAATCTTCTCCGCCTCACCCCGCAGCAGCAACAGCATCATCTCTTCCATCCACTGCCGCTGGAACAACTCGAGTCCTCGGGATCGCAGGCCGGATCCCTTGATAATGAGCTTTCCCTGCTCGTCGAGAAGGGCGTAGTTTTTCATCTTGTAACTGAACATCGACCGATACCGACCGGCGAGCTCCAGGCGGATCCCTTCCGGCAACGTGGCCGCGAGGTCCTCGAGCAGTCGCTCTTCCGCGTCCCCTCCCATGCCGCCGGGGAGCGTGAAGTAGAGCCCGTCGGTGTCCACCTCGATGATCCGGCAGCCCCGATGCTCGAGCCAGTCCACGATCCCCTGGATCAGCTCGCGGCCGATGCGCGTGACGCGATTCGCCTGGTCAAAGTCGTTGAAATGACCCATGGCGAAGCCGAGGTATCCGTAGAACGAGTTGATCAGGATTTTGAAGGTGGACTGCAGCGCCTCGAAATAGACCCGCGCTTCCTCGCGGCCGGCTTCCTGGGCGCGCTGCTTGGCCTCGACCCGGAACTGCCGGAGGTCCCGGAGGAGCCGCGGAAAGACCCCCAGCGTGTCCGTGGCGGGAAAACACTGGTAGTGAAGCATGATCGAGGGATACAGGGAGGTCACATCGCAATTGAGGATGTGCGTCGCCACCCCCTGGTAGCGGATCGCCGTGTAGCCGCCGGTCACTTCGGTCCCGGGCGAGGAGGCCGGTATCGCATAACGCTGGCGCAGGTATTCCCGGACCAGCAAGGAGTCGATCTTGGTGGCGTTCCCCCGCAGGATGACATTCTGGTAGCTCAGGGGAAAGATCTGCGCCTGGACGAAATAGCTCGGCGCGAGGATGGCGGCGATGGCGCGCGTCTCGCGCACGTCGTCCAGGGCATATTGCACGAGAGCCTCGGGCGCGTGGTCGAAGTGCCAGCTGATCTCTTCGGGCGGGATGGTGGTTCGGCCCTCGGCGGTTACATCGAAATGCCGGGCCACATCCTTGAGCCCGTAGCTTTCCAGGTCCCGGGCGCTCACGTCGTAATGCTGGGCGAGGATCCAGGTGTCCACGATATGCCGGCCGAAGATGTCGTACTTGTGATAGGTGATGGCCCGCTCCGCAATCTGCATCCGGGAGGGATGGCCGCGCAGCGGGCTGCCGTCGCGGCCCAGCGGCAGCCGCACCCCGTGCCGCTTGGCCCGGGCCTCGATGTACGGCAGGTCGAAACGAAAGAGGTTATGCCCTTCGATCACATCCGGATCCCGCTCGCGGATGAGGCGCACCATTTCCTGGAGCATGTCCGCCTCGGTCAACTCCCGTCCTGACAGGGCCATCTCCCAGCCGGTCGAGTCGCTGAGGGCGATGACGATGATCCGGTCCTCCTCACGGGCCGGGTTGGGGAATTCGAAACCTTCGCCGCAGTAGACCTCGATATCGACCTGCAGGCGGGTCAGGTCATGCAGGTGCATCTCGAGAAAATGGGTCTGCCCCGACAAGAGGAGATACTGCTGGACCGGATCATTCAATGTGAAATAGGGCGCATCCGGTGCCGTGGCCGTCTTCCCCGAGACTTTTTGGAGGTACTGGCGAGCCTTCTGCGCCTCTGCGAGGCCCGGGAACCGGGCCAGATAGCGGAAGAACCCCTCTCCGTGGAGCGCGTCGATCTCGACCTCCCCCGGGAAGTTGGTGAGGAGGCCGGTATCGGCGAGCAGCAGGAAGGGGGTAAAAGGTCGCAGGGTTGAGGTCACGCGGCCGTTTTTCTTGGTGAAGAGGCGGACCTGGTCCTGTCCCTCGATCTCGAAAGCGATCAGGTGAGGCGTCGAGTCGTGGCCAAAAAGAACGGTGTTCGTGTAGAAGGTCACATCGGGAGATTTCACTGAAGTCATTATAACCGAGCTGCTTTTCGACGCGAGTAGGATGCTGGAACGCCTTTTTCGTTCCCAGCGGCCGTCGGATCGCCAGGTGTCCGTCATACCTGGAGAAAACGACCCGCAGGATGTTCAAAAGGGCCGTCCAGCCCGGCCGCAACGAGCGAGGAGACGACACGTACTCATTGCCGTTCATGGAGCCTCTGAGCGACGCGAGTACAGTGCCGGCGGACATTTTCCATGTCCTGCCAGGGCATTATACCAAGGGCCGTAAGGCGCCTCCAAGGGATAATGCCCCGGCTGCCCCTTGACAGCGGTCCCCGCTTTCGCTAGCCTCACGGCTATCTCCCCTTTCCACCCCCCATCTCGTTGGGACGGCAGCAACCCGCAACCGGCATCGAGCCTTGCGAGGGTTTCCAATGGTGAGCGTGGCAATACAACGGCCTGAGAAGCGGCGATTTCCCCGCTTTCCGGTCGGGGGGAGCGTCAAAGGGCGTGTCAGGGCCTTCTATGATGCGTCACTTATCAACGTCAGTCTGGGCGGGGCGCTGATCGAGCATGCCCAGATCGTCCGGCCGGGCGGCCAGTCCTATCTCATCCTGCTGCTCAACGGGCGCGAGGTGAGCCTGCGGTGCTTCGTGCCATGGTCACACGTCAACCGGCCCGAGCTGCAGCCGGACGGGGAGCGGGCGCTGATCTTTCATACCGGACTCCAATTTCTCGACCCGCCGGAAGAAGCCCGGCAGATCCTCAGCAATTACATCGATTCCTTGCGGGATGCATTGCGGGTTGTGTAAATGCGGGACGTGAATCGCACGGCCCTGAAGGAATGGGCATCCGTGGTGGAGGCCCTGAAGGAAGGGCGGCAAGTCCTGCTCCTCCGGAAGGGGGGGATCGCGGAGAAACGAGGGGCGTTCCGGGTGGAGCAGGGCGAGTTCTCGCTATACCCGACCTTCCTGCATCAGGATACACAGTACATCCGCCCCGAGTTTCACGCCAGCTTCGACCGGGTGCGGCACGACACGCCGGCCGCCGGCCGGGTGCGGATCGACAGTTACGCGGTCGTCGAGCAGGTCATCCAGGCGACGGATCCGGCCCGGCTTCACAAACTTGAATCCTTCCACATCTGGTCCCCCGCCTATGTGGACCTCCGGTATCAGTATAAGCCCGAAAACCCCCTCGCCGTTCTCCTGGTCCGGGTGTATCGCCTGCCGCGACCGGTGGAGTTCGAGGAGACCAAAGCGTACCGCGGGTGCAAGTCGTGGGTGACGCTGGACTTCGAAATCGACACCGCGGGTTGCGCGCCGGTCCTGAGTGATGGGGAGTTCCTGGAGCGGACCCTGGCCATTCGGGAAACCCTGCAGGCGTAGAGCCCGATCGTGCTCCGTCGAGACGTCCAAGCCTACCTTCACCGCTGGATTCCCGACCGGGATGCCGTCCTCCGGGAGATGGAACAGCTCGCCGCCGTCCGGCACTTCCCGATCGTCGGGCCGCTGGCCGGCCGCCTGCTCGCCCAGCTCGCCCTCCTAGTGGGTGCGCGACAGATCCTGGAGTTGGGCGCGGGCTTTGGCTATTCCGCCTATTGGTTTGCGCGGGTACTGCCGCAGGGCGGCCGGGTCCTCGCGGTCGAGCGTTCCGCCGAGAATGCCCGGTTAGGGCAGGAGCACCTCGAGCGTGGGGGGCTCGCTTCGAAAGTGGATTTCGTCGTGGGGGATGGTCTCGAGCTGATCCACGGCCTCGACGGGCCTTTCGATCTCATCTTTGTAGATATCGATAAAGAGCAGTACCCCGCCTCCCTTTCCCTGACCCTTCCCCGGCTCAGGCGGGGAGGGCTGCTCATCACGGATAATATCCTCTGGAGCGGAAAGGTGGTCGTGCCCGATCCGGCCGAGGCCAGCACCCGTGCGATCCAGGAGTACACCCGTCTCCTGTACGAGACCCCCAACCTGTATACGACCATTGTCCCCCTCCGGGACGGTCTGGCCGTCACCCTCAAGCTCTAGGTATCAGCTTAGAGTTGAGAGTTGAGAGTCGAGAGTCCAGGGCCCAAGGGCATAGATTAAAGACCTGACAGATGAAACTATCAACTCTGGAGCCTCAACCCCCCACCGTGACCCGTAAGCTCTTCACTCTCGACTATTAGCTCTCAACTCTGAACTGTGAACTGTGAACTGTGAACTGTGAACTGCACATGGATATTTCCCTCTTTCCTTTGCCCAACGTGGTCTTTTTTCCTCACACGCTCTTGCCGCTGCATATC
>Ga0302046_10004556_pt1 | contig 12334 bp, 16 predicted proteins | sample RVTome_11_FD_200261 | JGI IMG/M metagenome (GOLD analysis project Ga0302046, IMG submission 200261) | Soil microbial communities from uranium-contaminated site in the Upper Colorado River Basin, Wyoming, United States - RVT147D111 (version 2) ... | reverse complement strand
CGGATGTGGGCTTGACCGCCGACGATGTCGGGGTCAACGGTGATCAGGTCGGCCTGCTGCTCGGTCATGCGACGAGTTTAGGCCTCGAGCACATCTCCGGGCGCTTCTCTTGCGGCATCTGTGGATGCTGGACCCGGCGACGCAACGGGCGTCGCGAGGAGGTCGATCATGTCCACGTTCACGCTCGAACTGCCCACCAGCCAGCAGCAGGACACGGCGGGCTGGGCGGCAGCGCGTTCATTGCCAGCTACTCGTCGGAGGCGACCCGGCGGACCTACACCACCCAGCTGCGGCTGTGGATGACCTGGTGTGCCAGCCATCAACTCGACCCGCTGGGCGACATCCGTCGCCCGCACGTGGAGTTGTACGCCCGTGAGCTCGAAGCTCGGGGGCTGGCAGCAGCGACGGTGGCGTTGAAGCTGGTCGTGCTTACCGGCTTCTACCGCTACTGCGTCGAGGAGCAGCTGCTGGAGCACTCGCCGGCGGTGCACGTTCGCCGCCCGAAGATCTCCCAGGAGTCGACCCGGATCGGACTGGACCGCAACGAGCTCGGCGCGTTCCTCGTCCAGGCCGGCCTGTCGGGCGGGAACGATCACGTGCTGGCGTGTCTTCTTGGACTCAACGCGCTACGCGTTTCCGAAGCCTGTGGCGCCAACCTGGACGACCTCGCGCTTGCCAACGGACACCGCACCCTGCGGATCGTCGGCAAGGGCGCACAGCCTGCGCTGATTCCGCTGGCCCCACGCACCGCCCGAGCCATCGACGCCGCCGTCGGGGAACGCAGCGACGGACCGCTGATGGCACGGCCTGACGGCAGCCGCCTGGACCGCCATGCAGCAGGACGGATCGTTCGACGGCTCGCGAAGCCAGCGGGGATCACCAAACCGATCTCCCCGCACTCCCTACGCCATGCGGCGATCACCGCTGCCCTTGACGCCGGATGCAGCCTGCGGGACGTGCAGGACTACGCCCGCCACGCCGACCCAAGACAGACCCGCCGCTACGACCGTGCCCGCGGAGCGTTGGACCGCAACCCCACCTACATCGTGGCCACCTACATCGCCGGAGCCACCGGAGCCCGATGACCGATCCGCACAGACCTCGCCGCCCACGACGGCGGTTCGTCCACTCCTGCCCCGAAACGGCGCGGAAGCCGTGGTTCTGCGTTGTCTTCCTGATTGGGACCGCCGCTCATAACGATGGGGTCATGGACGAAGAAGTCGCCACGGCGACGCATTCCACAAGGTGTCGACATCCGGGGCTGCCTGGTGTCGTTTTCAGCGGCCGAGGATCATGCAGTTGGATATGGCGTGGCCGTACATCGCTCCGTCCGTGTCAACCAGCTTCGCTTCCGCGAGCGCCAGGCTCCTACCGGCCCGAAGGAGCGTGCCTTCTGCACGAAGCACTCCGGTGTCCGCCCGAACCGGACGGAGAAACGAAGTGCTGAGGCTGACAGTCGTGTAGCCGACACCTGCTGGCAGGGTGGTGTGCACGGCACTGCCAGAAACCGAATCAAGTAGTGCCACGATCACGCTGCCGTGGACGGTGCCGATCGGGTTGTACTGGTGCTCGCCGGGCTCGAGCTCCATCACCGCTCGGCCCTCCTCGAACTCCACGAACCGGAAGCCGATCGTTGCGCAGATCGGCGGAAGGGGAAGATCACCGTGCAGCATCGCTCGGAGGTAGTCCAGACCCGCCATCTGCATCCCGGCGCCCGCCAACTCCGTCGGGTCGTCCCACGCGTAGCTGCGCTCTCTTTCGACCATCAACACTCTCCGCCCATGGATGCGGCGACACTAGACGGCGCGTGGATCTGTCACCGACCTTCCCATCGGTCGGGCTGTCCATCGGGGTCGCAGTAGGGAAGTTGCGGTAGCCCCGGACATCGGAAGGGCACTCGGGAACCGTGGTTGTGCACGCCGCGGCCGCGTGTCGAACCAGCTCATAACGCTCCGGCGAGGGTCGCCCCGAACGTGACCAGACCGGGCGTTTATCAGCCGGCTGGCACGCGCAAGCGCGCGTTACCTCGGCGAGTACCAGCCGGGCTTCGTTTCCTGCAGGCGTCCGGCCTCGACGAGTTCCCGGCAGGCTGCGGCTGCCTCGTCCCCGCTGATTTCGAAGCCGCGAGAACGTGCATACTTGCGGACTCGCCACCCGTCGAAGGTGATGCGGCCGTGCTGGTCCCAGTCCCAGTCGAGTTCGACGCCCTCTGCGGTGGTCACTAGGCACCCAAGTCCGTGCAACTGATAGGTGCCACCTCCTCGGAGTTCGCCTGACGTCGAACGGGTGCCGCCTGCCGTGCCGGCCTCCATCGCGGTGGTCGGTGATGGACGTTCTACTGTCACGAACTGGTCGGTGAACGTCGCGGTCGCGGCGAGCAGGTCGTCAACGAAGGCTTCGACCAGTTTCGGTGGGCCGGGCGTGGACGGCGACATGACGACCTCAGGACAGCTGCGCTATCGAACCTAACGTTCCGGGTGGCTGGTAACCGCCGGTTCCCTCCGCCGCCCGCCCCCGATCAAGCCGAGCGTTACTGCACGTCGCCCTCAGCCCAGCGGAGCGGCTCGAGCGGTAGCGCCCAAGGGACGCCGAGATCTTCCTCGTAGTCGTCGTAGAGGCCGATCGAGGTGTTCGGCAACAAGGTGATGAGGGAGACCTTCTCCGCACCGGTTGGACGCTTCCATCCGCCATCCTCGCTCGCGATAGCCGGGTAGAGTTGGTACTGCGGGCCCAGCTCGGGTGTTCCGGCTTCAACACTGAGCCGAATGCGTCCCTCGTTGTCTAACTCCGGCTTGGCTTCGAGGTCGGAGATCGGCTTGACGCCCCCGTGCAACAGTTCGCTGCTCTCGTACGGCGCAGCATCGGTCGACGGGCGCACTGTGACCGTGGGCCTTCTTCCATGGAATGAGACCGTCACGGACTTGCCGTCTTCGGCCGTCCAGGTCCCCACCCATTTCTTGGGCCACTTCATGCTCACCGCCTCTGCAGGTCGACGTGTTGTAGCCGCCGATCTGATCACCTCGAGGCGGATGGCTCATGGAAGCGATACAGATCGCATGCGCAAGCCGTGGTTACGGGCGCGCACCCAAGGACCCATCATCGCCGACAACTGCGGTGGCAGGCTTGCCAGACATAACGCGTTGCGTTATCATCGGCTCGATGATCCGGAGCTTCCGCGACCGAGACACCGAACGCCTCGCCCAACGGGAACGGGTCAAGAAGTGGTCCCCCGAACTGCAGAAGGCCGCCCTCCGCAAGCTCCGCATGATCGACGCCGCCGAAGAGGTCAGGGATCTTCGGGTCCTGCCGGGAAATCGGCTCGAGCGGCTCAAGGGTGATCGTGCCGGCCAGTACAGCATTCGGATCAACGATCAGTGGCGTGTCTGCTTTCGGTGGGAGCGAGGCAACGCCTACGACGTAGAGATCGTGGACTACCACTAGGAGGCATATCGATGGCAACCAAACTGTCCCCGGTACATCCGGGCGAGGTGCTTCTCGAGGAGTTCCTTGAGCCGTCCGGGCTGAGCCAGTACCGGCTCGCCAAGGACATCAGCGTTCCACCGCGACGCATCAACGAGATCGTGCACGGCAAGCGGTCCGTGACCGCCGACACTGCCCTGCGGCTCGCGCGCTGCTTCGGCACGACTCCCCGGTTCTGGTTGAACCTCCAGGCACAGTACGACCTCGACGTCGAGAGCGACCGCCTCGGGGAACGCCTCGACCAGGAGGTCACCGCTCACGCCAGCTGAACTGTGGCCCATCACCGTGGCTTCGGGCGTGCAGCGCGACAGGCGGAGCCCGCCCATAAAGCCGGTGAGGGTGCGAGCAATCGACGTCTTGGTCGTAGTCTCGCTAGCGGGGGCCTACCGGGACGCGGCCCGCTTCCGCATCCGTGCTGCCGTCCGCCGTTGCATGCGCAACCCCATCCGGTCGGCCATCGAGCCCTGGACGGGTACGGCTCCCGCCTGCCGTGCCAGGCCCATCATGTCGAAGGCCATCACCCAGCGGTGGATCTTCCCCTCCTCGAGTTCCAGAACGTCGACGCCGTGGTCGTGAAGAAGCGTCCCGGTCGGGGAGAGTCCTGGCGGGTCCATCGGTCCGGTGAAGGTGCCCTCGGTGCGCCACTCGACAGCCACGCGTGTACGGTCGAGCGAGACCATCGGGTCACCGACCACCTCGACGGTCATGTCGGGCATGGCGCGGAAGAAGCCCGCGATCATGGTCTGGATCTCCTCACGCCCTCGCCTGACGGGATCGAGAGGCGGTCCCCAGAACTCCACGTCCTCCGTGGCGAATGCGACGATCCCTGCGGGATCACGCCGATTCCAAGCCGCGTAGAACTCCTCAGTCAGAAGTCGGATTTCGTCATTGGTGAGCAGGTGCCCCATGGGTGTCCCTCGCTTGGGTATCCGGATCATCCGCGAGTCCGGCCTCAGAGTAGGGCGCGCCCCAGCGAGGGTCGTCCCCTGCAGAATCATGGTGCCTCCGACGCTCGCTCGGGCAGAGGAGCCACCGATGGGCCTGACACGGGCGGAGCGAGCCGCCGCGGTGGCGCTGCTGCGGCTTGCCACCGTAGCGGCCATACTTCTGCTGAACCGCGAGAGGGGCGGCATGCTGCGCCCCGCATGCTGGGAGCCGGGAAAGCCCTTCCCCGGGACTTGCGGGGCCACGGGGCGGCGAAGAAGCCGTGGATGTGTACGGCTTCCACGTCCCGCGGTGTCGCCCACAACAGCCCGCGTGCTGGCCAGGGGTAGGTTCGGCGCGACGTGGACGGTGTGCATGGTCGAGTTCGATCGGGAGATCCGGACGTATTACGAGCGGGGTGAGGAGGCCAGCCGCCTTGACGGTGGTTTGCCGTCCGGGCCGCTGGAGTTCGCACGGACGCAGGAGTCGCTGGCCCGCTATTTGGACGACCAGCCGTCGCTTCGGGTCCTGGATGTCGGCGGGGCCGCCCTGGGGCCTATGCGCAGTGGCTGGCCGGGCGAGGCCATCACGTCCACCTCGTGGATCCGGTCTCGCTGCATGTTCAGCAGGCGAGTTCGGCGGACCCACGACTTACCGCGGAGGTTGGTGACGCACGCGCCCTGACGCAGCCGGACGGGTCGTTCGATGTCGTGTTGCTGCTAGGCCCGCTGTACCACCTTGTCGACCGCGCCGACCGGGTCCGGGTCTTGCAGGAGGCGGCTCGCGTTCTACGTCCCGGCGGTCGGTTGTTCGCCGCAGGCATCGCCCGGTTCGCAGCGCTGATGGATCTGCTGATCCGCGTGGACCGGCTTCATGAGCCCGAGGTGCTGGAGGTCGCTCTCGAGTCGGTGCGCACGGGCGTCTTCCGGGGCTCGGTGGGCGATCTGTTCACGACCGCGTACTTCCACTTCCCTGACGAACTGCTCGGAGAGGTGACGGAGGCCGGCTTCGGGCAGGTGGAGTTGTTCAACATCGAGGGGCCGGGCTTCCTGGTCGCGGACATCTAGGACCGGTGGGACGATCCCGCGAGACGTCGCGTTCTTCTCGATGTTGCCCGGGCCGTTGAGTCCGAGCGGCAGCTGCAAGCTGCCGGGAGCCACCTCCTCGCAACGGGCACGGTCACCTGAGCCGCAACCGAATCTCCTATAGCCGTCAAGCCGTTTGTGGCACTGCCTCCGGACGGTCGGCGACCACCTCCGGAGGAAGGGGTAGACCTCGCGGGCGATGTAGCGCTTGATGCGTCGCAGCGTGTCCAGGTCAGCCTTGTCGCCGCCGGTTCGTTTGCGGACGTAGGCGCGTGTGGGCTCGTGGCCGTTGGCGAGCCGATTGACCGCGATCATGTGCAGGGCGGCGTTGGCGTTGCGGTCCCCGCCTCGGTTGAGTCGGTGCCGGATTCGCGGCCCGGACGACGCTTCGAGCGGCGAGGTGCCGGTCAGCGCGGCGAAGGATCCTTCGGACCGCAGCCGCTGAGGGTTGTCACCTGCGGTGACCAGCAGGGTCGCGGCGGTGTGCGTGCCGATGCCGCGGCGGGCGACCAGGCGTGGGGCGGTGGCTTCGACGAGCTGGTCGAGCTGCCGACTGAGTTCCTTGATCTCGGCGTCCAGGTCGAGGAACCGGCGGGCCAGTTTCTTCAGCGCGAGCTTGGTGGTCACCAGCACCGAGTCGGGCTGCTGGTCCGGCCGAAACTTCGCCGCCATCGCAACGCGTTTGCGGGTGGTCAGGTCCCGCAACCGGTCACGCAGCTGGTCGGGGGCGGTGGCGATCAGCGCGTGGATCCGGTTGGAGGCCTGTCCCTGTGCGACCACCGCGGAACGGCGTGTGAGCCGCAGAATCCGGATCCTTTCGACATTGCCGTCCTGGGACTTCGGGGACACGGTGGCCTCGCCGGAGAGGACCTTGCGCGCGGCGGACTCGGCGTCGATGGTGTCGGACTTCCCTCTGTTCCGGCGCAGCCGACGGTCGGGTCGTTCCACCTCGAGCACGATCAGTCCGCGCGACGTCAGCCAGCGGCACAGTCCAGCGCCGTGGCTGCCGGTGCCCTCGATTCCGACCCGGTCGACGGTGCCAAGGTCGCTGGCCCAGTCCAGCAACTGGGCGTAACCGGCGGACGTGGTAGGGATCTCGATCGCATCGAGCCAGCGGCCGAGCTGGTCGAGGGCGACCGCGACGTGAGTGTCCTTGTGGGTGTCCACGCCGAGGGTGACGAACACCTCGTTGTCTGGCATGGTGGCCATGTGCCTGTCTCCTGTTGTCGATTGCAGGGACGGCACGGCGAGGTCAGGTCTTCGGACAGCACTGCGATGAGACTCTTGCGGTCAGTCGCCTATTAGGTCACGGAGGCCTGGCCTTCGCTGTGCCTCACGAGACGTCCGTCACCGGCCGACGGATCGGCTACAGGACACCTTGGTCGGTGGTTCTGCGAGTCAGGCCAGCGGCGGACGTCCCGGGCACACCCTCGCATGAGAGGGGGCCGCTGTCAGCATCGCAGTGGTTCTGGAGGCTCGGCCGTTCGGCCGTTGCCGCACATAGCTACCTGCCTCGTCTCGGAGCTGACGGCCCCTGCAAACGGGACGCAAGGCGAACGGAACATCCGGGCGGCGATTAGCGGCAAGCACCTCTGGCTGAAGGCCGTGGACAAGTTCTGGTCACGGGGGTGGTTCTGCGAGGAGGCTGTCGAGGTGGGTGCGGACGAGGTGCTCGGCGGCTTGTTGGTGGGTGAGCACGAGGAAACGGTCGTCGCGGACGGCGCGCAGGAGTTGCTCGGCGACCTCGTCGGGGCTGATTGGGACGAGGACGCCCAACGAAGGGTCTGTGGGGTCGATGTCGGGCGCTGACGTGGGCGATGGCGCAGGGGTGGGGTTGGTGAAGCGGTCGGGGCGGTGCCGTTCGGCGTTGGCGATGTCTGTGGCGACGACGCCGGGACAGATCACGGTCACGCTGATCGGGGCGCCGACGCCTTGGAGGTCGTGGGCGAGGGACTCGCTGAGGCCGACCACGGCGTGTTTGCTGGCCGCGTAGGGGCCAAGGCCCGGGGGCGCGGCCAGGCCGGCCATGGAGCTGAGGTTGACGATGTGGCCCGGGGCGCCCTCTTCGAGCATGCGCGGGACGAAGGATCTGATGCCGCGGATGGTCCCGTCGAGGTTGACCCCGAGGACCCAGGCCCAGTCGTTGGGGGTCGCTGTCCAGAGGGGTCCGGTCCAGCCGACGCCGGCGTTGTTGCACAGGAGGTGGACGGCACCGAAGGTGTCCCAGGCGGCGCCGGCGAGCGCGTCGACCTGAGATGCGTCGGAGACGTCGGTGGGCACGGCCAGCACCTGATGTCCGGCGGTGCGCAGCTCGGCGGTGGCCTGTTCCAGCCGTGGACGGTCGATGTCTGCCAGCACCACTCCCATGCCGACTCGGGCGAGTCGGTGCGCGGTCGCAAGCCCGATGCCGTTGGCGGCTCCGGTCACGACGGCCGTGCGTCCCTCAAGGAGATCCATCTGTGCGCTCCGGTCCTGCGGGCTACATCCGATCGCGGGGCGGCTCAGTGCTGGGGTTCGTGGGCGCGGGCATGCACCAGCAGCCGGGCGGCCACCTGCTGCGGGTGTTGGAACCCCACGCCGTGGCCGGTGTCAGCAATCATGTCCACGGTGACGTCGGGCAGCAGCATCTGGGCCCGGTCGCGGACCGCTGCCGCGTCGTGGAGCCGTGAGTCGGCACCGAGGACGAGCAGCGTCGGTGCGGTGATTGCTCGCAGCTGTTCATCGCTGAGCGGGCTCGGGGTGGGGAGCCGCTGCTGGAAGGAGCCCATGGCCGTCTCTATCAGTTCGACCTGGGCATCGGTCAACTCGACGTCGCCGTTCATCCACCGGTTGAACCTGCGCACTGCGGCCGGCTTGTCGCGGGAGAGCATGACCCGCATGCCGCGCAGGACCATGCCGGCCAGGAAGCGGGCCGGGACGGCGGTGATCGCACCGGCCGGTTCGATCAGCGCGAGACTGGCGAGCCGCTCTGGCCGGTTGCTCCCGGCCGCTTGCGACGCAGCGATCCACCCACCCTCTGAGTAGCCCATGAGGTGGACCCGGCCGAGCTCGAGCCCATCGAGCACCTCGTCCAGCCATGTCGCGAGATCGGCGCCGGTCGCGATGGGTGCCGTGTGCACACTGCGTCCTGCACCACCGATCGTGTCCGGTGTGTAGACACGTCGCTCGGCACACAGCGTGTCGATGAGCGGATACCAGCCGGCCGATGATCCAGTCGTGGGGTGAACCAGCAGCAGTGGCACACCCTGGCCCGTGCCGGACACCCGCACGTGCGTGATCCCGAACCGGGAGGGCAGGTCGAGCTCGTCGTGCTCGACCGGCCAGTTCTCCTCGACAGTCCGGTCGTACAGCTGCAGGTAGCGCGCAGCACGCTCATCGCTGCGGAACCCACTGACACCCTTGGCCACGCTGCCCACCTCGACCTCGAACGACCGTTACCATACGATTGTACTACAAAGAAGGGTCTCCAGGGTGCCAAAGCGTGTCGACCACGAACAGCGGCGCGGCGAGATTGCCGACGCCGTGGCACGTCTGGCCGCCACCCGAGGGCTCGGTGAGGCCAGCTTCCGTGAGGTCGCCGCCGAGGCCGGCATGTCGGTCGCCAACATCCAGCACTACTTCGGGACCAAGCAGGCCCTGCTGCTGGGAACGCTCGAACGCCAGTCCACCGTCTTGGGGGCGCGCATCCTCCAACAGCTCGAGACCGCCCAGGACGCCCCACCTCTGGAGCAGATCCGGACAGTCGCCCGCGCGCTGATGCCCACCGACGACGTCTCCAGCGACGCCATGCGCGTCTACCTGTCGTTCGCCGCATCGGCGCTGACCGACCCGGACCTACGCACCACTCAAGCGTTCCAGCGAGGATTCGCCAGCATCGCCTTCTTCGAAGACCGGCTGCGCGCCGCCGCCGCTGTCGGCGACCTCGCCGACAGCGCCGACCCAGCAGCGGCAGCCCCGGCTTTGCTCTCCCTGATCCTTGGGCTATCGCTCGGCGTCCTGCTCGACCAGTTCGACCGAGCCCACGCAGGCACGCTCCTCGACGGGCACCTCGAGCTCCTCAGCGCCTGACCCCGGCGTGCCCACGCGGCCGCTCGGCCCCTCCCGGTCCCCGTCGCCTGGCCGAACGTGACCACCAGCGCGACCCAAGCGCACTCCCGGGGTAACCGGCCATACCGACCGACGCGGTAGCCGTGGCTTCGGGCGCTGGTGCTGAACACGGAAGCGGCGCATAACGCGCGCCTGTATCACGCTCGCCTCGGTGGCGAGGAACGGCGGTTATCCGCGACAGGTGGATCGCCGCGAGCGTGCCCGGTCTCAGTCTTTGCCCGCTCCGGGGCGTTGCTCGATACGGACGCGCAGCCGCTCGGCCGCACGACCCCGCCAGCGCGGCACGTTGATCGTCACGTGATTCGGGATCACATCGGCGTCGAGCAGTTGGCGCATCATGAGGAGCTGCTTGCGCCGAGAGAGATATGCCGTCCCGCCCATGTGGCGCCCCGCCGTGCCTGACCATGCGACATACCAAGTACGCGTAATCCCGAAATATCCCGTGCGAATCCTCTCAACCTGGTCCCACGGCCACAGCCTCAGGGGAAGAAGTCCGAATGAGGTCCGCACGCCCTCGTTGGTCAGCCGCGAAGACAGGAAGACCGCAGCCAACGCGCCAAGAGTCAGGCCCAGCCCAGGGTCATCCCAGCCAACCAATACCCCAAGCACGACGACGAAGGGCATGGCAACGACAACGACGCCACCGTTCGGCAGGTAGATGAATCCCAAATACAGGAACTCCACAAGTCGTCGCAGGATCAACTTCATAAGCACCTCTCGCTCGGCACTCTACGAGCGGTGGCCCCCAGTCGTGCTGGATGCGACAGCAACACCTCACGGGAAACGGCGGTTCCCCGGACCTTGATCGCTCAGTGCTGCCGGGAATTTCGTTGCCCGTGCCACCCGGCAAACCTGATCCCAGAACTAGGCGAGGCCTACCTCACCGCCAGTTGTGGCGTCGAGGACATCGTGAAGAGCATGTCTGACTCCCTGGTTCACCTGGACGGCCTTGCAAGTGCGCTTCCGCACGGCCTCTCTGCTCAAATGGTTCCGATGGACCTGATCTGTCCGATTTGCGCGGGATACGTCGCGATCTTCAAGGCAGAGCTCGATGCCGACGCAGACAGCATGTGTGCCGGCCACGAGACCGAAACCTGAACGCCCTCAGTGGTCCATCGGTAGGCCCACCATTGGCGCAACCGGCATGGGAGCGGGCGTCTTCTGCCACCACGCCGACTGCGGCTGTCTCCCCAGCTCTGGGTCCTCCCTCTGGCCCTTCGACAAGTCGTCCCGCATCATGTGGCGAGCCTCCTCCAATATGACGTGTGTCGTTTGGCAGGGGAACGGTGATTGAGATCGCCGGCCTGTATCGACCGGCCGAACCCGTCAACGAGCGGCGGCTAGCGGTGTGGCCCAAGACTCCGCTCGATGTCGAGCTCGAATTGACGCTCAATCCAGCCGTCATCATCCGGGTCTCCGGATGGGTCCGGCGCGTCTCCGGCCAGGATCGCTTCACGCAGTTGCCTGACCCTTTCCGAGAGGTCGGTCGCCTCGACGACACGACCAGCCTCCAGACGAAGATCCCACACCTCCTCGAAGCGCCAGGCTGGGGGAAGGCCCATGTGTCTGAATGGCAGACCGGAGGCTTGTTCGCGCGCTAGGAGGATGCGGCCTGTGAAAGCCAGGTCGAGGTCCAGTCCAACAAACTTGTGGCCGCCCATCGAGTCCTCGTCGGCCTTGATGCCTACGACGCGCAGTGGGTCATCGCGCTCATGTGTCGGCAGGCCCACCTGACGGAGGTTCTGGACTCGGAGCTGGTCCGCTTGAATCTCGTACTCGACAACACATCCGCGCCAGTTGGCCGTCGAGGTCGCCACCACCGAAAGGCCGTGATCTTCAAGGGAGAAGAGACCGTCCCCTTCAACACCGACGAGTGCGTAGGAGTCCCCTCGCCACGTGACGAGATCGGTGAACTGGGAGGTCAAGTGGGCTCAGCCTCGGTGGAAGAGCGAACCGTCCGACTAAACGCTACTTCCACCACTGTCTAGTGCGGGTTCAACCTGGCCTGTATCGCCCGCTCTAATCACTTCTCGACCCGACGCTGCTGCGCGATATCGAATGCCTCACGAAAGCCGTGGCTTCGTGCGGCGCGCCGATTGAATTGATGCGCGCATAGTCGGCAAGGCGGTCGTCCCGGGCCGATGACCCCCGCCCTTTTACGGGTGTGGAGGAAAGTATTCGCCCGGCCATTCTGGCTTGCCCGGCGGCCAGGGCTCGCTGCGACCAGGCGTACTTCGGCGCTGGTGAGGCAGCACGCCGCCCATGTACAGGGCTGTCCCCTCCGGCGGCGGTAGTCCGTGGACGTCGAAGAAGAAGCTCTCGCCCGTGATGCCCAACTCACCGCTGCCCGTTTCACGCGGCGACAGGTAGCCCGCGGGAGAGAGCAGCCAGGGTGTGTAGCCCAAGGCCATCCGGCCCCCTATGAATGCCTGACGTGGGTACGCGTCGGTCGTGGCCGGAAGAAACCTGGTGGTGATCCGCCCTTCGTCCAGGCGATCCACCCGTAGCACCAGCAGGTGCTCGCCGACCGCGGGCGACGGGTAGTCGCGTACGAAGTCCACCATGACGCGCTCGAAGTCATCCATGCTGAATCGGTGTTCACGAAGTTGGTCCAGTACCCGCTGAAACTCGGGCATCGTCAAGCCCGGGCACGCTGAGACGATCGGAACCGGGCCAACACGTCCGGCAGTAGGACCTGCCCATCTTTGCTCGCGGTTGACCGAGCGTTTGACCCGCCT
>Ga0302046_10004555_pt1 | contig 12335 bp, 13 predicted proteins | sample RVTome_11_FD_200261 | JGI IMG/M metagenome (GOLD analysis project Ga0302046, IMG submission 200261) | Soil microbial communities from uranium-contaminated site in the Upper Colorado River Basin, Wyoming, United States - RVT147D111 (version 2) ... | reverse complement strand
GGACTCGTCTTCGCCAACGGAGCGCTTTCGCACATGCCTGAATCCCTCGGCATGCTGCCCACGGCGAAGCGCCGGTCCGATGCGTTCTTCATCGGCAACATGCTGCCGACCTGCATATCGGACAACGTCGAGGCGGCGAAAGCGGTCAACCGCCGCAGCCTGACGCACTACCTCGAGCTTCCCAACTATCGGAACTATTGGCGCGAGGCGGGCTACGGCGCGGAGATCGACGCGGTCGAGCAAGCCATCGCCGCCGGCAAGAGCGCCGGCATTGCCGACCTGATGAGCGACCGCTGGCTCGACGACGTCACCCTGTTCGGTCCGCCGTCGCGGGTGCGCGAACGGCTGGAGGCCTGGTACGAAGCCGGCATCCACACGCCGATCCTCGTTCCGTCCTCGGTCGACGGCGGGCAGATGAAGGCATTCGAGGAGATTTTCGCGACCTTCGCCGCGTAAGCCGGCTCAATAGGCCTTGGTCACCGTGTAGCCGCGCCTTTCCAGCAGCTTGAGGATACCGTTGTCGCCGGAGAGATGCAGCGCGCCGACGGCGACGAAGGCGCCGCCCCGTTTCACATGCAGCGCCAGGCGATTCGCCATCCGCCGGTTCCTGAAATCGATGAAGCGCTTCTCGAAGAGCGCGCCGAGCGCCGCATCCCTGCCCGAGAACATCGTCACCGACATCGCGTGCAGCTTGTCGAGATCGCCCGCGAGATAAGCCTGTTTCATCTCGGCGAATAGGACCGCGAGCTCTGGATTGAGCGTGATCGCGAGGCGCAAGCTCTCGATCTGGTCGCGCTCGGACATGTCGCCGAAGGCCGCGACCTGCTCGTCGAGCGTCTCCAGGCCGTATACCGGCACGCCGCGCGCATCCGCCGACTGCTGCAGCGCGCGATCGAGCATCATAGTGCCGGATGCCTTGCGGTCCATCTCCTCCAGCGGAATGCTGAAGATCAGCGCCGCCGCCCAGGGACGAAAGCGGTTGGCGTGCTCCGCCGGGATCCCGTAAAGGGCGGCGCGCCGCAGCAGCGTCGAGAACAGCTCCGGACCGACGATCTCCGAAAGCCGACGGCCGTCGGATAGAAGCATCGACTCGCCAAGCTTCGCCTCGACCTCCGGCGTGAAGACCAGCTCCAGCACGAGGCGTGTGCTGTCGCCGAACGCCCGCGCAATCGGCGTGGGCAGGCGCAGCACCTCAGGATCGGTCGCGTGCATGGTGCCGAATACGTAGCTGGGAACGATGCCCGTCGCCGCGACCATGAACAGGCGCCCCTGGCCGTGGACGCGCAGTTCCTTCGCCGCGGCCGGCAGCAGTAACCCAACGAGAAGAAGTACGCCGCCGACGATCGCAGCGAGCCGCCGCCTGCTGGCGAGGAACGGCTGTGTCATGGCGTCAACGCACTCCTTGCGCGCAGCGGCCCAGGCGCTCGATGCTGCGCAGGACTTTGTCCTGGCTGAGTCCTTCCCATTCCATGCGCAACCGGAACAGGTCGACGCCGAGCGTCTCGCGGTAACGCTGCATCTCGTCACGGACGAAGGCCTCGTCGCCCACCAGGAAGCGGTCCTGCATGAAGGCGCGGCCCTGCGCCGCGACCTGACCCTGTCCGAGGCCGGTATTGGCGAGATTGCGATAGCCTTCGTATTTCGACAGGAGCGGACCACTTGCATCCGCCATCGCCTCCGCCATCGTCGCGCCGACATAGCAGTCGCGGCCAATGGTCCGCTCCTTCGCCGGCGGCAGGTCGGCGGCCACGCGCTCGGCGCGGAAGATCTCCAGCTGACGGGCGGCCTGCATCCGGTCCGCAGCGAAGGTGATCAGCCAGCCGTCACCGATTCTCGCCGCGCGCTTGACCGCCGCGTCAACGCCGGCGCCGATCAGGACGGGCGGACCGCCGGCCTGCTTAGGCTTGATGCCGATCTGCACGTCGCGCAGCGGAAAATAGCGGCTGTCATATGAGACACGCTCGCCCGTCCACAGCTTGCGCATGACCGCGATCGCGTCGGCGAAACGGCCGACGCGCTCGGATTTCGCAACCTGCATCGCCGCGTATTCGTGGTCGAGGTAGCCGAGACCGACGCCCAGCATCAGGCGGCCGTCGACAAGCCAGTCGAGCGTCGCGATTTCCTCGGCCAGCAGCACCGGGTTCAGCATGGGCAGCAGCATGATGCTGGTGGCGATGCGCATCCCCCGCAACTCCGGCGCCAAACGGCCCATCAAGGGAATCGTCTGCAAGTGCCGGTCCGGCCCGGCAACGAAATGCTGCGCCAGCCAGATTGACTCGAACCCTGCATCCTGCGCCACCCGGACCTGCTCCAGAATAGCGGCCAGGCGCGCCGGCGGGGTCTCGTCGCCGGACCAGCTTGTCTTCAGGACGAGGCCGAGCTTCACCGCCATGAAAATTCGCTCCTCCGCGGGCCGCCGGAGCGACCCCCTATGCGTTACCGGACCTAAGGCGACGTGTACAGAAGCGGGCATTCTACGCTAGACTGCAGGCGGCCATTTAATAAAAGGTTTCCAAGGAGGAAACGTCGATGAAGGTTCATTCCATCGGCCACATCGTGCTCAAGGTGCGCGACCTGAAGAAATCCGTGCCTTTCTACACCAAGGTCCTGGGAATGAAGGAAGTCGCCCGGAACGACCGGCCGATGGCCTTCCTGATCTTCGAGGACAATCACCACGACATCGCGCTGATCGAGACCGGCCCGGGGTCGCCGGACGCGCCGGACGCCGCGCCCGGCCTGGCCCATCTCGCGCTCAAGGTCGGCAGCACTATGGAAGAACTGAAGGAAGCCAAGATCTGGCTCGAATCGCACGGCGTCAAGATCCGGCGTATCCGCGACCATGCGGTGACAAAGTCGATCTACTTCCCCGACCCGGACGGGAACGAGATCGAAGTCTTCGTCGAGAGCGAGCCGCGCGTCTGGCAGGAAAATCCGGAGCTGGTCAGTTCCGGCGTGCCGATGCCGTTGTAGCCGCGGGCCGCGCACATCGCCTGTGGTGTCGCGCCGGTAGGCCGGACGGACCGGCAATATTGACGCAAAGGGGCGGCACGATGGCCCTGTGCATTGCCGCGGCTGTTTTCATTTCATGCAAGCAATCCTCGCACCTCTGGCGACCCTGTTTCTCGGCACGGCCATTCTCGTTGCGGGTCATGGGCTGCTGACGACGCTGGTGCCGATGCGCGTGACGCAGCTTGGCGCCAATGCCGGAATGGCGGGTGCGATCGCGACGGGCTACTTCATCGGCCTCGTTCTCGGCGCCTGGTACAACCCGACGATCATTCACCGGGTCGGCCGCATCCGTGCGCTCGCCGGCTTTGCCGCAATTTTCGCAGCGACGTCGCTGCTGCTGCCGCTGGCGCCGTGGCCGGCTGTCTGGATTCTCATCCGCGTCGTCGCCGGTGCCTGTCTTGCCGGCCTGACGCTGGTCATCGAAAGCTGGCTCAATACCGTCGCCAGCAGCGCCCAGCGCGGCCGGGTGCTCGCCATCTACATGATCGTGTTCTATGGCGCGTACGGCGGCGGGCAGTTTCTCCTGACCGCGTATGATCCTGCCGGGTTCGAGCTGTTCGCCGTCGCCGCCATCCTGCTCGGCATGAGCCTTGTCCCAATCGTGCTGACGCGGACCGAAGCGCCGCAGGTCTCCGCCCCGGCACCGCTGAACGTGTCCGAGTTGCTGCGCGTCTCGCCGCTGGCCGTCGTCGGCGCGCTCGCATCCGGGATGATCCTCGGCGCATTTTACGGCTTGGCGCCCGTGTTCGCTGTCACGCGCGGTCTGTCGCCGGACGGCATCGCGTACTTCATGGCCGCGGCGATCTTCGGCGGGCTGGCCCTGCAATGGCCGATCGGCCTCCTGTCCGACTGCATCGACAGGCGGGCCGTCATCCTCGGCGCCGCCGTCGCGACGGCCGTGGCGAGCGCCGCGATCGTGGTGATCCCGAGCGGCGCCCTGACCCTTCTCCTGTTGCTCGTCGCCGTGTTCGGCGGCGTGAGCTTCACGCTCTATCCGCTGTCGCTCGCCCATGCCGGCGATCGGCTAGTCAACAACGAAGACATGGTCGGCCTGTCGAGCGGCATGCTGCTGCTCTACAGCGTCGGCGCCGCCATCGGTCCGCTCGTGGCCGGCCAGATTTTCGACCTGCTCGACGGCAGCGGCCTGTTCCTGTTCGGCGCCGTCATCGCAGCCGGAACCGCGGCCTACGGGTTCTGGCGCATGCAGCAGGCCGAGCCGGTGAGCGCGGAACAGCAGGTGTCTTTCGTCGCCGTACCGCGTACGTCGCACGCCAGCAGCGAGTTGGACCCGCGCCAGAAGGACACCGAGCCCGAGCTGAACCTCGGCGGGGGAAAGGGAAGCGCCGGTTGAAGGCCTCCGCCATTAACATAGGTTGGCTAACATAGGTTAAGGCTGCGAGAGACCGGGAACTGGTAAGTTGGCGCCGATGAGCCCTATTGCCGAAAATCCGCTGACGCGGAAGCTACGGATGTTCGCATTTCTGTCCGAGCGCGAGCTGAAATGGCTCGATGCCGCCACCGCCGAGATGAAAACCGTGGGGCCCGGCGAAGAGCTGGTCCGCCCAGAAAACGTGGGCAACCAGGTTTTCGTGCTGCAGACCGGCTGGGCCTACCGGTACAAGGTATTGCCCGATGGGCGGCGCCAGGTGCTCAACTTCGTGCTACCCGGCGATTTCATCGGCTTGCGGGCACATTTCTTCGGGATCGCCGATCATTCCATCGTCACTCTGACGGACGCGACGGTCTCGACCCTGTCCGCTTTCGACATCGCCAGTCTTTTCCAGGATTACCCCAAGCTCGCGGCAGCTATCACCTGGTCGGCCGCGCGCGAGGAAGCAATGCTCGCCGAGCATATCGTTCGTCTCGGCAGGCGCAACGCACTGGAACGAACGGCGCACCTGCTGCTCGAGCTGCTCAACCGGCTGCGTGCGGTCGACGTGATCAGCGGCCCGTCCTATGCGTTCCCGATAACGCAGCAGCTGCTGGCGGACACCTTGGGGCTGAGCGTCGTCCATGTGAACCGGACGCTGCGCAAGCTCCGCATGCAGGGCCTCGCCGAGATCGAGGGCGGGCGCATTTTTCTCCGCGATATCAGCCGGCTGGAGCGGATCGCCTCCTATGAAAGCAGCCACATCGGCAGCAAGCGCACCCCGCCGGACACGGAAAAACAGCTGGCTGCTATCGAAGACCGGCGGGCCGTGCGCAAGCTTGCGCGCTACCGCCGCCGGTAGGTAGCGGCCTCGAGCCCGCCCCGACCGATTTCTGCCCTTTCACTTAACCTATGTAAGTGTGATCCCCCGGCGTCTCCGGAATCATAAGGCCGTCGCCGCACAGGGTCGTATCCCGCTGCGGCGGCCAGAAACAAGAAGCCGCGATATGCGGCAAGAGTTGAGAACGGTTTTCGGAGAGCGATGTCACGGGCAAGCCAAGACGGCCGAATGCCTCGATGTGACGGTTAGGCGGTCGTCTTCTTCTCGCATCGGGCAATTCGGCATCTTGACGTCGACAGCATGAATGTTCGGGGCGACGGTGCATGGCGTGCGCGTGGGGGACGCGGCCGCGCCCTGCGGGCACAGCGATGGGTTCCCATCGCCTCTTTCGGCCACGATGACATTGCTGAACATATGAAAGAGGGTGCCTGAAGCCTGATGAGCGACCGCACAGCAGTAGAAAAACGCGACCCGCGCGCCATCGGTCGGTGCGGCAGCCAGGCCGGCAGGCGGAACGCTCCAACCCCTTCCCTTGCGCGGCCGGCGGCAGCGGACGGGGCGGCGATCTGGCGGCTCGTGCGGGCGGCCGGCACGCTCGAGCCGAATTCCGCCTATGCGTACATGCTGCTCGGCGCCCATTTCAGCGCGACCAGCATCGTCGCGCGCCGCGGCGAAGAGGTCGCCGGCTTCGTCTGGGCCTATCTCCTGCCGGACCGTCCGGACACCTTATTCGTGTGGCAGGTCGGCGTCGCCGAGAGCAGCAGGGGCCATGGGTTCGGCGCCGCGATGCTCGACGGCATTCTACGTCGCCCGTCCTGTGCCGGCGCACGCTTCCTGGAAGCGACGGTGACGCCCACGAATGACGCTTCGACGGCCCTATTCCGCAGCTTCGCCCGCCGCCGGGACGCGCCTATCGCGCTGTCGACTGCATTCGACGCCAGTCAGTTTCCCGATCCGCAGCACGAGACGGAGATGCTCGTGCGCATCGGGCCCTTCCATCCGATCTCGCAGATCGGCAGCAACCCCAAGGAGGACACAACGTGAAACCTTTCGACCAGCACGAATCGAACGTACGCTCCTACATCCGGAATTTTCCGACCGTCTTCGCAAAGGCGAAAGGGTATCGCCTCTGGGACGAGCGGGGGCGCGAATACATCGATTTCTTCGCCGGTGCCGGCGCGCTGAATTACGGCCACAATCCCGACCGGATCATGGAGCCACTGATCGACTACATCCGCCGGGACGGCGTCGTCCATAGCCTGGACATGGCGACCAGCGCCAAAGCGGCCTTCATCGAGGCGTTTCACAAGACCATCCTCGCCCCGCGCAAAATGGACCATAAGCTGCTGTTTCCGGGACCGACAGGCACGAATGCCGTCGAGAGCGCGATCAAGATCGCGCGGCTGACCACCGGCCGCAGCGGCATTGTCTGTTTCACCAACGCCTTCCACGGCATGACGCTGGGCTCGCTGGCGCTGACCGGCAACGCGACGAAACGCGAAGGCGCCGGCGTGCCGCTCCACGGCACCTTCCGCATGCCGTTCGACGGCTATCTCGGCGAGGATGTCGACACGCTCGATTATTTCGTCCGGACGCTGGAAGACAACGGCAGCGGCGTCGACCTGCCGGCTGCTGTCATCGTCGAGACCCTGCAGGGAGAAGGTGGACTGAACGTCGCCCGCTTCGAATGGCTGCGGCGGCTAGAGGCGATCTGCCGGCAGCATGGCATCGTCCTGATCATCGATGATATCCAGGCCGGCTGCGGACGCACCGGCAGCTTCTTCAGCTTCGAGCCGGCCGGACTCGTTCCGGATATCGTCTGCCTGTCGAAGTCGATCAGCGGCAGCGGCCTGCCGATGGCGCTGACCCTGCTGAAGCCGCATCTCGACTGCTTCAGCCCGGGCCAGCACAACGGCACCTTCCGCGGCAACAACCTGGCCTTCGTCACTGCGACCGAAGCGCTCAAATATTGGCAGGACGGCTCCTTCGAGAAGTCGATCAACGCCAAAGCCGCGAAGGTGGAGAGCTTCCTCTCCGAACTGGTGGAAGAGTATCCGCAGCTTCGCGGCAGCGTCGCCGGCCGCGGCCTGATGCAGGGCATCAAGGTCGGCGTCGACGGCCTGGCCGGCGAGATCTGCGAGCAAGCCTTCCGCATGGGCCTGCTCATGGAAACGTCGGGCGCCGACGGCGAGGTCGTCAAGGTCATGCCACCGCTTGTGATCGAGGACGTCGGTCTGGAAAAAGGCCTATCGATCCTGGCCAAGGCAACCGCGGCGGCGCTCGACCGCCGGCAATCCGGCGTTAAGCACGTCGCCTGAGCGATCCGCTGCAGTACGAGGAGACGAGAGATGATCGTCAAGACGCTTACAGAGCTGCTCGGCACCGACCGCGAGGTCGATGTCGAAAACTGGACCAGCCGCCGGTTCCTGCTCAGGGGTGACGGCATGGGCTTCTCCATGCACGACACCCTCATCAAGGCGGGGACCGAGACATTCATCTGGTACGCGAACCACCTCGAGGCCGTTTACTGCATCGAGGGGTGCGGCGAGGTCGAAGTGGTCGACACGGGCGAGCTCTTTCCCATCGAGGCAGGCACGCTCTATGCCCTCGACGGCCACGAGAAGCATTACCTTCGCGCCCACACGCAGATGCGAATGGTGTGCGTATTCAATCCGCCGCTCACCGGCAAGGAAGTACACGACGCAGAGGGCATCTACCCGCTCGTCGAAGGCGAGAAATTGGCGCACGCCGTCAGCGCCGCCGACTGAGAAAGGAGCAATTCAAGATATGGATCAGATGGTCGACCGTTACCCGTCGCGCATCCTGCCGACTCCGACCATCGTCGACCGGCTCGATCCGATCGTCTGGGGCGAAAGCAAGCAGGATGGCGCGCCGCTCGCGCCGGCGGACATCGAGTCCTTCAAGCGGAACGGCTACCTCGCCTTCGCGCGATTCTTCACGCCGGAAGAAGTCGGACGGCTCACCGCCGCGCTTGCTACCGCATGGCACGCGGCCGGCAGGAGCGACGGCGACATGATCGTGCGTGAGCCCGACAGCGACATCGTGCGCTCCGTTTTCGCGATCCACGAGAGCGATGCCGTGTTCCGCGACCTGCTGCACGACCCGCGGCTGGCCGGTATCGCAGCGCAGCTCCTCGGCAGCCCGGTCTACATCCACCAGTCGCGGATCAACTACAAGACAGGCTTCCGCGGCAAGGAGTTCTACTGGCACTCGGATTTCGAGACTTGGCATACGGAGGACGGCATGCCGAGGATGCGGGCGATCAGCATCTCCATCGCGCTGTCCGACAATCATGCGGTGAACGGGCCGCTGATGCTGATCCCGGGCTCGCACAAGCACTACGTGACCTGCGTGGGCGCGACGCCGGAGGACCACTTCCGGGAATCGCTCCGGCGCCAGGCGATCGGAACGCCGGACGACGGCAGCCTGCGCTGGCTCGTCGAGCAGGGCGGAATCGATGCGCCGACCGGGCCCGCCGGTTCGATCGTGCTGTTCGACTGCAACACGATGCACGGTTCCAACGGCAATATAACGCCCTATCCGCGCAGCAACATCTTCGCCGTCTACAACAGCGTCGAGAACGCGTTGGTGCAGCCCTTCGGCGGCACACCGCCACGCCCCGATTTCATCGCCAGCCGGAAGGTCACGCCGATCGCTTGAAACAGGTGATGCACACAATGAGCTGCGAAGAGATGGAGACGAACCGAAAGACCGCAAGTGCGCGTCTTGCGGCCGGCGCCGTGGTGTTGCTCACGACGGTTTTCGTCGCATTCGGCGCCTTCGCGGCGTCTACGCTGGAGCAGGCGCGCGAAAGCGGCAGCATCCGCATCGGCTTCGCCAACGAAGCGCCCTTCGGCTACGCGACGCCGGACGGTAAGGCCACCGGCGAAGCTCCGGAGATCGCCAGGCGGATATTCAAGAAGCTCGGAATCGCGAACGTGGACGCCGTACTCACTGAATGGGCCTCGCTGATCCCGGGACTGCGCGCCCGCCGCTTCGACGTGATCGCCGCCGGTATGTTCATCACGCCCGCGCGCTGCAAGCAGGTAGCATTTTCGAACCCGACCTATCGGCTCGGCCAGGGCTTCCTGGTCAAGGCGGGCAATCCGCTCAACCTTCACAGCTACAAGGACGCCGCCGCTAATTCGGCGGCCAAGGTGGCGATCATGGCCGGCGCGATCGAGAAAACCCATGCGGAGAAGGCCGGTATCCCGGAAGAGCGTATCCTGACGCTGCCCGACCAGGTGAGCATGCTGTCGGCAGTGCAGTTCGGCCGTGCGGACGCCGCCGCGCTGACCGCCTTGTCGGTCCGCCGGATGGCGGAGAAGGGCGGCGCGCGCGTCGATGTGGCGACGCCCTTCAAAACGCCGGAGAACGCCTACGGCTATGGCGCCTTCGCTTTCCGCAAGGAAGACAAGAAATTGCGCGTGGCCTTCGACAAGGCGCTTGCGGCCTTCATTGGCAGCGAAGCGCATCTTGCCCTCGTCGCGCCCTTCGGCTTCACCAAGGCCGAGCTGCCGGGTAAAGCGAGCGCCGCGAAACTCTGCGGAGGCTGATCGGCGAGCCCACCCGGCAGGGCCGGCGCGCGGAAGCCGATGACAGAGTTTCTCCCCATCCTGCTCGACGGCGCGCGCGTCACCGCCGCAATCACCGCAGTGGCCGCCCTGCTCGCGGTGCTGCTCGCCTTCGCGAGCGGCCTCGCCCGGCTCTCCCGCCTGACGCTGCTGCGCGGCATCTCCATCGTTTATGTCGAGCTGTTCCGCGGTTCGTCGCTGCTTGTCCAGCTGTTCTGGCTGTTCTTCGTGCTGCCGCATTTCGGCGTGACGCTGACGCCGTTCCAGACGGCGGTGCTCGGCCTCGGGCTCAACATCGGCGCCTACGGCAGTGAGGTCGTGCGCGGCGCCGTCCTCGCCGTGCCCGCCGGCCAGACGGCCGCCGCGGATGCGCTTGGCCTGACCGGTTATCAGGTCATGCGCTATGTCGTGATGCCCCAGGCTTTCCTCTGCATGCTGCCACTCTGGGGCAACCTGCTGATCGAGTTGCTCAAGGGAACGGCCCTGGTCTCCCTCATCACCGTCTCCGACCTGGCGTTCCGCGCCTATCAGCTCAACCAGGCGACCTTCCGCACGGCTGAAATCTTCACCATGGCGCTGGCGATCTACGGGCTGCTTGCGCTCGCCATCGCCGGGGGCACGCGTGGGCTCGAGCGCCGCCTGTCGCGCCACCGCCTGGCGCGGGAGCACCTGTGATGCAGGTCGACTGGACCTTCGCGGCCTCCATCGTGCCGACGCTCGGCCAGGCCGCGCTGCTGACGCTCGCGGTCACTGCAGCCGGCTTTGCCATCAGCCTCGTCCTCGGCCTGGCGCTGGCGATGCTGCGGCGCAGCCGGCGGCGTATCTTCGCCCTCCCGGCGGCGCTCACGGTCGAGGCGGTGCGCGGCACGCCGCTGCTGATCCAGCTTTACTTCATTTTCTTCGTGCTGCCGGAGTACGGCATCGTCCTGCCGGCGATGCTGACCGGGATCGTCGTGATCGGCCTCCACTACGCCGCCTACACCTCGGAAGCGTACCGCGCCGGAATCGACAACGTACCGCCGGGGCAGTGGCAGGCGGCGGGCGCGCTCGGCATGACGCGGCCGCAGGTCTTCCGCTACGTCGTGCTGCCGCAAGCAGTCCCGGCGATCCTGCCGGCGCTGGGCAACTACCTGATCGCGATGTTCAAGGACACGCCGCTGCTCTCGGCCATCGCCGTGGTCGAGCTGATGCAGCGTGCGAAGATCATCGGCTCGGAGACTTTCCGCTACCTCGAGCCGATCACCATCGTCGGGCTCTACTTCCTGGCGATGAGCCTGGTTGCCGCCATGCTCGTCCGCGCGCTCGAGCGCCGGTTGCGGATACCGCCGGCCTGACGCCGCTACTCCGCCGGCTCCAGGATGCTTTCCAGGCGCGCCAGCAATTCCTTGCCCTTTTCGTCGGACAGCGCCAGCAGCGGCGGCCGGACGAGCTTCCAGCGCGGCTCGCCGGTCTGGTGCGCCAGCATCCACTTCTGCGCCGGGATCGCGCCCAGGTCCTGGAATGGCTGGCGGTAGGCGCGGATCTGCTCCTGCAGCCGCGCCGCGTCCGGCGTCCCTGCGGCCTTGTAGCAGCGGATGATGTTCTCGGCGTTGATGTTTGCGGTCGCGCTGATGCAGCCGGGTGCGCCCAGCGCCAGCGCATCGATCAGCGGGTTCTCCGAGCCGGGGAAGATCGCGATGCCCTTGACCTCGGTCAGCAGGCGCTTGGTGTTGTTCCAATCGCCCGAGCTGTCCTTGATGCCGACCACGGCGCCCGGGAAGGCCTTGGCGAGGCGCGCCGTCAGCTCGACGCTCACCGGCACCTGGGCGACCGGCGGGATGTGGTAGAGGTAGATCTTGAGCGCCGGCGAATCAACCATGCCGATCAGCGCCGAGAAATACTGGAACAGCGCCTCGTCCGACACGCCCTTGTAGTAGAAGGGCGGCAGCACCATGACGCCGGCGCATTTCATCTCGATCGCGTGGCTGCAGAGCTTGGCGGTGTCCTGCAGGTTGGTAAGGCCGGTGCCGGGCACCAGCTTCGCCGGGTCGATGCCCGCGTCGACCATCGCTTCCAGCACTTCCATCCGCTCGTCCATCCCGACCGAGAGCGCCTCGCCCGTCGTCCCGAACGGGGCGAGCGCCGAGCAGCCGGCATCGAGCATCCGGTTGGCATGCTCGATATAGAGGTCCATTGCGATCGATAGATCTTTGTTGAACGGCGTGAGATTGGGGCAGATCAGACCGGTCAAGGCGGCCATGGGAATTTCCTCCATTGAGCGAGCGAGGCAATACTGTGCGGAGCCACAGAATAGCGCCCCTGCGCCGATCCGGAAAGGGATCGGATCGGAATTCAGGACGCCCCGTCGCCGTTGACCGCAATTCCCTTGGCCTTGAGCTCCTCGACCAGGCGCTCTACCCGGTGAAAGGCGGTATTGCCGGCCGGAACCCCGCAATAGATCGCCTGCTGCATGATTACTTCTTTGATTTCCGCCAGCGGGAAGCCGCTCGCCAGCGCCGCCCGCACGTGCATCTCGAACTCT
>Ga0302046_10004554_pt1 | contig 12336 bp, 9 predicted proteins | sample RVTome_11_FD_200261 | JGI IMG/M metagenome (GOLD analysis project Ga0302046, IMG submission 200261) | Soil microbial communities from uranium-contaminated site in the Upper Colorado River Basin, Wyoming, United States - RVT147D111 (version 2) ... | reverse complement strand
GCCTGCTCGGGAGCGGAGGCCCCCCTTGCCAGGGGGACCGCTAAGGACCGACGTTCGCGGTTGCCCGCTCGAGGGTCGGCACCCCCTCGGCGACCGGCTCGCTCCGGGCGATGACGACCGCGGCGACCAGGTCCCCGGTCACGTTCAGGGTCGTGCGGCACATGTCGAGGAAGCGGTCGACGCCGAGGATGATGCCGATGCCCTCCACCGGCACGCCTACCATCCCCAGGATCACGGCGACTACCGGCAGCGATCCGGCGGGCACACCCGCCGTGCCGATCCCCCCGAGAACGCAGATCAAGACCACGAGGGCTTGCTCGGGGAGGGCGAGAGAGACGCCGTAGAACTGCGCGAGGAAGAGGACCGTCACTCCCTCGAAGAGGGCGGTGCCGTTCTGGTTCGCGGTGGCGCCGACCGTGAGGACGAAGCGGCTGACCCGGGGAGGGAGCCGGAGGCGCTCCTCGGCCACCTTCAGGGAGGTGGGAAGCGTGGCGTTGGAGGAGGCGGTCGAGAAGGCCGTCACCATGGCCTCCTGAACGGCGCGAAAAAAGCGCAGGGGGCTCATCCCTCCGAGGAAACGGATGGCGAGGGAGTAGACGACGAACTGGTGTACGGCCAGGGCGAGCACCACGACCCCGACGTAGCGGGCCAGCTGCACCAGCACCTCGTACCCGAGCTCCGCGGTGAGGGTGAACAGCAGCGCGGCCACGCCGAGCGGCGCCACCGAGAGCACCATGTCGAGGAGGCGCATGGTGACGTCGTAGAGGCCCTGCAGCACCTCCTCGAAGCGCCGTGCGCCCGCGCCGGGGGTGAGGGTGAGCCCGATGCCCATGAGCAGCGAGAAGAAGATCACTGCCAGCATGTCCCCTTCGGTGGCGGCACGCAGCGGGTTGTCGGGCACGATCCGCACCAGCAGCTCGACGCCGGTCGCGGGCGCGGACGCCGCCGACAGGCCCGCCGCCCGTTCGGTGGCCCCCTCGAGGAGTCGGGCCCGGAGCTCCGGCGAGAGTCCCTCGCCGGGACGGAGGGTATTGACCAGGAAGAGGCCGAGAAGGACTGCGATGCTCGAGACCACCACCGTGTAGGCGAGCGTCTTGAGACCGACGCGGCCGAGGCTGCGCGGGCTTCCCAGGCCGACGACGCCCAAGGCGAGCGCGGAGAAGACGAGGGGCACGACGAGCATGAACAGGAGGCGCAGGAAGACCTGCCCCACGGGCCGACTGCCGTAGGCGACCAGGAAGTCCAGCAGCGGACGATCGCCGAGCAGGGAGAAGGCGACGAGCCCGGTCGCGATCCCGACGCCGCCTCCGAGGAGGATCCGAGCGTGTCGGGGCACGGGCATCGCGGGAGTATGCGGCGGAGCCTGAAGGCTGGCAAGGGGTCGCCCTCCCCCCGGTCTCGACGGCGCGGAAGGCCCCCGGGGGCCCGCGGCTGGGGTCCGCGTCCTGCGGCGCCTTCGCCGTGTAGACTTCGCGAGACGTGCGCGCGGAAGCCTTCTCTCCGCTGCCCGGCGGCGGCGTTGTTCGCACGGCGATCGCGCTCTGCTCCGTTGCCCTCGCCGGATGCCAGAGCCTGCCGTGGCGAGGGCCTCCGGCGGCCGAGGACCTTCTCGCGCGCAGCATCGCCTACCACGACCCGGAGGGTGTCTGGGGTGAGCGTCTCCTCCACCTCGAGATCCTCGAGAGTCGCCCCGACACCGCGGAGCGCACCACCCGTCTCACCATCGACCCGACGGTGCCGCTCTTCGAGCTCGAACGCCGCCAGGGCGACCAGGTGATGGAGGGGCGGATCGCCCCCGGCGAGTGCTACTGGAATCTCGCCGCCGGCGACTTCTCGAGCGAGCAGGTGAACGATCTCTCCTGCGCGAGCCTCCAGCGCACCCGTGACTACTACCTCTACCTGTGGGGTCTGCCGATGAAGCTCCGCGACCCCGGCACGCGTCTCGGCCCCGTCACCCGCGTCGAGGTCGCCGGTCGGGCCCGCTTCCGACTCCGCGTCACCTACGATCCCGAGGTCGGCACCGATGTCTGGCACCTCGATTTCGACCCCCGCACCTGGGCTCTCGCCGGCTACCGCTTCGTCCACGACGAGGCCGCCGGCGACGGCGAGTGGATCACCCTCGAGGGCGAGATCGAGGGTGCCGGCCTTCGCCTCCCCCGCACCCGCACCTGGTACGCCCACGCCGACGCCGAGCTGCTCGGAGAGGATCGGCTGGCGGTCCTCGAGTAGCGCCTACCGCCGGCGGCGCTCCCCCGCCGCGCCGTTGCCGTCGGCCGCGGCCCGCTCCACGGCACGCCACACGCGCAGGAAGTTGCCGCGCGACAGCTTGCGCAGGCGCTCGTCCGGCCAGCCGCGGCGCGCTCCGTAGAATGACGCCCGAGCGCCGAGCTCGGCGCTCGACCCGTTCGGGTGCCGGATCATGACGCTCCACCACCTCCTCGCCCAGGTCCTCGTCATCCTCGGCGCCTCGGTGATCGTTCTGCTGGCCAGCAACAAGCTGCGCCTGCCGCCGGTGGTGGGGCTGTTGATGACCGGGGTGCTCATCGGGCCGTCGGGCTTCGGTCTCTTCCGGGAGGTCGAGGCGGCGGCGATGTCCGCCGAGATCGGGGTCGTCTTCCTGCTCTTCTCCATCGGCCTCGAGTTCTCCCTCGAGCGTCTGCGGGAGATCCAGCGCCCCTTCTTCCTCGGCGGCACGCTGCAGGCGGGCGGCACCGTGCTGCTCGTCGCGGTCGCGTCGATGGCGACCGGGATGCCGGGCCTGCAAGCGCTGTTCTTCGGCTGCGTCGTCGCGCTGTCGAGCACCGCGGTGGTTCTCAAGCTCTACAACGAGCGGCGGGAGATGGAGTCGCCGCAGGGCAAGGTGGTCACCGGCATCCTGCTCTTCCAGGACTTCCTGATCGTGCCCATGATCGTCCTGACGCCGGTGCTGGCCGGCGTCGTGGAGGCCTCGGCCGGTGCGTTCCTGCTGCGCTTCGGGGCCGGCGTGCTCGCCGTCGGGGCGGTCTTCGTGATCGCGCGCTTCCTGATGCCGCGCCTGCTCTACCACCTGGTGCGGACGCGGATCCGGGAGCTGTTCGTGCTCGGCGCCCTGGTGGCCTGCCTGGGGATGGCCTACATCACCGACTCGTTCGGCTTCTCGCTGGCGCTCGGGGCCTTCCTGGCCGGGATCATCGTCTCCGAGAGCGAGTACAGCCACCAGGTGGTGGCCGACGTGATTCCCTTTCGGGACCTCTTCACCAGCGTCTTCTTCATCTCGATGGGGATGCTGGTCGACGTGGCGTTCGCGGCGGCCCACCTGCCCCTGGTCCTCGGCCTGGCCCTGCTCGTCTTCGCCATCAAGCTGGTCACCGGCGCCGCCGCCACGGCGGCCCTGCTCTTCCCGGTGCGCATCGTCACCATCGTCGCCCTCGGGCTGGCGCAGATCGGGGAGTTCTCGTTCGTGCTGCTCAACGTCGGACGGGGACACGGCCTGGTGACGCCCGAGGCCTATCAGGCCCTGATCGCGGTCGCCGTGCTGACCATGATGGCCACGCCGGCGCTCGTGGCCGTGGCGCCGTTGGTCGGGCAACGCCTTCCCGGCCGGCTGTCGCGGGGCCTCCCGGAGGCCGAGGAGCGCGCGGCGCAGGCTCGGCGGCTGCGCAGCCACGTCGTCATCGTCGGCTACGGGCTCAACGGCCGCACGTTGGCCAAGGTGCTCGACGAGGCGCAGATCCCCTACGTGGTCCTCGAGCTCAACGGCGACACGGTCCGGCAGGGGCTGAAGGAGGGCCGGCGCATGATCTTCGGCGACTCGACGCGGCGCGAGATCCTGACGCAGGCCGGCGTGGAGGAGGCGCAGGCGGTGGTGTTCGCGATCTCCGATGTCGAGGCGGTGCGGCGCAGCATCGCGCTGGCCCGCCGCCTCAACCCGACGGTGTACATCCTGGTGCGGACCCGCATGCTCAACCAGATCGGGGAGCTGCGGCGCTGCGGCGCGGACGAGGTGATCGCCGAGGAGTTCGAGGCGGCGATCGAGATCTTCACCCGCGTGCTGCGGCGCTTCCACGTCCCGCGCAACATCATCCGTACCCAGACCCGGATCCTGCGCGGTGAGGGCTACCGCATGCTGCGTGCCCCGGCGTTCGATGAAAAGGTCACAGCCGAGCTGACGCGGGCCCTCGAGGCCGGCACCACCGACCTCTTCCGCCTCGAGGCGGACAGCCCGGCGGTCGGCCGCTCCCTGCGCGATCTCGACCTGCGGCGCCACACCGGCGCCAGCGTCATCGCAGTCGTGCGCGAGGAGACCCCGATCCCCAACCCGGCGCCCGAGCTGCGCCTCGAACAGGGCGATACCCTGGTGCTCGTGGGGAGCCACGAGGAGGTAGATCGGGCGATGACGCTTCTCGAGCCCCCACGCGGGCCCGGAGCCGAGGGGTAGGGGGGCGAGGCAGGCTTCCTCCTTTGACGCTCCGGAGTCCGGCTGCTACGGTGGCCGTGCCGGCGTCCGTTCCTCCGGGATCGCAAGCATCCCCAGACGCCGCCCTACCAACGCACTCCGTCGACCGAGGGAGGTTTCCCATGTCCGTTCGATCCATCCGTCCTGTTCTCGTCGCCGCTGCCGTGGCCCTGCTGCTCGCCGCGGGCGTCCTCTCCTCCGGCTCCGCCCTCGACGCGCAGGCAGAAGCGGGCGCCGAGATCCTGGTGGGCACCTACCAGCCCCAACAGGTGGCTCAGGCGGTCGGGTTCCAGCAGCGCGTCATGCAGAACATGGTCGGCCTCCAGGAGCGGGCGCAGCAGGCCCAGCAGGCGGGCGACCAGCAGGCGATGCAGCAGATCCAGGCCGAGGCCCAGCAGATCGAGCAGCAGGCCGCCAGCGAGCTCCTCGCCGAGATCGACGCGGTGATGCCGTAGGTGGCCGAGGAGACCGGCGCCCAGATCATCGCCACCGGCGTCAGCTACGCCGCGCCGGGTGTGGCCACCGAAGACGTCACCGGGACCGTCATCGCGGCCCTGGGCGGCGAGGCGGCGCCGGACGCCGAGGTCGACGAGCCGGGCCCCTGAAACGCCGTCCAGGTCGGGATTCCACCGCCCTGCCCCTCCACCCGCGCGATCTGAGGGAGGGTCGGGGGGTGCGGGATACAATCGACTCGGTCCGTCGACCAGAGGAGGCAGCATGAGCGAGAGCTCTCGTCCCATCCATCCGGAAGATGCGCTCGAAGGGCTGGTGCCCGCGGCGCGGGCGGACTTCATCGCGCGGGCGTATACGCACCTGTTCGCGGCCCTGACGGCGTTCACGCTGCTCGAGATCGGGTTGTTCTCGAGCGGGTGGGCGGCCCTGATCGCGGAGCGGTTGCTTGGGGTCAGCTGGCTCTGGGTGCTGGGGGGCTTCATGATCGTCGGCTGGCTAGCCAGCCGGACGGCGCACACGGTGCGATCGGTACCGGCGCAGTACGCGGCCCTGGCGGCGTTCGTCGTCGCGGAGGCGATCATCTTCGTGCCGTTGCTCTACATTGCCGAGGCGGCGGCCGAGGGAGCGATCCAGAGCGCGGCGACGGTGACCCTGATGGGGTTCGCGGGGCTGACGGCGGTGGCCTTCGTCACCCGCAAGGACTTCTCGTTCCTGCGCGGCATGCTCGTCTGGGGCGGCGTCGTGGCGCTCGTGCTGATCGTCGCGGGCGTGCTCTTCGGTTTCCGGCTGGGGACCTTCTTTTCGGTCGGCATGGTGGCGTTCGCGGGCGCGGCGGTGCTCTACGACACCTCGAACATCCTCCACCACTACCCGCAGGATCGCCACGTCGCCGCGGCCCTCGAGCTCTTCGGGTCGGTGGCGCTGATGTTCTGGTACGTGCTGCGGCTCTTCAGCCGCAGGTGACGGCCGCGGTCGTCCCGACCTGAGGCGCGGCGCCAGGCCATTCCCCGGGAGGATTTCCCCGATGGCATGTGGGCGGCCGTCGCCGGGCCGGCGGGTGGACCCTTCCGTGGACGCGCGAGCCCTTGCCCGGTGGCCCGCCGAGCCTCCTTGGCCCGGTGCTTGCGAGGATCTTGCCTGGCTCGCGACCGGATTGCGAGCGAGGAGGCTCGAGATGAGCGAACGGAACCTGCTCCGTGAGGACGAGGAACGCCGGGTCGCCGACTACGAGGCGGTCAAACGGAAGGTCGACGAGGAGGTCCGCGGTGAGCTCGAGGCGGAGAGCGAGCGCGCCGGCCAGGGCGAGCGCGCCGCCGTGCGCGGCGTCGCGTCGGAGCTCAAGTCCAGGGCCCTGAGCGAGGTCGCGGAGTCCGAGCGCGAGGTCGGCCGCGGCCGCCGGCTCGCCCGCATCTACCAGTTCGTCGACTACCTCTTCTACCTGGTCTACGGGCTGGTCGGCCTGATGATCGGCCTGGAGTTGCTCGGCGCCCGGGAGTGGACCGGGTTCATGCGGTTCATGACCCTGATCACGGCGCCTCTGCTGGCGCCCTTCCGGAGCGTCATGCCCGATCCCGCGATCGGCAGCTTCCAGCTGATGCTCTCGTACGTCCTGGCGCTGGTCGTCTACGTCCTGCTCCACCGCGCCGTCAAGGGCCTTTTCAGGCTCCTGGTTCGCCGCGGGGATGCCGACCTTTGACCGCACCTCTCCGCCCTCTCCGACGGGAAGGTGAACCGCGAGCCCCTCGGCGACCACTCACCTGGGGAGGATCCACTCTCTGCACCTTCCCTCCACGAGGCGGCCATGGTCGATCGACATCCTCCCGTCGGCGCGACGCGAATGCGGTCCCTGCTCGCGGCCCTCGCGTCCCTAGTCCCGCTCACCGCCCCCGGCCTGGCCGCAGAGGTCGTCCTGCGGCCGGTGGCTCTGACCGGCGCTCAGGCGCCCGGCACCGCTGAGGGCGTCACCTTCGCCTCCTTCGAGTCGCCGTTCAACAGCAGTTTTCCGACGCCCGGGATCGACGACACGGGTCAGGTCCTCTACTTCGCCTTCTTGGCCGGACCCGGGGTCGGTCAGGGCAACGGTCACGGGCTCTGGGTCGAGCGCGACGGGGTCTCGGAGCTTCTGGCCCGCGCCGGAGATCCCGCTCCGGGGACCCCTTCGGGGACGCTCTTCCTCGCCCTGCCGAATGTCGAGATCCCCTTGGGGTTCCTGGCAGCCGGCGGCGGCGCCGCGTTCCCCGGCACCTTGACCGGCCCCGGCATCACCGGCGCCGACGACCTCGGGATCTGGAGCGACGCCTCCGGCAGGGTGGCGCTCGTCGTCCGCGAGGGCGATCCGGTGCCCGGCGCACCCGGCCTGGCCTTCTCGGAGCCGCTGCTCCACCGCTTCACTCCCGCGGGCGAGAGCCTCTTCTTCGCCTCGCTCCGGGGCGCCGGCGTGACCACGGCCGACGACGAGGCGCTCTGGTCCCACCTGGCGGGCGTCGTCGAGCAGCGGGCGCGGGAGGGCGATCCGGCCCCGGGCACTCCCCAGGGCGTGGTCTTCGGGGAGGGTCTGATCGGCTCTCGCCCGGGCGCCTTTCCGTTCGCCGACTTCAACGCCTCGGGCCGGCTGCTGCTGCGCGGGGATCTCCTCGGCCCCGGCGTCGACGAGCACAGCGACGAGGCGCTCTTCATCGAGCGCGAGGGCGGCCTCGAGCTGCTCCTGCGCGAGGGCGATCCGGCGCCGGGCGCGGGCTCCGGCGTCACCTTCGGCGGTAACAGCGTCGCCCTCAACCTGGACTTCCCGCTCCTCAACGACCTCGGCCAGACGGCCTTCCAGGTCAGGCTGGGCGGCAGCATCCCCACCACCAGCGCGCTCTTCTCGGACCACCTGGGCGCCCTGGATCTCGTAGCCATCCCGGGGGCACCGGCCCCGGGCAGCGGAGGCAGCTTCACCATCCTCGGCGGGCAGGCCCTCTCCGACGCCGGCCGGATCGCCTTCACCGCGTCGCTCGAGAGCGGTCCCTTCCCGCCCTTCGGCGTCTTCTGGGACCAGTCGGGCACTCTCCTTCCCCTGGTGCTCCCCGGCGATCCGATCCCCGATCGCCCCGGTGGCACCCTGATCGGCGTCAGCTCGATCGTGGGTCTGACCGCGTCCGGCCACCTCGTCCTGACCGCCGCCCTCGACCTCCCCACCGGTCCGGTGCACGCCCTGGTCGCGGCCATCTCCGACGGTGCCCTGCAGACCCTCGTCGCCACCGACGACACGCTCGACGTCGAGGGCGCCACTCCGCGCACGGTGTTCCTGATCTTCCCCGGCGGCGTCTCCGAGGAGGGCATCCTGTCCCTGCGCCTCAACTTCACGGACGGATCGAGCGGTCTCTTCACCGTTCCCCTGCGCGGCACGACCATCTTCGAGGACGGCTTCGAGTCCGGCGACACCTCGGCCTGGACCGCCACCCAGGGCTGAGCGCGCCGCGGGACGCTCCAGGCTAACCGACCTCGAAGCTCTGCAGCTCGACCGGGATGACGACCACGACGGCGCAGTTGGTGGGGATGTTCACGGCCAGGGTGTAGAGGCCGCTCGCACCGTTGGCGCCGCCGATGCGCACGTGGTGGTTGCCGGCGAAGGGCACCGTCCAGACCATGTCGGACTGCTGGCCGCAGCTGTCGTCGTTGCAGAAGAGAACGTCCTGGTGGTTCGGGGCGACGGCCGTGAGCGCCGTGTTCCACGAGGCCGAGCCGCCGTGGTGGCAGAAGCTCGCCTGGACGAGCTCGCCGCCCGGGCAGTCGAGGTGGAAGTAGTGGTTGCAGCCGGGCGTACCGCTGCAGTCGGCCGACACCGTCATCCACGTCCCGGAGCCCTGGCCGTCGAGCAGGCCGCTGATGTCGCCGCCCAGGGTCGGCTGGCAGGCGCCGCCCTCCGGCGTGGCCTGCCCGGCGCTGTGCTCCGGTCGGGTCGACGGGTGCAGCAGGTGTCGGTCCGGGCCGCGGTCGGGCGGGTGCTCGCGCTGCCTCTCCGCGCCGCCCACGCGCTGGACGATCCCTGGCGCCAGGAGGGCGAGGACGACAAGGAGGAGGGTGAGGCTGCGAGTCATGGCGAGGCTCTGCGGCGCCGGCCCCGGGGGCCGGCTCGTTCGAGGCGTGGGAGCGATCGCGAAAGCTTAGCATGGGAGAGTGACGACTCCCCCGGCGCCACGCTCCTCCATCCGGGAGCGCCTCCTCCTCGCTGCGATCCTCGGCGCGGCGCTCGCCGCCCGCTGCTGGATGCCCTACGGCGACGTCTTCGGCCGCCCGGGCGAGCCGCGCTTGCTCGGCACCGACGCCTACTTCCACCTGCGCCACGCGCACGGCGCTGTCCGCGACCTCTCGCGCCTGGAGCCCTGGGACCGCGGGACGCACTATCCGCAGGGCACGCTCAACGACGCCGCGGGGCTGTTCGACCTCGCGGTCGCGGGGGTCTCGCGGGTTCTCTACGGCGCCGAGGCGACGCGGGACGAAGTCGCCACGGTGGCCGCCTGGTTCCCGCCCGTGCTCGGCGCGGCCACCATGGCCCTGCTCTGGGCGCTGGCCCGCCGGGTCGCCCCGCCGCCGGTGCCGCTGCTGGCGAGTCTCCTGTTCCTCCTCTATCCGGGGGAGTCCCTGGGCCGGACCGCCCTGGGCTTCGCCGACCACCATGCCGCGGAGTCCTTCCTCACGGTGGCCGCAGTCCTGGGCGCCGTGCGGCTCCTCCAGCGCGACCGGAGCGACGACGCCCTCCCCTGTTGGCAGCCGGCGCTGCTGTCCCCCCTGCCGATCGCCGCCCTCGCCTTCACCTGGCGGGGCGCCCCGCTGGTGCTGCTGGTGCTGGCTGCGGGCCTGGTGGCGGAACGCCTCGCGGCGCTGGGGACGCGGGGCGGCGAGGACCTCCGATCGGCGGCTGCGGCTGGGCGGGCGCCGCGGGGCGGGGCTCGGCCGTCCCGGTCGCCCTCCGAAGGCTCCCGGCGTGCGGGGCCCCTGGCGCGGCCGGTCGTCCGTTATGGGCTCGGTCTCCTGGTGTCGCTCCTCGCCGTCCGCTGGCTGTGGCCGGCGCTCGAGCTCGGGCCGCCGAGCGCCCGGCTCATGCTGGCGGGCGCGGCGGCCCTGACCGTCTGCGGTGGTCTCGGCCTTTCACTCCTGGAGCTCGCGGCTCGCCGCACCGGCCGGCCCGCGGCAGTCGGCTGGGCCGGGCTCGCCGCGGCCGGCGCCGGGGCGGGGCTCCTGCTCGGCGGCACCGGCTTCGGCAGGCAGGTGTGGGCCTGGCTCGCGGAGCCGCGGACGGTCCTCGTCCAGGAGCACCTTCCCGTCACCGCCGGACTCCTCCTGGAGCGGCTCGGAGCCGTGGCCCTCCTCGGGGTGCCGGGCCTCGCCCTCGGAGCGATCCAGGTCGGCCGCCGCTCGTTACCGCGGGAGTCCCTCGTGCCGCTGGGCGTCGGTGCCGGGCTGCTGGCGGTCTGGTGCTCGACCCGCGACCTCGGCTACGCCGCGCCTCCGTTCCTGGCGCTCGCGGCGGCCCTGCCGACTCTCGCCCTCTGGCGCTGGGTGCGGGCCGGCAGCGCCGGCCCGTGGCCGGGAGCGACGGGCGCCCTGCGCCGCCTGGCGATGGGCGCCGTCTTGGCCGTCCTGGCGGCCCCGCTCTGGCCCTACGGTGTCACGCGCGCGCCCTGGATGGGCCGGGGGGATGTCGCGCAGGCCAGGGTCTACGGCGAGCCCCTGTTCGCCGCCATGGACTGGCTCCGCGGCCGCACCCCTCCGCCCGAGCCCTCGCAGGGGGGCCCGGCGCGCGGCCGGTACGGGGTGCTCTCCTCGTGGCCCATCGGAAACCTCGTGGCGGCCTACGGCGAGCGGGTCCCGGCGTGGAGCCGCTACCCTTCGCCCGACTTCCCGCGCTGGGCCCTGGCGCAGAGCGAGGAGGAGGCCGGTCCCTGGCTCTGCCCCCGCTGCGGGCCGCTCGATCGGGTCCGCTACGTCGTGGTCGACGCCCGGGACTGCGGGCAGTGGCTGCTGGCCGCCGCGGCGCAGCTGCCGGCGCCGGTGTCGCTCCTGGTCCCGGGCGCCGCCCGCGACGCCGCACGCGGGCTGCCGGCGGTCGTCCCCGGGCCGGCCTACGACCGCAGCCTCGTGGTGCGTCTCTGCGCCGACGACGGGAGCGGCGTGGCGGGCTACCGCCTGGTCTACGAGAGCGCGGAGCGCAGCCTGACCGGCGCCCTCGTCGCGCCGGTGCGGCCGGGCGAGCGACGGACCTGGGCCCGCCTCGTCACCCGGTCGGCGCCCGTCGTTGGCGCCGCGGACGCGCCCTCGGCCACGCCCGAAGGGCTCGTTCAGGGCGGCAGGATCCACGCCGCCGTCAAGGTGTTCGAGGTGGTGCCGGGCGCGCGCCTGACGGGTACTGCCCCGCCCGGAGCCCGGGTCACGGCGTCTCTCCTCCTCGAGATCGAAAGCTCCGGGCGTCGCTGGGAGTACGCGGCGGCGGGGACGGCCACGGCCGCCGGGACCTTCGAGCTCGTCGTCCCCTACCCCTCCCACCGCGAGCCCCGCCGCAGCTCCGTGCGACCGACCGGGCCCTACCGGCTGGCCGCGCGCGACGAGGACGGGGTCGAGCTGCGAGGCGAGGCAGCCGTCTCGGCCTCCGAGGTCCGGCGCGGCGCTCGCGTCCCCGTCGGCCTGCGCGGCGCGGGAGACAGCGAGTAGCCCTCCGGCTCTCGCGTCAGACGCCTGCGAGGGAGAGGCGGAACGCGGCCATCTCCTCGCCGTTGCGAACGAGGAGGAGGTCGCCCACCAGCACCGGGTGGTTCCAGGTCTTGCCCTCGATCGCCGGCAGCCGCGCGAGCTCCGTGAAGCGCTCGGGGGTCGCCCCGACCAGCGCGAGCTCACCCCGCTCCGAGAGCACCAGCAGCAGGTCCTGTTCGGGCAGCAGGACGAGCTGGCCGTGGCCGAACCGTCCGCCCTTCCAGCGGCGCTCGCCGTCCTCGAGGCCGATGCACGAGAGGATGCCGCCGTCGAAGCCGAAGGCATGGCCGTCGTGGACGACGAAGTCGTTGAAGTAGGGCTTGAGCCCCTTCGACGTCCAGCGCTCCTCGGTGGTCCAGCCGCCGGGTCCGTGCGCGAGTGCGACGCGGCGCAGGCCGCTGTCCGCGTTGACCGCCATCAGGACGTCACCGTCGGCGGTCAGCGCCGGCTGCACGATCGGGTACCCCTTCCACGCGTGCTCCCAGAGCAGCGCGCCGTCGGCCGGGGCTACGCTCCTGGCGCCCTCGCCGGCGAGCTGGAGGATCTGCGCGACGCCGTCGATCGTCGCCAGATGGGGCGAGCTGTAGCCTTCGCCGCCGGCCGAGCCGAGCCAGCGGGGCTCGCCGGTCGCACGGTCGTAGGCGGCGAGCGTGCCGGAGGCGGCGACCACGACGAGGTCCTGGACCACCAGCGGCGAGCCCGAGAAGCCCCAGCCCGGA
>Ga0302046_10004553_pt1 | contig 12336 bp, 12 predicted proteins | sample RVTome_11_FD_200261 | JGI IMG/M metagenome (GOLD analysis project Ga0302046, IMG submission 200261) | Soil microbial communities from uranium-contaminated site in the Upper Colorado River Basin, Wyoming, United States - RVT147D111 (version 2) ... | reverse complement strand
GCTTTGGCAATCGATCGAAAACGGTCGGCCGTCCCTGCGGGTCGGAGCGCGTGCACACCTCGCCCGCGCGTTTGTGGTATATCAGGACTCGGCGGTCGGGGGGCGTTTTCGTCTGGGGAATGACCCGTCCGTCAACGCGGATAATCTGGTCAGGCTCAACGCGGTCTCCGAGTTGGGCGCGCTTGCGATTTATCGAGACGCGGCCTTGCTCGATCCAGCGCTCGATCTCACGGCGCGAGCCCATGCCGACGCGGGCTAATACCTTTTGCAGTTTTTCGCTCATCACGCCTCGACACTACTTCCAGTCATGGTCTGCACATGCTGCCTGTGGTAGGATTATGGCGCTTTAGCGTGCGGATATCAATTCATGTTGCATGGAACGGCGCGGGCCAGCCCGGGCCTCTGGCGGTGAGGCCGGCGACCGATTCCGGCCCGGGAGAGAGGGAACTGTGGGAGCGAGGCGTGGCGGCAGCATGACCGGCGGCGGCTCCGCCAGGGGGAAGGCGAAGGCGGGTGCCATGAAGCGGGATCTGATTCGGAGCAAGCTCGAACGCGTGGATCAGGCCCTGGATCGGGCGATCGCACATGCGGAAATTCCTGGCGCGGTGGTGCTCGCGCGAATGCCGAGGGAAGGTGAGTTCGTGGAATATGGAGCGGCGCGCGGGTACGCTGTCTTGCACCCCGAGCGCATACCGATGACCCGCGGGACGATCTTCGATCTCGCCTCACTCACGAAGCCTCTGGCGACGACCACCGCTCTGCTGCTGCTCGCGGAAGATGGCGCGATCGGTCTCGACGACCCGGTTGCCAGATTCCTGCCCGGCTTTGCCGTTCATGGCAAGGCGCAGGTGACGATCCGGCATCTCCTCACGCATTCCTCGGGACTCGCGCCCTGGCGCGCCTATTACGAGGAGGTGGCGGCGAAAGAGCGCCAGAGCTCTCTGCGCATCGCCGGAACAGCTGCGGCAAGGGCGGTGGTGCTCGACGGCATCCTCTGCGCCGGGCTCGTCCATGAGCCGGGCGCGAGAGCGGCGTACGGGGACCTCGACTTCATCGTGCTGGGTGCCGTCGTCGAGGCCGTGGCGGGCCAACCCCTGGACGCATTCTGCCAGGCGCGCATTTTTGCACCTCTGGGTCTTCAGCAAACCCGCTTCGTACGCCTGGGAGATGGCGCGCAGGCGCTGCCACAGCGCGTACGCCGTCAGTGTGCGGCGACGGAAAACTGTCCGTGGCGCGGGCGCATCCTGTGGGGAGAGGTCCACGATCCGAACGCCTCGGTCATGGGAGGCGTCGCAGGCCACGCGGGGCTCTTCGCGCCGGCCGACGATGTGATGCGGTTCGCCGCCGTGGTGCTCGACGTCTATCACGGACGGAGCGACGCGCTGCCGGGCGACCTGTTGCGAACCTTCCTGACGCGGCAGAACCTGCCGGAGTCCTCGGAATGGGCCCTCGGCTGGGACACGCCGACCGAGGGTGGGTCGTCGGGGCGCTACTTTTCGCAGAACTCGGTGGGACATCTCGGATTCACCGGGACCTCGCTCTGGATCGATCTCGAGCGCGAGGTCGTGGTGGTCATGCTCACTAATCGGGTGCATCCCGTGGTCAAGGAGGGCCGCTTCGAGCTGCGTTCGGTCGTCCACAACCTCGTGCTCGAGGCGTTTCTGGCGGAATGAGTGCGCTGCGCCACGTCCACTTGATTGCGATCGGTGGGACCGGGATGGGCTCGCTCGCCGGGCTGCTCAAGGCCCGAGGCCTCGAGGTCACGGGGTCCGACCAGAACGTCTACCCGCCCATGAGCACGGCCCTCGAGCGCTGGAACATTCCGGTGAAACGGGGGTACCGGGCCGAGCACGTCCTCGACCGCCGTCCCGATCTGGTGGTGATCGGCAACGCCGTACGGCCCGACAATCCCGAGGCGCGCACGGCCATCGATCACGGGCTTCCCTATCTGTCGTTCCCCGACGCGCTGTACCAGCTCGCCATTCGCGGCAAGCACGCGGTGGTGGTGACGGGGACGCACGGCAAGACCACCGCCACGAGTCTCATCGCCGCGCTGCTCTTTGCCACGGGGCGGGATCCGTCGTTTCTGGTGGGGGGGATCGCGCTCGACTTTGACGGCAGCTTCCGCGAAGGTCAGGGGAAGCATTTCGTCGTCGAGGGGGACGAGTACGACACCGCCTTTTTCGACAAGACCCCCAAGTTCCTGCATTACGGGGCCCAAACACTCCTCGTCACGTCGGTCGAGTTCGACCACGCCGACATCTATCGCGATCTCGACCACGTGAAGTCCGCGTTCCGAAGGCTCGTCCTCCAGATGCCGGCTGACGGCACCATCATTGCGGCGCTCGGCAGCGAGCACGTGCGTGATATCGTCGTGGACGCCCCGTGCCGGGTCGTCGGGTACGGGGCCGTGGGCCCGGAATTCGTGGGCTGGCGCGCGAGCGCCATTACGGCCGGCCCGCACGGGACCGGCTTTGACGTCGGGCGGGAAGGCACCATGATCGCCCGGGCCCGCTGCCCGCTCTTTGGACGGTACAACGTGGAGAATGTGCTTGGGGCGCTGGTGGTCCTCGACACCCTCGGCGTACCCGTCGAGGAGGCGGTCGCGGCACTTCCCGCCTTCCGTGGGATCAAGCGACGACAGGAGGTGCGCGGGGAGAGGCGGGGGGTGACCGTGATTGACGACTTTGCCCATCACCCGACCGCTGTGCGCGCCTCGATCCAGGCGGTCCGGGCCCGCTTCCCTGACCGCCGGCTCATCGCCGTCTTCGAGCCCCGGTCCAACACCAGCCGGCGGGCCGTGTTTCAAGAGGACTACGCCCGGTCCTTTGACGGGGCGCACCACGTGGTGGTGCCGGTGGTTCCCGATATGCCGATATATAGCGCCACCGGCGAAGTGACGGAGAAGTTCTCCTCCGAGAGACTCGCCGGGGACCTCGGCGAACAACAATTGAGTGCGGTGGCCCTCGATGGCGCAGACGCCATCATCGCGCATCTCGTCGAAACCTGCGAGCCTGGCGATGTGGTGCTGATCATGAGCAACGGGCCTTTCGACAACATCTGGGAGCGGCTGCTCGAGGCGCTCGCGGGGTGAGGAGCGATGATGGGGATCGGGATGGGGCGGGAGCGTCTCCGGGACCGGACCGGGGGAAAAAGTCACACTCGGAGGATCGTGGCGGAGTCGGTCGGCGGATCAGAACTGTCCGGAGGCCAGCGCCAATATCACGCGGTCATTGGTCGTGCGGAGGCGGCCGGAGAGGAGCCTCACCACGTTCGAGAGGACGGTGTATGCCAGATGATGATCATCGCGAAGCAGCCGCTGGAATGCTTTTTTCCGTATCAGCAGCATCGAGCATGGTCCGTGGGCCGTCGCGGTGGCACTTCGGACCACCTCATCTTCGATCACCGCCATCTCGCCGAAGACCTGGGTCGGCTCGAGGATGGCCAGGGCCTCCTCTCCAGTTCCCACACCGGAGAGGTGGCGTGAGATGCGGACCTTTCCATTGAGAATCAGGTACAGCTCCTCGCCCGGGTCGCCCTCTTTGAAAATCACCTCGTCTCGTTCGAACTGTTGCATGCTGGAGATTGCAAGGATGAACTCCAGTTCTGTTTTGTGCAGCCCCTGAAAGATAACCACCTCGGACAGTTGGGTTGTCAAATCCTTCATAGTGCTCACCGGTGGTGACAGCCTCCGATCTACAGTAGCGGCCCTTGCATCAGTCGAATATCGTCAATCCAGGCAGTCCCCCTGCCGTCGACCACGAGGTTCAGCCTGATGTTGTCCGGATTCTCTCCCTTGTTCAGGAAGAACGGGGTCTCTTGCGTCGTCCACTCCGTGGTTCCGGTGAGGGGTGTGTGCAGGGCGCGCGAGAAGAACTCTCCCTTGCCCGGGAAATGGCACCACATTTCCAGGTACACCTGGCCCTCGACGTCTTTCGTGCGCACCTTGGCCCGGTAGAGGATGCGGGCGTTTTCGACATCCAGATTGCCGGTTTCAAATAAGCGGACGGTCATCGGCTCTTGTGCGTCAATGCGAAGCGAGCCGTTGCCGTCGCTTGAAATATGCCGGTCAAATGTCACCTGGGAGCGCGTGATGATCCCGTCGATACTGTCGATGGGGAAATGCTTCAGCTCCAACACGCGTGCGGCAGGCTGGGAACACCCCGCAACGAGAAGGGCCAATGCGAAAGCAAGCGAACCCGAATACCTTCGACCCATGATGTTGGTCCTTTGTGTGGCCAGGCCTTCCACGAAGCGAACCACGCATCCCAGAGGGTCTGCAAAACCGGTGCCACCAGGTACCGCATTGGTGCCCTGACGTGTTGGCGTCACCCTGTCAGGAGGCACTTCCGGCATCACGCCTCGGCGGGTTGAGCGCGCCTTTTCGCTTGGCGGTTTCCCGCCCGTGTGGGAAAGTACCGATGTGTGGATCGCGTTGAGATGCCTCGATCGAGCCCATTGGGCTTGCCGGGTGGCGGTTGTCGTCTTGGCCTTCGGCCTGGCGTGGCCAACGGCGGCTGCCGGCTGGGGTCTTGAGGCACATGTCCTTGTCAACCGGGCGGCCTGCACCACGCTGCCAGAGCCGCTTCGCCGCTTTTTCATGCGGCACCAGACGCGTATCGGGGAGCACGGGAAGGACCCGGATACGGTGCTCACCGCCAGGGACGAGGAAAGGGAGCGGATTCGACACTGGATCAATTTGGACGAGCTGGACCGCTTCCCATTCCACCATATTCCTCGGGACTACGAGCAGGCTTTGGCCAAGTATGGGCGGGAGCGACTGGAGCGTGCGGGGCTCTTGCCTTGGCGGATCGCCGAGCTCTACACGCAACTGGTAGAGGCGATGAGGGAGTCGGAGTGGGAGCGCGTGCCACTCCTGGCGGGGCATCTCGGCCACTATGTGGCCGACGGACATCAACCGCTCCACGCGACGAGAAACCATGACGGCCAGCTCACCGGCAACGACGGGATCCACAAACGCTTCGAGACCGAGATGATCCGCCGGTTCCTGGTGGAATACCAGGACCTGGCTGCGTTCACCCGGCCGGCCCAGGAAACCGGCGACCCCGTGGCCTTTACATTTGATTTTCTCATTGATAGTTATGTGTGGGTGGACAACTTGTTGCGTGCCGACACGCTGGCGCAGCGGGGAACGCAAGGGTATGAGGACGCGTACTACGGGGCGCTCTACTTTTTCGCTGGCAGGTTGGCCAAGCTGAGCATGGCGCAGGCAGCCACGGACCTCGGAAGCCTCTGGTATAGTGCGTGGATAGAAGCAGGCCGGCCCCCGGTTCCGTAGTGCCGGGCCAACTTCCTTCGCCTCACTTCGTCCTCGGTCGTCGGCCATCCTCAACGTACAAGCGCGTACGCCTCCGGTGGCCTCCTCGCTGCGTCCTCGTCATGCTCGGAATTTGGCCCGGCACGACCGTGCCTGGGAGTGCCTACTTGATACTAAAATAACCGGGCGGACTTCGAGCACGGTGCCGATCTGGTGGGGGGAGTGGGATTCGACAGGTCAATGGGTCGCGCTGCCCGCGAGCCGGCGAGGGGAGAGAATCCTGAGGAAGGCGGAAACTGGTTTGCGTGCGGCCGGGGTCCCGCCGCCGGAGCGGAGCGCAGGCGGGGGTGGCCGCCCTGATGCCATATGAGCCGCTTGGCGCGTATTGCTGAACTTGCGGTAGCGCACCTCGTGGAATTTTCCGCCGACGAAGGATGTCTGCCCGAGCTGGTGAGCGGAGAGGCCCTCAGGCTGCCCCCCTCGCCAGTTTGCGATTGGCGCTGCCCGTCGGCCGTGGACCGGGCGAGAGGAGGGGAGTGGAAAGAAGGGAATCGAGGGAACGAGGGTGAGGAGATGGCGAAACTGAGAAGCGCGCGGCCGCGGACAAAACGGGAGGTGCGGCGGGGACGGCGACATGGGCGCTCGGGACCGCGGAAGCGCATCACGGTCTTCTTAAGTGCTCCGCTGGTCAAGAGGCTCGCTCGACTTCTTACTATCGAGGAGCGGTCCCTGGAAGACTGTCTCGAGGAGGCCTTGGCCCAATGGCTGATGCGGCGCCAGCCAGGCGACGAGATCAAAAGTGGGCTTTAATTTTACTATGGTAACTGGCCTGCCATGAGTGAGGCGCATCGAAAGCGAGGACCGAGGTTCTGGGGATTCTGCCTGGGCGCGAGCTGGGTGATCCTCATGACGCTGGTGTTCGGGTTCATGGTCTCGGGCTACCATGAAATCTTCGGGATCGTGGGGGCCCTCGTTGCCGTCTCTTTGGCTCCCCTGTCGGCTCCGGCCTATCCCCTGGTTTCGTGGTATTACATCGGCACCTTTCCGTGGCTCTGGATCCTGGGACTCCTGATTGCTTACTTCCTGGGCCGTATCATTATGGGTGAATAGCCGCCGGCCCCTTCCCGGGCCGCAACAAGCCCTTGACAGAATTGGACTTATCTCTTTATAGTTTACAATATAGAGCGTTCGAGTCTCCCTTCCTCCCCCAACGCATCTCTGATGAGGGATCGGAAATGAGTACCGTGGAAAGCCGGCAAAACTATGTCGGGGGGCTGTGGGTCAATGCCGCATCCGGGCGCACCTTTCCGGTGCGTAACCCGGCCACCGGAGAGGAGCTGGCCCGTGTTCCCGATGCGGGCGCCCAGGACGCCGCTCGTGCCGTCGAGGCGGCTCATGGGGCGTTCCCCCATTGGTCGGCACTGGCTGCCCCGGCGCGGGCCAAATTCCTCTTCAAGGCCAGGGACCTGATGCTCGGGCGAAAGGAGGAGCTGGCCAGAATCCTGACTAAGGAGCAGGGCAAGCCGCTCGATGAGGCGCGGCGGGAGATTGAGTACGCCGCCGGATTTGTCACATGGTATGCCGAGGAGGGGAAACGAGTACACGGCGAGACGATCCCCGCCTCTTCGGCCCACAAACGTCTCATGGTGATCAAGCAACCGGTGGGCGTGGTCGCGGCGATTACGCCCTGGAATTTTCCGGCCGCCATGGTGACGCGCAAGATCGCTCCGGCCCTGGCTGCCGGATGCACGGTGGTCCTGAAGCCGGCCGAGCAGACCCCTCTGACGGCGATTGCCCTGTTTGCGATCTTCGAGGAGGTGGGTTTTCCAGCCGGTGTGGTGAATCTGATCACGACCCTGGACCCGAGAGAGGTGGGGCGGGAGTTTCTGGAGAATACCCTGGTCCGGATGATCGCCTTTACCGGTTCGAACGAGGTCGGCAAGATTCTCATGCGGGGAGCGGCAGACCAGGTAAAGCGAGTCTCTTTGGAATTGGGGGGTCATGCCCCCTTCATTGTCTTCGAGGATGCCGACATGGAGAGGGCCGTGGCGGGCGCCATCGCCTCCAAGTTCCGGAATATGGGGCAGACCTGTATCTGTGCCAACCGCATATACGTTCACGAATCGATTCTTGAGCCGTTCACACGCCGGTTCGTGGAACGGGTGGCGCAGCTCAAGATGGGGAACGGCCTGGAAGAAGGGGTGCAGGTCGGTCCGCTGATTGACGAGCCGGGATTCAAAAAGGTCTGTACCCATGTCGAGGACGCCATCGCCAAGGGGGCAAAGGTGCTCACCGGCGGTCAGCCGCGCACGGATGGGGCTTTTGCCCGAGGTCGCTTCTTCACCCCGACGGTCTTAACCGATGTCAGGAAGGGGATGCGGATCCTCGAGGAGGAAACGTTTGGTCCCGTGGCTCCCGTGATCCCATTTCGGGAAGAAGCCGAGGTGGTGCGAGCCGCGAACGACACGCCGTTCGGACTTGCCGCCTACTTCTTCAGCCAGGATGTGAGCCGGTGCGTTCGTGTGGCGGAGCAGCTGGAGTATGGGATCGTCGGGGTCAACGATGAGATGCCCGCGGTCCCCCAAGCGCCTTTCGGCGGGTTCAAGGAAAGTGGGATAGGCCGGGAAGGGGGCCGCGAAGGCATCGAGGAGTTTCTGGAAGTCAAGCTGATCTCTCTGGGCCTGTAGGTCCGGGTTCGAGGAGGAACACATGAGTTTCCTGGAAGGAAAGATGGAGCCGGGCATCGTCACGACGACGCTGGACTGGCTCTTTAACTGGGCCCGGAAGTCTTCCCCCTGGCCGATGACCTTTGGGCTGGCCTGCTGTGCGATTGAGATGATGGCCACCGGGGCATCCCGGTTCGATTTGGACCGGCTGGGGGCCGGTGTGTTCCGGCCCTCGCCGCGACAATCGGACGTCATGATCGTGGCCGGGACCGTCACGGAGAAGATGGCGCCCAGGATCAAGACCCTGTACGAGCAGATGCCCGAGCCCAAGTGGGTGATCGCCATGGGGGCGTGCGCGATTTCCGGGGGACCTTTTTACTACGATGCCTACCATGTGGTGAAAGGGGTGGATCTGGTCGTTCCCGTGGATGTGTATGTTCCCGGGTGTCCGCCTCGACCGGAAGCCCTCATTTATGGTGTGTTGAAACTGCAAGAAAAGATCGAGCGGCTGAGTATCGCCAAGCGGAAGCCGGCCCAGCCGGCTCCCGCCGGTTCGTAGACTTCGGCGAGCTCAGTCGAGTCGTTGACGGTTCACCGTTCATGGCAGAAGCAGGAATAATGTGATCCGCGCCGATGGGTCGTATCCATGAACCATGAACGATACCGAGGAGCGGATGTCCCACTTCACGATCATGAGTACCTCTGACGGGAGTGGCGGGTCCGCTGCTGTCACCGACACCCTCGGCCGGCCCCTTCGAGATCTCCGGATTTCAGTCACGGACCGGTGTAACTTCCGCTGTGTTTACTGCATGCCGAAGGAGGTCTTCGGCCGCGAGTACCCCTTCCTCACACGCGAGCAGCTCCTTACCTTTGAGGAAATCGAACGCCTGGCCCGGCTCTTCCAGGCTCTCGGGATCGAGAAGATCCGCCTGACCGGCGGGGAACCCCTGCTGCGCCGTAACCTGGAGCACCTCGTCGCAGAGCTGGCAAGCATCCCCGGGCTCGACCTGACATTGACGACGAACGGCGCTCTCCTGGCGAGGAAGGCGGCGGCGCTGAAGGCGGCCGGGCTCCAGCGGATCACGGTGAGCCTGGACGCATTGGAGAATGCCGTCTTCCAGGCGATGAACGATGTGGACTTTCCTGTCGAGCGGGTCCTCGAGGGGATCGAGGCTGCAACGGCGGTGGGGCTTGCGCCGGTGAAGATCAACATGGTGGTGAAGCGGGACATGAATGATGCGAGCATTCTGCCCATGGCCCGCCACTTCCGGGGGACGGGTCACATTGTCCGCTTCATCGAATATATGGATGTCGGCCAGACCAACGGGTGGCGGTTGGACGACGTGGTGCCGGCGGCCGAGATCGTGCGCCGGATCCATGCGGAATTCCCGATCGAGCCGGTAGAAGCAGGCTATCGGGGCGAGGTGGCTGAACGGTGGCGGTATCGGGATGGAGGAGGCGAGATCGGCGTCATCAGTTCGGTGACGCAGGCCTTCTGCCGCGACTGCACCCGCGTCCGGCTGTCCGCGGAAGGCACGCTCTATACGTGTCTCTTTGCGACTGACGGCCATGACCTGCGCGCCCTGTTGCGCGGGAGTGCCTCGGACGCCGAGATCGGTACGGCGATTGCGGGGCTGTGGCGAAGGCGGGCCGATCGCTATTCGGAGATTCGCTCGGCGGAGCCCGTCGGGCTCAACAAGATCGAGATGTCCTACATCGGGGGGTAGGACGGGCGATACATCCGCAGTGGCTGTACGGGCCGTTCGGCGGGAGATTCCGGTGCCCATTCCTTCCGGAGACCATCGTCAGCTTTCGATCACGAATCTGAAAAATCTGAAAATATATCACACCCTGAACCCTCAACTCTGAACGCTGAACCATCAGCTGTGAGCCCTGAACGGCTCTGTGAGCGGCTATGGCAGAAGCACGACTCATCATTGCCGCCAGTGAGCGGGATGCCGATCTGTATTATGCCACGCGCTTTCTGGCCCCGGATCCGTTTCCGTTTTTCCAGATCGGGACAGAACGGGTCATGATGGCGAGCGACCTCGAGCTTGGTCGAGCCCGGAACCAGGCGGCCGTCGAGACGATTCTCCCACTCAGAAGCTATGAGGAACGTGCGAGGGAACGCATCACGCAGCCCACTCTACTTGATGCGGTTGATGAGGTGCTCAGGGAGCGTGGGGTTCAGCACCTCGTGGTTCCGGGAAACTTTCCTACGGAACACGCGGATACGCTGCGGAGCCGGGGATATGAACTCCGGGTGAAAGCGGGCATCTTTTTCGAAGAGCGTTTGGTCAAGTCGGAGGTCGAGATTGGGTGGATTGACGAAGCGCAACGTTGGGCTGAAGAAGCGATGGGGATGGCCATTCAGGCCATCCGGGAGGCCGAGATCCGTGGCCACGCGCTGTACCGGGCGGGCGAGCCCCTGACCTCCGAGGGGGTGAGGAAGCTGATCCAGCACGCCTTGCTCGACCGGGATTGTTTCGCCGAGCACACCATCGTGGCCGGAGGCGAGCACGGCAGTGACCCGCATCACGAGGGCACCGGGCCTCTTTCGCCCCATCAGCCCATTGTTATTGATATCTTTCCCCGCTCGAGCCGGACCCGCTATTTCGCCGACATTACCCGCACGGTGGTCAGAGGGCGTGCCTCTTCTCGGGTGAGGCAGATGTATGAGGCGGTTCTTCAGGCGCAGGCGCACGCGCTCGCATCCATCCGGCATGAGGCCGATGGGGCTGCAATCCATGAAGAGGTGACCGCGGTGTTTGAAGGCCTCGGCTTTCGCAGCGGTGAGGTGAACGGGCGGATGCAAGGATTTTTTCATGGCACGGGCCATGGTCTGGGTCTCGAAATCCACGAATCCCCTCGAATCGGGAAGCGCGGGGCGATCCTACGTTCGGGCAACGTGGTAACCGTCGAGCCTGGCCTGTACTACCCCGGCGAGGGCGGGGTGCGGATCGAGGATGTTGTGGTGGTGACAAAGACCGGGTGCCGGAACCTCACCCGCTTCGAAAAACTATTGGAATTATAAGGAGAGAAGGGTCCCAATCATCTTGACAGGCCTTCCCGACTTTCTTATAATCACTAGTGCTTGCCTGTAGGCATTCACCGAGGGAGGAATGACTATCAAGTTGCCGATTTATATGGATTATCACGCGACGACCCCGGTCGACTCCGAGGTCCTTGAGGCTATGCTCCCCTATTTTCGGGAGCACTTTGGCAATCCCTCTTCGCGAACGCACGTCTTCGGCTGGATGGCCGAGTCGGCCGTTGAAAAGGCACGGGAACAGCTCGGCCAGTTGATCGGATGCAGGCCGATGGAGGTGGTGTTCACGTCCGGGGCGACCGAGTCGAATAATGTGGCACTCAAAGGTGTTGCCTGGGCCTCCCGGGATCGGGGAAACCACATCGTGACGACCGCCATCGAGCATCGCGGGGTCCTCGATGCGTGTGCCCGCCTCGAAAAGGAGGGTTTTGACATTACCACTCTTCCGGTCGATCGCACCGGGCTCGTCGACCCGTACCAGGTCGAAGAAGCGATTACTGATCGGACCATCCTGGTGAGTGTCATTGCCGCGCATAACGAAATTGGCACCGTACAGCCGCTTGCCGAGATCGGTCGCATCTGCAAGGCCCGGGGGATCCTGTTCCACGCTGATGCGGCTCAAGCGCTCGGGAAGATTGCGCTCCGGGTCGATGACATTCACGCGGACCTCCTCTCCTTCTCCGCGCATAAGCTGTACGGCCCCAAAGGCGTCGGGGCCCTCTATTGCCGGATGACCCGGCCGGCGGTCAAGATGGTTCCTCTCTTTGACGGTGGCGGCCAGGAACGAGGGCGCCGATCAGGAACCCACAATGTCCCGGGAATCGTGGGGTTTGGAAAGGCCTGCGAGATTGCCTCCCGGGTGATGGCGGAAGAGGGGAGACGACTGACGGGGCTGCGGGAGCATATGAAGTCGGAGATATTTCGGCGGATCGACGGGGTGCATCTCAACGGGCACCCGGAGCGGCGGCTGCCTGGCAACCTCAATCTGAGCTTTGCCCGGGTGGAAGGGGAGGCTTTGCTGCTCAGCATGAAAGACGTAGCCGTCTCCTCGGGCTCGGCCTGCACCTCGACCACGATGAAAGCCTCCCACGTGCTTCTCGCCTTGGGAGTGCGAGATGAGCTCGCCAGGGCGAATATCCGGTTTGGCCTCGGGCGCTGGAGCACCGAGGCGGAGGTCGATTACACGGTCGAGAAGTTGACAGAGCGTGTGGCGCGCCTGCGCGCGATGTCGGGTAGTTGGCCGGCCGCGCGAGGACGCACGCCAGACACGCAGGATGTACTGGCCTAGTATAAAGCAGCGGATGCTATTCGATATATTCCAAATCGGGAGGGTGAAACGGAAA
>Ga0302046_10004552_pt1 | contig 12338 bp, 6 predicted proteins | sample RVTome_11_FD_200261 | JGI IMG/M metagenome (GOLD analysis project Ga0302046, IMG submission 200261) | Soil microbial communities from uranium-contaminated site in the Upper Colorado River Basin, Wyoming, United States - RVT147D111 (version 2) ... | reverse complement strand
CCGCGCAACTCGGCCGCAACACTGCGCATATTCACGCAGCACTCGGCTACCTCGAGCAAAAATCGCGCCACTATTGGGCGGCGGCGAACGCGTTCCAAAAGGCGCTGGCGCTCGAGCCCGCCAACAGGACCGCGCTGCGCGGCTTGCTGCACGCGCTGACCGAGACCGGCGAGCATGCCAAGGCGAAGGTGCTCGTCGAGCAGTTGCTGCGCGATGCGCCCGACGATCCCGATCTTTGGCGATATCGTGCGCAAATCGCGCTCGCGGCCAACGACCGTGCCACGGCGCTCGCAAGCCTCGAGACCGCGCTCCGACTCGGCGACGATTCCGTCGCGAACCGCGAGACGTGCATCGCGTTGCACATGGAGAGCGGTAACATCGCGAGGGCCGTGGAGCTGCTGCGAGGCTCGTCCGCGCCCGCGTTTCCGCTCGTGGACCAGGCGCTCGGCTGGCTCGCGAACGAGAACGAATGGGATGACTTCCGCGAGCTGTCGACCTCGGTTGACCGCTCGGCGCTCAGCGGCGTCGAGCAAAGCCGATTGCTGACGCGACGCGCGAGCCTCGCTCTGCGCGACGGCAATCGTCGCGCGGCTAGTACTGGTCTCCAGGAAGCGTTGGCGCTCGATCCGTCGAACGCCGACGCGCTCATGGCGCTCGGGCAGATCTACCGCGCGGAGCGCGACTACGCGCGCGCCGAGCTTTTGCTCCGGCGCGCGAGCGACTACGGCGCGGTTCGCGAGGGCGCGATGGTGGCGCGTGCCCAGCTCGCGATCGAGCAGGAAAATTTCGATGGCGCTATCGCGCACTTGCGCAACGCCGTTGTCCTCAACCCCGCGCGTGCGGACCTGAGGCGCAACATCGATGTGCTCGAGAATCTCGTGGTGTTGCGCACGCAGCGCTGACGCCCACGTCTCCGCAGTTACCTCCGAACGCACTTCGAATATACTCGGCGCCCGGCGGGGCGCAGCGGGACGGGCGAACATCTCGAGCGGGCACCGCGCCGACGAGCACGCCGCGGCTGGACTTGTGGGGCGGTAGAGGAAACAATCGTAACGTGGTGAAAAATCTAGAACAAGAGATCCAGAAAGCCGGCAGCCCGGTGAAGCTTCTGTGGGAATCGAAGACTCAGCCCGCGATCGTCCCGCGCGTGGTCCCGGAGTTCACGAACTGGCGCGACGAGCAACTCGCGTGGCGCCGCACCGCGGTCCTGTTCGATCAGTCGCACCACATGGCGGACTTCAACATCAAGGGGCCCGATGCGCTCAAGATGATCGGTCGGCTTGCCGTCAACAGCGTCGCGAAATTCCCGGTCGACATGGCGAAGCAGTTCGTGGCCGTCAACTACGACGGCTACATGATCGGCGACAACATCCTCTTCCATCTCGAGGAGGACGAGTACCAGGCCGTCGGCATTCCGCCGTCGATCAACTGGCTGCACTTTCACGCCGCGACGGGCGGCTACGACGTACGCATCTGGCGCGACGACAACTCGTTCTATCGGAAAGGCGATCCGGTCCTCTATCGCTATCAGGTCCAGGGGCCCGGCGCCATGAACGTGATCCGCGAGGTCACGGGTCAGGAGCCGCCGAAGCTGCGCTTCTTCCACATGACGCGCCTCGAGATCGCAGGCAAGAACGTGCGGGCGTTGCGCCATGGCATGGCCGGCGAGCCCGGCTTGGAGATCTGGGGTCCTTGGGCGGACAACGACGTCATTCACTCGGCGTTGCTCGAGGCCGGGAAGAAGCACGGCATGGTCGAGGTCGGTGGTCGCGCCTATCACACCAACGCGCTCGAGTCCGGGTGGCTGCCGCGCCCGTTACCGGCCATCTACTCGGGCGACAAGATGAAACCCTATCGAGAGTGGCTCACCGCGAGCGCTTACGAGACGACAGCCCCATTGGGGGGCAGCTTCTACTCGGAGAACATCGAGGACTACTACTTCACGCCGTACGAGCTCGACTACGGTCGCATCATCGGCTTCGATCACGATTTCATCGGCCGCGAGGCTCTCGAAAAAATGGTGGCGCAGGGCAAGACGGAGCGACGCAAGAAGGTCACGTTCGTCTGGAACGGCGACGACACCGCAGCCGCCTACGGCTCGCTGTTCCACAAGGGCCCGGGCGCGAAGTTCATCAACCTGCCGATGTCGCTCTACGACACTTTCCACGCGGACCGCGTCGAAGCGAACGGCAACGTCGTGGGACTCTCGACCTGGACCGGCTACTCGGCCAACGAGCGCGCGATTCTGTCGCTCGGCACGGTCGACGCTGCGATCGCCACGCCGGGTACGGATGTGACCATCGTTTGGGGCGAGGACAAGCGGTCCCAAAAGGCGCAGGTCGAGGACCACGTGCAGTTCAAGATCCGCGCGAAGGTCATGCCCGCGCCGCTCGTCGAGCAAGCGCGTACGGTCTATCGCTCGGATGCCGGCCTGAAATAGCCGACCGCCGTCGTGGCGCCAGCGCTGGCTGCTCGGCGCCGGCTACAGCTGCGCGTCGATGGACTCGCTGCAGGCGCGGAGGGCGCGGCTCACGTGTTTCTCCACGGCCTTGACGGAAACGCCACAACGCTCGGCGATCTCTGCGTAAGTCAGTCCTTCGAGGCGGCTTAGCAGGAAGATTCGCCGGCGCCGCGGCGAAAAATCTGCGATCGCTCTGTCGATTGCGCTGACGTTCTGCTCGCCCGACAGCTCGCGCTCGGCCGACGGCAGCTCCGATGCGACCTCGTCGTCGCAGGCCTCGATGGCGACGTGGGGGCCCCGGAATTGTGCGGCTGCGCGCAAGTGGTCCGTCGCCACGTTGCCGGCGATGCGGAACAGCATCGCCGACGGCGAATCGATGTCCGCGGAACCCTCGTATTTCAGGAGTCGCACGTACGCTTCTTGCGCGAGGTCGCACGCGTCCTCGTGGCTCGCGCCGCGACGGCGCAGGAATCGCACGACCGAGGCGTGGTGATCACGGATCACGGCGTCGACCGAAAGACCGTCGTCACCGCTGCTCGCCGACTTCCGAGTCATGTCGTCCCTCGTGGCTCTGCCCTGTCGCCGATGATCAGTGCAAACACCGTGCCGCACGCAGCGCCGAGGTCCGCGAGGCCCGAGGCGCAGCGCGCGCACCGTCGGGGCGCGCGCCGGGAGGGCTGCGCGCCAACATCGAGCGCGACGTAGTTGCGCTCATCGCAGCCGTAAATCTTTTCATCTCGTTGCGGCCACTGCAGCGGTAGGGCCTGCGCGCGCGTTGCCGTCTCACCCAATGAGAGCCGTCAGCTTCCGCGCGGCGGCGGCTCCAAACAAGGAATTCACAGGGAGGCCCAGTGAGATGAGCGTTCAGGTACTCACGCGCAACAGACTCTCGACCGCGCTCGCCGCAGCGTTCGCGGCCGCATCGGGGGCCGCGGCGACGGCGCAAACCGACGCACCCTCGAACGACGAAGTTCTGGAGGAGATCGTCGTGACGGCAGACCCGAATCGGATCCTGCCGAACGCACCGAGCGGATCGTCGTTCGGTTTCAACAAGCCGTTACTGGAAACGCCGCGCGCGGTCTCGATCATCAGTCAAGAGACGATCGAGCTGTTCGGCCTCACGGCCGTCGAGGATCTCGTGAAGGTCGTGCCCGGCGTGTTCACGACCACGCGGTTCGGCATCCAGGGCGGCGTCGACGTGCGCAACGTGCCGGCGGACACTTACTTCCGCGGCATGAAGCGCCTCAACCTCCAGGGGCACGGCCGCAGCGTGCTCGCCGCGATGGACACCATCGAGGTCATCAAGGGACCTCCTTCGCCGATCTACGGAATGGGCAAGATCGGCGGCTACACGAACATGGTGCCGAAGTCGGGTCGCGCCGCCGAGGGCGGTTATCTCGACCGACCCACGGGGTTCGCGAGCGGGATTGCGGGCTCGTACGAGCGCGCGGAATCCTCCTTCGGCGTCGGCGGCCGGCTGCCCTTCGAGGAGCGCGCGGGTGGCTACTACGTTTACGGGTTGGCCGAGGACTCGGGCACCTTCGCGGAGCAGGTCGACATCGGGCAGCGGCTCGTGCAGGGCGCGATCAGCATCGACGACATGCTCGGCGATTTCCGCCTCGAGACCGGCGTCAACTATCAGAACTCGACGACCTCGGGCGCGCTGATCAATCGGTTCGATCAGGAGCTCATCGACACGGGCCGCTACGTACGCGGCTCGCCGCTCGCGAATCTCGACGCTAACGGCAACGGCCGCATCGGGTATCTCGAAATGCATGGCGGCTCGCCCGTTCGCGGCAACCTGAGCGCCGCGAACCAGCCTTTGAGCCAGCGTTTCGCGTGGCCGCGCGACGCGAACGGCAACTACCTGCCCGTCGACCAGTTCCCGAAGATCGCGGGCATCCCGCAGTCGATGTACGACTACTTGGTCGCCAATCCCGACGCGGACCCGACGGGCCTGTTGCGCGCGCAAGGCGTCGGCGGCCCGACGCCGGCGTCGGGCTACGTGCCCGTCGGCATGGTGCTCGACCCGCGCACGGTCGGCTACGACACGCTCGACCTCACTCGCTCGGACAGCTTCGAGCGTGACCTCGAGGCGAAATTTCTCATGGGCTTCGTCGATCTCGTCAACGACGTGAACGACGACTTCACGATGAAGAATCAGTTTTTCTACGACAGCATGGATCAATACAAGCTGTCCGAGCAGCCCGGCGGCGGCAAGCAGGACGTGCACGTGATGGAGAACAAGTTCACGGTCACGCGCCGGCTCACGGGCCTGCCGGACTGGGTCGCCATCAACACTCTCGCATCGGCGAACGTTCGCTGGACTAAGGCGACCGGGTTCCGGTACGGCGGCGACTTCAGCTCGCACCGTACCGACGTGATGCTCGGCGACGGCACGATGACGCCGAACACGACGTTCGTTCACCCGTTCGACAACCCGGACATCCAGAATGACGGCGCGCCGTGGACGAGCAACTACGAGACGCAGTACCACGAAGCGGGCGTCGGCGTGCTGTTCGATATCGACCTGCTCGAGCGCACGAATTTCCTCGTCGGCGGCCGCTACGACAAGTCGCGCGCCGAGAACACGTCGTTCGGCAACACGTTCAATGCGACGACGGGCACGTCCGCCGACCCCGGGCGGCCGCGCACGTCCGATTCGTTCGCGAGCGGGCGCGATTCGGGCGGCTCATGGAGCGTGAGCTTGTCGCGCCAGGTCGGCGCCAACGTACGGCCGTATCTCACCGTCGCGGAGTCCAGTCTCACGCTCGAAAGCAACAACAACAGGATGAACAACTCCGTGATCCTGGAGGGACACATCGGTTCCGCCCGAATTCGCGAGGCCGGCGTCAAGCTCAGCATGCTCGAAGACAAGCTGTTCTTCTCCACTTCGTTCTACGAGCAGACGCGCATCAACGTGACGCAGAACGACGATCCGTCCGTCATCGATGCCGAGGTGAGCTCGACGCTCACCGAAGGTTGGGAAGGCGAGGTCAAGTGGGTGCCGAGCCGCAACGTCTTTCTGTCGTTCTACGCGTTGCGCCAGCGAACTGAGTTCCAGTCCGTCACGGGGGGTGCCAACTTCCTCGTCAACGCGAGCGTGCTCGGCTTTCAGGATGTGCTCGACGCCAACGGCAACGTGGTCTATCCCGCCGAGGCGTTCCTCTACGGGGGCCGCTCGTTCCTCGTGATGCCGGACGAGCTCTCCCCGTCGTACGCGCGTAAGCGCGGTAACCCCGAAACGCAGCTCGGACTCACGGCGCAGTACAAGTTCGACAACGGCCTGGGCTTCACCGTCTCGGGCAATCACTTTTCGAGCGTGTACGCAGGTCGGCTCATGCTCGCCGAGTTGCCGGAGACGACGACCGTGGACCTCGGCGTATTCATGGACGTCGGCCGCTTTCAGGTGAAGGTCGACGTCATGAACCTGACCGACGAGCGCTATTTCCGCGCCCGCACGGGCGACACGCTGTCCGATGCGCTCGTTCAGGCGATGCCGGATCGGCGCTGGCAAGCGACGATCCGCGCCGGCTTCTGACCACCCGCATTCGAGGAGACATTGGAGTGACCCACGGCGAACCCGATCCGACGCCCGCAGCTGCCGACTTCGACGACCGACCTGCCGTATCGCGCGGCTATGCGCGTGCGTCGCGGCTGCTCATCGTGCTCGCCGCTGCCGCGGTGCCGTTGGCCCCGCGCCTCGCGAGCGCCCAGGCTTTTACCGTCGAGGAGACCACGATCGCGGAGCTGCACGACGCGATCCGCTCGGGCGCAACGACGTGCGAGGCGGTCGTGCAAAGCTACCTGGAGCGCGCGCGAGCCTACAACGGCATGTGCACCGCGCTCGTGACGCGCGACGGCGCGCCGATCGCGCCGGCGCGCGGGAGCGTGCGCGCCGGGAGCGCGCTCGAGTTCCCGACGAGCACGGTGCCCGTGAGCAGCGTTCTACCCGAGTTCGAGCGCTACGCAGGACCTCCCGTGGAGTTCGGCCGCATGGAGACGACGGCTTCCGACCCGACCGTCGAGCAGCAATTCGGCATGCGCGTCGGCATTCCGAACGCGGGGCAATTGAACGCGCTCGAGACGCTGAACATCCGCGGCGAGCGTTCGGTCACGTGCAAGGGCGTGTTCGACGCGCACCCTTCGACGGGGCCGCTGCCGCCCGGTGCGCCGCCCGAGTGCGAAGCCTTCCGCGCCCAGCCCGACGCGCCCGAGCGAGCGCGAGAGCTCGACGCGCGGTACGGGCGCAACCCGGATCTCGCAGCGTTGCCGATGTACTGCGTCGTGTTCTCGCACAAGAACTGGTACGACGCGAAGGACATCCGATCCACGGGCGGCAACGACGTGAACTACGCGATGGACGTCCCGCGCGTCGATTCGCCCGACATCGCAGACTTGCGCGAGAAGGGCGCGATCATCTACGCGGCCGCCACGGCGGCCAAGACGGGTCTTTCGTACGACGGCGCCGAGCAGGCTACGTCGTGGCTGCCCGACGGCAACTACGCCGATGCGGCCTGGGGAGGCCAGCCGTGCAACCCCTACGATACGGAGCGCGTGCCGCGCGGGACGAGCTCGGGATCGGGCGTGTCGGTCTCGGCGAACCTCGCGCAGTGCTCGATCTGCGAGCAAGGCTCGGCGTCCTGCAAAGGCCCGGCCTCGCGCAACAACATCGTGAACTTCCTCACGACGCGCGGCCTCATGATGCACGGCGGCATGAACAGCCAGCGCATCGGCGATCGCGCGGGCATCCACTGCCGCACGGTCGAGGACGCCGCGCGCGTGCTCGACGCCGTGAAGGGCTTCGACACCGAGGACATGTTCACGGCTATTCCGCGCCGGCTCATTCCCGAGGAGCCGTACGCGAGCTTCGTCGTCGCCGAGTCCGACGTCGCTTCGAAGCCGCTCGCCGGCATGCGTATCGGCGTCGTGCGCGAGTTCATGGTGAAGCACACGAAGAACGACGAGGCGATCAGCGAGCAACTCGACCGCGAGATCAAGGCCGTGCTGCGCGACGAGCTCGGCGCCGAGCTCGTCGAGTCGTCCGACCCGCTCTACGCCGATGACCCCGACGTGCCCAACATGGCGTACACATTCCAGGACGCGTTCGCCGAGATTCTTGCGCACAACGTGCCCGAGTACTTCTGGCAAACGACGCAGGATGGCGAGCTCAGGTTCGCCGTACCGGGTTGGGACGTGCGCACGATCGACTACGCGATCGCGCTGGCGCTCGGCGACGCGCCGCTGCCGCCGGAGATCAACCTACGCACGATCAGCAGCGGCCTCGACAACTTCAAGAGCCCATTCACGGTCAACAAGTACCTGCGCGCGCGCGGCGATCGACGCGTCGTCGATTGGGAGAGTTTCGTCGCGAACTCGCGATTCCAGAGCGACGAGCATCGAGCCCGCTCCGTCAACGCAATCGGCATCCAGGATCTGCGCCCCGACGAAGGCGATCTCAGCTATCTCGAGATGCGCATCGTGCTGCAGCACGTCGTGTGGAAGGTCATGCACGAAAACGGCATCGACGTGTTCGTGAATCCCGAGAACACGCTGCCACCGCCGAAGATCGGCGGTCCCGCGGAGCCCGCCGTGCGCAACCGCGGCTCGGCGAGCTGCTGCCAAGCCTTCACGGCGCTGCTCGGTGGCCCCGAGATCGATGTGCCCGCGGGCTACACACGGACCGCCTACGAACCTCAGTATCAGCTCAGCGCGGACCGGCAGACGTATCGGTCCGTGACGGGCACGGTGCCCTCGCAGCTGCCGAATCCGATGCCGATCAGCCTCATGTTCTGGGCCGGACCCGGCACGGATCCCGAGGTCATCAAGGCGGCGTCGGCGTATGAAGCGGCGACCCAGCATCGCGTGCCGCCGCCCGGGTTCGGCCCCGTGCACCCGGAACGCGTGAGCCGCCGCTGAGGGCTGCGAGGGCGCGCGGCGCCGTGGTGCACGACGCGCTGCGTGTGCCCCTCCTCGGGGCGAGGTGCTACGGGGACCGCCGGAGGATCGGCGACCGAACGCAGGGGCGGCCGGCGCCCGGAAGGTCGCGGCCCGCGGGGCACGGTTCTTGCTCCACCGGAACCAGGGACGGTTCCGGTCTCGAGGGAGGTTGGTGCACGGGGGCTCGATTCGCGGCCTGCGGGCGTTTTGCGCCGTCGCTCGCCACCTGAGCTTCAAGGCGGCCGCGGCGGAGCTCTGCGTTACGGCATCGGCCGTGAGCCACCAGATCAAGGCGCTCGAAGAGCGCCTGCAGAGGCCGCTGTTCGAGCGGCGCGCGCGCGATCTCGCGCTGACGAGCCTGGGCGTCGAGTTTCGCGCTCACGTCGAGCCGTTGCTGTGCGAGCTCGACAACGTCACGGCTCGCTTCGAGCAACGCGCCGGCCGGCGCCGAGTGCTGCGCATTGGCGTGACGCCGTTCTTCGCGAGCGAGCTTCTCGTTCCTCGCTTGAGCAGCTTTGCCGAGCATCATCGTGCGATCGACATTCGCGTCGAGACGTCCGAGCCCGGTGCGCCGCACGCGACGGGGTGTGACGCTTCGATCCTGCTGTTGCCCACACCGCCCGCCGACATGATCGCGCACGTTTTGTTCACGCTGCGTCTCGTGCCTGCGTGCTCCCCGCAGCTCAAGAAGGAGCGGGGGTTGACCGACGCCCGAGCTCTGCTCGGCACGACGCTCATCGTGCATCACGGCCGGCCGCGCGCATGGCAAGACTGGCTCGAGCAAATGAACGTGAGAGTCGAGCGCGCGCCGAAGTTCATTCATCTCGACAGCATGTTCGCGATCGCGCGCGCCGCGGAGCGCGGCCTGGGCGTCGCGCTGTTGCCCGCGGCCGTGAGTCAGAGCTGGTTCGCAAGCGGCGCGCTCGTGCAGCCTTGCGGCGACGAGCTCACGACGACGGATCGTTATTATTTCGTCCATCGACCCGACACGGCGGGCAACCCGGACGTTGCGGCGCTGCGCGACTGGGTCACGGCGGCGTTCGCCGAGAAGGGGTAGGCCGGCCGGCATACAATGCGCGCCATGAAATCGCCGGATCTTGGTCCGCTCTCGGAAGCTACGATCTCCGACGATGACGTCGAGGCCTGCATTCGTGTGCTGCGGGCCGTCGAAGCGGACCGCGCGCATCTCGCGCGCGTCACTCGCGAGCAGCGCCGCGAGCTGCTGACGCTCGCGGGCCTCGTCGCGAAACCCGAGCGCCAGGATCTCGTTCGAATGGCCAAGGCGTTCCGCCGCGCCGAGCGCGAGGCGGCGAGACTGCACGACCGCACGCTCGTCGACCAGGCCGCGCTGCGGGTTCAGCGTCGCTCGCCGGTCTATACGCCGCTGCGGCTCGAGCTGCCGGCGCCCAATGCGGCCGACGGGCGTGCGGAACTGCGCAACGAGCTCGACTGCTACGTTTGCAAGCAACCGTTCACGAGGGTTCACCGGTACTACGATTCGCTCTGTGAGCCGTGCGGCGACTTCAACTACGCGAAGCGCAAGCAGACCGCAGACCTCACGGGCCACTACGCGTTCGTGACCGGGGCTCGCGTGAAGATCGGGTTCCAGGCCGCGCTCAAGCTGCTGCGTGCGGGCGCTCACGTCGTCGTTACGACGCGCTTTCCCGTCGACGCGGCGAGCCGCTATGCCAAGGAGCCCGACTTCGGCGACATACGCCCGCGCTTGACCGTCTTCGGGCTCGATCTTCGCCACACGCCGAGCGTGGAGCTGTTCGCACGCTACCTCCGCGAGCGGCTGCCGCGGCTCGACTACATCATCAACAACGCGTGTCAGACCGTGCGACGACCCGCCGGATTCTTTCGCCACTTGCTCGAGGCCGAGGCCAGGCCGCTCGCTTCGTTGCCCGCCGACTGGCGCGTGGTGCTCGCGCCGCACGACGAGCTTTGCCGCGCGCTCGGCTCGCCGCAAGACAGCGGCGCGCGCTCTCTTACGGCCGCGGCGACGGGGCAGGGCGAAGGTCTCGTGCACAGCGCAGCGCTCTCGCAGCGCCGGTATCTCGACGACGACTATCGCGCGGGCGAAACGTCGTTTCCGGCGAATCGCTACGACGAAGATCTCCAGCAAGTCGACCTTCGCGAGGTCAACAGTTGGCGGCTGCGCCTGCACGAAGTCGAGGCGCCCGAGCTGCTCGAGGTGCATCTCGTCAATGCGATCGCGCCCTACATCTTGAACGCGCGGCTCAAGCCGCTGCTCGTCGCAACGGCCGGGCGGCACAAGCACGTCGTGAACGTCAGCGCCATGGAGGGACAGTTCTACCGCACGACGAAGACCGACAAGCATCCGCACACGAACATGGCGAAAGCCGCGCTCAACATGATGACGCGAACGAGTGCGCCGGATTTCGTGAAGGACGGGATTCACATGAACGCGGTCGATACCGGTTGGGTCACGGACGAGGATCCCGCGGTGCACGCGGCGCGTAAGGCGGAGCTGGGGTTTTCGCCGCCGCTCGATATCGTCGACGGCGCCGCGCGCATCGTCGACCCGATCTTCGCGGGCCGGCTCACGGGCGAGCACGTCTGGGGGCAATTCCTCAAGGACTACAAGCCTGCACCGTGGTGAGGCGGGTTCGTCCCGGGCCACGGGGCGCGTCACGGTGTATCCTTCGACGATGGGGCAGAAGGACCGCCGCCGCTGGTTGCACGTCGCGCAAGGATGGGTCGCCGTCGGCGCGCTCTTGTCGGCGGCAGCGTCGCGCGCCGACACGGAAGCGAACGCCGCCGTTCGCGAGCAATTCCGCACGGCCTATGCCGCTGCGGCCGCAGGCATCGAGGCAGACGACCCGGCTGCGCTGCGCGCCTATGTGCTCTATCCGTACTTGCGCGCGGCGCGTATCGAGCGCGCGCTCGAGCGTGCGCAAGGCGCGTGGGGCGAAGCCGACGTTGCTGCCGCCGAATTCCTCGAGCGAGCGGGCAGCGCGCCCCTTGCACTGCCGTTGCGCCGAGCCTGGCTCTCGAGCCTCGCGCGCCGAGCGTCGTGGCGTGCGTTCGTCGACCGGTACGACGCGGCGGCGGCCACGCCGGCGCTCGAATGCCAGCACTTCAATGCACGCATCGCCGTTCGCGAGACCGCTGGTCTGTCCGCCGCGGTCCGCGCGCGCTGGCTCACGGGTTATCGCCTGCCCGGCGAGTGCGAGCCCGTGTTCCAGTGGCTGCGGGCGGAGCGCGAGCTGCCCGACGAGCTCGTTGCCGAACGCGTGGCGCTGCTGCTCGACAATGGGCAGGCGTCGTTCGCGCGCGTCGTGGCCGGGCGGCTCCCGCGCGAAGTCGCGGCGCCGTTACTCGAGCGCGCCGCGTTCATCGAGAACCCGCGCCGCATGCTCGACGCGCTGATACACGGCTCGCACGGCGATGCTGCCGAGGAGGTCGTGCTCGAGGCTTGGTCGCGGCTTGCGCGTAACGCGCCCGCGGAGGCGCTCGCGCGCTACGCGCGGGTCGCAGAGCGCGCCCCGACGTCCGAGGATGCGCATGAGCTCACACTGGCGCTCGCGAAAGGTCTCGCCTGGGATCGTAGACCGGAGGCGCTCGAGCATTTCGCGCGCGTGCCGACAGCCGCGTTCGACGACGTGGGGCTGGAGTGGTGGGCCCGCGCCTCGATGTGGGGCGGCGACTGGGACGCCGTGAGCGCCGCGATTGCGGCGATGCCGCCGGTGCTGCAGTCGGAATGGTCGTGGCGCTACTGGGCAGCGCGCGCGGCCGAGCAGCGCGGCGAGAGCGATGCGGCTCGGTCGCTCTACGCGGCCGTGCTCGCCGGCGACAACTACTACTCGGGAATGGCGGCGGCGCGACTCGACGAACGCGTGGTCCCCGCGCTCGAGCCCATGCCGCTCGATGCCGACCAAATCGAGGCGCTCGCCGCGCTCGATGTGTTCCGGCG
>Ga0302046_10004551_pt1 | contig 12338 bp, 8 predicted proteins | sample RVTome_11_FD_200261 | JGI IMG/M metagenome (GOLD analysis project Ga0302046, IMG submission 200261) | Soil microbial communities from uranium-contaminated site in the Upper Colorado River Basin, Wyoming, United States - RVT147D111 (version 2) ... | reverse complement strand
TTCACCGAGTGCTTCCTGGCTGCGCTTGCGCAGATCCCGGATGCGGCGAATCCCATCCCATCGATCGACCGCGACGCGGCGCGGCGGGTGGAGCGCACCTGGGCGGCGGGCCTCGACGAGGGAGCGACGCTGATCGCCGGTGGCGTGCAGCTCGCGTGGGCCGACGGGACGGTCCATCCGCGCTCCCTCCGGATCGCGCCGACCGTCTTCACCAACGTCGAGCCGCACATGGCCCTCGCGCGGCGCCAGACGCCCATGCCGATTGTCGGGATCGTGCGCACGATCCAACTCGACGCCGGTGTTCGCGGAGCTGCCGCGGGGGGTGAAGGACTCGACGGAATCCGCTAGGATCGGAGGTTCGAGCGGCGCGACAGCCGAGAAGAACCATGATCGATCCCGACCGAGTCCACGAGACCCTCAGGCGCGCCCAGCTCGTCGACGGCTTCCCGTTGGTCCTCGACCTCGAGGCCTCGAAGGGCGTCTGGATGCACGACGCGAAGACGGGCAAGCGCTACCTCGACGCCTTCACCTCCTTCGCTTCCTGGCCGGTGGGCTACAACCACCCGATGATGCACGACTCCGCCTTCGAGGCGGAGCTCCTGCGCGCGGCGCGCACCAAGGTCGCGAACTCGGACCTCTACACGATCGAGATGGCCTGCTTCGTCGAGGCCTTCTCCTCACGTGTGACGCCTCCGGGGTTTCCCTACCACTTCTGGGTCTCGGGGGGCGCGCTGGCGGTCGAGAACGCACTCAAGACGGCATTCGACTGGAAGGCGCGCAAGCTCGGACGGACCAGCTTCGAGGAGGACGTGAACGACCTCGTCATCCTGCACTTCGAGCACGCGTTCCACGGCCGCTCGGGCTACACGATGAGCCTGACGAACACGGTCCTGGACAAGATCGGGCTGTTCCCCAAGTTCCCCTGGCCGCGCGTCCACAACCCCGGGATCGTCTTCGACCTCGCGGGCGGGATCGCGAACGACGTCCAGGCGGAGGAGAAGCGCGCCTGCGATGAGATCGACGCCGTCTTCGCCAAGTACGGGAAGAAGGTCGCTGCGATCATCCTCGAGCCGATGCAGGGGGAGGGCGGCGACGTCCACTTCCGCACGGAGTTCTTGAGGAGGCTGCGCCAGTACGCCGACGAGCACGAAGCGCTCTTGATCTTCGATGAGGTGCAGACCGGCTTCTTCGGCTCGGGCAAACCCTGGCTGTGGCAACACCACGGCGTGGCGCCCGACGTGGTCGCCTTCGGCAAGAAGACGCAGGTCTGCGGGATCTACGCCTCGAGACGACTCGACGAGGTCGAGGAGCACGTGTTCCGGCGCCCGAGCCGCATCAACTCGACCTGGGGAGGCAACCTGGTCGACATGGTCCGCGCGCGGCGCTTCATCGACATCGTCGAGACGGAGAACCTCGCCGCGAACGTGTCGCTGCGCGGGGAGCGTCTCCTGAAGGGGCTGCGCGAGCTGGCGGCGATGAAGGGCGGGATCTCCAACGTCCGTGGGATCGGCTCGCTGTGCGCCTTCTCGCTCGAGAGCCAGGCGGCGCAGAAGCGGATGCTGCTCGACCTCTTCCAGAAGGAGGTCATGGCGCTCGCATCCGGGCGTGAGTCGGTGCGCTTCCGACTTCCGCTGGTGATCTCCGACGAGGAGGTCGACCAGCTCCTGGAACGCGTCGAGGCTTGCCTGCCGGCGGCCGTGAACGCCTAGGTACCAAGCGGGCTCTCGCCGCGCCTGCGGATGCGGAGCTGGCCGCAGGCGGCGTCCGTGTCGACGCCGCGCGACCAGCGGATCGTCGCGACGATCCCGCCCGCCGCGAGCAGGTCGCGGAACCGCTCCGCCTCGCGCGGGGCGGGGCGCCGGTAGACGTCACCCGGGATCGGGTTGTAGGGGATCAGGTTGACGGAGCAGCGTCTGCGCTCCAGGCGGCGGACGAGACGCTCGGCGTGACCGGTCGTGTCGTTCGTGCCGCCCAGCAGGCAGTACTCGTAGGTGACCTCGCGCCCGGTGACCTCGAACCACCGGTCGCCCGCCGCGAGGACCTCCTCGACGGTCACGTTGGCCATGGCCGGGACGAGATGGGCGCGTTGCTCGTCGTCGGGGGAGTGCAGCGAGATCGCGAGCTGGAAGGGTGGCCGGAGCAGCGCGAGCCGCGCGAGCCGCTCGGGGAAACCCACGGTCGAGACCGTGATCCGCCGCGCGCCCAGGCCGAGCTCTCCGTTCACGATGCGCAGCGCGGCCAGGAGGTTCTCCTGGTTCAACAGCGGCTCCCCGATCCCCATCACGACGCTGCGCGAGAGCGGACCGAGCGTCCGCCCGTGGAGATACTGTTCCAGTATCTCGTGCGCGGCCAGGTTGCGCACGATCCCGGCGCGGCCGGAGGCGCAGAAGGGGCAGCCCACCGCACAACCTACCTGGGTCGAGACGCACAGTGTCGCGCCCGTGCGCGTCCTGTCGCCGGGCAGCGGCGGCATGTGGACCGTCTCGACCGTGTTGCCGTCGCTCAGCTCGAGCAGGAGCTTGGTCGTCCCGTCCGGGGAGCTGCGGCGCTCGACCTCGCGCGTGGAGAGGAGCGGGAGCTCCGCGGCGAGGACCCTGCGCAGGTCCTTCGAGAGCGAAGTCATGCGCTCGGGATCCAGGACTCCTCGTTCGAGCACCTCGCGCCGGATCACGTCGACGTGGAACGGTCGACCTCCGAGCGCGAGGACCCTCTCCCTCGCCTCTTCGGGCGACAGCGCGAAGAAGGTGGGAGCCGCCGTCACGGGTCTCAACCGCCGGAGCGGACCGCGGCGTGCACGGCGGTGCGCAGCTTGACCGCGACCTCGGATGCGATGCGCCGCGCGTCGGGGAGCGACCTGGCGTTCACGCCGCCGACCGCGCGGTGTCCACCGCCTCCGTAGGTCTCCATCACTTCGCCGATGTGGATCGTCTCCTCCGGCGGCAGGTTCCAGGGGTTGCGCCCGGCCGTCACGTGGAAGCCGGCGCGCGTGGGGATGACGCCGACGGAGAAGTAGGAGTCGGGGTGGTGATAGAAGGCGGCGAAGCGCTCCCGCCGGATCTTGTTCGACGAAGCGTCGTAGTGGACGACGTTCTCCTCGGTGGACTGGACGGTGGGAGGGAACTGCCGCAGGGCGCTGTCGCGGTTTCGAACGGCGCGTTGCCAGCTCTTCTCGACGTCGGCGCGCGAGGCGACCTCCTCGAGGGTCCCCTCGATCATTGCCTCGACCAGCTTGTCGGTCCAATCGGCGTCCGGCGCGGCGGTCAGCGCCCGCGAGATCCTCAGCGCCGCGCTGTCCCCGAACAGCGCCTGCTCGACGTCCTCGAACAGGGCGGCGTCGATCACGTTCGACCAGTGGGCCATCTCGTGGAAGCGCTCGGGCACCGCGTAGCCCCAGTGCTCCGCGGCGTGCCGCAGGATGATCGGCGGGCAAGAGGGCGACGACTCGTCCCACTGCCAGCGATCCGAGGGCACGTAGGCATCGCGGTACTCAGGCGTCAGGAAGGTCGTCGGATGGTGGTCGAACCAGTACTCGGCCCGTGGGTGGAAGTGGAAGTCGACGATGGCGAAGCGACGTCCGCGCTCGAACTCCGGCCAGTTCGTGCGCTGGTCGTAGTTGAGGCTGGCCCACTGGAGCCTCTCCTCGAACGTCGTGCGCAGCACGTGGGCGAGCACGGCTCCCGCGACCATGCCGTCGAAGTCGCGATGGTAGTGGATCGTGAGCGGATGCTTGGCGGACATGGGCTCTCCGCGTCCCTTCGCGACGAGGCGAAAGGACACTAGCCCGGACCCCTCACGAGATCACGAGCAAAATCCGGACGGCGGGTTCCTATGCGCTCTCGCGCGTCTCGGACACGTCGTCGAAGAGCTCGGGCTCGGGCTTGGGAGAGTCCTCCTGCACGTCCGTGGCGGTGAGACCCACTGCGAGCTTCTTCTCGCCCCGGACGACAGCCGCATCGACGACGAAGGCGTCGACGTCCTGCCGGTTCGGGAGCTCGTAGAGGACGTCCGTCAGGATCGACTCGAGGATCGATCGTAGGGCCCGGACTCCCGTCTCGCGCTTGATGGCGATGTCGGCGATCGCCGCCAGGCCGTCCTCGGTGAACTCGAGGCTCGCGCCCTCCATCGCGAACAGACCCTGGTACTGCCGGACGAGGGCGTTCTTGGGCTCGGTGAGGATGCGCACCAGGTCCTCGCGGCCGAGGTGCTTGAGCGTGACCATCACCGGGAGACGGCCGACGAACTCGGGGATCATCCCGAACTCGACCAAGTCCTTGGGCGTGATGTGCTTGAGGATCTCGTCCTTGGCGGCGAACTCCGACAGGTGCGCCCAGCTCTTCGCCACGTCCTTCGACGATCCTTCGCCCTTCTTCTGGTCCTCGCGACCCTGGCCGAACCCGATCGTGTCGTGTCCGATGCGCTTGGCGACGATCGAGGTGATGTTGCTGAAGGTTCCCCCGCAGACGAACAGGATGTTCGCGGTGTCGACCTGGATGTAGGCCTGCTCCGGGTGCTTCCGGCCGCCCTGGGGGGGAACGTTGGCGACGGTGCCTTCGAGGATCTTGAGGAGCGCCTGTTGCACGCCCTCGCCGGACACGTCGCGCGTGATGGACACGTTCGAGGTCGTGCGGCCGATCTTGTCGATCTCGTCGATGTAGATGATGCCCTGCTGCGCGCGGTCCTTGTCGAAGTCCGCGCCCTGCAGGAGCTTCAGGAGGATGTTCTCGACGTCCTCACCGACGTACCCCGCTTCCGTCAGGGTCGTCGCGTCCGCGATGGCGAAGGGTACGTCGAGCATGCGCGCGAGCGTCCGCGCCAGGAGCGTCTTGCCCGAGCCCGTGGGACCCAGGAGCAGGACGTTCGACTTCTCGATCTCGACCTCGGCGAACTCCGCGGGCAACGTCCCCGCGCCCCGTTTGCGCAGGCGCTTGTAGTGGTTGTAGACGGCGACGGCGAGGACCTTCTTCGCGCTCTCTTGCCCGATGACGTACTCGTCGAGTCGGCGGACGATCTCGATCGGCGTCGGCAGGCGGTCGGTCTTCCTCTGCTCGGGCTTGGGCCCCTCCGTCCCGCGGCGGGTGCTGGCGGGGGCGCCTCCGCGGCGCTGCTCCTCCTGCAGGATCGAGTTGCAGATCTCGATGCACTCGTTGCAGATGTACACACCGGGCGGGCCCGCGATGAGCGAGTCGACGTGGTGCCGCATCTTCTCGCAGAACGTGCAGCGTTCCACGTGGCGACCGCGACCGGAGGAGCGAGTCATGGAGGGATCCGAAGGAAAAGGGCAGGGGGCGGGGAGTCCCTATTCTAACCCTTCCCCTCCGCGACGCTGGAGACGATGTGATCGATGAGGCCGAATTCCTTGGCCTCCTCGGGGCTCAGGAAATGATCTCTGTCCGTCGCCTTCGCGACGTCCTTCGCGCTCTTCCCGGTGTCGGCCGCGATGATCTCCTCGAGCCGCTTCTTCAGCTTGAGGATTTCCTCGACCTGGATCTCCATGTCCCTGGCCGTGCCCTGCGCGCCGCCCCAGGGTTGGTGGATCATCACGCGGCTGTTGGGGAGCGAGAAACGCTTTCCCTTCTTTCCGCCCGCGAGGAGCACGGCGCCCATCGAGGCCGCCTGTCCGAGGCAGTAGGTCGCGACGTCGGGCTTCACGAACTGCATCGTGTCGTAGATCGCGAGCCCGGCCGTGACGGAGCCGCCCGGCGAGTTGATGTAGATGTTGATGTCCTGGGTCCGGTTCGTCTTGTCGAGGAACAGGAGCTGGGCCATGACGGCGTTCGCGACGCTGTCGTCGATCGGCGTCCCGATGAACACGATGCGCTCCTCGAGGAGCCGCGAGTAGATGTCCATCGAGCGCTCGCCGCGCCCGGTGCTCTCGATGACGAAGGGGATGATTGCGTTGAGGGATTGCATGCGGAGGGGTGGGGCCTGGTTACGGGCGTGCTTCAGCCGACGGGGCAGTCTCTAAACGATCGAGTCACGACGTTCAATCGGAGGCGCCGGCGACCTGGATATCGGCCGATTCCCGCAGGAAGCTGCGGACCTTGCGTTCCAGCAGCTCGAGCGCGAGCTGCTGGAGCAGGTTCTCCTGCTGGTAGTATTTTCGTACCTCGGCCGGCTGCACTCCGTTCCGGACCGCGATCGCGGCGAACTCGGCCTCCAGGTCCTGCTTCTCGATCTGGAGCCCGTGCCTCCGCGCGATCTCCTCCATCAGGTAGATCGCGCGCATCGCCTGTCCGGCGTTCTCGAGCGCGACGCGGTGCTCTTCCTCCAGTCGCTTCTCGACCTCGGCCTGGTCGTGGCCCTGGGACTCGAGCACCTGCCGCAGCTCGGCCACCTTGCTGCGCGCCTGGTCCTCGACCAGCGGCCCGGGGAGCTCGACGGGGTGCTGCTGGAGCAGCTTCTCGAGCAGCACCTGCTCGATGCGTTGGTTCTCCTGGTCCCGCTTCACGGCCATGACGCGCCGTTCGATCTCGGCCCGCAGGCCTTCCTCGTCCTGCACGTCGAACTCGGAGTACACGCGCGCATCCTCCGGCGGCACGATCCTGAAGCACTCGGCGGCGCGAATGAGCAGCGTGCCCTTCTCGCCGCGCGCGTCCGCGGTGGGGAAGTCCTGGGGGAAGGTGATCTCGAAGCTGCGCTGCTGGCCGACGCGGAGGCCGGTCATCTCCTGCTCGAACAGGTCCGGAGCGATGCCGACCGGCGAGGTCCTCGGGTTGAGGCGGATGCCGTCGCGCTCGAGGACGGGCTCGGAGGAGCCCTCGCGCAGGAAGGTCAGCTCGCAAACCGCCATCCCGTCCGCCTGCAGGCCCTCCTCTCCGGCCGGCTCGGGGGTCGACAACTCGCGGCGGATACCCTCCCGGGCGTCCTCGAGCTCCTGGGGAGTGACCCCGACGGCACGGCCCTCGACTACGATTCCCTTCACCTCGCCGAGCTCGACCTCGGGCCGCAGCAGCACCTCGAACTCGTGACTCCAGTCCGAGTCGTTCGAGGCGGCGACCTTTTCCAAGTCGATGCGCGGCATGACCGCGGGACGCAGCCCCTCGTCGTCGACGGCGTGCTGGAAGGCGTGTTGGACGAAGTGCTCCACGAGCTGCTTGTCGACCTCCTCGCCGAAGTGGCGCTCGACGTAGGCCGCCGGCACCTTGCCGGGTCGGAAGCCCTTGATGCGCGTCCTCCGGGCGTAGTTCGAGAGACCGATCTTGCGTGCCTTCTGGTACTCCGCGGACGTGACCGTGAAGCGGACGGTGGCGAGGCAGGGAGCGGTCCGCTCGACTTGGACGTCGAGACCGGGGTGGTCGTGCTCGTGGTGCTGGGCCATGGGGAGAGGTGCTGCGGAGGCGCTCTCGGCGAGTTCGGCGAGGCGAAGTGAGTCCGGGAGGTTACCGCCCGGGCGGCGGGGGCGTCCAGGCCGGAAGGCCGCCGAGGGAAGCGCGTGCTCGAGGGAGGAAGGCGCATCGAGCAGGTGCTAAGTTGGCCGCGAGCGCGCCTCGGGACTCGGCCGAGGAGTCCATGAACCGTACGCTCCAGAGCAGTCTCGCGATCCTGGTCGTCCTCGCCGGAGGGCTCGCGTCGTGGAAGCTGGTCGTGGCCATCGACGCGGTTCCCGCGCCCGCACCGCCGCGCGCGATCGGCCCCGTCCCGGTCGGGGTCCTCCCGGTCGAGCCGCGGGCCCTCGACCTCGAGATCGTCGCCTACGGGAACCTCCGCGCGCGGCGTGAGGTGACGCTCCTGGCCGAGACGACCGGACGCATCGTCGAGGTGCTCGATCGCTGGCGGCCGGGAGCCGCGGTGCGGGAGGGAGAGGTGCTGGTGAGGATCGACGACGAGCTCTACGCCCTGGACGTCGAGCTGGCGGCGGCGGCGCTGGCGGAAGCCGAGGCCGGCGTGCAGTCGGCGCGTGCCGAGGAGCGACGCGCCGAGCGCGCCCGGGCGAAGGCGGCCGAGACGGCCGTCGTTGCCACGCGCGAGCACGAGCGCACGATCGAGCTCGGAGAGCTCGCGACGGACGCGGAGCGCGACCTCACGTTGCGCGCGCGGATCGTCGCCGAGCAGGCGCTCGAGACGAGCGAGAGCGCTCTGGAGGCGGCCCAGGCGGCCATGGCCACGGCGGTCGCACGGCGCACGACGGGCGCCGCGGGTCTCGCGCGCGCGAGGGAGACGCTCGAGCGGACCGTCGTGCGCGCGCCCTTCGCCGGCCGCCTGCGCGGCCAGGCTCCGGGCCTGGGGACGCTGGCGACGCCGCAGACGGTGCTCGGGGCCCTGCTCGACACCTCGCGGATGGTGCTCGGCGCGCGCGTTCCCGAACGCGACCTCCTCCTGCTCGAGCCGGGGATGCGCGCGCGCCTCTCGTTCCCGGCGACGCCGGAGACTTCCGCCGGCACGACCTTCGGCGCGAAGCTCGTCGCGATAGACGCGGCTTCCGACCCAGCCACGCGGCGCGGCTTGGTGGAGATCGAGTTCGACGCGGACGAACTCGCCGCCGTCGGACCCCCGAACGGCGACGGGGTCGAGCAGTTCCTGCCCGCGGGCCTCTTCACGCGCGCCGTGATCGAGGTCGAACGCATCGACGAGGCGCTCTGGATCGATCGGAAGAGCTTCGTCTGGCGCGACGGCGAGCCAGTGGCCTTCGTGCTCGGAGGATCGGACGGCGAGACGCGGACCGTCGAGCGCCGCGTGTTGCGGTTCTCGCGCGAGCACGGAGAGGGGTTCGTCGTCGAGGCGGGCCTCGAGGTCGGCGACCGGCTCGTCGTGCATCCCCTGGACCGCATGGAGGACGGCGTGGAGGTGCGGGTGCTCGAGGTCTCCGGAGGGCCCGGTCCGTCCGGGAGCCGCGAGTGATCCGCCGGCTCGCCCAGGCCGCCGTGGAGAACTCGGTGGCGGTAAACCTCGCCACCGTGTCGGTCGTCGTCGCCGGCGCCGCTGCGTACCTCTCGATGCCGCGCGAGGTCTTCCCCGAGTTCTCGCTGGGGACCATCACGGTCACCACGCTCTACCCGGGCGCGGCGCCGGAGGACGTCGAACGCCTGGTCACGCTGCCGATCGAAGAGCGGCTGGAGACGATCGACGGCAAGCGCGCGATGACGTCCGTATCGCAGGAGGGCTACTCGCTCATCACGCTCACGGCGCAAGCCGGGACGGACATGTCGCGCTTCCTCGACGACGTGCGCGCCGTCACGATCTCCGGCGACCTCGAGCTGCCGGACGCCGTGCGCGACCCGGCGGTGAAGGAGATCAAGTCCGAGTTCCCCGCCCTGGGCTTCTTCGTCTACGGCCAGGCGGACGACGAGGATCTGCGGCTGCTGGCCGAGCGGCACAAGCGCGAGCTCGAGCGCATCGAGGGAGTGGGGCAGGTCATCCTGCAGGGAGTGCGTGAGCCGCGCATCTGGGTCGAGGTCGACCCGACGTCGCTCGAGCGCTTCGACTTGACCCTGAACGACGTGGGCCAAGCTGTCGGGGGCCGCGCGCGCGACGTGCCGGCGGGGCGTCTCGAGACCGGATCGGGCGACTACTTGCTGCGGGTCGACGCGGACGTGGAGGAGGCGGAGGACCTGCGCGACCTCTACGTGCTGCGCCGGCCGGACGGGACGGGCGTCAAGCTCTCCGAGGTCGCGCGCGTCGTCGACACCTACGAGCGCCGAACGACGAGCGCTCGCTTCAACGGGCAACCGTGCGTCTACCTGCGCGTCAACAAGGAGGCGCGTGGCGACGCGATCACCATCGTCCGCGACATCTACGACTACATCCGGCGCGTGGAAGCGGACGCTCCGCCCGGGACGGCGATCGGGACGAACTCCGACCTCTCGATCTACGTCAAGAACCGGCTGAACGTGATGCGCGACTCCGCATTCGTCGGCGGCGTACTCGTGCTGGTCTCGCTGATCCTCTTCCTCAACCTGCGCATCGCGTTCATGACGGCGCTGGGGATCCCGATCGCCTTCCTGGGAGGCATCCTGATCGCCTTCTCGATCGGCGTGACGATGAACATGCTCACCATGTTCGCGCTGATCGTCGTGCTCGGGATGATCGTCGACGACGCGATCGTGGTGGGGGAGAACGCCTATCGCCTGATGGAGGAGGGCATGAGCCCGCTCGAGGCGGCGATCGAGGGCACGGCCGAGGTCGGCAAGCCCGTTCTGGGCACGATCCTGACGACCATCGCGGCGTTCCTGCCCACGCTGATGATCGGCGGGACGATGGGGCAGTTCATGCGTCCGCTCCCGATCATGGTGACCTTCTGTCTGATCGCCTCGCTGCTCGAGGCCCTGCTCGTCCTGCCGGCGCACCTGGCGCACTGGACCGGGCACGTGCGCAAGCCGGGGGAGGACGGCAAGAAGGAGCGGCGCTGGTACGACCCCGCGCGCGACTTCTACGCGCGCTTCCTGCGGACCGCGATCCGCTGGCGCTGGGTCACCGTGACCGCCACCGCGACGCTCATCGCGTTGCTCGTCGGCCTGGCCGTGTTCCGCATTCCCTTCGTCCTGTTCGACGACTTCGAGTCCAAGGTCTTCTCGGTCAACGTGCGCATGCAGCCGGGGACCTCGGTCGAGGAGACGGGTCGCGTCGTCTCTATGCTGGAGCAAGAGGTCGCGAAGCTCCCTCCCAACGAGCTCGAGAGCACGAACTCCATCGCCGGCGTCTCCTACACCGACGCGGCGCGCTTCGCCGTCGGCCAGAACCTGGCGCAGGTGTGGGTCGAGCTGCGCGAGGACGCCACGGCTCGCCGTCCGACCTCGGAGATCATCGAGGAGCTGCGCAGGCGCTTCCATAGCGACCTGCCGGCCGGCGTCGAGAGCATCGAGCTCCTTCAGCCCCAGGCCGGGCCGACGGGGCGCGCCATCGACATCGCCACGCGGGGGCCCGACCTCGACGTCCTGCTCGCCCTCTCGGCCGACATCCAGGCCGACATCGCCGCCTTTCGCGGCACGCGCGACGTGCACGACAACGCGGAGCCGGGCAAGCGCGAGGTGCTGTTCCGGCTGACGGAGGCCGGCCGGACGCTGGGTTTCGACGAGCGCAACCTGGGACAGGAGCTGCGCGCCGCCTTCGAGGGGACGCGCTTCAGCCGCGTCCGCCGCGGGAAGGACGACGTCGAGATCGTGGTCAAGCTGCCGGAAGAGCTGCGCCGCAGCCGAGGCGAGCTCGAGCGCTTGCCCGTCGCGCGCCCCACGACCGCGCTGACCGGCGAGGCCCCGGTGCCGCTCGGAATGCTGGCCGAGCTGGTCGAGGGCGACGGACCGGCCGTCATCACGCGCGACGACGGCGAACGCTCCGTGCGTGTCTTGGCCGACGTGAACAAGCAGGAGGGCAACGCGGCGCGGATCACGGCCGCCATCCAGGAGAAGTACGGCGCACCGGGAGCCCTCCCGCCGGGCTACTCGATCGAGCTCGAGGGCGAGCACGAGGACTCCACGGAGTCCCTGGAGGGCATCGAGATCTCGCTGCTGCTCGCCCTGTTCGTCATCTACATCATCCTTGGCACGCTCTTCCGCTCGACGCTCCAGCCGGTCGTGATCATGTCGGCCATCCCGTTCGGAGTCGTCGGTATGGTGCTGGGGCACCTGGTCATGGGACGCGATCTGTCCTTCATGTCCCTGATAGGCATGGTCGCCCTGAGCGGGATCGTCGTGAACGACTCGCTGATCCTGCAGGACTTCATCAACCGGCTGCGCGCGAAGAAGGACTCGCTGGAGGAGGCGTTGGTCACGGCCGGCGAGCAACGCTTCCGCCCGATCCTCCTGACGTCGATCACGACCATGCTGGGCCTCTCGCCGCTGACCTTCTTCGCCTCGGGCCAGGCGCGCTTCCTCCAACCGATGGCGATCACCGTCTTCTTCGGATTGTTGTGCTCGACCGCGCTGATCCTGGTGGTCGTCCCCTGTCTGTACGGCATGCTGGAGGACGTGCAAGCCTTCCTGCGACGACCCCTGTGGAGCGTCCGACGCCTATGGCACGGCGAGCGTCTGCACGAGCCGGAGCCGAGCCAGGCATGAACCTCCGGCTGCGTTCCGTCGAGTCCAGGCGCGAGGCCGAGGACGTGCTCCCGAGCCTGGTGCGCGCCGTGTACGAGACCATCCGCGCCCTGCGCGAGGAGGCCGGCGAGGAGGAAGCGGAGCGCCATGCCCGCGGCTGGATCGCGCGCGCGGAGGGCGAGCCGTCGGCGCTGCTCCTGGTCGGCGAGGACGCTCAGCGCCCGCTCGCCGTGGCGGCCACGGCGCCCTTCGTCGACCCGCTCGACGGCGGAGTTCGTCCGATGCTGGTCGTCCTGTGGGTCGACCCGTCGATCCGACACCGCGGAGTCGCCCGCGCGCTCGTCGCGGAGCTGCGGCGCATCCTCGCCG
>Ga0302046_10004550_pt1 | contig 12338 bp, 11 predicted proteins | sample RVTome_11_FD_200261 | JGI IMG/M metagenome (GOLD analysis project Ga0302046, IMG submission 200261) | Soil microbial communities from uranium-contaminated site in the Upper Colorado River Basin, Wyoming, United States - RVT147D111 (version 2) ... | reverse complement strand
ACTGGCCGAACACGAAGGAGAGATCACGGGCCTGGCCACCGGGTTCAAGGATTTCGACCGCAAGACCGCCGGATTGCAGAGGTCGGACCTGATCGTCGTGGCCGGCCGTCCGTCCATGGGCAAGACCACATTCGCCTTGAACATCGCTGAGCACGCCGCCATCAAGCATGGCGTACCGGTGGCGGTTTTCAGTATGGAGATGTCATCGCTGCAGCTGGTCATGCGTCTTTTCTCCTCGCTGGGCCAACTGGAGCAGGGCAAGCTTCGAACCGGTTCTCTCGAAGATACCGATTGGCCCAAGCTCACCTCCGCCATGCACCTGCTCAGCAAGAGCCGTATCTTCATCGATGAAACTCCCTCGCTGTCGCCGGCCGACCTGCGCGCCCGTGCCCGCAGGTTAAAACGCGAGCATGATATCGGATTGATCGTCGTCGACTATCTGCAGCTTATGGCGGTGCCCGGAACGCGGGAAAACAGGGCCACCGAAATCGCTGAAATTTCACGATCGCTCAAGGCGTTAGCCAAGGAACTCAACGTCCCGGTGGTGGCGCTCTCGCAACTCAATCGTGCCCTGGAACAGCGTCCGAACAAGCGGCCGGTGATGGCCGACCTGCGCGAGTCCGGTTCCATCGAGCAGGATGCGGATTTGATCGTGTTCATCTATCGAGACGAGGTGTACAACCCGGAGACGCCCGAACAGGGCAAGGCCGAGATCATCGTCGGCAAGCATCGCAACGGTGAGACCGGAACCGTCAGCCTTTCCTTCCAGGGTCGTTGGCTGAGGTTCGCCAACTTCGCCCCAGACTACGCCTACCACACGCATAGCGGATCGCCTCGGTGACGCCATAATTCCGCCGCAAGCGGTGGATACGCTGTACTCGATCACCTTCCTCAGGAACGGAACCTGGCCGTGACCCGCAATACCGTCGCCCGCATCGACTTATCCGCAATCCGCGAGAATTTGACCAGGGTGCGCGCCCTGGCGCCGGACAGTCTGGTTGCCTGCGTCGTCAAGGCGGATGGGTATGGGCACGGCCTGCAACATGTGGTGCCCGCGCTCGCAGGCGCCGATATTCTCGCCGTTGCCACCGTGGGGGAAGCCGAGCGCTGCCGTCAACTGGGTTGGCAGGGGCGACTGCTGATGCTGGAAGGCCCGTCCAATGTCGACGAATGCCGCGCCGCCGTGTTGCTTTCCTGCGAGCTCGTGATTCATCACGAGTCCCAGTTGGCGCTGATCCGCAAGGCTGAGGGTGGCTCCACCCGGTCACTGTGGCTCAAGCTCGACAGCGGCATGCACCGCCTCGGGTTTCCGGCCTCCGAGGCGGGCCGCAGATACGGGGAGCTCAAAGCGCTTTCCGAACATTCGATCGTGCTGATGAGCCATTTCGCCTGCGCGGATAATCCGGCGAACCCCAAGACGCGACAACAGATCCGGGTTTTCGACGAGTCGGTTTCAGGGCTGTCCGGACCGGTGTCTCTGGCCAACTCGGCCGGTATCCTCAATTTCACCGACAGCCACCGCGACATCGTGCGGCCCGGGATCATGCTCTACGGTGTTTCGCCATGCCCGGGCCGTACCGGCGAAGCCATCGGCATTCGCCCCGCCATGACCTTGCAATGCGAGTTGATCGCGGTCAACACCGTGAAAAAAGGCCAATCGGTCGGCTACGGTGGCGAGCAGACCTGTGTCGAAGACATGAGCATTGGCGTCGCAGCGATCGGATACGGCGATGGTTACCCGCGCGGTCTGAAGCAGGGCGCCCCGGTGCTCGTCAACGGCCGGCGGGCGCCGCTGCTCGGCCAGGTGTCCATGGACCTCACCACCATCGATCTACGCCAGCATCCCGATGCCCGCGTCGGCGACAGCGTGACCTTGTGGGGTGAGGGGCTGCCGGTCGAAGAGGTGGCAGCCTGGGCCGGCGCCATACCGTATGAGCTGATCTGCGGCGTGACCGCCCGGGTGCGTTCGCTTGTTTCGCACGCCTGAGATCTTTTGGGGATCAGTCCTCGCTCTCGATGATCTCGTATTTGCGCAGGTAACCGCGCAGTTGGTGGTAGGTCATCCCCAGGTATTCCGCCGTTTTCTTCTGGTTGTAACGGCAATCCTCCAGCGCGCGCTTGAGGAGTTCGATTTCGTAATCCTGGATGTGCGCCTTGAAGTCGTAGGGGCTCTGCGGCCCCGAGGGCGCTTCCTTTCCGGCGGGGTCCGCGGCGTCCGCCTGCGGGCGCCAAGGTGAATCGAAGGGATCGAAATCGATGGCGTCGATGGGCCCCTCTGTGTCGAGCCCCGAGTATACGGCCCGTTCCACCACGTTTTTGAGCTCCCGGACGTTGCCCGGCCAGGAATATTCGAGCAGGGCCTGCTTGCCGGTGTCGGAGAAACCCTCGAACAACTCCATACCGAGTTCTCCCGCCATCTTTACGGCGAAATGCTGGGCCAATTCGAGGATGTCCCCGCGTCGTTCCCGCAGAGGCGGCAATGTGATCACGTCGAAGGCCAGCCGGTCCAGCAGATCGGGCCGGAATTTGCCCTGTTCGGCCAGAGCAGGGAGGTCCTGGTTGGTGGCGCCGATGATCCGAACGTCGGTGCGAATATTATCGCTGCCCCCCACCCGGTCGAACTCGCCATATTCGATGACCCGAAGGATTTTCTCCTGGACGCGGTCCGAGGTGCTGGACAATTCGTCCAGGAACAGGCTGCCCTGGTGGGCCAGTTCGAATCGTCCGAGGCGCCTGCGCGTCGCGCCCGTGAATGAACCGGCCTCGTGGCCGAACAGCTCCGTTTCCAGCAGGGATTCGGCCAGCGCGGCGCAATTCAGCTTGACGAAGGGGCGGTCCCAGCGGCTTGAGAGGTAATGCAGGCGCGCGGCTATCAGTTCCTTGCCGGTGCCGCGCTCGCCGACCACCAGAACCGGCCGGTTGAGCGGCGCGACGCGGGAGACGTGCTCGATGACCTCGAGAAAGGAAGGGGATTCACCGATCAGCTGTTGTTCTTTGCGCGGGTCCATTTGGGGGATTCCAAGCCAATGCCCGAAACATTGTAAGAAAAGCGCGCCCTCGCTGTCTTGGGCTGGTCGTCATATAGGATTTTTGCTACAAAGGCTCGCTGTGCCCATCGCCATGCCCAAATGACCGCCAAAGCCCGACCATCCTTCCTGTGCGAACAGTGTGGCGCTGAACTGAGCAAGTGGTCAGGCCAGTGCCCCGAGTGCCGGCAGTGGAACTGCGTCGTCGAGTTCACCGCGTCGCGCGTTGGCGGACGGCGGCATTCCGGCTTCGCCGGCACGACCAGTGCGAAGGTCTCCGTGTTGTCCGGATCGGCCGGAGGGCCCGAAAGGAGGCTGCTCACCGGCACCTCCGAACTCGACCGCGTCCTCGGAGGCGGCCTGGTCAGGGGCACCGCCGTCCTGATCGGTGGCGAGCCCGGCATCGGCAAATCGACCATCCTGTTGCAGCTGGCTGCGGCCCTGACAGAGAAAACGCGCTGCCTGTACGTGACAGGCGAGGAGTCCATCGAGCAGCTCGCCATGCGGGCCGGACGCCTCGGCATCGCAGGGGAGGAAATACGCGCCCTGGCCGAAACCCATGTCGAGACCGTGCTGGCGCTGGCGGAAGCCGAAAAACCGGGCGTATTGATCGTCGATTCCATCCAGACGCTGTATTCGGACAGCAGCCAGTCCGCCCCTGGTTCGGTCAGCCAGGTGCGCGAGGCCGCCGGGCTGCTGGTCCAGTGGGGCAAGCGCAATGATTGCGCTGTAGTACTGGTCGGCCACGTGACCAAGGAGGGCAACATCGCCGGGCCGCGGATCCTCGAGCACATGGTGGACGTCGTGATGTATTTTGAAAGCGACGGCAGTTCCCGCTACCGCGTACTCCGCGCCGTCAAAAATCGCCACGGCGCGGCCAACGAGTTGGGCATATTCGCCATGACCGGCAAGGGCCTGAAAGAAGTCAAAAACCCCTCGGCCATCTTTCTCTCGGCGCATTCCACCCCGGTGGCCGGAAGCGTGGTGACCGCCGTGCGCGAAGGCACGCGGCCGTTATTGCTGGAAGTGCAGGCGCTGGTTGATCCCAGCCAACTGAGTCAGCCGCGCAGGGTGGCGCTTGGGCTGGATTCAAACCGCTTGTCGATGATCCTCGCCATTTTGCACCGCAAAGGCGGTGTCAGCCTGGGTGACCATGACGTCTTCATCAACGCCGTCGGCGGGGTCAGGATCCTGGAAACGGGCGCCGACCTGGCGATGCTCGTGGCGCTTTATTCGAGCTTCAGGGACATGCCCCTGCCGGCCCGCACCGTGTGCTTCGGAGAAATCGGGCTGACGGGCGAGATCCGCCCCGTGCCGGACGGCGAGCAGCGCGTTCGTGAGGCCGCCGGTCACGGTTTCAGGCACGTTTTTCTGCCCACGGCCAACCGCCCCAGAAAACCACCTGAAGGCGTGGAAATTCATTCGGTCGAGTCAGCTGCCGAAGCGCTCGAACGGATCCAGTCGCTATGGTGAGTCAGGCGGGTTTGGGTCTGAGATAGACGCCGACGAGACGCAGGAAGAGCTTGTTGAGGGGGCGCTCGATCAGGCGGTAGTGCGCCATGCTGTAGACGAGGATGGCAACGGCCAGGACCAGGAATGCGAGTTGTGCGGCGCCACTCGATAAGGTGGACGCCCAGCGATTGAAGCCTAGCTGCTGTGTAACGGTCAGGATTAGCGTGTGACTGAGGTAGGTGGCATACGACGCGCCGCCCGCCAGCAAGCTGAAGCGAACCGGGGTCGAGCGCTCGAGCTGTTCGAGCCTGACCAGCCCCAGCACGATCATCACCGACGGCGCGCCGAATACCAGCACCCGGTAAAAAACCCAGTAACCCTGTTCGATGTGGCTGTTAAAAAAGCGGTTGTTCCACCAGGCGCCGGCCACGAACAAAAGGCTGCCGAGTATCAGCCAGGGCCAGCCTCGCCCGCCGGGATGCCGCATCAGCCAGGCCGCCACCAGCGCACCCGCTATGAATTCCGCCATGTAGGGGCTGGCCATGTAGTACTCGGCGAGGCTCATGTATTCAAGGCTTCCGGGGGCGTAGGCCTGCCGTATGAATTCGCTGTAGAGCGACCACGCGCACACCAGGGTGAAAGCAATGATCAAAACGGCGGTGTGGCGACCGCGTGAAAAACCGATGAGCAGCGTAAAGCAGAAATAGAAGTAGAGTTCAAAAATCAGTGTCCAGGACACCGCGAGCAACAGCCGGTTGGTCGGCCAAAGCAACGCCGAGCGCGTGAGGTCGGCGTTTTTGAAGAATTCGGGGTTGGCCCATGCGAATACCGCGACGGCGAACAGAAAAAACGGCCAGTAGCCAGAATATATTCTCGCCAGGCGGCGGCGCAGGAATTGCCAGGCGTCCGCGAGCCCCCTCGCCCCGGTTGTGGTCCAGGCCATGATGAAGCCGCTGATGACGAAGAAGATGTCGACACCTGCGAATCCGATTGCCTCGCTGAGGGCAAACAACGGGCCCTGGTCGATCCCGACGCTCCGCAGATGCGCGCTCGAATGGTAGAGCACGACGAGCATCGCCGCCGCGAACCGGAGGAACTGAATGTTGATGAGCATGAAGCTTTTTTTGTTTGGCGGTGCCGGGGCGGTCAGTGCGAAGCGCGGTGCGGTTTGACCAACACCCGCTCGATCAGATTGTCTCTCATCTGAACGATGGTGAGAATGTGATCCCCGATCCGCACGCTGGCTTTGCCGTCGGGAATCACTTCGAGCTGTTCAAGGATCAGGCCGTTGAGTGTATTGGCCTCCTCCTCGGGAAGCTCCCAGCCCATCTGCCGGTTGAGCATGCGCACGCTGGCGGCGCCGTCGACCAGGCAGTTGCCATCCTCCAGCCGCCGAATCAGCCTGGAGCGATCGCGCCCTTCGGAGGTATACGCCCCGACGATTTCCTCCAGGATGTCCTCCAGCGTCACCATGCCCTGGATGTCGCCGTACTCGTCGACCACTAGCGCCATTCGCCGTTCGCGCGACTGGAATTCGAGGAGTTGGCGGGTCAGCGAAGTTCCTTCGGGAATGAAATAGGGTGAGCGCAGGGATCGCTTCAATTCTTCGGCATCGAGTTGGCCGCTGGTCAGCTTGGCGATGACGGCGCGGATGTGCAGGAATCCCTCGACGTTGTCGATGGTCTCCCGATAGACCGGCAGGCGGGTGTAGACCGTTTGCGTGAGCTGAGTGAGCACTTGTTCCCAGGACTCGTCCAGGTCGACGCCAATAATGTCCTGCCGAGGGATCATGACGTCGTCCACCGTGCCATGCTCCAGGTCGAGAATGTTCACCAGCATGCGCTGGTGATCGTTGGAGATTTGCCCGCCCTCCTGCAGGAGCGTTCGCAGTTCTTCGAGGTTCAGCCGCTCCAGCGCTTCGGCGTTGGCTTTCACCCCGAACGGTCTGAGAATCAGGTTGGCGAAGCCGTTAACCAACCACACGATGGGGTAGAGGATCCGCAGCAGCCCCGTTAATACATAGGACGCGGGAAAGGCCACCCTCTCTGGATGCAGAATGGCTAGAGTCTTCGGTGCAACTTCTGCGAAAAGCAGGATCACGACCGTCATGACCAGCCAGGATATGAAAACGCCACTGTCACCCCACAGCCGAATGCCGATCACGGTCGCGATCGAGGCGGCCAGGATGTTGACCAGGTTGTTGCCGAGCAGGATCAGCCCGATCAGGCGATCGGGCTTGCGCAGCAGTTGTTGCGCGACACGCGCCCCCCGGGACCCGCTGTTGGCCAAGTGCCGAAGGCGGTACCGGTTGAGGGACATCAAGCCCGTTTCCGAGCTCGAGAAGAAGGCGGAGAGCAGGAGCAGGATGACGAGTGCTGTGTAAAGGCTGCTTAGCGGAATATCTTGCAAAAGGCTCTCATCCCATCGAGATCAGGCGGTCTCACCCCACGGCTGTCCTCAGGCATACCAGCTGCGGCCGAGAATGACTTCCAGTACCAGTTTGCTGCCGAAATAGGATAACAGCAACAAAGCGATGCCCGCGAGGGTCAGTCGGACGGCCAGGATGCCTCGCCAGCCTTTGAGTCCGCGGCCCAACAGCAGGGCCCCGAAAACCACCCAGGCCATGAAAGAAAGCACGGTCTTGTGCACCAGGTGCTGGGCCATCAGGTCGTCCACGTAGATGAGGCCGGAGCCCAGCGCGACCGTCAGCACGACGAGTCCGGTGGCGATCAGCCAGAACAGCAGCTGCTCGAGCTTGTCAAGCGGGGGAAGGCTTTGCACCACACGGCCCAAGTGATGCCGCTTGAGCGAATGATCGAGTAGGAGGACCAGAACCGCGTACACCCCGGCGAGACTCAACAGGCCGAAGGCGATGACCGAGCTCACAACATGCACGATGGTTCCCGGTGCCGCGGCTGCAAGCGCGGAACCCTGAGCGATGGTTGGCCCGGGAAACACGGCATCAATCCCATTGGCCAGGGCGGCGATGGGCAGCGCAATCAGACCGGATTCGATTACGCCGCCGGGCCGGGCCAGGGTGGAAGTCCACAGCGCGACGACGACCAGTGAGCACAACGACAAGACGGTCGCCACGTCGATCTGCGCGAGGGGCTGGTGCATCCAGGCTTGGTACTGCAGTACCGCATGAAGCAGCGCCGCTGCCCCGGCGATGCCGAGCGCAACCCCGCGCCCGGGCGCGGAACTGATATTCGTGGCCCTCAGTAGCGCCGCGCTGGCCGCGAGGTACAAAGCTGCGGCTAACCACGGGCCTATGATTTCGACAAACATCGGGCTCATGAGATCGGCCATTTGAAGCCTTGTTGAAAACAGGCAGCGGCTATAATACCCGAAGCCCGTTTCTTCAATGGATTGACTTCATGTTTCAAAACCTGAGCGAGCGCCTGTCGAGCGCCGTGCGTGATCTGAGCGGCAAGGCCAGGCTGACCGTGCAAGACGTCGGCGATGCCCTGAGGCAGATCCGCGTGGCGCTGCTGGAAGCGGATGTCGCGCTGCCGGTTGTGCAGGAATTCATCAAGGACGTGCGCGAGAAGGCTGTTGGCCTGGAGAAGCTCAAAAACGTCAGCCCCGGGCAGGCGCTGGTCAAGCTGGTGCACGACGAGTTGGTTCACGTCATGGGCGAACACAACGAATCGCTCGACCTCAACGCCCAGCCGCCTGTCGTTATCCTGCTCGCCGGCCTGCAGGGCTCCGGCAAGACCACCACCGCCGGAAAACTGGCCCGCCGTCTGATCGAGCACGACCGCAAGAAAGTCATGATGGTGAGCTGCGATGTCTATCGCCCGGCCGCGATCGAGCAGCTCCAATCTCTGGCGGGCCAGGTGGGCGCCGAGTTCCATCCGTCCAGCCCGGATGACGACCCTGCGAACATCGCGAAGGGTGCCGTGACCGCGGCCTCCCGCCAGCTGTGTGACGTGCTGCTTGTCGACACCGCTGGCCGACTGCATGTCGACGAGGCCATGATGGCCGAGGCGCGCACCATCCACACGGCGATATCGCCACATGAAACCCTGTTCGTCGTCGACAGCATGACCGGCCAGGATGCCGCCAACACGGCCAGGGCCTTTAACGAGGCGCTGGAGCTGAGCGGCGTCATTCTCACCAAGGTCGACGGCGATGCGCGCGGCGGTGCCGCGCTGTCGGTGCGCCAAATTACCGGCAAGCCCATCAAGTTCGTCGGTTCAGGCGAGAAATCCGACGCCCTGGAGCCGTTTCATCCCGAGCGGATCGCATCCCGCATACTCGGCATGGGCGACGTGGTGACCCTGGTCGAAGAGGTCCAGCGCAAGGTCGACCACGACAAGGCCCACAAGCTGGCCCGGAAAATCCAGAAAGGCCGCGGCTTCGACCTCGAGGACTTTCGCGCGCAGCTTGAGCAGATGCAGAGCCTGGGCGGCATGGGTAGCCTGCTCGACAAGATTCCTGGGATCTCCCAGCTGCCCGCCCAGGTGAAGGCGGGTGTCGATGACCGCCACACTCGGCAGATGATCGCCATTATCGATTCCATGACGCTCCAGGAACGGCGCTTTCCCGACATCATTCGCGGATCGCGCAAGCGCCGAATCGCGGAGGGCTCCGGTACCGGGATTCCGGCCGTCAATCGCCTGCTCAAGCAACACCTGCAAATGAAGAAAATGATGAAGAAATTCGGAAAAGGCGGCATGAAGGGCATGATGAAGCAGCTTCGAGGCCTGCAGGGCAGCCAGCCGCCGGGGCGGTTCTGAGCCGTTTTTTGAAAGTAAAACGGCCCCATATGGAGCGCTGATGCCTGGCAACGAATCAAGGTCACGCCGCGAGTTCCTCAAGGCGGGGCTGTACGGAGCCGGCGCGGTTTCACTGGGCCTGCTTTCCCTGACGCGCTGTGGCGGCTCCACTGGGCACGGTCCCTCGCCGTTCGGCCCGCTTCACCCTGTTGCCGACGAGATCACGGGCCTGCCGCTCCTGTTGCTTCCGGAGGGGTTTCGTTATCGCACCGTGAGTTGGCTGGGCGACCTTCTTAGGGACGGCTATCGTGCCCCGCCCGCGTTTGATGGCATGGGGATCGTGGAGGAATCCGACGACCTGATTTGGCTGGTGCGGAACCACGAGCTGCGCGGCAGCACCACGGCGATCGGAGCGGCGCACAAGGCTTACGACATCACCGGCGGCGGAACGACGACCCTGGTGTTCGACACCGCCAGCGAGACGGTCACGGATTCGTGGATCAGTCTTGGCGGCACCCTTAACAACTGCGCGGGGGGCGTAACGCCCTGGGGCACCTGGCTCAGTTGCGAAGAGGCGCCGTTTTCGCCCGAGCTCGCGCATCTGCGCCCGCCCCTGAAGCAGGCATACTGGGATATCGAGCGCGCCAAGAAGCCGCATGGCTACGTCTTTGAAGTTCCGCCGCAAGGCGTGGCGGAACCGATACCCATCAAGGCGATGGGGCAGTTCTACCACGAGGCGGCCATCGTCGACCCGAAAACCGGCGACGTCTACATGACCGAAGACAGCGAGCCCAAGGCCGGTTTTTACCGCTACCGCCCGCGGGTGAGGAATTCCCTTGCCGAAGGCGGCACCTTGACGATGATGGCGGTCGACGGCGGCATGGACATGCGCTCCAGTCTCCCGATGGGCCTTTCCTTCCCGGTCGGCTGGGTCGCCATCGAAGAGCCCGAGCGCGGGTTCAACAAAGGCGAGCGGGAAGGCAAGGGCGTGGTGAGCCAGGGTCTGGACAAGGGCGGATCGGCCTTCATCGGCCTCGAAGGGGCCATTTGGGACGAGGAGCGCCTCTACTTCACGTCCAAGCTCGGTGGCGCAGCGGCGGCCGGCTATGTATTCGAGTATTCGCCGCGCAGCGAGACGATTCGATTGGTCTACGAGTCACCCGGGCATGATCATTTTTCCGGTCCGGACAACCTGGTGGTGAGCCCGCGCGGCAATCTCGTCGTGTGCGAGGATCGTGTCACCCGGTATAGGGCCGGCCAGAGCATCGCGGGGATCAGCCGGGACGGGCTCCTGCACAAATTCTGCACCATCGACCCGCGGCTCGAAGGCCGGTGGAACGGTGTCGATCTCTCGGCCACGGCGCGCGGCAGCGAATGGGCCGGTGTGTGCTTTTCGGGGGACGGAACCTGGATGTTCTCCAATATCCTGCAGCCGGGGATTACGGTGGCGATTACCGGCCCCTGGGATCCGGACTGGATGTGAGCGCCTCCCAGTTCGGCCGGTCGATGGCGTAGACCAGCCACAGCCGTCCTGCCTCCTCGCGCACTTCACAAAACTCCATGCCCAGTTTCTGAAGCACGCTCACGGAGGCCAGGTTCTCCCGCATGCTCCTGCCGACGATACGGTCCAGGTTGAACTTCTCAAAGCCCAATCTTAGGGCCGCGCGCCCCGCTTCCGTGGCATACCCCTGGGCCCAGAACTCGGTGAATAAGCGAAATCCCAGGTCCACCTCGCCGGTTCGTTCATCCTTTCGCAGCCCGGAAAAGCCGATAAAGCGCGCGTCGCTCTTGTGTATCACCGCCCACCGCCCGTAGCCGTGCCGGTGGTAATGGTCGTAATCCTGCAGAAAGGCTTCCGCGGCGGCCGGGTTGATGAACGGGGCATCGTCGGTGTAGCGCATGACCTCGGGATCGGAATTCAGCGCGTACAGCGAATGCGCGTCGGCGGGTGCCAGTTCCCGAAGGTACAGGCGCTCGGTCGTCAGGAGCTTTGTACTGCCTTGTCTCGCCACGGCTTATTCCCTTTTTGTGAAGACTAACCACAGGTGCGGGGCAGGGCAACACCGGCGCGTGCTGGCAATCGCTTGGCGGTGGACTTCGTCGGGCGGCCAGCTGTTTCCTTCCGGTGGGATAATCGGTACAATGCGCGGTTTGCCGAATCCGGCCCAATTGGTACGGGAACAAGTTTTATGGTGACAATCAGACTTTCGCGCGGCGGGGCCAAGAAGAAGCCGTTCTACCACGTCGTGGTGACCGACAGCCGCAAGGCGAGGGACGGGCGTCGAATCGAGCAAATCGGGTTTTTCAACCCGGTGGCCAAGGGCGGCGAAGTGCGCCTGCGCATGGACCTCGAGCGCGTCGACTACTGGACCGGCGTGGGCGCCCAGATGAGCGACCGCGTCAAGAGACTTTTGAACGAAGCGCGCGCCCAGGCGGCCTGACCGACCTTCCCTGCACACCTGGCGGCGGCGATGAATGATGGGCCAGGGCAGCGATAACGAAAGGAAGATCATCCTCGGACGCATCAGTGGCGCGCACGGCGTCAAGGGCTGGCTCAAGGTGGTGTCCCACACCGAGCCCAGAGAGGCGATCACCGACTATCGGCCGTGGTTGCTGGGCGCCGATGAAAAGCCCTACCAGCCGCTCGAGGGGGCACGGCACGGCAAGACGGTCATCGCACGCCTGGAAAATGTCGATGATCGGGAAAAAGCGGAGTCATTGGCCGGCCAGGACATCGCGGTCGACCGCTGCCAGCTCCCCGATCCGGGTGAGCGGCAGTTTTACTGGGCCGACCTGATCGGTCTCGAGGTGCTGCTCGAAGACGGCGAATCGCTGGGCACCATTGACGCCATGATGGCGACCGGCGCAAACGACGTGATGGTGGTCGCAGGGCTCAGGCAGCGCCTGATTCCCTTCATCCAGGATCAGACGGTGCTCGAAATCGACCTGGATTCCAGAAAGATCACCGTCCGCTGGGACAGGGATTTCTGACCCGGCAGCCAGGAACGGGCGATATTATTCAGCGGGAAACGGCCATGGACATTCATGTCATCACCTTGTTTCCCGAACCCTTCAGGCGGATGCTTGAAGGGGGTGTGGTAGGCCGCGCGATCGAAGACCGCCGTGTCAGGCTCAAGGC
>Ga0302046_10004549_pt1 | contig 12341 bp, 8 predicted proteins | sample RVTome_11_FD_200261 | JGI IMG/M metagenome (GOLD analysis project Ga0302046, IMG submission 200261) | Soil microbial communities from uranium-contaminated site in the Upper Colorado River Basin, Wyoming, United States - RVT147D111 (version 2) ... | reverse complement strand
GCGGCCTGAAGCGTTGTGAACGCGTCCTCCCAACTGTCACCTTCGCCGCTGCCCTGCGCCGCGGCGTCCACGTAGTACCGGGTCGCCTCTGCGGGGGCGGCCAGCAGCAGGGTGATGGCGCCCGTAAGCGCCGGCGTCCATTTGCCATAGAACAACCTTGACATGACACAGAGTCCTTTCTCGAGGAAACCAGAGAGCCGGACCGTCCGGCCGTCATGGGTTCCAGTCAGTCAGCAGGATCGCCAGGTCGGGCAGGCTGGTCTGCCCGTCCTGGTTCACGTCTCCGTCGCAATCTCCACCTGCACAGCCGAAGTCGAGCAGCAGAAGCAACAAGTCCTGAAGGTCCACGCGACAGTCGATGTTCAGGTCCGCGGGTGTTGTGATAGGTGTCACCAGCGCCGCCCCGCGCCCGAGGGGCGGGGCGTATACGTGCGCTGCAATCCGGCCGTGTTCGTCTATCGCCGCCACGTGCCGCACCTGGTGGTCCTCGGGGACCAGGCTGCTCAGTTCTGTCCGCACACCGTCCCGCCAGATGAATCCACGGCTGTTGTTTAGCGAACTGCGCCCGATGACTTCACCTCGCGCGTTTACGCCATCCGTGCTACTGTTCCTGAACCCGTCCAGAGGCTCAATGACCTGGAAGACGCCACTGATCCAGACAAATCCGCGGAAGAAACGTCTCCCCTCGGCATCACGCGCGCCGCCATCGCCGGTGAGAATCCCTGACTCACTGATCGCGCTCGCAACGCTGGTTTCGGCGCCCGGTGGAAGCGGCGGCGCCAACAAGGGAAGATGCGGGCGCAGGACAAACGCTCGGAAGTCCGCCACTGGCGAGGAACCCATGGCGCCTGCAATTGCGGAATCCTCCGCAATATCCGCGGCGTTTGAGTCCTCCGTCCCCAGCATCGGCCCGAGGTCGGTCATCACGCCGTCTTCCCACAGGAAGCCGTGGTTCGGTCCGCTGATGTTGTTCCCCCAAACGCCGACGACCTGCCCCTGTTCGTTGATGGCGTAGGCGTTGCTGTACGTTCCGCCAGACGGGATGCCGAGCGCGGTGTACTCCTCGTCCTCCGGGTCCCACAGGAACGCCCAGCCGGCCGAGTTCACCGTGCCGACGATCTGCCCCGCGTCGTTGATGTCCGCCGGCGATACCGCGTACGCTCCCGGCGGCATCGGCAGCAACGTCAGCCCGTCCTCCTGCGACCAGACGAAGCCGCGCTCTCCTTCTCCAATCACGAAATACCCCACGATCTGTCCGCGGTTGTTCAGGCCCGTAGGCTCGCCCCAAACGAGTTGGAACGGCCCCTGAATCGGCCCGACCCACGTAACCTCGTACCGGCACTGCCCCGCCGCCGGCGGCGCCTGGCCGGCGAGCAGGATCATCGCCAGCCACGGGGCGGCGCGGGCGGCGCGGTCCGCGACGCCCGTCTGAATTGCTCGACGCATGTCGCTCCTATCTCTCCGTACTGCGACGCGAACGGCGCGGTCCGCGAGGCCCATCTGAAGTGCTCGACGCATGTTGTCGCTCCTTTCTCTCCGCACAATGGCGCGACCACGTCCATTGTAGCCGGGCGTCCGGCGCCGCCGGCGGCGATTCCGCGCTGTGCGCCGCCACCGCCGGCTCCCAGACGGCCTGCGTGTATGATCCGTTGCCCATGATGTTCCGCGGCTGCACGTCCGGCTCGCGGTCAGCCCGGGGCCGGGGCCGACAGCGTCACGACGAGCGCGCAGAGTGGCAGAGAGAGAGAGAGAGAGAGAGAGAGAGAGAGAGAGACGACCTGTAGGTCTGCATTTTCGCACTCCTTTTGGCGAAGGTCCAATCGGTCGTGCGAACCGGCTCGCGGAGTCTGCCGCGGCGCGGCTGTTCGCGCCCGGCGCGTCCGATACTACCCGCGCGCGGCGCAAATTTCAACAAATAATCGCGATTAGTTCAGATTCGGAACGCGATCGTCGCCACGCGGCCCGGCGGCGGGGGGACGCCGACGCTCCGCGGGCTGTTTTGCGCGCGCGGCGGCCCGGCGGCGGGACGCCGACGCTCCACGGGCTATTTTGCGCGCACGGCCGCCCCGGGCGCGGCCGCTGGCGCTGGCGTTTCGCGGTCGATGGCGCGACCGCGCGGCCCGGCGCTCGCTGGCGCTCGCGGTTCTGTTTTCGTGATCTGGCGCCTCGCTTTTCGCGTCGTCCGGGCGTTCGCGTTCGGGTGGTCCGGGCGCCTCTCCCGGTCCGGTCGCTCCCTGACGGTCGCGGCTCTGATCGGGTGGTCCGGGCGTTCTCGCCCGGCCCGGGCGCTCTCGCGGTCTGCGGCGCTGGCGCCGTAGTTCTCACGGCGCCGGCGCCGCAGTTCCCACGACGCCGGCGCCGCGCCGGCCGGCTTTGCCCGTGGCGGACCGGCCTGCTACGGTATGCGGAGGCGGCGAAACTGCCGACATCGGCGCGGTTCCTCGGTCCATCGGCGCTTTGCGCTCGGAGATCAGCGTATGCGTATTGACTTCGGACGCCGGCGTCTCGGAGGCCGGGGTTTCGAAGGCCAGCGTTTCGGAGGCCGGGGTTTCGAAGGCCAGCGTTTCGGACGCCGGCGTTTCGGAGGCCGGGGTTTCGGAGGCCCGCGTTTCGGACGCCGGTGTTTCGGAGGCCAGCGTTCCGGACGCCGGCGTTTCGGAGTCCCGCGTTGAAGCAGGTTCTGCAACAATTGCGCAGCGGGCAGATCGAGCTGGCCGACGTGCCGTGTCCGATCGTCGGCCCGGGGCGCCTGCTGATCCAGACCACGCGCAGCCTGATCTCGCCCGGCACCGAGCGCATGCTGGTCGAGTTCGGCCAGGCCAGCCTGCTCGGCAAGGCCCGCTCGCAGCCCGACAAGGTCCGCCAGGTGCTCGACAAAATCCGCGCCGAGGGGCTGCTGCCGACGCTGGAGGCGGTTTTCAACCGGCTCGACGAACCGCTGCCGCTGGGCTACTGCAACGTCGGGCGCGTCGTCGAGGTCGGAAAAGGCGTGCGCGACTTCACGGTCGGTGATCGCGTGGCATCCAACGGCCCGCATGCGGAGATGGTGTGCGTGCCGCAGGCGCTGGCGGCGAAACTGCCCGACGGCGTTTCCGACGAGCACGCGAGTTTCACGGTCATGGGCGCGATCTCGCTCCAGGGTATCCGGCTGCTGGCGCCGGCGCTGGGCGAGCGCTTCGTCGTGGTCGGACTAGGCCTGCTCGGGCAACTCGCCGTCCAGCTTCTCCGCGCGCATGGCGCCAACGTGCTCGGCGTGGATGTCAACCCGCAGCGCTGCGAGTTGGCGCGCGGCTTCGGATGCGAGGCCGTCTGCGTCGGGGACGGCGCCGACCCGGTCCGCGCCGCCGACGTCTTCAGCCGCGGCGGAGGCGTGGACGGCGTGCTGATCAGCGCCTCCGCGAAGACGGACGAGATCGTGCATCAGGCGGCGCAGATGTGCCGCAAGCGCGGCCGCATTGTGCTGGTGGGCGTGGTCGGCCTGAACCTGCGGCGGGCGGATTTCTACGCGAAGGAGCTGACGTTTCAGGTCTCGTGCTCGTATGGCCCCGGCCGCTACGACCCGGCGTACGAGGACGGCGCGCACGACTATCCGCAGGCTTTCGTGCGCTGGACGGTGGCGCGCAACTTCGAGGCGGTGCTCGACGCGCTGCGGCGCCAGCGGCTGGACGTGCAGCCGCTGATCACGCACAGCCTGCCGCACGTGGAAGCCGCCTCCGCCTACGACACGATCGTGAAGGACAGCAGCGTGCTGGGCGTGGTGATGGAGTATCCCGAGCGGCCGGCGCCCGCCGGGCGCGTCATCACGATGTCCGGGGCGCGCGCCGCCGCCAGCCAGCCGGCCAGGCCCGTCGTGGGCGTGATCGGCGCGGGGAACTTCGCCAAGATGGCGCTGCTGCCGGCGCTGCGCGAGACCGCCGCGGAGCTCAAGACCGTCGTCAGCGCCGGGGGCGTCAGCGGTTTTCACGCGGCGCGCAAGTTCGAGGCCAGTGAGGCCGGCAGCGACTATCGCGCTCTGCTGGAATCGCCCGACGTTTCGGCGGTGTTCATCACGACGCGGCACGGCTCGCACGCCCGCATGACCGCCGACGCGCTGGCCGCCGGCAAGCACGTGTTCGTCGAGAAGCCGCTGGCGATCGACGAGGCGGGGCTGGAGCTGGTGCGCGCGGCGCGGCAGGAGCGCCCCGATCTACAACTGATGGTCGGCTTCAACCGGCGTTTTGCGCCGCACGCGGTCGCGGCCCGGCGGCTGCTGGCGGGGCGCAGCGAGCCGCTCGCGATTCAGATGCTGATCAACGCGGGCGAGATTCCGCCGGAGCACTGGACGCACGATCCCGACTCGGGCGGCGGGCGCGTGATCGGCGAGGGCTGCCATTTCATCGACTTGGCGCTGTTCCTGGTCGGCCGACCGATCACCAGCGTGCAGGCCGTCATGTTCGGCCCGCAGGCAGGCGCGACGCGCGACGACAAGACGTCGATCAGTCTGACGTTTGCCGACGGCTCGATCGCGACGATTCACTACTGGGCCAACGGCCCCAAGTCCTTCCCGAAGGAGCGCGTGACCGTCTTCAGCGAAGGGCGTGTGCTCGAGATCGACAACTGGCGGCGCCTGACGGCGCACAACTGGCGCGGCGCCCCGCGCCTCCGCACGCGCATCGATAAGGGCCACAAGGCGGAAATCGCCGCGTTCGTCGAGCGCGTGGCGCGCGGCGGCGAGCCGCTGATCCCGTTCGACGAGCTCGAGCAGGTGACGCTCGCGAGTTTCGCGGCGGTGGGCGCGGCGCGCGAGGGAATCACGATCCGCATCGCGCACGGCGCCGGCGAGCCGCTCGGGCAGGCGACGCCGGCGGAGGTCTAGCGGCTCGTGGCGGAGCAGACCGCGCACTCTACTTGCGAGGGCGGATCGAGCGCCGCGCCGCTCCCGTTTCAGCGCCTGGCGCGCGAGCGGACGGCGCTGGCGGTCGAGTGGCTGCTGCGCTCGATCCGCGCCTGCGGCGGGCAGGGCTCGGCGGTCTACTACTCGCGCTGGATCCGCCCGCTGCGCGGCTGGTACTACCCCTATCCCGAAACGACCGGCTACATCATCCCCACGTTGTACGAATACGCCCGTCGCGCCGCGCGACCCGACTGCGCCGAAACAGCGACGCGCCAGGCCGAGTGGATCTGCGGCCTTCAGTTCGAAAGTGGCGCCTTGCCCGGCAGCCACGTCGACGGCAAGCCCAAGCCACCGTCGGTCTTCAACACCGGCCAGATGATCCTCGGGCTTTGCGCCGCGTTCGACCAGAGCGGCCAGGAGCGGTTTCTCGGCGCGGCGCGGCGCGCGGCAAGCTGGCTGGCGCGCGAGGTCGATCCGCAGCGTGGCCTGTGGCTGTCGCACGCGTACGTCAGCGGCTTCTGCCCGGCGTACTACACGCGCGTGTGCTGGCCGATGCTCGAGGTCGACGCCCGCCACCCCGATGCGGCCGTGCGCGACGCCGCCACGCGCGTGCTCGATACGATCGCGAGCTGGCGGCTGGAGAGCGGCGCCTTCCGCAACTGGGCCTTCACGCCGCGGACTGCCGCCTACACGCACACGATCGCATACACGATTCGCGGATTCCTCGAAGCCGGGCGCCTGCTGGGCGAGCAGGGCGCGCGTTTCTCGCGCCTGGCGCACGAGACCGCCGAGATCCTGATGCGCAAGGCCGAGCTGCGCGGCGGACTGGCGGGCGCGTACGATGAGCGGCTGCAAGGCCAGCATTGGTATACGTGCCTGACCGGGAACTGCCAGATGGCGCTGATCTGGATGCGGCTGTTCGAGACCACGCGCGACGCGCGCTTTCTGAACGCGGCCCTGAAGGTGATCGAATTCGTCCTGGCGCGCCAGCGGCGCCGGTCGCTCGACCCCAACCTCCGCGGCGCGATTCCCGGCTCAGCGCCGTTCTGGGGCCGCTACCTGGCGTTTCGATATCCGAACTGGGCGGCGAAGTTCTTCGTAGACGCGCTGCTGGAAGCGGACGCGCTGCTGGAGCGCATCCGCGCCCAGGGCCCGCTCCCGCTGGAGGCGCCCCAGTCGTGCGAATCGCGGTGACCGCCGCCTACGCAAAGAGCCTGCACGCCATCGGCCTGATTCACGGCCTGGCCGCCGCCGGTCACGAGGTCGCGCTGGCGCTCGAGGTCAGCGTCTGGAACACCGCCCGGCTGCGCTTTTACCTGCGGCTGCTCGGCTGGCGCAAGCTGCTGGCCCGCGCGCGGGCGCGGATGCTCGGCGGCCGCCGCGACGACGACGCGACGCCGGAAGTCGCGCCGATGCGAGAATTCCTCCGCGAGCGCGAGATACGCTCACAGACGGTTTCGCAGGCGTGTCGGGCCGTGGGCGCGCGGCGCCTGCGGGTCAGAAGCCTGAACGACGCGGCCGCGATTCACGCGCTGCGAGCCGCGGCGCCGGACCTGGTCGTTTATGCTGGCGGCGGCATCCTGCGCCGCGCATTCATCCAGACGCCGCGGCTGGGCGTGCTGAACGCGCATGGCGGCCCGCTGCCCGCGTTTCGCGGCATGAACGCGGCCGAGTGGGCGCTGCTGCACGGAACGCCGCCGCGCGTCGTGACGATCTTCGTGGACGAAGGCGTCGACACGGGGCCGCTGCTGATGGAGAGGCCGATCCCGATCGCCGCAGGAGACGGCGTGGCGCGGCTGCGCGGCGTGGCGACGCGCGTTTCGGTCGAGGCGCTGCTGGAGACAGTGGCGGAGCTGGGGCGCGGGGAGCGGACGGCCCGGCCCCAGCGGCCCGAGGACGGCCGACAGCACTTCGTCATGGCGGCCCCGCTGGTTGATGTCCTCGACGCGTGGCTGCGCGAAGGGCGCACGCCGCGACGGAATGGCGCATGACCCGCTTGCAGCGCGCGTACTACCTGGCGCAGGCCATCGGCTGGGAGAACCTGCCGCGGCGCCTCGTGCATGCGCTGAAGGGCAAGCTGGGCATCCAGAAGCTGCTGCTGCCGGCCGGCGAGCTGCCCGCCGCGCGCATGCGCCGCAACTTCGTCGCGGATTACCGGCCGGAGGACGCGCGCGAGCATTGGCGGCGGCGGCTCGAGCGGTTCTTCGTCTCGCCCGAGCGCGTCGAGTCCGTACGACCGCTGTTGCGTCAGGTCGTAGACGACGCCACCTGGCAGCGCGAAGTCGGGCGCGTGGTGGACAAGTTGGCCCAGGGCCGCATGATCTACTTCGGTCGCTTCTTCGTGGACACGGGCTTTCCGCCGCGCTTCAACCGCGACGGGCATCACGGCGTAGACTGGCCGGTGTCGCGGCACTGGAGCACGTATGTGCAGTTCGACCCCGGCTTCAAGGACCTGAAGTTCGTCTGGGAGCCCTCGCGCTTCTCGTGGGCCTTCCACCTGGCGCGACACTGCGTGCGCGAGCGCGACCCGCGGCCGGCGGAGATGCTCTGGCGCTGCCTGTCTGCGTGGAACGAGCAGAACCCGTATGGCCTGACGGCGCAGTGGGCCTGTGGGCAAGAGAGCTCGTTTCGGCTGTTCGCGTGGCTTTTCGCGGTGGGGGGCACGTGGGGGGTGAGGGCAGGCGCGGGCGCCTGCGGTCCAGCGGCGGAAGCGGGCGCCGGTCCAGTAGCGTCGGACCTCCGCGTCCGACGGCAGGCTGAGAACCTGTCCCACAAAGTAGGCGCGGGCGCCTGCGGTCCGCAAGAAGCAGCAGGCGAGGGCGCCGGCGGTCCATTTTCGGGCTGGCGTCCACTGCACACGTTGACGGAGCGCGTCTGGCTGACCGGGCGGCATGTCGAGCGCAACATCAACTACGCGCGCGGACAGAAGAACAACCACGCCCTCAGCGAAGCCGTTGGGTTATGGACGATCGGGCTGCTGTTTCCCGAGCTGCGCGACGCGCCGCGCTGGCGCGACAAGGGCCGCCGCGTCTTCGTCGAGGAGCTGGAGCGGCAGGTCGCCGCCGACGGCTCGTACGTGCAGCACAGCGTCAACTATCACCGCGTGATGCTGGACGACGTGCTGTGGGCCGCGGCCCTGGCCCGGGCGACGACTTCCCGACCCGCGCCCACGCCTGCGCCGAGCGGGCGCTCGGCTGGCTGCTGGAGATGGTCGACGCGCGCAGCGGCGGCGCGCCGAACTACGGCCTCAACGACGGGGCGCGCGTGCTGCCGCTGGCGGCGACGGACTACACCGACTTCCGGCCGGTCGCGCAGGCCGCGCACTACGCCCTGCGCGGATCGCGCTGCTATGAGCCGGGGCCGTGGGACGAGAAGCTGCTGTGGCTGTTCGGTCCGCAGGCGCTTCAGGCGCCCCTGCGCCGCCACGAGCGCTCGTCGCACTGGCGGGCCGACGCCGGCGGCTACTACGCGATGCGCGGCCCGCGCACCTGGGGCCTGACGCGCTGCCACACGTATCGCGGGCGTCCCGGGCAGGCCGACATGCTGCACCTGGACCTGTGGCTCGACCAGACGAACGTGCTGCGCGACGGCGGCTCCTACCACTATTACACCGACCCGCCCTGGCAGGACTACTTCAACTCCACCGCGGCCCACAATACGATCGAAGTCGACCGGCGGGACCAGATGATCCGCGGGCCGCGCTTCACGTGGTTTCGCTGGACGCGCTCCCGGCTGATTCGCTTCGAGCAGGCCGCCGGCGGGCGCTTGACGTGCTTCGAGGGCGAGCACGAGGGCTATGCGCGGCTGCCAGGACGCGTGATCCACCGCCGCACGATCTGCCGCATCGACGACACATACTTGGTGATCGACGACCTGCTGGGAGCGGGGAGGCATGAGATCGCGCTGCGCTGGCGGCTTTGTCCGGCGGCTTGGCGCGCGTGCGACGAAGGATATCAATCGCGCGTGGGCGATCTCGACGTGACGATCGCGCTTCATCATCCGGATGGCCTGGCGCGGGAGCTGCTCACGGGGCAGGAAGCGCCCGAGCCGGAAGGCTGGGAGTCGTTGTACTACGGCGAGAAGCTGGCCGTCCCGATCCTGCGCGTCCGCGGAGAAGCGGCGCTGCCGGCGCGGCTGGTGTCGCTTATCTCGAGCGAGGCCGGGCTGCGGGTGGCGGACGCCGGGTCGCATGTGACGCCGCTGCGGCTGGCGGGCGTTGCTCGGGAACTCGCGCGGGACCTGGAGCGCGTCAGCGCGGGGCGCGTGCTGGCAGGCTAGACAAGTAGTAGTCCGTCAAGCTCTCGTTTTCGGATGGTCAGAGCCGCGACCGTGAGGGAGCGCCGGCGTCCGATCAGAGCCGCGACCGTCAGGGAGCGCCGGCGCCCGATCAGAGCCGCGACCGTCAGGGAGCGGTGTCTGCGCTCCGGAGCGGCTCGGCCGCGAGGGAAGCGCTGCTTGCTCGCCGATTCGCGCCTTCCGAAGAGATCAGCCGCCGCCGACCTGGAAGCGGATGAAGCGCTTGACCGACAGGCCCTTCATGACGCCGTCGAGGTACTGCGCGACGGAGATCTTGTCGTCCTTCGCGAACGGCTGATCGAGCAGCACGAACTCCGAGAACCAGCGCCCGAGCTTGCCCGCGACAATCTTTTCCACCACCGGCGTCGGCTTACCCTCGGCTTCCTGGGCGAACTCGGCCCGCTGCCGCTGAACTTCCGCGGCGTCGACCTCGTCGCGGCGGACGCATTGCGGCCGCAGCGCGGCGATGTGCATGCACACATCCGCGGAAGCTTCGGGCGGGCACGCCTCGCTCATCTCGACCAGCACGGCCACCTGCCCGTTGTGGTGCGTGTAGTGCCCGACGTTCCCTTGCAGGCTCGCCAGCCGCGCGATGCGAATGTTCTCGCGGATGCGGTTGAACACCTGGTCGATGTCGTCGCCGAGCGTGCGCGACGGATCGTTGACGCTCTGGTCGCCGCGGACGGTCTCCGGCGTGGCGGCCGGGTTGACGGCCTTCTGCTGCGCGATGCGCCGGGCGAGGCCGATGAAATCGTCGGTGTTGGCGACCGGGGCGGTCTCGCAGCGCAGCTCGACGATGCCGGCGCAGCCCGCGGCGGCGTCCACGTAGACCGCCACGCGGCCCTCCGACGCCTCCCGATCGCCCATCCTGGTCTGGGCCTTCAGCCCGCGCGCCCGCAGCCACTCGATGGCGGCTGACTCGTCCCCGCCCGACTCGGAAAGGGCCTTCTTGCAGTCCATCATCGGCAGTCCGGTCCTCTCCCGGAGCGTCTTGACCATTTCCGCCGTCACCTGCATCTCACAGCTCCTTCAGTTCAGTTTCGAGAGCGGCGCCCGGTCGCGCGCTCGCGGGAGGCGGGCGCGGCGCCGTGATTCTGTTTCAATTCGGGACGAGCGGCCTAGTCTGCGGGCGTCGACTCGCCCGCGCCCATCGCATCGGCGCCGGCGCCGACGCCGACCGCCTGCTGGGCGCCCGGCGGCCTGGAATCGGGCGCCTCGGGCTCGCGGCCGCGGCGCGGCTCCCCTTCGCGGCGCTCGCTCGGCGCGGGCGCGGCCGGCCGGGAGCGCTTGCCCTCCTCGACGGCCTGGGCCAGCTTGGAGATGACCAGGCTGATGGCCCGCATCCCATCGTCGTTGCCGGGAATGGCGATGCTGACCAGGTCCGGGTCGCCGTCGGTGTCGATCAGGCAGATCGTCGGAATGCCGAGCTGCTGGGCCTCGCGCACCGCGTTGCGCTCCTTGCGGACGTCGATCACGATCAAGGCGCCGGGCAGGCGCGTCATGTTCCGGATGCCGTTCAGGTTGCGGCGGATCTTCTTCAGCTCGCGCGCCAGCGTGGACTTCATCTTCTTGGAGTAGCCCGTCTCCCACTCCGGGCTGGAGACCAGCGCTTCGAGCTCCTCCAGCCGCCGCAGACGCGAGCGGATGGTGCGGAAATTCGTCAGCGTTCCCCCGAGCCAGCGCTCGGTCGTGTAATGCATCTCGCAGGCCTGCGCATGCTCCTGCACGATCTCGCGCGCCTGGCGCTTCGTGCCCACAAAGAGCACGTCCTGCCCGCCGGCGACGGTCTGGGTGATGAACTTGCAGGCGCGCAGCAGGCCGCGCAGCGTCTCGCGGATGTCGATGATGTGGATCGCGTTCTTGCGGCCGAAGATGTACGGCTTCATCTTCGGGTTCCATTGACTGGGAGGATTCCCGAAGTGAATCCCGGCGTCCAACATCTCTCGAACCAACGGCGAGGCCATTCGGCGCCTCCTGAAGCGACACTCTCCCCACGCCAGCCGTCTTGAGACGCCTCGACAGCCGACCGAGCGCAGGGGCACGGGCAACAGCGCGATTGCCGATCCGGGAGCATACCCCAAGCCGCGCCGCGCCGTCAACCGAGCCTGCCGTGCGGGTCAGGGGTGATTCAGAATCGCGGCGCAGCGGGGCCGCTCGCAACCACGGGGGGCTCCGCGGCAGACTCCGTGGCGTGGCGTGAAGGCGGAGCGGGTCGTACCATGGACACGATGTTCGAGGCTTCCACATCCCGCGCCTCCGTCGAGCCGTGCGCCGCCGACAGCGACGCCGCCGCATTCGCCGTGGCCGCCGCGCGCATCGCGGCCGAGCACAAGACGGAGGACGTGGCCGTGCTCGACCTGCGCGGGCTCAGCAGCGTGGCGGATTTCTTCGTCATCGGGACCGGCACGTCCGATCGGCAGATGGGTTCCGTGCTGGACCTGATCGAGCGGCACGCGAAGGAGCTGGGCCGGGCGCCGTTCAAGCTCTCCGGGCCGCGCGGCGCCGCGAGCTGGTTGCTGGCGGATTATGTCGACGTGGTCGTCCACCTGTTCGACCAGAAGCGGCGCTCCTACTACGCGTTGGAGGACCTGTGGGGCGACGCTCCGCGCATCGCGTGGAACCCACGGGACGCGGCGGACGGCGAAGACGGCCTGGGCGCCTGAGTCGCGCGTCCAAAAAGCGAACCTGCGCAACTCTCTGGAGGCTTATCCCAAAACCGGGGAGCGCGGGCGTCTCGCCCGCTTGGCCGGGGACCTTTGGCGGTTCTGGGATAGCTTCGGTCTTGCACGCGCAAACCAGACGCTTCGCACGCCCGTGTGCGGATGAAAAGCAGGCGCCCGGCGCCGCGCGGGTCAGGCGCGGCGCCGGGCGCGGCAAGATTGCGAACGGTCGGCGGCGCTACTCGCCTTTCTTGAAGCGCTCCAGCCGCTCCTCAAACTCGGCGATGTTCGACTTCCACTCCTCGCTCTGCTTCGCGATCTTTAGCGCCTTCTCCTGCGTCTTGATGGCTTCATCGCGCTTGCCGTTCTCATAGAGCGCCAGCGCGTACGTGTCGAGCACGCCCGCGTGCTCGCCGCCGGACTTCTTGTTGGCCAGCTCGGCGGCTTTCAGGGCGAGGGCCTTGTCGCGGTAGACGATGTTCTCGTCGGTCAGGATGTTCCAGGCGATGGCG
>Ga0302046_10004548_pt1 | contig 12344 bp, 10 predicted proteins | sample RVTome_11_FD_200261 | JGI IMG/M metagenome (GOLD analysis project Ga0302046, IMG submission 200261) | Soil microbial communities from uranium-contaminated site in the Upper Colorado River Basin, Wyoming, United States - RVT147D111 (version 2) ... | reverse complement strand
GCACGTACACGCGCTTCACCGAAGGCCATCACGTCAAGCACTGGGCCGACGGCGGCGAGACCAAGCTCTCCAATCTCATCACGCTGTGCAGCTTCCATCACCGCCTCGTGCACGAGGGCGGCTACGGGCTGCGCGTGACCGACGACGGTTTGTTCGTATTCTCCGAGCCCGATGGCACCCGCCTGGCGGAGGCGGGCCGGCTCGACCGTCACTTGCAGAAATGTTTCAGCGGGAACATTTCAACAGACGAGCCGGCGACGTTGCCGCTCTTTCGCATCAACCGCGAGCACGGCCTTGAGATCGACCGAAACACGGCGATGAGCCGCTGGATCGGCGACCGGATGGATTACGGCTGGACGACGGAGATACTCTGTCGTAACGACGATGTCGGGCCGTGAGCCGGCGGCTCAGTCTCGTTGCTCGGTGTCGACGAACGTAAAGTGCAGCTTGCCGATCCCGATCACGTCGCCGTGGACCAGGGTGTGGCGCTTGACGGCTACCGCGTTAATTTTGAATCCGTTTCTGCTGCCGGCATCTTCGATTATCGCCTCGTCGTCGCTGCAGATTATCCGGGCATGAATGCGGCTCACGAACGTACCATTGAGTCGAATGTTGGCGGATTCCGAGCGCCCGATCGTCATGACTCCCTTGTGCAATGGGAATTTGATCGGATGCTCCAGATTCATGTAGACGAGCAAGCGCGACACCCGCGTTCTGCTGCCGTATTCCTCGGGCGCGATGACTTCCGGTGCGATCATCTCTTGCCATTCGGCGTCGGGGGCCTCCGCCGGCTGCCCCCTCAGCGAGCTGAGACGGCCGGATGCCTTGCTCTCATTCAGCATCAGGTGGAGGCCCGACATCAGCTCGTCGATGCTCGGCAGTAAGGCATGGATATCCGGCCCCACTTCCTGGTCGTCCGGCAATGTTATCGTCTCGGTTTGCATGCCCTCGATCGAGGCGAGCTGCTGTTGCAGCCTGTCCCGCTCGGCGCTCACGAGCATGAGCTCCGCGCGCGCTCGGCTCAGCAGGCGCATCGACTCTTCACGGCCTCTGCCGAGCGCGTCCAGGCGCACGCTCTGATCGGCCAGCTTCGCCTGGGCTTCCTGAAGAGCCAGCTCGAGCTTCTCGAGCCGATCATCCGAATCGGCGCCCTTGTCGTTCTCCTCACTCATCCCCGAGTCTCTTGATGCCGCGCGCTTACTTACTGAATGTTTTCAGAACTTCATACACCGCCGCGGTGTCTTCGCGGCCCCGGCCCGCTTCGACCGCCGCGGTATATACCGGCGCGCTCGCCGAGAACACCGGCGTCGCGGTTCCGGTGGCTTCGGCGAGCTCGCGGATCAGCTGCATGTCCTTCTGCCAGATCTCGAGCTTCATGGTCGCGGGCTGGTAGCGCTGCTCGACCATGAGCGGCCCCCTGAGATCGAACACGCGCGAGCCGCCCGCCCCCGCGCCGGCGACTTGCTGAATGACTTTCGGATCCAGGCCGCTGCGCACGCCCAGAAGCATCGCCTCCGCGGTCGCGACGTTGTGGACCGCCACGAGCAGGTTGGCGACGAGCTTCATCTTGGTGCCGTTGCCGAACTCGCCGAGATACGGGCACGACCGCCCGAAGCCGAGGAACACGGCCTCACAAGCCTTGCAGCTCGCCTCATCGCCGCTCGCATAGATGACCACGTCGCCGACGGCGGCCTGCGCTCCGGTGCCGCTAAGCGGGCAATCGAGCAGCACGACCTCGGCCTCGGCGAGACGGTCACGGCTCTCGAGCTTGGCTTGAAGCGGCAAGGTGCTGAGCTCCGCGACGATCAGGCCGCGGCGCTCGGGCTCGGCGAGACCCACGATCTCAGCGGTAACCTGCTCCAAGGCGCGCACGCTCGGCAGGCTCGTCAGAACGACGTCGGCTGCCGCGGCCACTGCGCCGGCGGAGGTCAGGACCTCGACGCCATGGCCGCGGGCTTCCTCGCAGCGCGCAGTGTCCGGATCGAAGCCGCAGACGGCGTTGCCGGCGACGATGAGATTCTTCGCAATCGCGCCGCCCATGATCCCTAAGCCGACGACGCCGACTTTTTCGTGGGCGCGCATCATCTGCCGGCGAGCGAATGGGCGAGCGCTTCGTACTCGCGGCTCTGTGCGACGCGCTCGGCTTCGTATTCGACGCCGTCCATGTATTCGGTGTTTTCGCCGAGCTGCGCCATCGCCGCCAGGTAGGCCGGATCGGACTGAAGCTCGGCAAACGCACGGCGCAGCCTCGCGAGCCTGTCATCAGGCACACCGGTCGGCGCCATGACGACGCGGTGCATGAAGCCCGTGCTCTGTGAGATGCCGAGCTCGGCGAAGCTCGGCACGCCGGCTAGCGTGCGCTCCGTGCCCGCCGTCCCGAGCACGCGCACGGCCCCGACCTCGATGTCGGCGCCGAGCGTCGCCGGGAAGGCCGCGGAGACGTCGACGTCGGCGGCCAACAGCGCCGCCTTGGCCGGGCCGCCGCCGCGATAGGGCACCAGACGGAATCTCAAGTCACGATCCTGCATGATCTGGCTCGCGGTGACGAAGAACGCGGCCCACAGCCCGCTGTGCGAGAACTTGAGCGCGCCCGGCCTGGCACGCGCGTCGGCCTCGAGGTCCGCCCAAGTTCGATATGGGCTGTCGCCGCGAACCACCAGACCGACCTGACCGTAGTTGATGCGCGCGACGCTGATCAGGTCCGCGTTGGTGTCGTAGAACTCGTTGGCGAAGGTGTGCTGATAGAGCTGATCGCGATAATTGTCGGTGAAGATCAGCGTATAGCCGTCGGCCGGCGCCCGGATCGCCTCCAGCGTGCCCTTCTGCCCCGCCTCGCCGGGGACGAGCTTGATGATCATCGCCTGACCGAGGTGACGCTGAATGAAGGTCGTGAACACGCGCGCATTGAGATCGTGCGAGCCGCCGGCGGCGTAGGGCGTGATCAGCGTGATCGGTCTCGCGGGATATTGCGCCGACGCCTGAGCCGCGGCGAACAGCAGCGCCAAAAACAGGCCGACGCGCCGGCTGCCCATCACAGCGCCCTCCGCGCGAGATCCTGCCGGCGCAGGCGGTTCATGCGCCGGCCGAGCAAGGTGCCGAGCACGGGGGTGGCGATCACGATCGCGGTCATGCCGAGTCTCTCGGTGAAGGCGTATTGCAACAGGCTGTCCCCTGCCAAGGAGATGGTCTGGCCGAAAGTGTATTCGAGTTCCCGGCCCAGGATGAAGCCCATGACCATCGGCATGACGTCGAAATCGGCCTTCTTGGCGACGATGCCGACGACGCCGAAGCTGATCAAGGTCAAGATATCGAACGGATTGCTGCGCGCGAGATAAGTCCCGGCGAACGCCAGCATGATCGTTATCGGAATCAACAGCGTTTTCCTGATCGTCACGACGCGCGTAAAAAGAGGAATCGTGAGGTAACCGGCGATCAGAAAGATGATATTCGCCAGCAACATGGCGAAGAGGATGCCGAAGACGATCGGCCCGCTGCTCTCGAGCAAGGTCGGCCCCGGCCGCAAGCCCTGCATCATGAACGCGCCGAGCAAGAGCGCGGTGACGTTCGCCCGGAATGCCGAGCGTCAGCAGCGGCACCATCGTCGGCCCGTTCACCGCATTGTTCGCGGCTTCCGCCGCGGCGACGCCGTCGAGCTCGCCCTTGCCGAAATTCTCCGGATGCTTGGAGGCGTTTTTCGCGGCGATGTAGCCCATCATCGCCGCGACCGTTTGGCCCAGGCCCGGCACGAGCCCGACCACCGTGCCTATGCCCGTCGAGCGAACGATCGTCCGCACCGACCTCTTGAGCTCGGCGCCGCTCAGCCGCTCGCCGACCAGGCTCGCCACGCGGCCCCCTCGCGTTTCACCGATGCGCACGGCGTTGAAGATCTCGGGCAGCGCGAACAAGCCGATCAGCATAGGGATCAGATGGAAGCCGTCATAGAGCTCCGAGGTGCCGAAGGTATAGCGCGCCATCGCGGAGAACGGATCGGCGCCGACGAAACCGAACCACAAGCCCAGCCCGAGCATGATCAGCCCCTTGAGCGCCGGCCCGGTCGAGGTCACGGAGACGATCACGAGGCTCAGGAACATGATCGCCGCAATCTCCGGCGGACCGAAGCCGAGCACCACCGCGGCGACGGGGATGATCATCACCAGCGTCAAGAGATCGCTGCAGAAATCCGAGGCTACGGATGCGAAGAGCGCCATCTCAAGCGCTTTGCGCGCTTTGCCCTGCTTCGCGAGCTCATGGCCGTCGAAAACGGTGACGACCGACGCCGCCGTGCCGGGCATCGAAATCAGGATCGCCGGCACGCTGCCGCCGTAGATGCCGCCCTTGTAGACGCCGATCAGGAACGGAATGCCGATCAGCGGATCACCGACGAGAAACGCGATCGGCATGAGCACCGACATGCCCATCGTCGTCGTGAAGCCCGGCAAGGCTCCCATGAGCATGCCGAGCAGCAGGCCGCCGGTCATCCAGACGAAAGTATCGATCCGCAGGGCGGCTTCGAATCCGGCGAGCAGCGACTCAAGCACGGCGCGAACCCAAGCCTAAAGGCCCGGCAGAAGATTCAGTATCGGCGCGAGCGCGGTTTCGATCGCGTCGAGCTCGGGTAAGGACGTGCGCAAAAAATGCGTCACGAGCACGTAGAGCGAGAGCGGCAAAATCACGCTGATGCTCAGGATCTGCGGCAGGCTGTCGTTACCGACCAAAAGCGACGTCGCCGCCATGAGCAGAAACATCGTGATCAGGAAACCTGCATGCTCGAGCAACAGCGCGCAGACGACGATGACAACGAGAAACGAGAGTTGGCGCTTGAGGCCGCCGGCGACGTCCGCAACGCTCGCCGCCGCGATCGGGTGCGAGCCCGCCTGCTCGAGCTCCCGCGCCCGGTTGATCAGGAACAGCCCGCACACGGCCGCGAGCCCGACGAGCACGACCGTCGGGAACAAGCCCGGATCGAGCGGCGAGATGTCGCTGCTCAAGATGAACGGCGGCTCGTCGATGAGCGGGCCGCCGAAGGCGAGCGCGGCGACGGTGAGAAGCAGGACGACCGCGACGAGAATCGAGTCGGCTTCGCGGAACAATATCAGGCGACCGCGGCAGTCGACGATGCGCGACCCTCGAGCGGCAGCGCCACGGCTTGGTTGCGCTCCGCGGAAAGGTCGGCGGCCATGTACACTTCCATGACGTTGCGTGCCTGCTCGGCGGTGGCCATCACCGGGCGATCGAGGGCGATCGCTTCGAGAAAATGCACGGTCTCGTTGTGCATCGGGCCCGCAAACACGTGGCCGACGGATTCACCGGGCATCGACGACATCGGCAGTTGAATGCCCTTCTCGAGCGTGTTGAAGATCACGTCGCGATGCGTGTCGTCGATCGTCAACATCCCCTTGGTGCCGGTCACCTCGATCCAGGTGCCGGAGTAGTTCGGGTAGCCGGGCGGCATCGTCCAGCCGGCGCCGATCGTCAACACCACCCCGTTGTCGAGCGTCACCATGAGCCACTGGGCGTCCTCCAGGCCGGTGACGTCTTTCATCGCGCCGTAGCTCGATTGCGAATAGACGCGCACGGGCCGCGCCGGCTCCATGCACCAGAACACGAAGTCGAGATCGTGGGTCGCTTCCATCGCCGCCGGCGACAGCTTGATGCGCCCGCCGATCTTGTTGCCGAGCCCGCGCGTGATATGGCGGCTCACGAGCACGCAGACCGGATCGCCGATGGATTTCTCCACCAGGCTCTTCTTGACGTAGGCGAACTTCGGGTTGAAGCGCTGCGAATAGCCGATCGCGAACTTGCGCTGCTTTTTCCTGGCCAGCGCAATGAGCTCGTCGGCTTCGTCCAGCGTCAATGCGAGTGGTTTCTCGAGAAATACGTGCTTGCCGGCCGCAAGCGCATCCCTCGCCATCGGGTAATGCGTCGTTTCCGGCGTCGCCGAGATGATGATCGCATCGACGTTGCCGCGCGCGAGTATTTCCTTATAGTCGCCCGTCACGGACGCCGGTCGCGTCTGCGCGGCGACCTCATCGAGGCGTTCGCGATTGATCTCGGCGAGGTGCAGCTCCGCGACCAGTGGGCTCGCGGCGCAGGTGTTCGCGCGGATTCCGCCGCACCAGCCGGCTCCGATCAGACCGATGTTTATCTGTTTCATGGCAGCTCTCCTATAACATCATCGCGGGCAACCAGGCGGCGATCCCGGGGATCAGCAGGATCGAGATCGCGACGCCGATCATGATAATCCAATAGGGGATCGAGCCCTTGAAGATCTCCTGCAAGGTCACCGTCGCGTCGGGAACCGAGGCCTTGACCGTGAAGATCAAAAGCCCCATCGGCGGCGTCAGCAGGCCCGCCTCGATGATCAAAATACCATAGATCGCGAAGGCGATTTCGTTGAACCCGGCGGCGAGCGCGATCGGCACGAAGATCGGGATCGTCAGCAGGATATCCGAGATCGAATCGATCAAAGTCCCGAGCAGCAGCCACACGACGGTCATGACGACGATGATGCCGAAGGCGCCTAGCCCCAAGCCCGTGAACAGGTCCTGAATGAGATTGATGCCGCCGCTCACGGCCAGCAGTCGCGAATACATCGACCCCGCGATCAGCAGGAACATGATCGGTGCCGTCGATCGGCCGGCATTGTAGATCGCCTCGATGAACTCCGCCGTTCTCAGGCCCTTGGCCCAGCCCACGACCAGGCTGCCGAGCGCGCCGAACCCCGCCGCCTCCGTGGGCGTGAATACGCCGAGCCAGATGCCTCCGAGCACCACAAGGATCAGCGCGACGATGCCTAAGCCGCTGACGAGCTCGGACCGCGTTTCGCGGGGGTCGCGGGCCGCCTCACGCTCAGCATCGACCGGGGGCGCGAGGTCCGGATTGCGCGCCGCGGCGATCGCGCAGTACGCGATGAAGGCCGAGCCGAGCAGGATGCCGGGCAGCACGCCGCCGAGAAACAGCGCGCCGACCGAGCCCTCGGTCAGGATCGCCCAGACGATCATGAGCACGCTCGGCGGGATCAGCATCCCCAAGCTGCCGCTGCCTGCAATCACGCCCAGCGCATACGACTTCTGATATCCGAGCCGCCGCATCTCGGGGTAGGCGATGCGGCTGAACGTCGCGGCCGAGGCGATGGCCACGCCGGAGACCGCGGCGAACGCTGCGTTGCCGAGCACGGTCGCCGCCGCGAGCCGCCCCGGCAAGCGGCGCATGGCGCGATTGCAGAGCAGATAGAGATCGGTCGCCGCGCCTGAGCGGCTGATGATCTCGCCCATCAGCATGAACAGCGGGATCACGGCGAGCGCGTCGGTGCGGATCGCGTCGTAGGCCGTAGACCCGAGAATCGACAAGGCGATATCGATGTCGTCGTAGCTCAGGTAGACGCCGATGACGCTGGCGACGCCGAGCGCGACGCCGATGTGCACGCCGATGACGACCAGCGCCAGCAGGATCGCGAGCGAATAGAAGATGACTTCGGGGCCCATCCCCGTCATGGCACCGGGCTCCCTGGCGATACCTCAGACACCGACGATGTCCTGCTCGTGCCGCTCGAGGCGGCCCGTCCAGTCGAGATAGAGCAGATAGCAATAAACGTAGGCGGCGAACAATGAGGTGACGACGACGAGGAACCGCACCGGATAGGTCGGCACCCGGAGGGCGCCCTCGCCTTCGTACTCGCTTACGCCCAGCGCCTCCAGCGCCGGCCCCCAGGCGCTGAATGCCGTGCCGAGAAAGAACAGCAGCCCGAGCACCGAGGCGATCGAGCGCAACACCCGCTGCCAGTCGCTGCCGACGAGATCGTAGAGCAAGGTCGTGCGAATCATGCCGTTGCGATAGATCGCCAACGGAATCTGCAAGAACGTGATCGAGACGACCGAGTTCTTGATGATCTCGGTGGCGCCCAGCAGCGGCTGGCTGAAGAGATAGCGGCCGCCGACGTCGATGAAGATGATCACGGCGAGCACCAGCACCCAGCCGGCCGACACGACGTGAATCGCGCGTGCCGTTCGGCCGATCAGATCTCGCGAGCCAGGTTTCACACGGTTTCCCAGCGCCCTGATTTCACCGACTTGGCGATCGCCTCGAGGATCGCAACATTGTGGATCCGCTGCTCATTCGTGAAGCGGTATTCGCCGCGGCCCTCGACGGCATCCGCCCAGGCCTCGAGATTGGCGCGGACCGGATCGAGGGGCGGGAAGGTCTCGCTGTGCTGAACCTCGTCCTTACCGCAGGTGATCAGATGCGTCTGACCGCCGTGCTGCGGATGCGAATCGTCGCGCGCCTCGACCCACATGTCGTCACCGAACACCGTGAAACGCCCGTAGTACGGTGTCGCCGAGATTGCGGCGACGAAACCGGTTGCGCCGCTCTTGAACTTCAGGTTCACGTTGACGACGTCGCCGGTCGGCAACCGCAGCTTGCGCCGCGCGCTCTGCGCGCAGAGCGCCTCCACCGGGCCGAACATCGAGATGAACAGATCCGTGAGGTGCACGCCCATGCCCGTCATGCCTGCGGCCGGCGCCTCCTCGTGCGAACCGCGCCACTCGTCGGCCTGCACGGTCGTGAAGATGCTGTGCGAGAAGTTCGCCTCACAGTGCATCTGCGTGCCGCCCAGTGCGCCCCCGGCCACGAGCTCGGCGATCTTTTCCATCGTCGGCTCGAAACGCCGCTCGTGACCGACACCCATGACGATTCCGGCTTTTTCGCAGGCCTCCACCATGCGTTCGACGCTCGCCTTCGTCAGCGAAAGCGGCTTCTCGCAGAAGATCTGCTTGCCGGCATCGAGTGCCGCGAGCACCTGACCCTCGTGCTGCGAATGGGGCGTGCAGAGAATGACGGCGTCGACCTCCGGATCCGCGAGCACCTTTTCGTAGTCGTCGACGAGTGCGATACCGGTCTCATCGGCGAAGTCCTGGTGCTTCGCGGGTGCGCGCGCGGCCAGCCGGTTGATCGTCAGCTTCTCGCTTCCCTCTACGCACTTGACCATATGGCGGCCCCACCAGCCCAGGCCGATCATTGCAGCTCTTACCATGTGCTTCCCTTCCAGCTTCTTCCTTGAGAATACAGAGACGGCGTCGAGTCACTCGATCGAGTACTGAACCGGCCACTCAAAGCCGCTTTGGGTCACGGCGTCGATATAGGTGCGCAGAACCGCCGTACCCGGCATGCCGCGGGAGTTCGCCTCTCGGGCCATGCTGTTCGGGAAATCGACGAGCGATCGAGCCCATTCGCGGCGAACCTCCTGCGGCAATGTGCGAACGGTCGCGCCGGCGGCGCGCAAGTTCTCCAAGCCGGCGATCTGCCGCTCATCGAGCAGGCGCGCGGTTTCGACCTCATACTCGCGCCCGACCTCGGCGACGATGACCTGCACGTCGGGCGGAAGGCGGTCGAAAGAGCGGGTGTTCATCGTCACGATCGCCGCTCCGCCCATCGCGCCGAAACCGATCAGCGTGTAGTAGGGCGCCGGCTCGTGGTACTTGTAGGCGAAGTACGACGACGGATACATGAGCCAGCCCGAATACACGCCCGTGGACATGGCCATGTAGCCGTCGGGCAGCGCCGATTGCACGGGGATCACGCCGGCATAGGCCAGCCAGGGCAAGTTCGGCCCGGCGCCCGCGATCTTGACCCCGGCGAGATCGTCGATCGAATCCCAGGCACCGACCGTGCCGAGATGATAGTTGTCGAATCCGTTGAGGCCCAGCACGCGCTGGCCGTACCTTTGCTCGAGCTGCTCGTCGAGCCAGGGATGGGCGTCATAAACCTGCCGCGCCAGGCGTATGGCGAGCTGCGCGTCCTGCGGGCCGAAAGGCACGAAATACTGGAAGTTGTGCAGGAACAGCTTTGCCGGCTCGAAGCAGGTGCAATAACCGCCGATATCCAGGATCCCGATTTGCACGGCCTCCAGCGTTTCGGCGACGGAGGCGATCGAGCCCGCGTAACCCTCGATGATTCTGAGCTCGTGATCGGTTTCTTCGGCGACGCGGCGCTTGAGCTCCGGCACGAGGAAATCCCGCATGCCGGTCGCGTAGACCGTCGCGCCCGCGGGATGGCCCGAGCCGACACGCAAGGTGTAGAGGTCGGCGCGCGCGCTCGCGCCGCAGAACGCCGCCGTGACGAATAGGATGCCGGAGAGTAGAAAACCTGCGCCGTTCAGGCCCGATCTGGCTATCACCACGTCCTCTATGCCGACGCGCGCTCTGGCGCCGCATGCCTTGCCGTTTCCGGATTGAGCTCGCAGGCCTCGGTCCAGCTGATGATATTCAAGGTGCGCACGAAGCTGCCGGCGCCGACGTTCTCGGCGCACCACAGACCGAGCTCGACGATCTCGGCGTCCGAAAAATGCTGCTCGAGCTCCTTGTAGAACGCATCGTCGTCGGCTTTGCCGATATCGTGCTTCAGATGATCCGCGAATCGGAGCGCAAGCTTTTCGCGCGCGGACAACAACGGGCTCGTCTCGAAATTCCAAACCTCTTGGATCTTCTCTTCCGTCAGCCCGGCGGCCTTGGCTGCCGAGGAACGGACCGTGCCGCAGTAACCGCACTCATGGTCGAACGCGATCTTCACGCGGCACAGCTCTTTCAGATCCTTCGGCAATTCACCGTTGTTGGAAAGCTCCAGCCAATATTTGTACCAGGCGACGCCGGCGGGACTCTTGAACAGGATCCTGAGGACGCGCGGATCCGGCGAGCCCGCCGATTCCGCGTTTCGCAGCAATGCCCTCGCCTCTCCCGAGAGCTCGGCTTCGTCCAAGAAATTCAGTCGCGGCATGGGCGCTCCTCGCGAGCTCGGCTCGACGACGATCGTTTTGCTAGAGGCCGACGATCGCTCTGGCGTCACCCTGCAGCGCGACGACGTGCAGGCCGGTGCCTGCGCGGTCGACGGCGTAGATATAACCGCGATCGTCGATATTGACGTTGTTCGTCTGCACGACGACCTTGCATTCCTCCACTCCGTCGATGGGTGTGCAGTACTCCGCCGTGTTGGCGTTGACCTCGGGGATGAAATAGCCGACTTCGACAGGATTGAAGGGATTGCGAATATCCACGGCGCGAATACCGGCATTGAAATAAGAGAGCACGGCGAGCGTCTTGTCGAAGGCCGGGTTGTAGGCGTCGTGCACGGAGTGGGGACCGAAACGGCCGCCGCGGTTGCAGAAATCGCCCGGCTCCTCCGGCACTTGGAAGGTCGAGATCGGAAACGGCTTGTCCTCCAGCGAGATGTCGACGATAAACGTGACGTCCCGCGTGCCCTGGCAACGTGCGGCATCGCCGCCGGCTTCGGAGACGATGATCAGGAGATCGCGAGAAGAATTTTCGCTATCGTCGGCATAGTCGGCAATCGGAACATCGTAAATCGGCTTGGCCGTGTGCGCGCCCCAGTAGCGCGGAAAGTCCAAGCGGGCAATCTGCGGATAGAGCAGATTCTCAGGTAGAGGCGCAAACGGATCGTCCGCGTCGGGGTCGCCGTTCAAGAACTTGTCACGGTCGAGAATTTGAAGCACGCCGTTCCCGCCGCTGCCGTAGCCGAGATACATGCGGTTGCCGACGACGAAGGGTTGATGCAGACCCGAAACGGATTCCTCGGGCATGGGCCCGCCGGCACCGGGCTGCCAGCCGTCGAGCCCGAAGTCGCGGATATGCCTGGGCGCTTCGGGATTGCTGAGGTCGAAGGCCTGGAGCAATCGCGTCACGCGCCAGCCCTCGGGCGTTCCGTTGAAGTAGCCGATGCCGGTTTCACACTCCCACTGGAATTTGTGGGTTTCCCGGTCGCCGCGGCTGGATTCGCCGCGCGACGAGTATCCGGTCTCGGCGACGGTCGTGAGAAACACGGGCGCGGCCGGATCCGTGACGTCGAAGATTTCGTAACCCAGCAAGCCGTTGGTTCGCGCGAGATAGATTTTCTCGGGATCGGCGTTCGGCAACACCGCGCCGTCACAGATCTGCACGTGCTGCGTGCCGCTCGCCTCGGTGCCCGTCGGCGGCTGATGACGCAACAGCACCGGCAAGCCGGGATCGGTGACGTCGAGAATCGACATGCCGTTGACCTCGACCTGCCCGGTCATCGGGTTCAGCGCCTCACCGGCGTGATGGCCGACGAAAAGTATCGTCCGCCCGGCATAGGTATGCGGCACGGGCTGATACGCCGAGCGCCCCTGCAGCTCGTGCGACCCGACGAGGCTCATGTTCCGGGCCTCCGGTCCGGCGGTCGTGGCCGCCGCCTCGGCGGCCGGCGCGGTGGCCGGCCCGGTGGCCGGCGCCGCCGGAGCAGACGCCATCTCGGTTCCGGCGTCACAGCCCCCGAGAAGCACTGTGCAAGCGAGCAGGCGGCGGATGCGATGCGGC